>JAESFY010000046.1_pt1 | contig 148558 bp, 151 predicted proteins | sample 9266201 | NCBI WGS metagenome assembly JAESFY01 (sample SAMN14515071, study PRJNA621656) | algae metagenome | isolation source: Nodosilinea sp. WJT8-NPBG4 and co-occurring heterotrophs from soil, lower... | place: USA: Pinto Basin, Colorado Desert, California | collected 2006-05-27 | reverse complement strand
CGGGGGGGCGGGGGGGGGGGCGGGCCCCCCCCCCCCCCCCCACGACCCCTCAGGCCAGCCGCTCCAGCACCCGTCGCAGCAGGCGGTCGAGCGTCAGGTGCTCGTCGGGGCTCAGCCCCAGCGCGTCCGGGTCGTTGAAGGCGAGCACGCCCGGCCAGGCCGCGGCCAGCACCTCGCGGCCGGCGTCGGTGAGCACCAGCGGGCGGCGCCGTCCCCGGCCGCCCTCCCCCTCCCGGCGCAGCAGCCCGCGCCGCTCCAGCACCTCGACGATCTCGCCGACGCTCTGCGGGCGCACCATCACCGCGCGGGCCAGCTCGGCCTGGGTCGGGCCGGGGGTGTCGGCGACGACGGCCAGCACGCCGAACTGCACCGGCGTGAGCCCCACCTCGGCGAACACGGCGGTGAACCCGCGCGCGACCACGTGGTAGGCCTGCACGAGCGTCCAGGCGGGGAGCACCTCGTCGGCCACGGCGGCACGGTAGCCGAACGCCGCGCCCGGCCCCCGAGTATCAGGTACCTTCTCCCCATGCGGGTCGTCGTGGTGGGGGCGGGCATCGGCGGGCTGGCGCTCGCGCAGGGCCTGCGGCGGGCGGGGATCGACGTGGCGGTGCACGACCGCGACCCGCAGGTGTCGGCCACCGGCGGGTACCGGCTGCACCTGGACAGCCGCGCCTGCGCGGCCCTGCGCCGGCTGCTGCCCCCGGAGCTGCACCTCGCCGTGCTGGCCAGCGCGGCCCACCCGCGGACGTTCCGGCAGTTCGCGCTGCTCGACCGGCGCCTGCGCCCGCTCGCGGTCGAGCCGCGCGCGCCCGGCGAGGACGCCCTGCTGATCGGCCGCGTACCGCTGCGGCGGCTGCTCGCCCGCGGGCTCGACGTCCGGTTCGGCGCGGAGTTCACCCGGCACGAGCAGCGGCCGGACGGCGCGGTCGTCGCGCACTTCGCCGACGGCTCCACCGACCGGGGTGACCTGCTCGTCGGCGCCGACGGCGTCGGCTCGCGCCTGACCGCCGCACTCGCCGGCCGGCCGACGTCGCGCCCGCTCGGCGTCACGGGCATCGCCGGGCGCACGCCGCTGACGCCGGCCGTCCGGGCCCTGCTCCCGCCGGCCCTGCTCGCCGGGCCCGGCCTGGCCCTCGGACCCGGCGTGATCACCTTCCTGTCCGTGCACGACCCGCGGTCGGGCCCGGCCGCCGACGCACCCGGCGCGGTGCTGGAGCGCGGCGACCTCGTGTGGGGGCTGAACCTGCCGACCGACCGCGTGCCGCCCGGGCCGGACCCGGCGGGGCGGATCGCCGCGGCGTGGCCCGACCCGCTGCGCGCGCTCGTCGCCGCGGCCGACCCGGCGGCCACGGCGGCGTTCCGCTTCCACGCCGCCGACCCGGACGCCGACCTCACCCCGTGGCCGAGCGGACCCGTCACCGCGCTGGGCGACGCCGTGCACGCGATGCCCCCGACCGGCGGGCGCGCCGCCGCGACGGCGATCCGCGACGCGGACCTGCTCGTCCGCGAGCTCGCCCGCGGCGGCCCGCCCGTGGCCGCGGTCCACGCCTACGAGCGCGCGATGCCCGCCTACGCGCTCGACGCGGTGCGCGAGTCCCTCGCCCCGTTGCGCTGGATGCGCCCGCTCGGCCTGCCCGGCGCGCACCGCGCGGTGGCCGCCGCCCTGCGGGTGGCCGCGCTGCCCGGCCGCCTGCGGGCCGCAGCGGGGTGACCCCGCTGCGACCGGGTCGGAGCGGTGTCACCCCGCTGCGATCCGGGCCGCCACCCCGTCCAGGATGGCCGCGAGCCCGAACCGCAGGTCGTCCTCCAGCGCCCCGTCGTTCCACGCCCCGGCCTCCCCCGCCGCCCAGAGCAGCGGCTGGCTCTCCGCGGAGTCGGCCAGGAACTCGCCGTGCGCGGCCCACCACTCGTCGTCGGAGATCCCCGTGACGGCGGCGGCGCGGGCCGACTCGGCCGCGGACCGCGCCAGTCCGGACACGAACGAGCTGACCAGCAGCACCACCGACACGCGCTCGCGCACGCCCAGCCCGGTGCCGTCGAGGTTGGCCAGGGCCGCCTCCGTGGCGCGCATCGCGCCCGGGCCGAGCATCGGACGGCCCTGCTCGATGGTGAGCAGCCACGGGTGCCGGCGGTAGTGCTCCCACTCCCCCAGCGCCGCGGCCGTGACGCGCTCGCGCCAGCCGCCCTCGACCGGCTCGTCGTCGAGCCCCTCCCCCGACACCGTGTCGACCATCAGCGCCACCAGCTCGGCGCGCCCCGGCACGTACCGGTAGAGCGTCATCGTGCCGACGCCGAGCGCGGCCGCGAGGTTGCGCATCGACAGGGCGGCGAGCCCGTGGGCGTCCGCCAGCTCGATCGCGGCCGCGACGATCCGCTCCACGGTCAGTCCCGGCCGCGGACCGCGGGTCGCGGGCGCGGTGGCGCCCCACAGCAGCGCCAGGCTGCTGCGCAGCTCCTCCACGGGGCTCTTCACTCCGGCCATCGACCGCGATCCTAGTTCTGGGTACAGTGTACGAAGTTCTACGTACAGCGTACCCAGTAGGAGGCGGGATGGGACCGGCGGCGATCCGGGCCGAGGGCCTGGTCAAGCGGTTCGGAGGGACAGCGGCGCTCGACGGTGTCGACCTGGAGGTGCCGGCGGGCACCGTGTGCGGGCTGCTCGGCCCCAACGGCGCCGGCAAGACGACGGCGGTGCGCGTGCTCACCACGCTGCTCGCGGCCGACGCCGGCCGCGCCGAGGTCGCCGGCGTCGACGTCCGGCGCGACCCGGCCGGGGTGCGCCGGCGCATCGGGCTGACCGGGCAGCAGACGACGGTGGACGACGTCCTCACCGGCCGGGAGAACCTGGTGCTGTGGGCCCGGCTGTTCCACCTGCCCGCCCGCGCCGCCGCGCGGCGCGCCGACGAGCTGCTCGCGCAGTTCGGGCTGACCGACGCGGCCGACCGCCGCGCGAAGACCTACTCGGGCGGGATGAAGCGCCGCCTCGACATCGCCAGCAGCCTCATCCAGGCGCCCGAGGTGCTCTTCCTCGACGAGCCGACCACGGGGCTCGACCCGCGCAACCGCGGCGAGGTGTGGACGGCGCTGCGCGGGCTGGTCGCTGCCGGCACGACCGTGCTGCTCACCACCCAGTACCTGGACGAGGCCGACCAGCTCGCCGACCGCATCGTCGTGGTGGACGGCGGGCGGGTGGTGGCCGAGGGCACGCCGTCGGAGCTCAAGAGCCGCACGGGCGGGGACCGGCTGGAGGTCACCCTGCGCTCCGCGGCGGACGTGCCCGCGGCCGCCGGCGTGCTCGCCCGCGTCACCGGCGCGGAGCCCGACGTCGACCCCGACCGCCACCGGATCGGCGCCCCCGTCGCCGACCGCGTCGCCGCGCTCGTCGCCGTGGTGCGCGCGCTGGACGACGCCGGGCTCGCCGTCGAGGACGTCGGCGTGCGCCGCCCCACCCTCGACGAGGCGTTCCTGCGGCTGACGGGGGTGGCGGCGTGACCGTCCTGGCGTCCGACTCCTGGACGATCGCGCGCCGCGACCTGGTGCACTGGGTGCGCAACCCGAGCGTGATCATCGCGAGCGTCGCGTTCCCGGTGATGTTCGTGCTGCTGTTCGGGTTCGTCTTCGGCAGCGCGATCGCCGTGCCGGGCGGCGGGGACTACCGGGAGTTCCTCATGCCGGGCATGTTCGCCCAGGCGATGGTGAACGGGGCGGCCACCACCGTCGCCGTCGTGGCCGCGGAGCGCGCGCTCGGGGTGACCGACCGGTTCCGGTCGATGCCGATCGCGCCGGCGTCGGTGCTCGCCGGGCGGAGCCTCGCCGACCTCGCGGGCTCCGGGCTGGACCTCGCTGTGCTGGTCGTGCTCGGCCTGGTCGTCGGCTGGAGCGCGCACGGCGGCGTGCTCGCCACGCTGGCCGCGATCGGCCTGCTGCTCCTGCTGCGGTTCGCGATGATCTGGGTCGGGATCTTCCTGGGCCTCACGGTGAGCCAGGAGGCCGCCGGGCTCGCGTGGGCGCCGCTGTTCCCCATCACGATGATCGCCAACACCTTCGTGGCGCCGTCGCAGATGCCCGGCTGGCTGGGCGTGGTGGCCGACTGGAACCCGGTCTCGGCCACGGTCACGGCGATCCGGCGCCTGTTCGGCAACCCCGGCGCGGAGCTGGCCGGGTCGAGCTGGGCGGCCGAGCACGCGCTGCTGCTGGCCGTGCTGTGGCCGCTGGCGATCGTCGCGGTGTTCGCGCCGCTCGCGGTGCGCCGCTACCGCCGCCCCGCGGCCTAGCCGTCAGAACAGGGCTCAGCGGTCAGAACAGCACGGTGGCGAAGCTCGCGGCCTGGTGGAAGCCGACCCGGGCGTAGGAGGCGCGGGCGGGGTGGTTGAACGCGTTGACGTACAGGCTCGACACCCGCCCCATCGCCGCCAGCCGCGCCACCACCGCCGCCGTGCCGGCCGTTCCCAGCCCGCGACCGCGCACGGCGGGGTGCACCCAGACCCCCTGGATCTGCCCGACCCGGCGCGACAGGGCGCCGATCTCGGCCTTGAACACCACCTGGTCGCCCTCGAAGCGGGCGAACGCGCGCCCGGAGCAGACGAGCTCCTGCACGCGCGAGCGGTAGCCGCTGCCGCCGTCGCCGGCGCGGGGGTCGACGCCGACCTCCTCGGTGAACATCGCCACCGCGGCCGGGAGGTAGCGGTCCAGCTCCTCGGGGCGGACGGCGCGCACGGCGGGGTCGGGGGCGATCGCCGGGGGGCCGGCCAGCACCAGCAGCGGCTGGTCGGGCCGCACCTCGCGGGCGGGCGCCCAGTGCGGGGCGAGGTCGTCCCACAGCGGGTGCACCAGCTCCGCGCGCCCGACGATCGAGGAGCACGAGCGGCCGTGCCGGCGGGCGCGGTCGGCGAAGGCGCGCAGCGCGCCGCGGCTGCCGCGCAGCGGGACGAGGTTCGCCCCGGAGAAGCACAGACCGTCCAGCCGGGCGCCGGCCGACCACAGCTCACCGCCGAGGCGCCAGGGGTCGAGCCCCGCCGCCTCGACCCGCGCGGCCACCATGCAGGTGGCGATCGGGTCGGCGTCCAGAGCTGCCGTCACACCCGGCCGGTCGCGGTCGTCGAGGAGCCGTGCACCGGCCGTTCTGAGCACCCCGTAACGGTGCCACACCGTCAGCCGACGGTCACCTGCGGTGCGGCCCCGTCCTCGACCTGCATCGTCTCGGCGAGCTTCATCGCCTCCTCGATGAGGGTCTCGACGATGGCGTGCTCGGGCACGGTCTTGATGACCTCGCCCTTGACGAAGATCTGGCCCTTGCCGTTGCCCGAGGCCACGCCCAGGTCGGCCTCGCGGGCCTCGCCCGGGCCGTTGACGACACAGCCCATGACGGCCACGCGCAGCGGCACCTCCATGCCGGTGAGCCCGGCGGTGACCTCGTCGGCGAGCTTGTAGACGTCCACCTGCGCCCGCCCGCACGACGGGCAGGACACGATCTCCAGCTTGCGGGGGCGCAGGTTGAGCGACTGCAGGATCTGCGCGCCCACCTTCACCTCCTCCACGGGAGGGGCGGAGAGCGAGACGCGGATCGTGTCGCCGATGCCCTGGCGCAGCAGCGCCCCGAACGCGACGGCCGACTTGATCGTGCCCTGGAACGCCGGCCCGGCCTCGGTGACGCCGAGGTGCAGCGGGTAGTCGCACTGCTCGGCGAGGATCTCGTAGGCGCGGATCATCACGACCGGGTCGTTGTGCTTCACCGAGATCTTGATGTCGTGGAAGTCGTGCTCGGCAAACAGGCTCGCCTCCCACAGCGCCGACTCGGCCAGCGCCTCCGGCGTGGCCTTGCCGTACTTGCCCATGATCCGCTTGTCGAGCGAGCCCGCGTTGACGCCGATCCGGATGGGGGTGCCGCGGTCCCTGGCGGCGGCCGCGATCTCCTTGACCTGGTCGTCGAACTTGCGGATGTTGCCCGGGTTCACGCGGACCGCGGCGCACCCGGCGTCGATGGCGGCGAAGACGTACTTGGGCTGGAAGTGGATGTCGGCGATCACCGGGATCTGCGACTTGGCCGCGATGGCCGCCAGCGCGTCGGCGTCGTCCTGGCTGGGGCAGGCGACGCGCACGATGTCGCAGCCCGTGGCGGTCAGCTCCGCGATCTGCTGCAGCGTCGCGTTGACGTCGGCCGTCACGGTGGTGGTCATCGACTGCACGGAGATCGGGTGGTCGGACCCGACGCCCACCGTGCCGACCATCAGCTGGCGGGTCTTCCGGCGCTCCGCCAGCGTCGGGGCCGGAGGGACGGGCATGCCGAGGGAGACGCTCACGACCCCCAGTATCCCCCCGGGCCCGCAGCGCCGCCGCTGGCGGTGGTGCTCGGCACGTCCGCCGCCCCGCACGCCACCCCGACCTGCAGCAGGGTGGCCCTGCTGCGGCTCAGCTGCAGCAGGGCCACCCTGCTGCGACGGGGACGGCGGGGGCGCGGGGGCGGCGGGGCGTGGCGTCAGGTGCGGCCGTCGCGCTCCTGCGCCCGGGCCAGGGTGCGGCTGTGCGGCAGCCAGGTGGCCAGCTCGACCGGCCAGCCGTCCGCGACCAGCACGTCGACGACGTCCGGGTCGTCGTCGAGCACCGACGCGATCTCGCGGGTGCGGCCGAGGTCGCGCAGCACCTCCCGCTTCATGTAGCGGGCGGGGCGGTGGTCGAGGTCGTCGCGCATGATCAGCGGCCCGGTCGGGAGGTCGTGGTGGGCCAGCCAGCGCTCGGTCAGCCCGCGCGTGCGCTCGGGCCGGCCGGTGACGTAGACGACGTCGTGCTCCTCCAGTGCCGCGCGCAGCCGCCCGGCGCCCTCGGCGAGCAGGGGGTCGCGGTCGGCGGTGGTGAAGAACCGCTCCCAGCGCTGCGGCCGGGCGCGGAGGTGGTGCAGGCGGTGGGTGACGTCGGCGAGCACGCCGTCGACGTCGAAGACGGCGAGGCGCCTCACCCGAAGAGCTCGACGGGGTTGATCACGTCGGCGATCAGCAGCAGCCCGCTCCAGGCGATGAACACCAGCGCGACGACGTAGGCCACCGGCATCAGCTTGGCGACGTCCACCGGTCCGGGGTCCGGCTTGCCGCGCAGCTTCGCGATGCGGCGCCGGACCGACTCCCAGATGGCCGGGAAGATCTGCCCGCCGTCCAGGGGCGGGATCGGGAGCAGGTTGAACAGGAACAGCGAGACGTTGACGGCGGCGAGCAGGCTCAGCAGCAGCGACGCCTCGGCCGCGAACGGGATGTCCTGCGCGAGGATCTCGCCGCCGATCCGGGACACCCCGACGACGCCGATCGGCCCCTCCGGGTCGCGCTCCTCGCCCAGGAAGACCGACCCGAACAGCGACGGCACCCGCGAGGGCAGCTCCGCGATGGCCTGGCCGGTGCGCCCGATGACGTCGCCGATCTGCCCGAACACCGCGCCGAGGCTCTGCCGCTCGTAGGCGGTGACCGGGCTCAGGCCGAGGAACCCGGCCTGCACGACCACCGCCGGGTCGTCGAACGAGCGGACGTCGTTGGTGATCGGCGTCGGGACGAGGTCGAGGCGCTGCCCGCCCCGCTCCACGGTGACGGTGATGGCGCGCCCGGCCGAGGCGCGGATGGCGTCCTGCACCACGCGCCACTCCGCGGCGGCGACCGGGCGGCCGTCGACGGCCACGATGACGTCGCCGGGCAGGAAGCCGGCCGCGGCGGCGGGGGTCGGGGGCGCCCCCGGCGGGCACTCGGTCACCCCCTGCTCGGCCTGCTGCGCGCTGATCACGCACGCGTTGACCTGGCTGACGGTCGTGGTGGTGCCGGTGGGCGTGCCGATGCCCATGAGCAGCACGGCGAACAGGACCACGGCGAGGATCAGGTTCATGATCGGCCCGGCCGCCATGACGATGATCCGCTTCCACGGCGCGCGGAGGTAGAACTGCCGGTGGGCGTCCTCGGGGCGGACGTCGTTCTGGGACTGCGCCCGGACGTCGTCGATGAGGCCCTGGAACGGCCCGGTGCGCCGGCTCGACCCGAGCAGCTCGCCCTTGGCCGGCGGGATCATGCCGATCATGCGGACGTAGCCGCCGAGCGGGATCGCCTTGAGGCCGTACTCGGTCTCGCCGCGCTTCACCGAGAACACGGTCCTCCCGAAGCCGACGAAGAACTCCGGCACCTTGATGCCGAACCAGCGCGCCGTCGTGAAGTGGCCCAGCTCGTGCCAGAACACCGAGAACAGGACCCCGACGAAGAAGATCAGGACCCCGATCACGAACATCATGCGGACCCTCCGGTCACCAGCTCGCGGGCACGGGCACGCGCCCAGGTCTCGGCGGCGAGCACGTCGTCCACGGTAACGGGGTCGGCGTGCCACCCGCCTGCGGCGTCGAGCACCCGCTCCAGCAGGTCGGTGATGCCGGTGAAGGTCAGCGAGCCGGCGACGAACGCGGCCACGGCCTCCTCGTTGGCGGCGTTGAGCACCGCGGGCGCGCACCCGCCCGCCTCCCCCGCCGCGCGGGCCAGCCGCACGCCCGCGAACGCCGTCTCGTCCAGGGGCTCGAACTCCCAGGTCTGCGGGGCCTCCCAGGTGCACGGCCCGGCCGCGCCGGCCACCCGCTCGGGCCAGCCCAGCGCGAGCGCGATGGGCAGGGCCATGTCCGGCGGGCTGGCCTGGGCGAGCGTCGACCCGTCGTGGAAGGTGACCATGGAGTGCACGACCGACTGCGGGTGCACGACGACGTCGATCCGGTCGTAGGGCACGTCGAACAGCAGGTGCGCCTCGATCACCTCGAGGCCCTTGTTCACCAGCGTGGCCGAGTTGATCGTGATGACCGGGCCCATGGCCCACGTCGGGTGGGCCAGGGCCTGCTCGACGGTGACGCCGGCCAGCTCGTCGCGCCCCCTCCCGCGGAACGGGCCGCCGGACGCCGTGAGCACCAGGCGCGCCACCTCCTCGGCGCGGCCGCCGCGCAGGCACTGCGCCAGGGCGGAGTGCTCGGAGTCGACGGGCACGATCTGGCCGGGCGCGGCCGCCGCGGTCACCAGCGGCCCGCCCGCCACGAGCGACTCCTTGTTGGCCAGGGCCAGCCGGGCTCCCGACGCCAGCGCGGCGAGGGTCGGGCCGAGCCCGACGGAGCCCGTGATGCCGTTGAGGACGATGTCGGCGGACGCCGCGCCCACGAGCTCGGTGGCCGCGGCCGGACCGGCCAGCACCTCGACCCCGCGCAGCCCCATCCCGGGCAGGACGCCGCGCAGCGCGTCCGCCGCCGCGGGGTCGGCGACGGCGACGCGCCGCACGCCGTGGTCGCGGACCTGCTCCGCCAGGGCGGCGACGTCACCCCCGCCGGCGGCCAGCCCGGCCACGGTGAACGCGTCGGGGTGCGCGGCGATCAGGTCGAGGGCCTGGGTGCCGACCGAGCCGGTGGAGCCGAGCACGAGGACGGATCGGGTGTTCATCACCGACCATCATCCCCGGCCCGCAGCTGTGCGACGATGGGGCCATGGCGCGCACGTCACGAGAGCTGGCCACCCGATCCACCGTGGACCCCCAGGACGAGCCGTCGGCCGAGTGGGGCTGGCACGCGAGCTTCCCCAGGGGCAAGGCGATCGCCGGCTGGTTCACCGTCTTCGCCCTGCTCATCATGATCATCGGCAACCACCAGGGCCGCACCGAGAACATCTGGCTGATCGGCTCCGCCGCGCTGCTGGCGTTCATGCTGATCCGGCAGTCGGTCCGGGAGCGCAAGGCCTGGCGCCGGTAGCCGTGCGCCCCGTCGGTCGATGAGCAGCGCGGTCGAGCTGGAGGTCGGTGACCGCACCGTCCGGATCAGCAACCCCGACCGCGTCTACTTCCCGGTGCGCGGGGAGACCAAGCTGGACCTCGCGCAGTACTACCTGGCCGTCGGCGACGGGATCGTGCGCGCCCTGCGCGACCGCCCGTGCATGCTGCACCGCTTCCCGACCGGCGTCACCGGGGAGAAGGTGCACCAGAAGCGGCTGCCGCGCGGCGCGCCCGACTGGGTGCGGACGGTGCGCGTGCACTTCCCCCGCTGGAACCGCACCGCCGACGAGCTGTGCGTGCAGCACCCCGCCGACGTCGTGTGGGCGGTGCAGATGTCCACCGTCGAGTTCCACCCGTGGAACTCCCGCGCCGCGCACGTCGAGCAGCCCGACGAGTGGCGCATCGACCTCGACCCGATGCCCGACGCGACCTACGCCGACGTCCGGCGCGTCGCCGGCGTCGTCCACGAGGTGCTCGACGAGCTGGGGGCGGTCGGCCACCCCAAGACCTCCGGCGGCAAGGGCCTGCACGTCTACGTCCGGATCCCGCCCGAGCACGGCTTCGGCGACGTCCGCCGGGCGGCCCACGCGTTCGCCCGCGAGGTCGGGCGCCGCTGCTCGCTGGTCGACCTGACCTGGTGGCGGAAGGACCGGGACCCGTCGTCGGTCTTCGTGGACTACAACCAGAACGCCCGCGACCACACGATCGCGGCCGCGTACTCGGTGCGCGGCGTGCCCGAGGCCGTGGTGTCCACCCCCGTGCGCTGGGACGAGATCGACGACGCCGACCCCCGCGACTTCACCATCGCCACGGTGCCCGCCCGCTTCGCGGAGCTGGGCGACCTGCACGCGGGCATCGACGACGCGGTGTTCCGGCTCGACGCGCTGCTGGACTGGGCCGACCGGGACGCCCACGAGGGCGCCGACGAACCCCCGGACGCCCAGGACCTCGACGGCTGACGCCGCCCGTGCGCGCGCAGGAGGGCTAGAACACTCCTGCGCGCTCACGGGCGGCCGGAGGCCGCCCTCAGGCGCGCGAACTCCTCGACCATCGCCGCGATCGGCCAGTGGGCGTTGAGACCGCTCGGGTTGGGCAGCACCCAGACCCGCGTGGCGCCGAACGTCCGCTCCTGCGGCCCGACGCCCGCGCCCGGTTCGCCGAACGCGCCCCGGTAGGCGGTGATCCCGACGACGGCGAGCCACTCCGGGCGCTGCTGCGCGACCAGGGCGCGCAGCCGCTCCCCGCCGGCCACCAGCTCGTCGGGGGTGAGCTCGTCGGCCCGCGCGCTGGCGCGGGCCACCATGTTCGTGATCCCCAGTCCCAGCGCCCGCAGCTCGTCCTGCTCGGCCGGCAGGTACTGGCGGGGGGTGAAGCCGGACCGGTGCAGGACCGGCCAGAACCGGTTGCCGGGCCGGGCGAAGTGGTGCCCGGTGGCCGCCGACACCAGCCCGGGGTTGATGCCGCAGAACAGCACGCCCAGCGGCGGGTCCCCGGGTCCGGGCAGCACGTCCGGGATGGTGAGGGCCCGCGCGGCCTTGAGGTCGGCGGCGGTCAGGCGCGGCCCGCCGGGCGGGCGGGGTCCACGATCGGCGTCCACACCTGACGATCCTGCCCGGTCAGGGTGCAGGATGGCCGCGTGGACCTGCCCGTGATGCCCCCGGTGAAGCCGATGCTGGCCAAGCCGGTGCCCGCGATCCCGCCGGGGCGGCTGTACGAGCCCAAGTGGGACGGCTTCCGCTCGATCGTCTTCCGCGACGGCGACGAGGTGGAGATCGGCAGCCGCAACGAGAAGCCGATGACGCGCTACTTCCCCGAGCTCGTCGAGGCCGTCAAGGCCAACTTCCCGGACCGGGCCGTGATCGACGGCGAGATCGTGGTGCTGCACCGGGACCGGAACTCCCTGGACTTCGAGGCGCTGCAGCAGCGCATCCACCCCGCCGTGTCGCGCGTGACGCTGCTGGCGGAGCAGACGCCGGCGAGCTTCGTCGCGTTCGACCTGCTCGCGCTGGGCGACGACGACCTGACCGAACGCCCCTTCAGCGAGCGCCGCGCGCTGCTGGAGGAGGCCCTGCACGACGCCGCGCCCCCCGTCCACGTCACCCCGCTCACCGACGACCACGATCTGGCGCAGCAGTGGTTCGAGCAGTTCGAGGGGGCCGGGCTGGACGGGCTGATCGCGAAGACGCACGACGTCACCTACCAGCCCGACAAGCGCGTCATGGCCAAGATCAAGCACGAGCGGACGGCCGACTGCGTGGTGGCCGGCTACCGCGTGCACAAGTCCGGCCCGGACGCGATCGGCTCGCTGCTGCTGGGGCTGTACGGCGAGGACGGCAAGCTCGCCTCGGTCGGCGTCATCGGCGCCTTCCCCATGGAGGTGCGGCGGGAGCTGTTCGCCGAGATGCAGCCGCTCGTGACGACGTTCGACGGGCACCCGTGGAACTGGGCCGCCCACGAGCAGGGCGAGCGCACCCCGCGCAAGAACGAGCAGAGCCGCTGGAACGCCGGCAAGGACTTGAGCTTCGTCCCGCTGCGGCCCGAGCGGGTGGTCGAGGTGCGCTACGACTACATGGAGGGCGTGCGGTTCCGGCACACCGCCCAGTTCGTGCGCTGGCGCCCCGACCGGACGCCGGAGTCCTGCACCTACGCGCAGCTCGAGCAGCCGGTGGGCTTCGACCTGGCCGAGGTGCTGGGGCTGGCCTGACCCCGCCCGGCTACCCCTCCGACGCCGCCAGCTGGCCGCACGCGGCGGCGATCTCGCGGCCCCGCGTGTCGCGCACCGTGCAGGCGACGCCCGCGGCCTGGACGCGGTGCACGAACTCGTCCTGCACCGGCCGCGGGGAGGCGTCCCACTCGCTGCCCGGTGTCGGGTTGAGCGGGATGAGGTTGACGTGCACGCGGTGCCGGCCGATCCGCTGCGCGAGGAGCTTCCCGAGCAGGTCGGCCCGCCACGGCTGGTCGTTGACGTCGCGGATCAGCGCGTACTCGACGGAGACGCGGCGGCCGGTCGCCATGGCGTAGCGGCGCGAGGCGTCGAGCACCTCGGCCACCTTCCACCGGTTGTTGACCGGCACCAGCGTGTCGCGCAGCTCGTCGTCGGGGGTGTGCAGCGAGACCGCGAGCGTGACGGGCAGTCCCTCGGCGGCGAGCTTGTCGATCGCCGGCACGAGCCCGACGGTCGACACGGTGACCCCCCGCGCGGAGATCCCCAGCCCGTCGGGGGCGGGCGAGGTGATGCGGCGCAGCGCGTCGACCACCCGCTTGTAGTTGGCCAGCGGCTCGCCCATGCCCATGAAGACGACGTTGGACAGGCGCGCCGGCATCCCGAGCGCGCCGTCGCGGGCGGCGGCCGCGGCCTGGCGCACCTGCTCGACGATCTCGCCGGTGGACAGGTTGCGGTCCAGCCCGCCCTGGCCGGTGGCGCAGAAGGGGCAGGCCATCCCGCAGCCGGCCTGGCTGGACACGCACACGGTGGCGCGGTCGGGGTAGCCCATCAGCACCGACTCCGCGCGGGTGCCGTCGTGGGCGCGCCACAGCGTCTTGCGGGTGGTGCCGTCGTCGCAGGACTGCTCGACGACGGGCACGACCAGGGGCGGCAGCAGCGCGGCGACCGCCTCGCGGGCCGACGCCGGGAGGTCGGTCATCGCCTCGACGTCGGCGGTGAGCCGGCCGAAGTAGTGGCGGGCGAGCTGGTCGGCGCGGAAGCCCGGCAGGCCGAGCTCACCGACGGCCGCGCGGCGCTCGGCGGGGTCGAGGTCGGCCAGGTGGCGGGGCGGGCGGCCGCGGCGGGGTGCGTCGAAGACGAGCGGGAGTGTGGACATGGCCGCTCCAGTGTGCCTCATCGCCGACGATCACCCGGTCGGACCAGTACGCGCGGCTCCCCGCCCGGCCTCTCCCGGTCGTGCGCCGCCTCCTCCTGCTGCTTGCGCTCGGCCTGCTCGCCGGGTGCGCGACGGCTCCCGACCCGCCCGCGTCCTACGTGGGCCGCACCGCCGACGGCCTCGCCGTCGCCGTCGTGGTGGAGGGCGAGCGGGCCACCGGCTCGGTCACCGGGGCGGCCGGGGCGGCCGTCCGCCTCACCGGCACCGCGCGGCCGCTCGACCTGAGCGGCGACGGCGCGGTGCTGTTCGGGGCGGTGCACGGCCGGGTCGTGCACGGCGGCCTCACCGTCGACGGCGTCGAGCGCCGGTTCACCGCCGTGCAGGTCGACGGGCGGAGCCCGCCGTGACCGGACCGTGACGGAGCCGCGGTATCGCCCGCGACCCGTCCCCGCTCGACCCCGCAGACCCGATCACCCAGACCCGACCACCCGCCATCCCCGGACCCAGGAGTCACCGTGCACCGATCCCTCCGCGCCGCCGCCGGCACCACCGCGGCCGTCCTCGCCCTCGCCGCGTGCGGCGGCCCCGCGCCCGCCGCGACGCCGGCGCCCACCACCGACCCCGCCGCCGCGCAGGCCGCCGCCACCGCCGACTTCTGCCGGTCCGTCGTTGACATCGAGAGCACCCTGAACAGCGCACCCCCCGTCGACCCCTCAACGCTGCCGCCCGAGGAGGCGCAGGCCCTGCTCGCGGAGCAGCTGGCCGCGGTGGACCCGCTGCTCACCCGGGCCGAGGAGCTCGCTCCCGAAGCCGTCGCCGCCGACGTCACCACCCTGGCCCGCCTCACCCGGCAGAGCCTGGGCGGGGACTTCTCGGTGTTCGAGGACCCGGCGTTCGCCTCGTCCGAGGCGGCGGTCGACGGCTGGATGCTCGCCGAGTGCGGCTACGAGCAGACCGAGGTCACCGCCTCGGACTTCGAGTACCAGGGCCTGCCCGACGCGCTGCCCGCCGGCGTCTCGGCGGTGACGCTGACCAACGAGGGCGAGGAGCTGCACGAGATCGCGATGGTGCGGATCAAGGACGAGGTGGCGATGTCCGTCGAGGAGCTGCTGGCCCTGCCGCAGGAGGAGGTGCTCGGCATGGTCGACATCGCCGGGATCGTGTTCGCCGCCCCCGGTGAGACGGGGACCTCGTTCGTCGAGGGCACGCCCGGCCGCTACTTCGCGGCCTGCTTCATCCCGGAGGGGACCGTCGGCGGCGCCGAGGGCAGCGGTCCGCCGCACTTCACGCTGGGGATGCTGGCGGAGTACTCCGTCGCGTGACCACCCGGCGGGAGTTCCTGACGCTGGTGGGGGCGGGTGCCGGGCTGTTCGCGCTCGGCGCCTGCGCCCCGCCCGGTCCCCCGCCGCGCGCGCTCGACGCCGGGCCCGTCACCGTCGACCTGGCCGGCACCCTCGTCACCAGCTGGGGGTACGCGGGCTCCGTGCCCGGCCCGGAGCTCCGCGTCCGGGAGGGCGAGCGGCTGCACGTGCGGCTGCACAACGCCCTGCCCGAGCCGACGTCGGTGCACTGGCACGGCATCTCGCTGGAGAACCCCATGGACGGCACGCCCGGTCTCACCCAGGCCCCGGTCGAACCGGGCGGGGTGTTCGACTACGCGTTCACCGTGCCCGAGGCCGGCACGCACTGGTACCACTCCCACAGCGGCCACCAGCTCGACACCGGCCTCTACGGCGCGCTGGTCGTGGAGCCGCGTCGGGAGGAGCTCGCCTACGACCGCGAGGCCGTGCTGCTGCTCGACGACTGGCGCGACGGCGTCGACCCGCACGCGGGGCACGACGGGGGGCACGGCGGGGAGGCGGAGCCCACGAGCGACGCCTCGTTCGGCGGGCGCGCCTACCCGCACCTGCTGGTGAACGCCCACCCGCCGGCCGACCCGGCCGTCGTCGAGGTCCGCCGCGGCGACCGGCTGCGGCTGCGGCTGGTCAACGCCGCGGCCGACACCGGCCTGCGGGTCGCGGTGGGCGGGCACCGGCTCACCGTCACCCACGCCGACGGGATGCCGGTCGCCCCCGTCACCGTCGACGCCCTGCGGATCGGCATGGGTGAGCGCTACGACGTGCTCGTCGACGCCCGCACCCCCGGGACGTGGCCGATCGCGGTGGCCGAGGAGGGCGGCGACGGGCTGGGCCGCGCCGTGCTGCGCTACGTCGACGCGGTCGACCCGGCTCCCCCGCCCGGCGCCCGGCCCGCCGAGCTGGACGGGCGGCTGCTCGACTACACCGACCTGGTCGCCGCCCACGACCCCCGCCTCGCCGGGTCGCCGGACCGGGAGTTCGCCCTGACCCTGCGCGGCACCGACATCGACGTCGCCGGGCTCGCCGCCGACGCCCCGCTCGACGTCACCGCCGGGCAGCGCGTGCGGCTCGCGGTTCGCAACGACAGCGCGAAGTGGCACCCCGTGCACCTGCACGGGCACCACTTCCGCGTCACCGGCGCGGACGGGCGCGGACCGCGCAAGGACACCGCGTCGGTGCCGGCGCGCGGCGGCGAGCTGGTGCTCGACTTCGTCGCCGGCAACCCGGGCGACTGGATGCTGCACTGCCACAACCACTGGCACATGGAGGACGGCATGGCCCGCACGATCCGCTACCGCACCGAGGGAGGAGACCCCGCATGACCGACGAACTCGCCGACCTGACCGCCCGGGTGACCGAGTCGACGTCCGCCTACATCAACGGCGAGATCCGCCGCTACCTGGAGCTGGTGCAGCCGGCGGCGGAGCAGACGCTCATGCCGCCCTACGGCGGCCCGCCCGTGCACGGGGTCGACCTCTCCGACGAGGCCGTGCGGACCACGTCGGAGTTCTTCCGCGGCGGCGAGGCCGAGCTGGACATCGCCGCGACCCACGCGTCCGGGGACCTCGCCGTCATCGTCGCCGTGGAGCGCCAGCACGGGGACGTCGGCGACTGGCCCCACCAGGACTGGTCGCTGCGGGTGACGCTGGTGTTCCGCCGGGAGGGGACGGTCTGGCGCCAGGTGCACCGCCACGCCGACCCGCTCGTGCGCGACATCGGGTTCCCGCTCATGGCCGCGATCGCCCGGGGGGAGGTGCCGGAGGTGTGACCGGGAGTCACCGCAGCTGGGAGATCCCCCGCAGCAGGCCCGAGCGGTGCGCCGACGCCCCCCAGAGCAGCAGCCCCGCGCCCAGTCCGACGAGCCCGCGCGGGTAGAGCGCGCCGGCCGAGTTCAGGGCCAGCAGGCCGCCCAGGGCGGCCAGCACCATGAGCACGGCGCCGAGCAGCAGCCAGCTGCGGTCGTCGAGCGTGGACGCCGCCGGTACGAGCAGCGCGCCGACCACGAAGAACGCGACCGGCACGCCCAGCTCCCCGTAGCCCACCAGCCCGAGCAGCACCGACGCCGCCACCACGAGCACGACGCCGAGCACGGCCAGCTGCACCAGGCGCTTGCTGCGCCACCGCTCCAGCGGCCGGTCACCGCCGTGGCGGCCGGCGGTGACCGCCAGCCAGACCGTGAGGGCCAGGCCGGCAGCTAGCACGACCGTGCCCAGCCCCGCGTCCAGGGCGGAGCTGCCCACCAACCAGGCGAGGCCGCCCCCGAGGGCCAGCACCGAGGCGGACGAGAGGGTGACCGAGCGCGCCATGGGTCAACGGTAGCGAAACGGCGACCGCACACGGTGATCGCTACCGTGGTCCTCCCCGAACCTGGAGAAACCACGCATGGCTCCCGAGATCCCCCGTCGCACCGTCGTCGTCGGGGCGGCCGCCCTCGGCGCCGGGCTCACCGTCGCCGGGTGCAGCACGGTCAGCACCGCGCCCGCCGCGGCGACCGACGCGCCCATCGGCTCCACCGCCGAGGTCCCCGTCGGCAGCGGCACGATCTTCGCCGACAGCCGCGTCGTCGTCACCCAGCCCGAGGCGGGCACCTTCACCGCGTTCGACGCGGCCTGCCCCCACCAGGGCTGCAACGTCGGCTCCGTCGAGGGCGCGGAGATCGTCTGCCCGTGCCACGGCAGCCGCTTCGGCCTCGACGGCGCCGTGCTCACCGGCCCCGCCACCACCGGCCTGCGGCCCGTCGAGGTCGTGGTGGAGGGCGACCGGCTCACCTTCACCTGACCGCTCCCCCGCGTCAGCGGACGTGCAGCCGGGACCCGCGGATCGGGGTGCGGCGGACGTGGAGGCGGTAGGCGACCGGGATCTCGGTGCCCCGCGTCGCGGCGATCGCGGCCTCGGCGACGGGCCGGGAGAACTCGATGCGCAGCACCGCCTCCAGCGTCGCGCGGTCGTCGAACACCCACCGCGTCGCGATCCGCCGGGTGGAGAAGCCGCGGCGGGCGAAGAACCGTTCGGCGCCCACCGGGTCGTAGTGCGGGATGTCGGCGCGCATCCAGTCGCCGTAGGGCGCCGCGGTGGCGTCGAGGTCCACGATCGCGATGGCGCCGCCCGGCCGCAGCACGCGCTCGGCCTCGGCCAGGCCGGGCTCGCAGCCGGGCCCGAAGAAGTACGCGGTGCGGGCGTGCACGAGGTCGACGCTGTCGTCCGGCAGCGGCAGCGAGGCGGCGCCGCCCCGCACCACGGGCAGGCCGCGGGCCCGCGCCCGGGCGACGAGCGGCGGGTGCGGCTCGACCCCGACCACCGACGCCGCGCCGTCGGCGAACACCGGCAGGTGGTAGCCATCGCCGCAGCCCACGTCGACGACGTCCGCGCCGGTCCAGGGCGCCTCCTCCCGCAGGGCCGCCCAGATCGCGCCGTCGACGTCCTGCGCGGCGTTCTCCTGCGCGTAGACCTCGGGCCAGTTCCAGACGTTGGGCGACGGGATCGTGCTCATGCCACCGGCACGAGCACAGACAGCACCAGCCAGGCGACGACGGCGGTGGGCAGCATCGAGTCGAGCCGGTCCATCAGCCCGCCGTGCCCGGGCAGGAGGTTGCCCATGTCCTTGATGCCGAGGTCCCGCTTGATCATCGACTCGACCAGGTCGCCGAACACGGCCGAGCCGACCAGCAGCGCGCCCAGGATCGCGCCCTCCCACCACTGGCCGCCGAGCAGGAACACCACGCAGACCGCCCCGGCCGCCACGCCGGCGACCTGTGACCCCGCGAAGCCCTCCCAGGACTTCTTGGGGCTGATCGTCGGCGCCATCGGGTGCCGCCCGGCGATGACGCCGGCGGCGTACCCCCCGATGTCGGAGGCCACGACGGGGATCATGAACGTGAGCACGCGCCCGAGCCCGTCGGGTTCGGTCACCGTCATGAGCGCGGCGAACGCGCAGCACAAGGGCACGTACGCGGCGGCGAACACGGTGGCGGTGACGTCGCGGACGTAGTGCGAGGCGCCGCCCCGCAACCGCCACAGCAGGGCCGTCACCAGCGTCAGCCCGAACGCGCCGGCGACGCCCTCGACGCCGAACGGCCACGCCAGCCAGATCATGAGCTGGCCGCCGGGCAGCAGCACCGGCAGGGGCACGTCGATGCCCGCGCCGCGGCGCAGCGCACCGGCCAACTCCCAGGTACCGATGGCGGCGGCGACGGCCAGGGTGCCGAGGAACGCGTGCGGCGCCACCAGCAGCAGCGGGCCGAGGATGGCGACACCCAGCCCGATGCCGACGGCGACCGCCGCGAACAGGTTGCGCCCGAGCCGGGCCCGCTTGCGCACGCGCACCGCCGGCTCGCCGGGGGTCAACGGGGACCCGGCGGAGGCGAACGGGAGATCGCGCGAGGCGGACGTGGACACCGGACTCACACTTCGAGGAGTTCGGCCTCTTTGTGCTTCACGAGCTCGTCGACCTGGTGCACGTACTTGTCGACGGTGCTCTGGAGCTCCTTCTCCGCGCGCGCGACCTCGTCCTCGCCCGCCTCACCGTCCTTGACGATGCGGCCGAGCTCCTCCATGGCCTTGCGGCGGATGCTGCGGATCGTGACGCGGGCGTCCTCGCCCTTGCCGCGCGCCACCTTCACCATCTCGCGACGGCGCTCCTCGGACAGCTGGGGGATGACCACGCGGATGATCTGCCCGTCGTTGGACGGGTTCAACCCCAGGTCCGAGTCCCGGATCGCCTTCTCCAGCTGGCGCAGCTGGCTGGCGTCGTAGGGTTTGATCACCGCCATCCGGGCCTCGGGCACCGTGATGGAGGAGAGCTGGTTCAGCGGGGTCATCGCGCCGTAGTAGTCGACGGCAACCCGGTTGAACATGTTCGGGGTGGCCCGCCCGGTCCGGACCGTGGCGAGGTCGTCCTTGGCGACGGCCACCGCCTTCTCCATCTTCTCCTCGGCGTCGAAGAGCGTCTCGTCGATCACGACGTGCCTACCTTTCCCGGGACGTGCTGACCAGCGTGCCGATCCTCTCACCCCGCACGGCGCGGGCGATGTTGCCCTCGACCAGCAGGTTGAACACGATGATCGGCATCTTGTTGTCCATGCAGAGGCTGAACGCCGTGGCGTCGGCGACCTTGAGGCCCTGCTCCAGCACCTCGCGGTGGGTGATCTCCTCGTAGAGCTTGGCCCCCGGGTCGATCTTCGGGTCGGCGGTGAAGACGCCGTCCACGCCCTTCGCGAGCAGCAGGGCCTCGGCCCCGATCTCCAGCGCGCGCTGCGCGCCGGCGGTGTCGGTGGAGAAGTAGGGCATGCCGACACCCGCGCCGAAGATGACGACGCGGCCCTTCTCCAGGTGCCGGATGGCGCGGCGCGGGATGTAGGCCTCCGCCACCTGGCCCATCGTGATGGCCGTCTGCACGCGGGTGTCGATGTGGTGCTCGCGCTCCAGGAAGTCCTGCAGCGCGAGGCAGTTCATGACCGTGCCGAGCATGCCCATGTAGTCGGCGCGCGAGCGCTCCATGCCGCGGTCCTGGAGCTCGGCCCCGCGGAAGAAGTTGCCGCCGCCGATGACCACGGCGACCTGCGCACCGGTGGCCACCACCTCGGCGATCTGCCGGGCGACGGTCTCGACCACCTCGGGATCGACGCCGACCGCTCCCCCGCCGAACATCTCGCCGCCGAGCTTGAGCAGCACGCGGCGGAAACCGGGGCGGGGGGAGTCGATCCCGAGGTGGTCGGTCATCAGGCCTGGCCGACCTCGAAGCGGGCGAACGACTTGACGGTGACGCCCGCCTCGTCGAGCAGCGCCTTCACGGTCTTCTTCGGCTCCTGCACGGACGGCTGCTCGAGGAGCACCACGTCCTTGTAGAAGCCGTTGATGCGGCCGTCGACGATGCGGGTGAGCACCTGCTCGGGCTTGCCCTCCTCGCGGGCGGTGGCCTCGGCGATGCGGCGCTCGTTCTCGAGCACCTCGGCCGGGACCTCGTCGCGGGTGGTGTAGCTCGGGCGGGCGGCGGCGATGTGCATCGCCACCCCCTTGACCACGTCCTCGTCGGCGCCGTCGTAGCTGACGAGCGCACCGATGGCCGGCGGCAGGTCCGACGCGCGGCGGTGCAGGTACAGCGCCACCGGCCCGTCGACGTGGATGTAGCGCTTGAGCTGCAGCTTCTCGCCGATGCGGGCGCTGAGCGCCTGCACCGCGTCCTCGACGGTGCCGTCGTCGAGCTTCGCGGCCTTGAGGGCCTCGACGTCGGCGGGCTTCTCGGCCACGGCGACGGCCAGGATCCGGTCGGCGAGGGACTGGAAGTCGGCGCTCTTGGCGACGAAGTCGGTCTCGCAGTTGAGCTCGACCATCGTGCCGCCGTCGGCCACGACCAGGCCGTTGGCCGTGTCGCGCCCGGCGCGCTTGCCGACGTCCTTCGCACCCTTGATGCGCAGCAGCTCGACGGCCTTGTCCAGGTCGCCCGCGGACTCCTCGAGCGCCTTCTTGCAGTCCATCATCCCGGAACCGGTGAGGTCCCGGAGCTTCTTGACGTCAGCGGCGGAGTAGTTCGCCATGTCCTTCTCTCGTCTCAGGCGTTCTGCTGGGTGCCGTTGCTGGTGGACGCCGGAGCGGGCTCGGCGACCGGGTTCGGCGCCTCGGCCGGGGCGGCCGCCGCCGTCAGGCTGGCACCGTCGGAACCGCTGGCGAGCAGCTCCTGCTCCCACTCGGCGAGCGGCTCGGCCGGGCGGTCGGCGCCCTCGCCCTCGCTGCCGCCGCGGTTGCGGTTGGCGCGCTGCATGAGGCCGTCGGCCGCGGCCTGGGCCACGACCTTGGTGAGCAGGGCCGCGGAGCGGATCGCGTCGTCGTTGCCCGGGATCGGGAAGTCGACCTCGTCCGGGTCGCAGTTCGTGTCGAGGATCGCGACGACCGGGATGCCCAGCTTGCGGGCCTCGCCGACGGCGATGTGCTCCTTCTTGGTGTCGACGATCCACACCGCGCTCGGGACCTTCGACATGTCGCGGATGCCGCCGAGGGTCTTCTCGAGCTTGTCCTTCTCGCGCGTGAGCATGAGGATCTCCTTCTTGGTGCGACCCTCGAAGCCCCCCGTCTGCTCCATCGACTCCAGCTCCTTGAGGCGCTGGAGGCGCTTGTGCACGGTCTGGAAGTTGGTGAGCATGCCGCCCAGCCAGCGCTGGTTCACGTAGGGCATGTTCACGCGGCCCGCCTCGTCGGCGATGCCCTCCTGCGCCTGCTTCTTCGTGCCGACGAACATGATCGTGCCGCCGTGCGCCACGGTCTCGCGGACGAACTCGTAGGCCCGGTCGATGTACGACAGGGTCTGCTGCAGATCGATGATGTAGATGCCGTTGCGCTCGGTGAGGATGTAGCGCTTCATCTTCGGGTTCCAGCGTCGGGTCTGGTGCCCGAAGTGCACGCCGCTGTCGAGCAGCTGCTTCATGGTGACGACGGCCATGGCCGGTGTTCACCTCTCGGTCTCGCGGCCCGCCGGGCCGCTCGCGGTTGCGCGGGACGCCGGTCGGCGGCCCGCCCTGGCGCCGCTCCAGCGGCCGGACCCGCCTGGAGCGGGACCGCCCGGTCGCCGGCCCTGGGAGGGGTGCGAGCGCGCGAAGTCACCCTGGGACAGGGTGCGGGTCGAGTGTACGCGCGGGCTCCTCGCCGCTGCTGCCGCGTCCCCGCCGCCGGTCGCGGTCGTCCACAGGTGGGGTCGGCCATCACAGGACCGGACCCGGACCTGGTCGCCGCGGTGTCCCGCCGTGACGCTCGACGGGTGGACCAGCGACCGCCGACGACGCCCGACGGGCGGCACCGCTCCCCCGCGTCCGGCCTCCGGGAGGCCCGCCGCGGGCGGACGGGGCGGCCGCCGCCGGGGTGGGGCCGGTGGGGCCCGGGCGCCGGGGTGGCGGTGCTGGTGCTCACCGCGCTCCTGACCCCGCCGCCGGTCGCGCCGACCGCTGCGGCGAGTCCGCCGCCCGCCCCCGGCCCCCGGGTGGTCGTGGCTCCGGGGAGCGCCACCGCTCCCCCCGGTCCCGTGCTGCGCGCAGCGGCCGAACCGCCGCCGGCACGGCCCGCTGCCGACCCCGCCGACCCGCCGCCGACCGGTTCGCCTGCCGCCCGACCGCAGCCGCCGGACGGGGCGTCTCCGCACCCCGCCCCAGGCTCGACCGCAGCACCGCGACCAGCGCCGACGCCACCCGCACCTGCGGGGGCCGGGGTGCTGGAGGGCGCACCGCCGGAGGGCGCACCACCCGGGGCCGGGGTGCCGGCGCCGGGGGCCCGGTACGCCTGGCCGCTGCTGCCTCCGCCCGCGGTGGTCGCCCCGTTCCGGGCGCCGCCGCACCCCTACGGGCCGGGGCACCGCGGGGTGGACCTGGCCGGCGCGCCCGGGCAGCCGGTGCTGGCGGCGCGTGCGGGCACGGTGGTGTTCGCCGGGCCCGTGGCCGGGCGCCCGCTGGTGTCGGTGCAGCACGACGACGGCCTGCGCACGACCTACGAGCCGGTGCAGCCGTCGGTCGCGGCGGGCGACGTGCTGGCCGCGGGCGCGGTGCTGGGGCTGCTGCTGCCCGGGCACGCCGGCTGCCCGGTCGCGTGCCTGCACTGGGGCCTCCGTCGCGACCGCACCGACCACCTCGACCCGCTGGTGCTGCTGCGCCCCGCGCGGGTCCGGCTGCTGCCGGTGCCCGTCCCGTGGCCGGACCCCTGACGGGCGGATCCTCGCCGGGCGGCTTACTGCGGGCGGCTCCCCGGCGGACAGCTCCCCGGCGGGCGGCCGTCAGCCGGCCGCCTGCTCGCGCAGCCGGACCCGCAGGCGCCCGACGAGGCGGGTGTGCAGCTGGCACACCCGCGACTCGGTGACGCCCAGGATCCGGCCGATCTCGGCCAGGGTGCGGTTCTCCAGGTAGTACATCCGGATGACGTCGCGGTCGCGCTGGCCCAGCTCGTCGACGGCCCGCGACAGCTGCCGGACCGTCTCGCGGTCCTGCACGACGGCGCCGGGGTCGACGGCGGCGTGGTCGGCGAGCACCTCGGACAGCCCGCCGGTCTCGTCGAGCGCCTCCACGCTGACCAGCTGCACGTGCCGGCGCCCGGTGTGCAGGTCCCGCAGCGGCACGCCGAGGTCGGCGGCCAGCTCCTGGTCGCTCGGCAGCCGGCCGAGGCGGGCCTCCAGCAGGTCGCGGGCGCGGTCCAGCTCCCGGGTCCGGCCGCGGACCGTGCGCGGCACCCAGTCCTGGGCGCGCAGCTCGTCGAGGATCGCACCGCGGATCCGCTGGGCGGCGTAGCTCTCGAAGCGGGGGCAGCGCGTCGGGTCGAAGCGCTCGACGGCGTCGACCAGCCCGAACACGCCGGCCTGCGCGAGGTCGCTGACGTCGACGTGGCTGGGCAGGCCGGCCGCCACCCGGTGCGCCACCGACCGCACCAGCGGTGTGTAGTGGACGAGGATCCGGTCGCGCACCGGGCGTGTCGGCGTCCGCAGGTACGCCTGCCAGAGCCGGTCGATCGCCGACGGAGGCTCCTCGCGGGCCGGCTCCGGGTCGGGCGGGAGGGGCGGCAGCGCCGGGGCGGCGGGTCGGGCGAGCACCGCGACGACCGGACCGGACACGGTCCTGAGCTGCACGGACTCGCTCGGGACCGGGCTACGCCCGGGGATGCGCCTGCTCATGAACCACCTTCAGCCGCTCGACGGTCACGTGTGTGTAGAGCTGAGTGGTTGCTAGCTTAGCGTGACCGAGTAACTCCTGTACGTAACGGAGGTCCGCGCCGCCCTCGAGCATGTGGGTGGCCGCGGCGTGGCGCAGGCCGTGCGGCCCGGTGTCCGGCGCCCCCGGCACCGCCGCCACCGCGCGGTGCACGACGTCCCGCACGATCCGCGGGTCCAGCCGCCCCCCGCGCGCACCGAGCAGCAGCGCGGGCGGGGAGGTCGGCCGGGCCAGGGCGGGCCGTCCGGTGGCGAGCCAGCGCCGCAGCGCCCCCGAGGCCGGCCCACCGTAGACCACGGTGCGCTCCCGGCCGCCCTTGCCGAGCACCCGCAGGGCGCGCCGGCCGTCGTCGACGTCGTCGACGTCGAGTCCGCACAGCTCGCCGACCCGCACGCCGGTGGCGTAGAGCATCTCGACGACGAGGAGGTCGCGCAGCGCGGTCGGCTCGCCCTCCGCCGCCCCGCTGACCGCGGCGGCGAAGAGCGAGTCGGCCTCCCCGACGTCCAGCACGTCGGGCAGCGGGCTGCGCGGCCGCGGCGAGACCAGCCGGACCCCCGGGTCGACGGCCAGGCGCCCGGTGCGGTGCAGCCACGCCGTGAACGTGCGGGCGGCCGCGGCCCGCCGGGCCAGCGTGGACCGGCCGGTGCCCGCGGCGTGGGCGTCGGCGAGCCAGCGGCGCAGCACGGCCAGGTCGAGGGCGGCGAGGTCCGGGACCCGGGCGAGCAGCCCGGCCAGGTCGCCCCGGTAGGCCCGCACCGTGTGGGCCGACCGGCCGCGCTCCAGCTCCAGGTGGCGGCAGAACTCCTCGAGGACCGCGTCCGCGGCGGCGGGCTCGGGCGACGGGGCGGGCGTGCGGCTCATGCGCCGACGGTCCGCGCCACGCCGGCCCGGATCAAGCACCGCCCGTCCCGTGTCGCCGCGCCCGGCCACCCGGTCACCGCCGGGCCGGCAGCGTCCGCTGCCACAGCCCGTCGTGCTGCTCGGCCAGCCCGCGCCGCGCCAGCGCGACCAGCGCCGCGCGGACCGCCCCGACCGGCACCCCCGCCTCCACGGCGAGCCACCCGGCGCTGCGGGCGGCCCGGGTGGGGAGGGCGTCGTGCACGAGCGTCCCGACGGGGTCGAGACCGTCGGTGGCCCGCTGCGGCCCGGCCAGCACCCCGGCGAGCGCGGCACCGATCGGCCCCAGCGCCTCCAGCACCTCCGCCAGGCCGGTCACCAGCTCCGCCCCGCCCTCGCGCAGCAGCCGGTGGCACCCCGCGGACTGCCCGGAGGTCACCGGGCCCGGCACCGCCATGAGGACCCGGCCCAGCGTCGCCGCGTCCGACGCCGTGCGGGTGGCGCCGCTGCGCAGCCCGGCCTCGACGACGACGGTGCCGGCGGCCAGGGCCGCGATCAGGCGGTTGCGCACCAGGAACCGGTGCCGCCCGGGCACGGAGCCGGGCGGGTACTCGCTGACGACCAGGCCGGTGTCGGCGATCCGGGCCAGCAGGGCCTCGTGCGCGGGCGGGTAGGCGCGGTCGGCCCCGCACGCGAGCACCGCGACGGTGGGGCCGCCCGCGGCGAGGGCGCCCCGGTGGGCGGCGCCGTCGATGCCGATCGCGGCGCCCGAGACGACCGTGGTGCCCCGCCCGGCCAGGCCGACCGCCAGCTCCCCCGCCACGTGCGCGCCATAGCCGGTGGCCGCCCGGGCCCCCACGACCGCGACCGCGTCGCGGGTGAGGGCGTCCAGCCGGCCGGGCCCGCGCACCCACAGCGCGAGCGGGGGCGCCAGCTCGTCGGCGCCGCACCCGGCGAGCGCCGCGAGGGGCTCCGCGGGCCACTCGGCGTGCTCCGGCGCGACCAGCCGCAGCCCTGCGGCCGCGGCGGCGGCGAGGTCGTCGTCGACGCGGTCCTGCTGCCGCCGGGCCCGCGTCGCCGCGGCCACCGCGTCCGGCACCTGGCCGCAGCGCACCCGCTCGGCCGCCTCGACCGGCCCCACCTCGGCCACGAACCGGGCCAGCGGGGCGGCCGGGGGCTCCGCCACGCGGGCGAGGTAGACCCGCGCCCGCACGACCTCGGCGGGCGGAGCGGGCGGAGCGGGCGGAGCGGGCGGGGCGGGCGCGCCCGCGAGACCCTCCCCGCCGACGCCCGCCGGCCCCGTCCGCTGCGCCGCCGCGCCCGGCGGGGAGCTGGCCGGCGCGCTCACGCCGCCCTCCGGTCGCGGAAGTACAGCGCCGCCTCGACGTCCTCGACGCCGGGCCGGTCGCGCCCGGCCAGGTCGGACAGCGTCCAGGCCACGCGCACCGCGCGGTCGGCGCCCCGCGCGGTCAGGTCGCCGGAGCGCAGCCCGGCCTCGAGCGGTCGGACCGCGGCGCGGGGCAGCGCGAAGCGGGAGCGCAGCTCGGGGCCGGGGACCTCGGCGTTGACCCGCCACCCGTGCGGCGCCCAGCGGGCCTCGGCGGCGGCGCGGGCGGCGAGCACCCGGGCCCGGACCGTGGCGGTGTCCTCGACGCCGTGGACGTCGAGCGCGAACGTGGTGACGGGGAACATCCGGGCGCGCAGGTCGACCCGGTCGAGCAGCGGCCCCGACAGCCGCCCGAGGTAGCGGCGGCGGGTGACCGACGGGCACACGCAGTCGCGGTCGTGGGCGGGCGCGCAGGGGCAGGGGTTGGCTGCGAGGACGAGCTGGAAGCGGGCGGGGTAGTGCACGGTGCCGTCGGCGCGGGACAGCCGCACCTCCCCCTCCTCCAGCGGGGTGCGCAGGGCGTCGAGCAGGTGCGCCCCGAACTCCGGCGCCTCGTCCATGAACAGCACGCCGCGGTGGGCCAGCGACACGGCGCCGGGCCGGGCGATCCCGCTGCCGCCGCCGACGAGCGCGGCCATCGAGCAGGAGTGGTGGGGCGACACGACCGGCGGCACCGAGGTGAGCGGGGACCCCGCGGGCAGGCGCCCGGCGACCGAGCGGATCGCGGCCAGGCCGAGCGCGTCGGCGTCGGACAGCCGGGGCAGCAGCCCGACGATGCGCTGGGCCAGCATCGTCTTGCCGGTGCCGGGCGGACCGACGAGCAGCAGGTGGTGCCCGCCGGCCGCGGCCACCTCCAGGGCGTGCCGGGCGTCGTCCTGGCCGAGCACATCGGCGAGGTCGGGCGGGTCGGGCTCGGTGGCCGGCACCGCCTCGGGCCGGCGCAGCGGGGCGCCGTCGCGCAGGAACGCGAGCACCTCGCCGAGGGTGGCCGCGCCGAGCACCTCGATGCCGCCGCCGACGGCGTCGACCAGCGCGGCCTCGCCGAGCGCCCCCACCGGGACGATCGCGCGCGGCAGCCCCGTGGCCTTCGCCGCGAGCAGCGCCGGCAGCACGCCGCGGACGGTGCGCAGCCGCCCGTCCAGCGCCAGCTCGCCGAGCAGCACGGTGCGCTCCAGCGACCGCTCGGGCAGCACCTCGTTCGCGGCGAGCACCGCGCAGGCCAGGGCCAGGTCGAAGCCGCTGCCCGTCTTGCGCAGCGACGCCGGGCTGAGCGCGAGCACGATCCGCTCGTTGGGCCACACCAGCCCGGTGTTGACCACCGCGGCCCGGATGCGGTCCTTCGACTCGTGCAGCGCCGCGTCGGGCAGGCCGACCAGGAACACTCCGGGCAGCCCGCCGCCGACGTCGGCCTCGATCTCCACCAGGTGCCCGTCGACGCCCTGCAGCGTGACCGACCACCCGCGCGCCAGCGCCATCAGAACGCGCCCGCGTAGTGGTCGAGCACCGGCTCGGCGCCCGGCTCGATGAGCACGGAGCACACGTCGAAGCGGACCTCGGTCCAGGGCAGGTGGTGCGCGGCGAGCCACAGCCGCGCGAGCCGGCGGATCCGCGCCGCCTTGCGACCGGTGACGGCCTCGGCGCCCGTGCCGAACCGGGTGCCCGACCGCGTCTTCACCTCGCAGACGACGAGGCGGGCGGAGTCGGTGGCGATCACGTCCAGCTCGCCGTGGCGGCACCGCCAGTTGCGGGCGAGGACGGTGAGGCCCTGCCCCTCCAGGTACTGCACCGCGACGTCCTCGCCGCGGCGTCCGAGCTCGTCCTTCGCTGCCATGCCGACCACGATCGCCGCGGTCGGGCCCGCGCGGCAGCCCGTCCGCTCCGCCTGTGGACGGCCGACCCCGCCTGGGGACGGATCAGGACCGGCGCGTCAGGACCGGCGCGTCAGGACCGGCTCAGAACTGGTCGCCCTCCGGCAGGCGCAGATCGGGCTTGTCGAGCTCCTCGACGTTGACGTCCTTGAACGTCAGCACGCGCACGTTCTTCACGAACCGCGCCGGCCGGTAGAGGTCCCACACCCACGCGTCGGACATGCGGACCTCGAAGTAGATCTCGCCGTCGGCGTTGCGCGCGGCGACGTCCACGGAGTTGGCCAGGTAGAAGCGCCGCTCGGTCTCCACCACGTAGGTGAACTGGGCGACGATGTCGCGGTACTCCTTGTAGAGCGTCAGCTCCATCTCGGACTCGTACTTCTCGAGGTCCTCGGCACTCATGACGCGACTCCCTCGACCCCTGTGCCTGTGACCACGAACCCATTGTGGACCAGGTGGGCCCGCGCATCCCGCGCGGCACGGACGTTGACGAAGGAGTAGCGGTGGACGGCGCTCGGCCCGTGCTCGGCCAGCGCGGCGTCGTGCACCGGGGTGCAGTAGCCCTTGTGCTCGGCGAAGCGGTACTGGGGCAGCTCCGCGTCGAGCGCGACCATGATCCGGTCCCGGGTCACCTTGGCCAGCACCGACGCCGCCGCCACGCACGCCGCGGCCAGGTCGCCCTTCGGCACGGCGAGGGCGGGGACGCCGAAGCCGCGCACCGGGAAGCCGTCGGTGAGCACGTAGCCGGGCCGCAGCGCCAGGCCCGCGACCGCGCGGCGCATCCCCTCGATGTTGGCGACGTGCACGCCGCGCCGGTCGACCTCGTGCGGCGGGACGACGACGACGGCGTGCGCGACCGACCGCCGCACGATCCGCGCGTGGAACTCCTCGCGGGCGGCGGCCGGGAGCAGCTTGGAGTCGGTGAGGCCGTCGAGCGCCTTCGCGTCGCCGTCGCGCAGCACGCACGCCGCCACGACGAGGGGTCCCGCGCAGGCCCCGCGGCCCGCCTCGTCGACGCCCGCGACGGGCCCGAGGCCGTGCCGGGCCAGCGTGTTCTGCAGCGTCCAGGTGCCCGCGCGGCGGACGACGGCGCGCCCGGGCCGCCAGGCCGGCGGCAGCACGGGACCACGGGGGGCTCGACGACGCACGGGGCTCCCGGGGGGACGTCAGGGCAGGAAGCGGTACGGGTCCTCGCCGCGGCGGCGGCGCAGGAACGCCAGCGGCAGCGTACCGAGGACGCCCAGCGCGAGCGGCACGCCGTCCGCCCCCATCCCGACGCCCTGCGGCGGGTGCGGGTCGATCGAGGGCAGCCACTGGAAGCGGTCGAAGGGCAGCACGATGAACCGGGCCTGCCCGATCACGTTCGCCACCGGGACGGGCCCGTGCCCGGGCACCCGGGAGTCGGCGGAGTTGTTGCGGCTGTCGCCCATCAGCCACAGCTGCCCCTCGGGCACGGTGACCGCGTCGAACGGGTCCTGGCGGTTGCGGGTGCCGGCGAGGAGGTGGATGTAGGGCTCGTCGAGGGGTTCGCCGTCGACGAGCACGCGGTCGCGGCTGTCGCAGCACTGCACGGTCTGCCCGCCGACGGCGATGACGCGCTTGACGAAGTCCTTCTCGTCCGGCGGGGCCAGGCCGATCAGGGACCCGAACTGCTGCAGTCCGTTGACCAGCGCGTTGTCCGAGCGCTCGACCGTGACCTCGCTGCTCCAGCTGTCGGGACCGCGGAACACGACGATGTCGCCGGGGGACGGGTCGGTGAACCGGTAGGTGACCTTGTCGACGAGCACGCGGTCGTTGTTGCAGCCGGTGCAGCCGTGCAGCGTCTCCTCCATCGACCCCGACGGGATCACGTAGACCTTCGCCAGGAACGTCTGGATGAGGAAGGTCAGGACGAGGGCGACGACGACGAGCAGCGGGAGCTCGCGCCAGAAGTTCTCGCGGCGGCGCCGGCCCGAGCGGGGCCTGCGGCCGGTGCGGGCGGCGTCGGCCTGGGCCTTGTACTCCGCGGCGGGCCGGGCCCCGGGGGACTCGCCGGCCCGGCGGCGGTGGCGGCCCGGCACCTCCGTGGCGGTGGCGGGCGACCCGGACGGCCCGTCGTCGTCGTGGACCGGCTCGCCGTGCACCTCGGTCGGCTCGTCGTCGGCCTCGACCGCGGGCTGCGCGACGGGCCGGGCGAGCGGTGCGCTGGCGGGCCGCGGCGCGCCGCCGCGGACCGCGGCTCCCCCGTTCAGCGGGGCGGGCCCGACCCGCGGCACCGGCTCCGTGACCCGCTGGCCCTCCGGCGGTGTCCGGACCGCGGCCCGCGCCGGGGGTGACCCCGCCGCCGGGACGCGCTGCGGACGGGCCCGCCGGTCGTCGGGCAGCTCGGGTAGGGCCACGGCCACGAGGCTACGGCAACCGGCGTGCGACGGTCAGGACGCGGACGGGGTCTCGCGCTTCTCCTTGATCTTCGCGGCCTTGCCGCGCAGCTCGCGGAGGTAGTAGAGCTTCGCCCGGCGGACGTCGCCGCGGGTGAAGACCTCGATGCGGTCGAGGTTCGGGGAGTGCACCGGGAAGGTGCGCTCCACGCCGACGCCGAACGACACCTTGCGCACGGTGAAGGTCTCGCGGGCACCGGCGCCGTGACGGCGGATGACCACGCCCTGGAAGACCTGGACGCGGGACCGGTTGCCCTCGATGACCTTCACGTGCACCTTGAGCGTGTCGCCCGGCCGGAAGGCGGGGATGTCGGAGCGCAGCAGCTGCGCGTCCAGGGCGTCCAGGGTGTTCATCGCGACGATCCGTCCTCGGTCCGAGTGCTCGTGCTGGCGCCCGCCTGTGCTCGAGAGGGCGCCGGGGAGGGGCCGGAGTCGGCTCCGGCAACCTCCTCATAGTGCCAGACGCGATCGGGGCCTCCCCACTCACCCGTCCAGGTCGGCGAGGAACGCCCGGTCGGCGGCGTCGAGCGCCCCCTCGGGCAGCGCGGCGAGCAGGTCCGGGCGTCGGGCGGCGGTGCGCTCCAGGGCCCGGTCCCGGCGCCAGCGGGCGATGGCCGCGTGGTTGCCGCCGCGGAGCACGTCGGGCACCTCGCGGCCGCGCCAGCTGACCGGCCGGGTGTAGGCGGGCCCCTCCAGGAGCCCGTCGGAGAACGAGTCCTGCTCGGCCGAGGCCGGGTTGCCGAGCACGCCGGGCAGCAGCCGGGCGACGGCCTCCACCATGACCAGCACGGCCACCTCGCCGCCGACGAGCACGTAGTCGCCCAGGCTGACCTCGTCGCCGCCGTACTCCTCGACGACGCGCTGGTCGATCCCCTCGTAGCGCCCGCAGGCGAAGACCAGCCGCCGCTCCCCCGCCCACTCCCGCGCGAGCGCCTGCGTGAACGGCCGGCCCGCCGGGGAGGGCACCACGAGCCGGGCGGGCTCCCCGGCGAGCACCTCGTCCAGCGCCTCGCCCCACACCTGCGGGCGCATCACCATGCCCGGCCCGCCGCCGTACGGGGCGTCGTCGACGGCCTGGTGGACGTCGTGGGTCCAGCGCCGCAGGTCGTGCACCGCGACGTCCACCAGCCCGGCCGCGATCGCCCGCCCGAGCAGCGCCTCGCGCAGGGGTGCGAGGTAGCCGGGGAAGATGGTGACGACGTCGATGCGCACGGCGCGATGGTAGGAGCGTTCAGCCGGCCCTCCGCTTGCGCAGCAGCTCCTCGACGATCACGCGGGACGCGCGCTGGTCGACGCCGAGGTCCCGCAGCACGCGCGCGGCGGTGCCGTCGTGCAGCAGCCCGAGCAGGATGTGCTCACAGCCGATGTAGTTGTGCTTCATCCGCAGGGCCTCGCGCAGGGCCAGCTCCAGCACCTTCTTGGCCGGCTTCTCGAACGGGATGTGCCCGCTCCACCAGCGCCCCCGCCGCTCCCGGGCGGCGCGCGTGCGGTCCAGCGCCCCCGGCCCGAAGGCCTCCTCGACCTGCCGGCGGACCTCGTCGAGGTCGATGCCCAGCGTCGCCAGCGACTCGGCGTCGGAGACGTCGCGCGCCTCGACCGCGTCGACCGCCCGCACCACGTCCTGCGGAGTGACCGAGTGCGCCTCCAGCACCGCCAGCGCCAGGTTGTCCGGCACGCGCACCAGCGCGAGCAGCAGGTGCTCGGTGCGGATCTCCCCCGCGTGGCGCTCCCGCGCCGCCTCCTGCGCGAGCACGACCACCTGCCGCGCCCGTGCGGTGAACCGTTCGAACATCGCGTTCCCCTCCTACAGCCCGAAGCGGCGGTACTTCTTGTGCACCGCCTGCCTGCTCACGCGCAGCTGGTCGGCGATCTGCTGCCAGGACCAGCCCTGGTCGCGCGCGTTGGTCACCTGCAGCTCCTCCAGCGACTCCAGCAGCCCCCGCAGGGACGCCACCGCCGCCAGCCCGACGGCCGGGTCCCTGCTGGACGCCGCCGCCGCCACCGTCGTCGCATCACTCATGACGTCAACCTACGTTGACGTCCCGCCTCTGTCAACCATGGTTGACGGTGGATCGGGTCGGGACGGGCCGGGGTCACGGCGCCCGGGTCGACGGCGAGGCCCGGCGCGGACCGGGACGGTCACCCACCAGGCTGGTGTCGGGCTGGGTGAGTGGGGTCACGGAGGGGCCGCGCGACCGATCGGACGGGGTGAGCAGCGCCCCGACCAGCAGGAACAGTCAGTCAGGCCGGCGGGGACCCCGGCCGGGGCCGTCTCTAGGGTGCTGCCCGTCGGGGAACCGGGAGGTCGGATGCTCAGCCGCACGCCACTGTTCGGTGGCAAGAACCGCGTCACGTTCAGCCTGCCCGCGAGCGAGCCCGCCGGGGCCGTGAGCGTGGTGGGCGACTTCAACGCCTGGGAGCCGGGGCGCCACGAGCTGGTGCCCCGCCGCAACGGCCGGCGCAGCGTCTCGGTCGTCCTCCCGCCCGGAGAGCACCGCTTCCGCTACCTCGCCACCGACGGCGTGTGGCTCGACGACGAGACCGCGGACCAGGTGGACCCCAGCGGGAGCTGGGTCCGGCTGCAGCCGCGCGCAGCCACCACGCGCTAGGCGGCCGCCGGCGGCCGGGACCACCGGTGGCGCCGCCCGTCACTCCCCGGAGGGACGGCCGTCGAGCGCGTCGGCGAGCCGGCCGAGCAGGCGCTCGACGGTCACCAGCCCGACGAAGCGCGCGCGCTCGTCGCACAGCACGACCGGCGTGCCGCGCTCGTCCGCCGGGCGGGTCGCGAGCCGGCGCGCCACGTCCGCCAGCCGCTCCGCGGGCAGCACGCTGAGCGGCCGGTGCGCAGCGCCGTTCCGCGCGGCGAGCGCCACCGGCCGGTCGTGCTCGTCGACGACCGCGACCCACGGGACGGCGGGGTCCGCGGCGAACACGGTCGCCGCCGCCCCGGTGATGGGGACCTGCGGCGCGTGCTCGGCGAGGTCGAAGAGCCCGCCGTAGGTGGCGACGGACATCCGCCGCCGGCACAGCGCGACCGCGTCGGGGTGGGCCGCGTCCATGCCGGGCCGCGGGGGGCCGAGCCGGTAGCCCTGCACCAGCGGCACCCGGAGCGACAGCAGGCGGTCGAGCTCGGCGATGGTCTCGACGCCCTCGGCGACCAGCCACGCGTCGAGCCGGGAGGTGAACATCCCGAGCGCCTCGACCACGGCCGCCTTCGTCTCGTCCGCGTCGATCCCCGCCACCAGGTCGCGATCGACCTTCACGAAGTCCGGCCGCAGGACCGTGATGTGCTTGAGGGAGGCGAACCCGGCGCCCGCGTCGTCCACCGCCAGCAGCGCACCGGCCGCGCGCACGGGCGCGAGCGCCGAGAGCAGCGCGTCGTAGTCGGACACGGCGCTCTGCTCGGTGATCTCCACGACGACGCCGCGCAGGTCGCCCTCCCCGGCGAACACCGCCGCGACCGGCGCCGAGACCAGCGCCTCCGGGCCGACGTTGACCGACAGGAAGCAGTTCGGCGGGAGCGCCCCGCGGGCCTCGAACGCGGTGCTCAGGGCCCGGGCCTCGAGCTCGGCGCCCACCCCGGCCGCGCGGGCGCGGGCGAACCAGCGGTCCGGCGGGGCGTCCGGCGGCCCCCGGAAGCGGGCCAGGGACTCGTAGCCGACCACGGTGCCGCGCACCGTGTCGACGATCGGCTGGAAGTTCATGCGCAGAACGCCGGGCCGGAGGCCGGCCTCGACCACGGCGTCCTGGGTCATGTCACCGGATCGACGAGAGGACCTGGGCGACGAGGGCCTCCGGGACCTCGGGCAGGCCGTGGTCCTCGCGCGCGTGGCGCTCGACCTGCAGCAGGATCTCCTCGTCGGTCTCCCCGGCGAACGACGCGGTGCACCCGGGCACCACGGCCCCGCACGCGAAAGTCTTCACAGCCGACCTCCCTGTCGGGTGAGCACCCCCGGGCGACGGCGGATCCGTCCCGGGGCGGCGATCCTCGCACTCCGTCGCCGGCCCGTCACCCTAGCGGGATGCCCGGCGCCGCCGACCCCGGCCACGTCGACCGGACCGGTGGCGGGGCGGGCCCCGCCGGGAGCGGGCCGGGCTGATGAGCGAGCCTGTCGTCGTGGACCACGTCGCACACCTCCCCCTGACCGGCGAGCGCACCGTCCCCGGCATCCCGGAGGAGAACTACTGGTTCCGCCGGCACGAGGTCGTCTACGAGGCGCTGCGCGACCGCTGCCGCGGCGCGGTGGTGCTGGAGGCCGGATGCGGCGAGGGGTACGGCGCGGACCTGCTCGCCCGGGTGGCGCGGCGGGTGCTCGGGGTCGACTACGACGTGCCGACCACGCGCCACGCGCGCGCCCGCTACCCGCGGGTGGACGTGGCGCGGGCCAACCTCGTGGCCCTGCCCGTGCGCGACGGGGCCTGCGACGCGGTGGTGTCGCTGCAGGTCGTCGAGCACCTGTGGGAGCAGGAGCGGTTCCTGCGCGAGTGCCGCCGCGTGCTGCGGCCCGGGGGCGAGCTGCTGGCGTCCACCCCGAACCGGATCACCTTCTCCCCCGGGCGCGACACCCCGCTCAACCCGTTCCACACCCGCGAGCTGTCCGCGGCCGAGCTCGACGGGCTGGTGCGCGACGCCGGGTTCGCCGACGTGCGGGTGCTCGGCCTGCACCACGGACCGCGGCTGCGCGCGCTCGACGCGGCGCACGGCGGGTCGATCGTCGAGGCCCAGACGGCGGTCGTGCTGGGCGACGGCGCGTGGCCCGAGCCCCTGCTGCGCGACGTCGCCTCCGTCGGCTGCCCCGACTTCGAGCTGCGCGCCGACGACCTCGACGGGTGCCTCGACCTGCTCGTCCTCGCCCGCCGCCCCTGACGCCGCGCAGGTCTGGGCAGCACCAGCCCGGTGGCACACACATCAAACGGCGCAGGGCAAGCCCGACGGCGCAGCACACGACCGGCGGCGCAGCACCGGGCGAGCGGCGCAGCACAGATCCGATGGCGCAGCACAGATCCGGTGGCGCAGCCCGCCGGCGGGCTGCCCGGGCTGGGCGCGGGCTGCGCGAGCGGACCTATGCTGCGCCAGCGGACCGATACTGCGCCAGCGGATCGGCACTGCGCGAAACGAGTGCTCCGTCGGCGTGAGCCGTACTGAAGGGACGGCCGCGACGGAGCCGAGGGCTGCACGAGGAGGGCGCGGGCCGCGGGGTCGGTCGAGCCGGAGAGCGTGCGCGACCGGCCACAACGTCGACCGGGGCGATCCCGCTCCGGATCCACCGGCCGAACCGCGCTGAGGCGCTTCTCAGGCGAGCACTGCCATGCTCGCCTGACACTGCCAGTCGGTGGTGGTGGACGGAGGTCGGACGTGCTCGCTCTCACCGTGCTCGGGCTGATGGTGCTCGACACGACGGCGGTGGTCGGGCTGCTCGTCCCCTCCGACGCCCTGCTGATCACCGCGAGCGCCGCGGCGGGGCCGGCGGGGGCACCGCTCGTCGCCGCGGCCGCGGTGCTGGGCACGCTCACCGGCTGGTCGCTGTCCTGGTGGCTCGGCACCCGCTTCGGCGGGCGCATCCGCGGCAGCCGGATCGGCGCGCGGGTGGGCGAGCGCCGCTGGAGCGCCGCGGAGCGGCTGCTGGCCGGCGAGGGGGCGCGCGTGCTGCTCGTCGTGCAGTTCCTGCCCGTCGTCAACGCGCTGGTGCCGCTGCTCGCCGGCTCGCTGCGGATGCCCTACCGCCGGTTCCTCGCCCACGCCGCGGTCGGCACGGCCGCGTGGGCGGCGGTGTACGCGACGCTCGGCGCCGCGGCCTCGACGTTCACCGCGGGCCCGCTCCTGGTCGGCGGGCCCGGGCTGCTGATCGGTGCGCTGCTGCTCCGGCGGGCCGCGCGGACCGCGCGGACCCCCGCGGCCCCGGTGGGCGCCGTCCCGGCTTGAGCGGCCTCCGCACGCGGTCGGCGACGACCCGGCTCCGAGCGCGCGGACCCGGCGGGCTACGTGGCCGCGCCGTCCGCGCCCGCCGGCCAGGTCGGGGTCCACGTGCCCCGCACGGGACGCCGGTTCACCGCCGGCCCGGCGGTGAGCGCGGCGACCGGGACGGTCCGCAGCCGCTGCAGCAACCGGGCCGCGTGCCGTCGGGAGCCCCGCACCACGACCGACAGGCCCAGCCGGTCGCCGTGGGGGTCGGGCACCAGCCGCAGGAGGTGGTGGAGGTCGTCGCCGTGGGCGACGAGCACCTCGACCTCCGCGCCGGGTTCGGCGAGCGCCGCGGCCGCGCCGAGCAGCTCGGCGTGGGCCGCGCCGAGCAGCTCCAGGTCCGGCGCCGCCGCACCGGTGGTGTAGCCGTCGAGCACGAGGCCGCTCTCCACGTCCACCAGCGCGGCCGCCGCGATGCCGCCGCTGCCGCGCAGATCGGCCAGGGCCGCGAGCAGGCCGTCCGTGCGGACGGACGCGGCCGCGCGGTGGCGTCCGGCCCGGCCGCTCCCGGACGGCCGGGTCACCGCCGGCCGGGGCTGGGGAAGAACGCCTGGTCACCGGGCAGCTGCGAGGCCGCCGACGGGTCGTCCATGCGGAAGCGGCTCGCGATGATGCGCAGGTCGCGACGCGCCATGGCCAGGTTGGCCTGCGCCCGGTTGAGCGCGAGGTAGAAGAACATCTTGTCCTCGGGGCGCCCCCAGACCGGCCGGATGAGGTGGTACTGGGTGTCGAGGGTGATGAGGATGTCCTCGATGGTCTCGCGCAGACCCAGGGCCTCCATCACCTCGAGCTTGGACCGCACCACCTCGCTGTTGCCGGGAGCGGCGACGTCGAGGTCGAAGTCCGCGCTGCCGCCGCGCGAGCCGAGCGTGAGGCCGCTCTCGTAGTCGACGAGGGCGACGGCGAAGGCCCCCTTGATGTTGGCCGCGGCGTTGAGGGCGTAGTCGATGTCGGTCACGGGGATCCTCCGGGGGTCGAGGGTCAGGCCAGTCGCCGGAGACCGGCGAGCAGCCGGCGCAGCGTGGCGGTGTCGGCGCTCCAGCCGGAGGCCGGATCGGGCAGGACGGGGCGGACGGCGGTCGCGGCGGCCCGGGGCGCGAGCGGGGAGCGGGCGCCGCCCGGGGCGGGCAGGGCGGCCGGGGGCCGCTTGGGCAGCGCGGTCCCGATGCGGTCCGACGGGGTGCCGCCGGAGGGGACGCCGGTGGGTCGGGGCGCAGGCGGGCCGGGTCGGGCGGCACCGGCGGTCCGGACGGCGCGGCGGGCGAGGGCGAGGTTGCCGCCCTGCCGGTCGACGCGCAGGTAGGTCCAGACCGGCACCCCGGACACCGCGGTGCGGCGGAGGACGTGGAAGGCGCGGTCGGTGGTGACGACCAGGTCGTCCAGACCGTCGGGGCCGCGCAGGGCGGTTGCCCGCTGCGCCCACGTGAGCAGGGTGGTGAGCGCCGCACCGGAGCCGGCGGCCCCGGTCTCGGCGAGCAGCGCCCCGGACCGCTCGTCCACGGCCGCGGCGTAGGTCGCGGCCGGGACGGCCACGAGCGCCAGGACGACCGCCGTCGCGGCGGCGGTCGGCTCCCCGGGGGAGGGCCGCGCCGTCGCGGGGGTCGGGAAGGTCGTGCCGGGGTCGGCGTCAACCGCCATCAGGGCCTCCCGTTGTGGTGCGGGTGACCGTACGTAGCTGTGCACAGGTTGTGCAAGCCAGGAAACGACGGAGCTATCCCCCGTTGGAGTGAGTCTGTGTGCGGTCGCCATCAGCCTGTCGGCGGAGAGTCAGGGATCACGCACGCACAGCCGCCGAGAGGGGCCCGGAAGGGTGGCCGGCGCCGGACGTCCGCCTGCAGGGCGATGCGGTCCGCGGACGGCTCGGCGAGGAGCGCGGCGGCGCGCAGTCGGCGGAGCAGGCGGCCGGCCCGCCGCTCCCGCGCCCCGGCCGCCGGGCGCCGCCGCTCGCCCGGCCCGCCGGACCCCGCGCGCGGGAGGCCGTCGGCGCCGTCCACGGCGGCGGGCACCTCCTCCTGCGCCGGTCCCACGGGCTCCTCGGCGGTCCCGGCCCCGACCGGCGCGGCCCGCTCGGCGCCGGCCGCGGTCACGGCCGGGAGGGCTCCTGCTCGTCCGTCGTGCGCGGGGTGGCCGACGGATCGTCCAGGTCGAATCCGGCCGCGATGCCGCGCAGCTCGTGGCGGGCCACGGCGAGGGTCGCCTGCGCCCGGTCGAGCGCGACGGAGAAGAACAGCCGGTCCTCCGCGCGCCCCCGGACCGGCCGGATGAGGTGGTACTGGGTGTCGAGGGTGATCAGGACGTCCTCGATGGTCTCGCGCAGGCCCAGGCGCTCCAGCACCTCGATCTCGGCCCGGACCACCTCACTGTTGGCGGGAGCGCGGTCGTCCGCACCGCTGGGCACCGGTGCCCTTGCGTCATCGCGCGGTCACCGTACGGAGTTGCGCAGAGGTTGTGCAAGACTGCATCCGGTCGAGACGCCGCCCGTCGCCGCGCCGCGGGGACGCGCGGGCACCGGGGGTGGTGGGCGTGCAGACGAGCGACGCAGGGGCCGGGCTCGAGGTCACCGCGGTCGCGCGGCGCCTCGGCGTCGCGCCCGCCACCCTGCGGTCCTGGCACCGGCGCTACGGCATCGGGCCCGGGGGGCACAGCGCCGGGCACCGCCGGCTGTACCGGCCCGAGGACGTCGCCCGGCTGGAGCTGATGCACGCCGCGCTCGTGCGGGGCGTGCCGGCGTCCGAGGCGGCCCGGGTCGCGCTGGCGGCGACCGTGCCCGGGGCGGCGGCGCGGCCGGCGGTGCCGGGCGGGCGCGGCCTCGCCCTGCCCGGCGCGGGCCCGGAGGCGCGCGGGCTGGCCCGGGCGGCGCTGGCGCTCGACCCGGTCGCCGTCCGCGCCGTGCTGGGCGAGTCGCTGGCCGCGGTGGGCGTGGTGCGCACGTGGGAGGAGCTCGTCCGCCCGGTCCTGAGTGCGGTCGCGGAGCGCTGGGCCCGCGACGGCAGCGGCGTGGAGGTGGAGCACCTGCTCAGCGAGTGCGTCGTCCGCGAGCTCGACCGGGTCGGGCAGCACGGCGTCACGGCGCGTCCCGTGCTGCTGGCGTGCACCCCCGGCGAGGCGCACAGCCTGCCGCTCAGCGCGGTGGCCGCCGCCCTGCGCGAGCGGGGCGTCGGCGCGCACCTGCTCGGCGCCGCGGTGCCCGGCGCCGCGCTCGCCGCCGCGGTGCACCGCATCGCCCCGGTGGCGGCGCTGCTGTGGGCGCAGGCGCCCCCGGGCGAGGTGACCCTGCCGCCGTCCGGGCGCCTGCGCTGCCGGTGGTTCACCGGGGGTCCGGGCTGGACCGGGGCGCTCGCGGGAGCGGTGCCCGTCGCGACCCTGCAGGAGGCCACCGACGCGCTGGCCGCCGCCGCTCTCGGCACGCCCCCGCCGTAGCGTGCCGGGGGTGGCTCCCCCGGTCGGCACCTTCTGCCTCGTCCTGCACAGCCACCTCCCCTGGCTCGCGCACCACGGCCGCTGGCCGGTGGGCGAGGAGTGGCTCTACCAGTCGTGGGCGCACGCCTACCTGCCCGTCCTCGACGTCGTGCAGCGGTTGGCCGGGGAGGGGCACCGCAGGCTGCTCACGCTCGGCGTCACGCCGGTGCTGGCGGCCCAGCTCGACGACCCGCACAGCCTGCGCGGGGTGCACGAGTGGATCGGCGGCTGGCTGCTGCGGGCCCACTCGGCCGCGCCGCGGCTGCCCGACCTGGCCGCGCACGAGCACCGGGCCGCGACCCGCGCGCTGGAGCGGTTCGAGACGGACTGGCGGCACGGCGCGTCCCCCCTGCTGCGCGGGCTGGCCGACGCCGGGGCGCTGGAGCTGCTCGGCGGCCCGGCCACCCACCCCTTCCAGCCGCTCCTGCGGCCCGGGGTGCGGGCCTTCGCCCTCGACGTCGGGCTGGACGACGCGCGCCGCCGGTACGGCGCGGCACCGGCCGGGATCTGGGCGCCGGAGTGCGGCTACGCGCCGGGGCTGGAGGCCGGGTACGCCGCAGCCGGGGTGCGGCGCTTCCTCGTCGACGGCCCGGCGGTGCACGGCGACACCGGGCTGGCCCGGCCCGTCGGGACCTCGGACGTGCTGGCCTTCGCGCGCGACCTCGACGTGACCTACCGGGTGTGGTCGCCGCGCCGCGGCTACCCGGGCGGGCGCGACTACCGCGACTTCCACACCTACGACCACGCCTCGGGGCTCAAGCCGGCCCGGGTGACCGGGCGGGACGTGGCGCCGGAGCACAAGGCGCCCTACGCGCCGGACCGGGCGGCCGCGGCCGTGGCCCGCGACGCGGACGACTTCGTCCGGGTGGTGCGGGAGCGGCTGACCGACCTGCGCGAGCAGCACGGCCGTCCGGCGCTGACCGTGGCGGCGTTCGACACCGAGCTGTTCGGCCACTGGTGGCACGAGGGCCCGGCGTGGCTGGAGGCGGTGCTGCGGGCCCTGCCCGCGGCGGGCGTGGGGGTGACGACGCTGGCCGGCGCGGTCGACGCCGGGCTGGTCGGCGGGCCGGTGGACCTGCCCGCCTCGTCGTGGGGCTCGGGCAAGGACTGGCGGGTGTGGGCCGGGGAGCAGGTGGCCGACCTCGTCGCGCTGAACGACGACGTGCAGGAGGCGCTGCTGTCCGTCGCCGGGGACGGCCCCGCGCGCGACCCCCTGCGCGACGCGCTGGCGCAGGAGGCGCTGCTCGCCCTGTCCAGCGACTGGGCGTTCATGGTCAGCAAGGACTCGGCGGCTGGCTACGCCCGCGACCGCGCCCGCACCCACGCCGACCGGGTGCTGCGCGCCGCCCCGCTGCTGCGGGCGGCCCGGCCGGCGGAGGCCGCGCTCGCCCTGGCCGGCCCGCCCGGGCCGTTCGGGCACGTCGACGCGCGCCGGTTGGCTCCCGCCCCGGGCTGACGCCGACCTCAGCGGGGGAGCCGTGCCAGCACCACATCGACCGGGTGCGGCACGTGCGCGTCGTCGAGCAGCAGGTCGCGGAGGTGGTCCAGCACCGCCTCGCGGGCGGCGGGGGCCAGCGCGCTCGCGTCCGCCCCGACCAGGAAGTCCAGCACGGCCGCCCCGCCGCCGGCGAGGACGTCGGCCACGTCGAGCCGGCCGGCCACGCTCGCCGTGCGGACGTCGAGGCCGCGGCCGTCGAGCGCGGCCCGCACGTCCTCGGCGAACCACGGACCGGACCGGCGCCACGGGCCGAGCAGCTCGGTCAGCACGCACAGCGGCTCGCGCGGGGCGGTGGCGGCGAGCAGGTACCCGCCGGGGCGCAGCAGCGCGAGGGCGTGGTCGAGCGTCGCCTCCAGGTCCGCCACGTAGTACAGCGAGTGGACGAAGTGCACGAGGTCGGCGGGGTGGCCGGGGTCGTGGCGGGCGAAGTCGCCGACGACGACCGTCGGCACCAGCGACGGGGCCGCGAGCGTAGCCAGCCCGGAGAGGAAGGCCGACGCGGAGGCCGGGTGCGGCTCGACGCCGGTGTAGCGGACGGCGCGGCCCCCGGCGGCCAGCGCCGCGGCCAGGGGCGCGTCCAGCGCACCGTCGCCCACCCCGACCCCGACGACGCGCACCGGCTCGCGATCGGCGAGCAGCGGCGGCACCTCCCGCACCAGCCACTCGCGCAGCAGCCCGCGCTGGTCGCTGGCCGCCTCGTAGAGGGCGTGCGTGCGGGCGTACTCCGCGCCGGACAGGGCGGGCAGCGGCGGGGCGTCGGCCAGCTCGCGACGCAGGCGGTCCAGCGGGAGGGTCGGGCGCGCGGTGGTCACACGATCGAAGCTAAGGCCGGTACCCGTTCGGGGCGCGGCGAAACGGCAGCCGTGGTCGACTGGGGGCGTGACCCCACGCGACACCGCGCGCCGCAGCCTGGACCACTGGAGCGAGGCCGGCCGCGCCGGGATGCTCGCCTTCTACGCCCTGGCGACCGAGGACTACCGCCAGCTCGCGGGGGCCCGCGACTGGGCCGGGGACCTGGCCCGGCACGCCCGCGACGGCCGCGTGCGGCTGCTCGATGTCGCCTGCGGCAGCGGGAAGTTCCCCGCCGCGCTGCTGGCCGCGGGCCTGCCCGCCGACCCGCCCGTGGACGTCGACCTGCTCGACCCGTCCCCGTTCAGCATCCGCGAGGCGCGCGGCGTGCTCGCGCCGCCGTTCCGCGCGGCCGGCGAGCACGGGATCGGGATCCAGGACCTCGACGCCGAGGGGGCGTTCGACGTCGCCTGGGCCACGCACGCGCTCTACGCCCTGCCTCCCGCCGAGCTCGACCGGGGCGTCGCCCGCATGGTGGCCGCCCTGGCGCCCGGCGGCTTCGGCGCGGTCGCGCAGGCGTCGTCCCGCTCGCACTACCTGGAGTTCTACGAGGCCTACCGCGCCACCTACGCGCCGGACGCCACCCCCTACACCGACGCGGAGGGCGTGACCGCCGCGCTGGCCTCCGCCGGGGCCGAGGTGGACGTGCAGGTGCTCCCCTACCGCACCGGGTCGAGCGACCGCGCCGTGGTCGAGGGCTTCCTGCAGCGCTGCGCGTTCGACGACACCGTGCCGCTGGAGGCCATGGAGGCCGAGGGCACGCTCGCCGACTACCTCGCCGGCTGCCGCGACCGCGACGGCGCCTACGTGTTCACCCACGAGGCGCACCTGATGACCTGGGAGCAGGTGTGAGCAACCCCTTCCTGTCCGAGACCACCGCGGCCGGCGCGCCCAGCGACGTCGCCGTCGAGTGGGACCGCGGCAACGACCAGTGGTGGGACTGGTACATGTCGCTGGCCGAGTCGGCCGGGCCGGCCGGTCCGCTGACCGACCCGCCCGCGCACGACCCCGGCTCGCTGCCCACCGACGAGGAGCTGGCGGCCGAGCTGGCGCGGCCCTACCCGCTCACCGCCGGGCAGGTGGCCGCCTACCGGTCGGAGTCCTTCGTCAAGCTCCCCGGCGTGCTGTCCCCCGGCGCGGTGGAGCGGCTGCGGGTGCGGATGCGCGCGCTGCTCGACGCGGCCGTCGACGCGAGCGTCGGGTTCCAGAGCCTGGAGATGATGTGGCTCACCGACCCGCTGGTCCGCGCCGCGGTGCTGTCGCCGCGGATCGGCTCGATCTCCGCGGCCCTGCTCGGCGTCGAGCGCGTGCGGCTCTACCACGACAACGCGCTGTCGAAGGAGGCCGGCGCGGGGCGCACGCCGTGGCACTACGACGCCCACCACTTCCCCCTCGACTCCGCCGACGTCCTCACCGCGTGGATCCCGCTGCAGCCCGTGCCCCGCGAGATGGGGCCGCTGGCCTTCGCCCGGGGCGCGGACGCCTGGGAGCTGGCCGCCGCCGTCGAGTTCGACAAGCACGGCACCGGCTACGACCGCGGCGTGAGCGGGATCTTCCGGGAGCGCGGGATCGCCGTGGAGGACGGGCCGTTCGCCGCGGGGGAGGTCAGCTTCCACTCGGCGCACTGCGTGCACACCGCGGGCGCCAACCGCACGACCGTCCCCCGGATGGTGCTGGCCACCACCTACTTCGCCGACGGCGTGCGGGTCGTCCCCGCGCCGACGATGGTGAGCGGCGCCTGGCGGCAGTTCCTGCCCGGCACCGAGCCCGGCGGCCTCGCGGCCAGCGAGCACAACCCGGTCCTCGCCCCGGCGGTCGCCGGCGGCTAGTTTCCCCGGGTGCGGGTCCTGGTCGTGTCGTGGGAGTACCCGCCCGTGGTCGTCGGCGGGCTGGGCCGGCACGTGCACGCGCTGGCCCGCGAGCTCGCCGCGGCCGGGCACGACGTCGTCGTCCTCACCCGGCAGCCCGCGGGCAGCGACGCCGGCACCCACCCCACGCAGGACGAGGTCGTCGAGGGCGTGCGCGTGCTGCGCGTCGCCGAGGACCCGGCGCACCTGGAGTTCGCCACCGACGTCGTCGCCTGGACCCTGGCGATGGGGCACAGCCTGCTGCGCGCCGCTCTGACGCGGCTGTGCGGGCCGGGCGGGGGTGGCTGGCGCCCCGACGTCGTCCACGCCCACGACTGGCTCGTCGCCCACCCGGCGATCGCCCTCGCCGACGCCACCGGCGCACCGCTGGTGGCCACGGTCCACGCCACGGAGGGCGGGCGCTGGGGCGGCTGGCTGTCCTCGGCGGTCAGCCGCCAGGTGCACTCCACCGAGTGGTGGCTCGCCCACCGGGCCGACGCCCTGATCACCTGCTCGGCGGCGATGCGCACCGAGGTGGCCGAGCTGTTCGACCTCGATCCCGCGCCGATCACCGTGCTGCACAACGGGATCGCACCGCGCCGCTGGCGCCGCCCCCGAGCCGCCGTCGCCGCCGCGCGGGCGCGCCACGCCCCAGACACGGCCTCCCGGGCCGGCGGGCCCGCGGGCGAGCCGCTGCTGCTGTACGTCGGGCGCCTGGAGTACGAGAAGGGCGTGCAGGACCTCCTCGCCGCCCTGCCCCGGATCCGGCGGGCCCACCCCGGCGCGCGCCTGCTCGTCGCCGGCACCGGCACGGGCGCGGCGATGCTGGCGGAGGTGGCGCGCCGCCACCGCGTGCTCCGCGCCGTGCGGTTCCTCGGCCACCTCCCCGACCCCGACCTCGCCGCGCTGCTGGCGGCCGTCGACGCCGTGGTGCTGCCCAGCCGCTACGAGCCGTTCGGGATCGTCGCGCTGGAGGCGGCGGCGGCCGGGGCCCCCCTCGTGGCGTCGTCGGCCGGCGGGCTCGGCGACGTCGTCGTGGACGGCGTCACCGGCGTGTCGTTCCCGCCGGGGGACGTGCCGGCGCTCGCGCGGGCCGTCGGTGCGGTGCTGGCCGACCCGGCCGCGGCCCGCGCCCGCGCCCGCGCCGCCCGGGCGCGGCTGCGCGAGGAGTTCGACTGGGCCCGGATCGCCGCCGGCACGGCGCGGGTCTACGCGCGCGCGGTGCCGGGCGGGCCGCGGGAGCTGCCCCGGCCCAAGATCCCGACCGGGAACGCGTTCGGGCGCTGAGCGGTCCTCGGCGCCCGGACGCTAGGCGGCGTCGTCGGTGAGCACGGCGGCCGCGGCGTCGGGGTAGGCGTCGACCAGGTCGCGGACCAGGTCGTCGCGACCCTCCGCGACGGCCTCGTTGACCGCCTCGGCGTAGCTCTCCTCGAGCTCGCGCAGGCGGCGGACGGTGGCATCGTTCACGCCATCAACGACGAACGAGGGCTCCGGATCGTTCCAGACGCCGGCGGACGTCACACCGGTCCGTCAGCCGGGCCCCGACGAGATGCGCTCCTGGACCGCCGCCGCCGCCTTGCGGGCCATGTCGGCCACGGCCGCGCGCTCGGCCGCCGCGGCCTCGTAGTCGTCGAGCCGGTTGCGCACGACCCGGGCCGGGGCGCCGACGGCGATCGAGTACTCCGGGACGTCCCCGCGCACCACCGCGTGCGCGCCCAGCACCGACCCGCGCCCGACGCGGGTGCCGCGCAGCACCGACACCTTCGTGCCGATCCAGCAGTCCGGCCCGATCCGCACGGGCGTCTTCACGATCCCCTGGTCCTTGATCGGGATGTGCACGTCGGCGGTGCGGTGGTCGAAGTCGGTGACGTACACCCAGTCGGCGACGATCGTCGCCGCGCCGATCTCGACGTCGAGGTAGCAGTTCACGGTGTTGTCCTTGCCGAACACCACCTTGTCGCCGATGCGCAGCGACCCCTCGTGGCAGCGCAGCGAGTTGCCGTCGCCGATGTGCACCCACCGGCCGAGCTCCAGTCGGCCGTACCCGGGGCGGGCGTGCAGCTCCACCCGCCGGCCGAGGAACACCATGCCGCGCAGCACGACGTGCGGGTTGGCCAGCCGGAACCGCAGCAACCGCCAGTATCGCACCAGGTACCAGGGCGTGTACGCCCGGTGGCGCAGCACCCAGCGCAGCGAGGCGAGGGTGAGGAAGCGCGCCTGCCGCGGGTCGCGCCGGCCGGTCCACCGGTCGCGCAGCGGGGCGCCCCACATGCTCGTCATGCGCCGATGATGCCCCGCGCCGCGGTTGGCGCCGCCGCCGGGCGGGAAGCCGCAGGACATGGCCGATCACCCGCAGCACGTCGAGGAGGACCGGGTCGTCGGACGCCGGGTCGAGCACGCCACCGCCGCGTCCGAGGCCGACGAGCGCGCCTACGCCGCCGCCGACCCGCTCCCGGACGACGGGCCCGCCGAGGGCTACCGGGGCCCGGCCGCCGAGCCCACCGACACCGACGCGGGCGGGCCGGGCGGCACGACGGAGCGCGCGGCCCGCGAGGCCGCGCAGGACGGCCAGGAGCCGACCCGCTCGGAGTAGCCCCGCCACCCCCTGCCCCCGCCCCCGGCTGCAGCAGGGTGGCCCCGCTGCAGCTGGACCGCAGCAGGGCCACCCTGCTGCGATGCGGGCGGCGGGCGCGGGCGTCAGAGGGCCGGTCGCGCGCCCGGGTGCTGCACCGCCAGCGACGCCGCCGTCACCGCCACCCGGACGGCCGCGGTGAGCGGGACGCCGTCGGCGAGCTGCGCGGCGAGCACGCCGTTGAACCAGTCCCCCGCGCCGGTGGTGTCCACGGCCCGCACGGTCGGCGCGCCGACCAGCTCGGGCGCGCCGTCCACCACCAGCGCCCCGTCCCGGCCGAGCGTGACGACGACGGGCGCGCCGTGGCGGGCGCGCAACGCGGCGGCGCTGTCGGGGCCCGACCCGCCGGCCAGGTCGGCCAGCTCGCTGCGGTTGGGCGTGAGCACGGCCCCGGACCCGACGAGGTCGCGGACGGCCGCCGTCACCGGCGCCGGGTTGAGCACGCACGGCACCCCGGCCGCGCCGGCCGCGCGCACCGCGGCGCGGACGGCCCCGTCGGGCACCTCGGTGCTCACGAGCACGCAGCCGGCGCCGTCCAGGACGCCCTCGGGCAGGTCGCCGACCCGGGCGTTGGCGCCGGCGCCGACGGCGATCTGGTTCTCCCCCACCGGGTCGACGACGATCAGCGCGACGCCCGTCGCGACGCCCGGCAGCACGGCCACGCCCGCGACGTCGACGCCCGCGGCGCGGAGCTCGTCGAGCGCGCCGGTGCCGTGGGCGTCGTCGCCGACCGCGCCGACCAGCAGCACGTCCGCGCCGGCGCGCGCGGCCGCGACCGCGGCGTTGGCGCCCTTCCCGCCGCCGGAGGTGCGCATCCCGGCCCCGACGACCGTCTCCCCCGGCCCGGGCAGCCGGGGCGCCTCCACGACGAGATCGACGTTCACGGCACCGACCACCACCACGCGTCCCACGGGCGCCACACTAGAGCGGTGCCCCCGCTGATCATCGACACCGACCCCGGCGTCGACGACGCCGTCGCGATCATGCTGGCCGCGGCCTCCCCCGAGGTGGACCTGCGCGCCGTCACGACCGTGTTCGGCAACGTCCCGCTCCCGCTCACCACGGCCAACGCCGGGCGGGTGCTCGCACTGGCCGGCCGCCCCGACGTGCCGGTGGCCGCGGGCGCCGCGCGGCCGCTGGTGCACGAGCGGGCGCAGCGCGCGGCGCACGTCCACGGCGAGGACGGGCTGGGCGGGCGCGCCGCCGACCTCCCCCCGCCCGCCGCGGCCCCCGACCCGCGCGGCGCCGTGGCGCTCATGGCCGAGGTCCTGCGCACGGCCGGCGAGCCCGTCGTCCTCGCCCCGATCGGCCCGCTCACCAACGTCGCCCTGCTCCTGGCCGTGCACCCCGAGCTGGCGGACCGCATCGACCGGATCGTCTGGATGGGCGGCGCGCTGGGCGCGGGCAACGTCACGGGCGCCGCGGAGTTCAACGGCCACTGCGACCCCGAGGCCGCGCACCGCGTGCTCACCCAGGCCGACGTGCCGGTGACGATGGTGCCGCTCGACCTCACCCTGCGCTGCCCCGCCGGGCCCGAGTGGCTGGCCGCGCTGGACGCCGCCGGCCCCCGCGGCCACGCGCTGTGCCAGGTCATCACCCACTACCGCGCGTCCTACCGCACCCGCTACGGCGTGGACGCCGTCGCGCTGCACGACGCGGTCGCGGTGCTGGAGGCGGTCGTGCCCGGCTCGTTGACGACCACGGCCATGCCGGTCGCGGTGGCCACCGACCTCGGCCCGGCCCGGGGCGCCACCGTGCCTGTGCCCGACGGCCCGCCCGTCGCCGTGGCGCTGGACGCCGACGTCGACGCCGTCCTGGACGCCGTCCTGGAGCGCGTGACGAGCCTCGGCTAGGCGAGACCGTTCTCGATCGCGTAGCGGACCAGGGCGGCGCGGTTGGACAGCCGCAGCTTGCGCAGCATCGCCTGGACGTGGTTCTCCACCGTGCGCGGGGAGAGCACGAGCCGGGTGGCGATCTGCCGTGCGGTGAGCCCCTCGACCACGAGCGCGAGCACGTCGAGCTCCCGCTCGGTGAGCCGGGCGCCGGCCGCGCCGCCGCGCGCGTCCAGCACGAGCGCGGCGACGTCCGGGCTGAACGCGGTCTCCCCGCGGGCCAGGCGCGCCACCGCGTCGACCACCCCGTCCGGGTCCACCACCCCGGCCGCGCCGGCGCGCACCGCCGCGAGGACGTCGTCGTGGGACGCCGGCGGGGCCCAGACGGCGAGCACGGCCGCGCGGGGGAGCCCGTCCACGACCGGGGCCACCTCGGCGGCACCGCACTGGCCGAGGTCGACGACCACGACGTCGGCCGACCCGCCCGCCCGGACGGCGTCGGCCCCGCTGCGGACGGCGACGACGTCGACGCCGGCGGAGACGAGCTGCGGCACCCGCCCGCGCGGTCCGCCCACGACGACCACCGCGATCCGCCCCCCGACGACCATGATCAGGATCCTAGGTGGGCCGGACCCGGCCGGGCTACTCGGCGAGTCCCCGCTCGAGGGCGTAGCGGACGAGCTGCACGCGGTTGTTGAGCTGCAGCTTGCGCAGCGTGTTCTGGACGTGGCTCTCCACCGTGCGGTGGGAGACGACGAGCCTCTCGCCGATCTGCCGGGCCGTCAGACCCTTCGCGACCAGGCGCAGCACCTCGGTCTCCCGCTCGGTGAGCAGCGACACCTCCTCGGCCGGCGGCCCGGCCGCGAGGCGGCGGAACTCGCCCAGCACGAGGCCCGCGAGCCCGGGGGTGAACACCGGGAAGCCCTCGGCGGTGCGCCGCACGGCGGCCAGCAGCTCCTCCACCCCGGCCGACTTGACCAGGTAGCCCGAGGCGCCCGCCTGCACGGCGGCCAGGACGTCGGTGTGCTCGCCGCTGGCCGACAGGACCAGCACCGCCGTGCCGGGCAGCTGCTCGCGGATCGCGGCGATGGCGTCGACCCCTGAGGTGGCGCCCAGGTTGAGGTCCATGAGGACGACCTGCGGCCGGGCGGCGAGCGCGATCCGGACGGCGGCGTCCGCGTCCGGCGCGGTCGCGACGACCGGCAGGCCGCGCTCGGTGAGGTCGCGGGCCACGCCCTCCCGCCAGATCGGGTGGTCGTCGACCACCATCACCGTGATCGGCGCCGTCTCCTCGGTCATGGCCTCGTCCCCAGTCGGAGGGTCCACTCGGTGCCGCGGTCCGGCCCGGTGTCGAGCGCGATCGTGCCACCGAGGTCGGCCACCCGGCCCCGCAGCGACCGGGCGACGCCCAGGCGCCCCTGCGCCGCCGCCTCGTCCAGCCGGCCGGGCGGGATGCCCGGCCCCGCGTCGCGCACGCTGATCTCGATCGCGCCCGGCAGCTGCTCCAGCAGCACCCAGGCGGGTGCGTCCGGGCCGACGTGCCGGGCGGTGTTCGCGAGCGCCGCGCCGACCGCGGCCACCAGCTCGTCGACGACGCCGGCCGGCAGCGGCACGGCGTGGGCGGGCGTCGAGACGCTCACCCGCGCGGTGCCGAGCATCCGCAGCGCGGCCGCGAGGTCACGGCGGCCGCGGGCGTCGGCGCCGGTGGAGCCGCTGGTCAGCAGCGTGCGCAGCGCCACCTCCTGCTCCCCGGCCAGCCCGGCCAGCTCCCCGGCCGGGCCGCCCAGCTCGGCACCGCGCCGCCGGACGTAGCCGAGCACCTGCAGCACGCCGTCGTGCACCGCGCGCAGCAGCCGCTCCCGCTCGGCCGCCGCGGCCTCCGCCACCGCGGCCCGCGCCAGCTGCCGGGCCTGGCGGCGCAGCACCGTGGCGGCGAACCCGATCGCGACGGTGACGAGCACGATGAGCTGGATGTCGCCGGCCTCCCGGGCCGCGTGCGCCGAGATCGCGAGGAGCACCGCGCCGAGCACCGCCGACCCGCACAGCGCGCCGGGCACCCCGAGGACGAGCGCGCAGGCGAGCACGGCCCCGGGCGTCCAGATCGAGCCCATGACGGGCGCGTCCGCGGCGATCTGGGCCGGGGACTGCACCAGCGGGGTCGTCGCCATCACCGCGCACGTGACGGCCAGGTCGGCGAGCGCGAGGCCGGTGCGCCGGGGGACGCGGCGGCCGAGGTAGCCGACGCCGGTGATCGCGGTCCACGCCGCCATCACCGCCTGCACGGCCAGCGCGCCCGCGGGGGCGGCGAAGCGGTCCAGCGTGGCCACGACCACGATCGTCGAGCTGATCAGGGTGAGGGTGCGGTAGACGAGCAGGCCGCGCCACAGCGGCTCGACCGCGCGCTCGACGTGCGCCTGCTCGCCGGTCGCCCCAGGGGCCGTCATCCCGGCTCCCGCTCACCGGCCGGCCACACGCACGGCCCCTGCGCCCGGACCCGCAGCGCGTCGCCGAGGTCGACCCGCAGCTCGTAGCCGCCGGCGTCCCGGGCCACCAGCCCGGCGGGCGCGCGGACGTCGACCTGCGCGCCGGCCCCACGCAGGGCCGCGGCGACCAGCTCCAGGACGCGGCCGGGGTCGGGCGGCCGCGGCGCGGCCACCAGCGCGGTCGGGCGCACCTGGTCGCTGGGGGGCAGGCCCGGCACGCCCAGCCAGGGGCAGCCCGCGGCGTCGTCGACCGGCGCGGCGGCGGGCAGGCCCGCGGCCGCGAGCAGGGCGGCGACGCGGGCGCGCGCGGCGGACACCGGCTCGGTCGGCGCCGTCTGGGCGGGGAGCAGCAGGGCCCCGGCGGCCAGCAGCGCGGCCAGCGCGCCGCACAGGGCGGCGACGAACGCGGGCAGGGTCCTCACCCGGCCATCCTCCCGGGGCCGCCCGCCCCGCGTCCTCGGTAGGACTGCGGACCTAGCCGACCGGGCCGCCCTTCACGCCCGTCACGAGCGCGTTGTAGAACCACGCGCGGGGCACGATCCCGCTCAGCCGCCGGTCCAGCCAGGACAGCCGCTGCCAACTGCGGTAGGCGAACATCGCCCAGCCCATCCCCAGCTTCCCGGGCGGCACGGCGGCCTCGAACGTGCGCACCGGCCAGCCCAGCATCGCCGCGGTGAACTCCTCGGTGACCACGCGGACGTCGAACGCCCCCGCGCGCCGCGCGGTCTCCTCCAGCGCTGCCGGGTCGAACGTGTGGATGTCCACGACGGCCTCCAGCGCGGCGGCGCGGGAGGACTCGTCGAGCTCCGCCTGCGGACGGCGCCACCCGGCCAGGGGCGGCAGCCGCGTGAGGGTCGTGGCCGCCTTCCACGTGAGGGCGCCGAGCCGGCGGGCGTAGGCGTCGCCGACCGTGGTCGGCTCGCCGGCGAAGACGAACCGCCCGCCCGGCTCCAGCACGCGCAGCACCTCGCGCAGCGCCAGCTCGACGTCGGGGATGTGGTGCAGCACGGCGTGCCCGACCACCAGGTCGAACTCGCCGTCGCCGTAGGGGATGCGCTCGGCGTCGGCCACGCGCCCGTCGACGTCGAGGCCGAGGTGCTCGGCGTTGCGCAGCGCGGCGGCGACCATGCCCGGCGACAGGTCGGTGACGCTGCCGCGGGTGGCCACGCCGGCCTGCATGAGGTTGAGCAGGAAGAACCCGGTGCCGCTGCCCAGCTCCAGCGCACGGCCGTAGGGCCAGCCCGTCTCCCCCGCCACCAGCCGGAACCGGTCGGCGGCGTAGTCGATGCAGCGCTGGTCGTAGGAGATCGACCACTTGTCGTCGTAGGAGCCCGCCTCCCAGTCGTGGTAGAGCACGTTGGCGAGCTTCGCGTCGTGCCGGGCGGCCTCCACCTCCTCGGCCGTCGCGTGCGGACGGGGCGCCGGGTCGCTGGTCATGGATGCACCCTAATCCGGTCAGCGGCCCGTGAACTCGGCCTTGCCCGGGCCGTTGGCCACGAAGGACTCCATGCCGATGCGCTGGTCGTCGGTGGCGAACAGGGCCGCGAACAGCTCGGCCTCCAGGTCCAGCCCGGTGCGCAGGTCGGTGTCCAGCCCGCCGTCGACGGCCTTCTTGGCGGCGGCGTAGGCGGCGGCCGGGCCGTTCGCGAACTGCCGCGCGTAAGCCACGGCGCGCGAGTACACCTCGTCGGCCGGCACGACCTCGTCGACGAGCCCGATGGCCAGGGCCTCGTCGGCCTGCACCATCCGGCCCGTGAAGATCAGGTCCTTGGCCCGCGACGGGCCGATGAGCCGCGCGAGCCGCTGGGTGCCGCCGCCGCCGGGGATGATGCCGAGCAGGATCTCCGGCTGGCCCAGGCGGGCGTTGTCGCCGCAGATGCGCCGGTCGCAGCCGAGCGCCACCTCCAGGCCGCCGCCGAGCGCGTAGCCGGTGATCGCGGCCACCGTCGGCTTGGGGATCGTCGACAGGGCCCCGAAGCCGGCCGAGAGGCGCCGCGCCACGGCCGCCATGTCGGCGTAGGCCATGCCGTTCATCTCCTTGACGTCGGCGCCCGCGGCGAGCACCTTCTCGCCGCCGTAGAGCACGACGGCGCGGACGTCGGCGCGGGCCGCCGCCTCCGCGGAGACGGTGATCAGCTCCTCCTGCACCTGCCGGCTGATCGCGTTCATGGGCGGCCGCTCCAGCCGGATCGTGCCCACCCCGCCGTCGACCTCGAGCCTCACGAATTCGGTCACGCCCGCAGACCCTAGTGCGGCTGCGCCGCCCGTGAGCGGATGTGGCGGCCGGAGCCGCCACATCCGCTCACGGGGCGCGTCAGCGCAGCCAGGCGCTGTAGCGGCCCCGGCGGCGCACCACCGACAGCGGCACCGCGAACGTGGCGGTGAGGTTCTCGTCGGTGAGGACGTCGTCGAGCAGGCCCGCCGCCACCACCCTGCCCTCGCGCAGGAGCAGGCCGTGGGTGTAGCCGATCGGGATCTCCTCGACGTGGTGGGTCACCAGCACCGAGGCCGGCGCGTCCGGGTCGAGCGCCAGGGCGGACAGCCGGCCCACGAGGTCCTCGCGGCCGCCGAGGTCGAGGCCGGCCGCCGGCTCGTCGAGCAGCAGCAGCTCCGGGTCGGTCATCAGCGCCCGGGCGATCAGGGTGCGCTTGCGCTCGCCCTCCGACAGCGTGCCGAAGGCGCGGTCGGCCAGCCCGCGGATGCCGAGCGCCCCGAGCAGCGCGTCGGCGCGGCCCGTGTCGGTGCCCTCGTACTCCTCGCGCCAGCGGCCGAGCACGCCGTACCCGGCGGACACGACGACGTCGCGCGCCGCCTCGCCGTCGGGGATGCGCAGGCCGAGCGCGGCCGACGTCAGCCCGACCCGGGTGCGCAGCTCGAAGACGTTGACGCGCCCGAGCTGCTCGCCGAGCACGTGCACCTCGCCGGCGGTCGGGTGCAGCTCGGCCGCGGCCAGCTTCAGCAGCGTCGTCTTGCCCGCCCCGTTGGGGCCGAGGACGACCCACCTCTCGTCCAGCTCGACCCGCCAGTCGATCGAGTCGACGAGGACGGTCGTGCCTCGCCGCACCGTGACCCCGTCCATGCGGATCACGAGGTCGGTCAGGTCCTGATCGCCGGAGTGCTCGCCCACGGCGCCTATCCTCGCCGATCGTGCCGGTCTTCCCGTTGGGTGCCCATGTCGACGAGGGCGGGACGCGTTTCGCGGTCGCGTCCACCAGTGCCGATGCCGTGGAGGTGTGCCTGGTCGACGGTCCGGACGGGGCGCTCACCGAGCGGCGGGTCGAGCTCACCGAGCGGACGTTCGGCGTCTGGCACGGGCACGTCCCGGGCGTGCGGCCCGGCCAGCGCTACGGCTACCGGGTGCGCGGCCCGTACCGGCCGTGGCAGGGCCTGCGCGCCAACCCCGCCAAGATCCTCGTCGACCCCTACGCGAGGCGGATCACCGGCGCCGTCACCGACCTGCCGGCCGCGCGCGGCTGGGTGGACGACCCGATGACGGGCCGGATGGACGAGCGCGACTCGCTGGGCCACGTGCCGCTGTCGGTCGTCACCGCCCCGGACGGGGCGCCCGCGCACCCGCGCCCGGAGGTCCCGTGGTCGGAGACGGTGATCAGCGAGATCCACGTCCGCGGCTGGACGATGCAGCACCCCGAGGTGCCCCCGCAGCAGCGCGGCACCTACCTGGGCCTGGCGCACCCCGCGGTGCTCGCCCACCTGCAGCGGGTGGGCGTGACGGCGGTCGAGCTGCTGCCCGTCATGGCGATCGCCGACGAGCCGCCGCTGCTCGAGCGCAGCCGGACGAACTACTGGGGCTACGCCACCCTGGGCTTCCTCGCCCCGCACGCCGGCTACGCGAGCGTGCCGGGGCAGGAGGTCGAGGAGTTCCGCACGATGGTCGGCGCCCTGCACGCCGTCGGCATCGAGGTGATCCTCGACATCGTCCCCAACCACACCGCCGAGGGCGGGGTCGGCGGCACCACGCTGTCCTACCGCGGGCTCGACGCCCCCGCGTACTACTCGCTGGGCGGCAACGGGCACGACGCCGACATCACCGGCACCGGCAACACGCTGGACTCCGGCTCGCCGACCGTCATCCGGCTCGTGTGCGACGCGATGCGGCACTGGGTGACGGTGTTCGGCGTCGACGGCTTCCGCATCGACCTCGCCTCGGTGCTCGGCCGGCCGCACTCGGGGTCGTTCGACCCGCACGCGCCCCTGCTCACCGCGATCGCCGTCGACCCGGTGCTGTCGCGGGTCAAGCTCATCGCCGAGCCGTGGGACGCCACCGGCGAGGGCTACCGCGTGGGCGGGTTCGGGGTGGCCTGGTCGGAGTGGAACGGCCGCTACCGCGACGCGGTGCGCGACTTCTGGCGCGGCCACGGCGGCATCGGGGAGGTGGCGTCCCGGCTGACCGGCAGCTCCGACCTGTACTCGCGCAGCGGGCGCCGGCCCTGGGCGTCGATCAACTTCGTCACCGCCCACGACGGCTTCACGCTGCGCGACCTGGTGTCCTACGACCGCAAGCACAACGAGGCCAACGGCGAGTCCAACCGCGACGGCACCGACGACAACCGGTCCCAGAACTTCGGCGTCGAGGGCGAGACGTCCTCGCCGGTCGTGGCCGAGCGGCGCCGGGCGGCGGCGCGGGCGATGCTGGGCACGCTGCTGCTGTCCACGGGCACGCCCATGCTGCTGGGCGGCGACGAGCTGTGGCGCACCCAGGGCGGCAACAACAACGCCTACTGCCAGGACAACCCGACGTCGTGGGTTGACTGGTCGGACCCGGCGCTGGCCGACTTCGTCGCGCGGACGACGGCGATCCGGCGCGGCTCCCGCACCCTGCAGCGCGACCGGTTCTACCGCGACGGGGAGATCCTGTGGTGGCACCCGGCGGGGCGGCGGCTGAAGGGCCACGACTGGCACGACGGCGGGCTGCGCAGCCTGGGCCTGCAGCGCGGGGAGTGGCTGCTGCTGCTGCACGCCGGGCCGGACCCGCTGGCGGTGACCCTGCCGCCGGGCGAGCCCCTGTGCCCGGAGCTGGACTCGACCCGCCCCGACGGCGTGCCGCCGAGCGACCGCCCGATCCGGGGCGGGAGCACCATCACCCAGCCCCCGCGCTCGCTGCTGCTGCTGCGCCACCCCTGACCCGCGCCCGTCCGCGGAACCCGCCGAGCACGGGCGCGGAACCCGCCGGGCACGGGCGCGGGACTCGCCGGGCACGGGTACGGGACTCGCGGCCGGCCAGCGGCGAGTTCCGCATCCCCACCCGGCGAGTTCCGCGGACGGGCGGGCCGCACTACCCTCGACCCGTGCCGCGCTACGACTTCCGCTGCCGGGAGTGCTCCGCGACCTTCGAGGTCAGCCGCCCCATGGACGCCTCCGGCGATCCCGCCCCGTGCCCTGCGGGACACGACGACACGGTCAAGCTGCTGTCCACCGTCGCCGTGGGCGGGCTGGCCGGGGCCGGCACCGCTCCCGCCCGGGCGGGTGGCGGCGGCTGCTGCGGCGGTGGCTGCTGCGGCTGAGCCGAGCGCGCCCCGCCTGATCGTCCGAGCGTCCCCCGTGCGCGGATGTGGCGCCCGGGGCCGCCACATCCGCGCACGGGCCGGCGTCAGCCGGCCAGCACGACCTTCCCCAGCTCGGCCGAGGAGGCCAGGAGCGGGTGGGCGGGCAGGACGCGCACGGTGTAGCCCGTCAGGCCGGCGTGCGGCAGGGGCACGACGGTCTCGAAGCGCTCGCCGCTGCCGTCGGCCGGGCCCAGGTGCTTCATCGGGGCCGTGCGCTTGCGCGAGTCCAGCTCGTCGGTCTCGTCCACCGGCCCGACGACCGCCTCGACGGTGACGTCGCCGGCGTCCAGCCCGGCCAGGTCCACGATCGCGCGCACCGTCATCGGCGCGCCGACCACCGGGGTGTCCGGCAGGCCCGACGCGTCGACGCCGACCACCCGCACGCGGTTCCAGGAGCTGTTGAGGCGCGCGCGGTAGCCCGCGAGCTCGCGGGCCGGGCCGAACGCGTCGGACACGATGCCGGCCGCGGCGCGGCCCGCGGGCGCGTAGAGCCCCTCGGTGTACTCCTGCACCATCCGGGACGCCTGCACCTGCGGGCGCAGCACCGTGAGCGTGTGGCGCACCATCTCCACCCAGCGCTGCGGGACGCCGTCGGTGCGCTCGTAGAACGCGGGCGACACCTGGGTGGCCAGCAGCTCGTAGAGCGCGTTGGCCTCCAGGTCGTCGCGGCGGGTGGGGTCGGCGATGCCGTCGGCGGTGGGGATGGCCCAGCCGTTGGCGCCGTCGTAGAACTCGTCCCACCAGCCGTCGCGGATCGACAGGTTCAGCCCGCCGTTGAGCGCGGACTTCATGCCCGACGTGCCGCACGCCTCCAGCGGGCGCAGCGGGTTGTTCAGCCAGACGTCGCAGCCCCAGTACAGGTAGCGGGCCATCGACATGTCGTAGTCGGGCAGGAACACGATCCGGTGCCGCACGGCCGGGTCGTCGGCGAAGCGCACGATCTCCTGGATCAGCGCCTTGCCGCCGTCGTCGGCCGGGTGGCTCTTGCCCGCGACGACCAGCTGCACGGGGCGGTGCGGGTCGAGCAGCAGGTCGCGCAGCCGGTCCTTGTCGCGCAGCATCAGCGTGAGCCGCTTGTAGGTCGGCACGCGGCGGGCGAAGCCGACGGTGAGCACGCCCGGGTCGAAGACGTGGTCGGTCCAGCCCAGCTCCGGCACCGAGGCGCCGCGCTGGAGCCACGCGGCCCGCACGCGGCGACGCACCTCGGCGACGAGCCGCGCCCGCAGCGCCCCGCGCAGCGCCCACAGCTCGGCGTCGGACACCTCGGCGCGCGCGCCCTCGTCGGGGTCGCCGAACAGCGCCGTGACCTCCCGCGCCTCCCAGGTGGCGCCGTGCACGCCGTTGGTGACCGAGCCGATCGGCACCTCGTCGGCGTCGAAGCCCTCCCACAGCCCGCCGAACATCCCGCGGGACACCGCGCCGTGCAGCTGCGAGACGCCGTTGGCGCGCTGCGCGAGCCGCAGGCCCATGTGGGCCATGTTGAACATGCTGGGGTTCTGCTCGGCGCCCAGGGCGAGCACGCGGTCGGTCGGGACGCCCGGCAGGAGCGGGGCGCCGAAGTAGTGCTGCACCATGTCGACCGGGAACCGGTCGATGCCGGCGGGCACCGGGGTGTGGGTGGTGAACACGGTGCCGGCGCGGACGGCCGCGAGGGCGGAGTCGAAGTCCAGCCCGTCCGACTCGCCGTACTCGCGGATGCGCTCCAGCCCGAGGAACCCGGCGTGTCCCTCGTTGGTGTGGAACACCTCCGGCTGCGGGTGGCCGGTGATCCGGCAGAACGCGCGGACCGCGCGCACCCCGCCGACTCCGACGAGGATCTCCTGGCGGATCCGCTGGTGCTGGTCGCCGCCGTAGAGCCGGTCGGTGACGCCGCGCAGGTCCGGCTCGTTCTCCTCGATGTCGGAGTCGAGCAGCAGCAGGGGGACGCGGCCGACGGAGGCCTGCCACACCCGCGCGTGCAGCGTGCGGCCGGCCGGCATGGCCACGGCGACCAGCGCGGGGGTGCCGTCGGACTCGGTCAGCAGCTGCAGCGGCAGGCCCTGCGGGTCGAGCGCGGGGTAGTGCTCCAGCTGCCAGCCGTCGAGCGACAGCGACTGGCGGAAGTAGCCCGAGCGGTAGAGCAGCCCGACCCCGATCAGCGGGACGCCGAGGTCGGAGGCCGACTTGAGGTGGTCGCCGGCCAGCACGCCGAGGCCGCCGGAGTAGTTGGGCAGCACCTCGGAGACGCCGAACTCCATCGAGAAGTACCCGACGGCGGAGGGCAGCGACGCGCCCTCCTCGCGCTGCACCTGGTACCAGCGGTCGCCGGTGAGGTACGCCTGGAGGTCGTCGGCGAGCTCGCGCACGGTGACGACGGTGTCGGCGTTCCCGGCCAGCGCCTCGAAGCGCTCGGTGGGGATCTCGCCGAGCAGGCGGACGGGATCGTGGCCCGCGCGCTCCCAGGCGTCCGGGTCCAGGGAGGCGAAGAGGTCCTGGGTCGGGCCGTGCCAGCTCCAGCGCAGGTTGGTGGCCAGCGCCTGCAGCGGGGCGAGGGCGGGAGGCAGCTGGGCGCGCACGGTGAACCGGCGGAGAGCTCGCATGCGCGGAGGATAGATGAATCGATGGCGTGATCGGTCAAGACGGCCAGGTTCCAACTAGGTGAACGGCGAGCACCCGACCCTGTGGGATCGCCCGTCGATGGGTACGGTGCTGACGCAGGTGACGGGGCAGCGCATAGTGAGGGGTTTCCGCATGACCGGGCGGATCGGCATCGACGACGTCTCACCCTCGGTCAGCGGGGGCCGGCAGGCCAGCAAGGCCGTGGTCGGGGAGGTGCTGCCGATCACGGCGGTGGTGTGGCGCGAGGGGCACGACGCCGTCGCCGCGAACGTCGTCTGGAAGCGGGTCGGCAGCCGCGGCGCCGCCCACCACGTGCGCATGGAGCCCACCGGCATCGGCACCGACACCTTCGCGGCCACCGTCGTGGCCGACGAGCCCGGCATGTGGACCTTCCGCGTGGACGCCTGGAGCGACCCGTGGTCCACCTGGCGCCACGCCGTCACCAAGAAGCTGGACGCCGGCCAGTCCCCCGACGAGCTGGCCAACGACCTGGAGGTCGGCGCCCGCCTGCTGCAGCGCGTCGGCCGCCGCCCCGCCGAGCGCCCGCACCGCGACCTGCTCTTCGGCGCCGCCAACGCCCTGCGCGACACCGCCCTGCCGCTGCACGCCCGCGTCGCCCCGGCGCTGTTCCCCGCCGTGCAGACGATCATGACCGAGCGCCCGGTGCGCGAGCTGATCACCCGCGGCCGCGCCCAGCAGGTCTACGTCGACCGCGAGCGCGCGCTCTACGGCTCCTGGTACGAGTTCTTCCCGCGCTCCACGGGCGGTCGCGACGAGAGCGGCCGGGCCGTCCACGGCACGTTCACCACGGCCGCCAAGGAGCTCGACCGCGTGGCGGCGATGGGCTTCGACGTCGTCTACCTGCCCCCGATCCACCCCGTCGGCACGGTGCACCGCAAGGGCCGCAACAACTCGGTCAACGCGGGGCCGGGCGACGTCGGCTCGCCGTGGGCCATCGGCTCGGCCGACGGCGGCCACGACGCCATCGACCCCGAGCTGGGCACGCTGGAGGACTTCGACGCCTTCGTCGAGCGCACCCGCGACCTCGGCATGGAGGTGGCGCTGGACTTCGCGCTGCAGTGCGCGCCCGACCACCCGTGGGTGGCCGAGCACCCGGAGTGGTTCACCGTCCGCCCCGACGGCACCATCGCCTACGCGGAGAACCCGCCGAAGAAGTACCAGGACATCTACCCGATCAACTTCGACACCGACCCGGCGGGCATCTACGCCGAGTCGCTGCGCGTCGTCCTGCACTGGGTGGAGCACGGCGTCCGGATCTTCCGGGTGGACAACCCGCACACGAAGCCGCCGAACTTCTGGCACTGGCTGATCTGGCAGGTCAAGGCGCGCTACCCCGACGTGCTGTTCCTGGCCGAGGCGTTCACCCGCCCGGCCCGGCTGTTCGGGCTGGCCCGGCTCGGCTTCACCCAGTCCTACAGCTACTTCACCTGGCGCGAGACCAAGGCCGAGCTCACCGAGTTCATCCAGATGCACGTCGACCGGGCCGACGAGGCCCGGCCGAACCTGTTCGTCAACACCCCCGACATCCTCCCGCAGCACCTGCAGACCGGCGGGCCGGGCATGTTCGCCATCCGCGCCACGCTGGCGGCCACGATGGGCCCGACGTGGGGCGTCTACTCCGGCTTCGAGCTCTACGAGTGGGAGCCGGCCAAGCCGGGCAGCGAGGAGTACCTCAACTCCGAGAAGTACGAGCTGCGCCCGCGCGACTTCGAGGGCGCGGCCGCGGCCGGCAACTCGCTGGAGCCCTACATCACGCGGCTCAACGAGATCCGCCGCGCCCACCCGGCCCTGCAGCAGATGCGCGGCATCGCGTTCCACCACATCGACAACGACCGGATCATCGCCTACTCCAAGACCGACCCGGCCTCGGGCGACACGCTGATCGTGGTCTGCACGCTGGACTCCTACGACGCGCAGCAGGGCACGACCGCCCTGGACATGCCGGCGCTCGGGTTCGACTGGAACGACCGGTTCACCGTGTACGACGAGGTCACCGGCGACACCTTCGAGTGGGGCCAGTTCAACTACGTGCGCCTCGAGCCGTGGCGGCACGTCGCGCACGTCCTGCACGTCCGCCGGTAGACCCGGGGTGGTGCGGGCGCTCGCCGCGGGCGTCGCGCTCCTCTGCCTCGTCCTCGGCGTGCTCGGTCTCGCGCGCGCCGACGACGGGCTGGAGCGCGTCGCCTCCGTCGTCGGGGGCGTGCCCCTGGAGACCGTGACACCGGTCGGCGCCACCGGCCGCGGCCCCGGCGTCGTGGTCGTGCACGGGTTCGCCGGCAGCGTCCCGCTGGTGCGCGGGTTCGCCGACACGCTCGCCCGGCACGGCACCACGGTCGTGCTGCTCGACCTCGCCGGGCACGGCGCCGCCCGCCGCCCCTTCGACCGGGCCGCGCTCGACGGCGACGTGCGCACCGCGCTCGCCCACCTGCGGGAGCGCCCGGGCGTCGACCCGGCGCGGGTGGGCCTGCTCGGCCACTCCATGGGGGCGGGCGCCGTGCTGCGCCGCGCGGCCGCCGACCCGGACGTCGCCGCCACCGTCGCGATCTCCACCGGCGGCGGCGACGCCGCCGGCGTCCGCAACCTGCTCGTCCTGGCGGGCGGGCTGGAGCAGGAGCGGATCCGCGCCGCCGGACCGGCCCTCACCGGGCTGGACCGGCCGGACACCACCGCGGGCGACCCCGCGGCCGGCACCGCCCGGCGGTTCGGCGAGGTCGCCGGCGTCGAGCACGTGTCCGTGCTGTTCGCGACGGCGACGCACCGCGCCGTCGTCGACTGGTTCGGCCCCACCCTCGGGGTGGCGCCGGGTCCGCCGCTCCTGCCGCTGCACCGGGCCGGGCCCGCCCTCCTGCTGCACCTCGCGGCGCTGCTCGGCGCCGCGGTGGCGGCCACCGCCCTGCTCCCCCGCCGGCCCCGGAGCGGGCGTGGCGGCGACCACCCGGCCCCCGGGCGCGCGGCGGGCCCGCTCGCCGCCGCCGCACCGGTCCTGGCCGTGGCGGTCGCCGTGCTGGTCCAGCGGGCCGTGCCCGCGGGGTGGCTCCCGGTCGAGGTGGCCGACTACGCGATCGGCTTCATCGGCGTCACCGGCGCCGCGCTGCTGCTGCTGGCGCGCCTGCGGCCCCGCCCCGCCGCGGCCCCGCCGACGGAGCGGTCCCGGACGACCGCGGTGGCGCTGCTGCTCACGGCGCTCACCGTGGTCGGCTTCGCGGTGCCCGCGCACCTGGGCTGGGCCCACTCCGTCCCCTCCGGTGTGCGGCTCTGGCTGCTGGTGCCGGCGTTCGCGGCCTCGGCGCTGCTCTGCGGCGGGCTGGAGGCGTGGGCCCGGGGGCGCCCGCCGCTGCGCGCGGCCGCGGCGCACGCCTGGGGCGCGGCGGCCGTCGTCCTGGGGCTGGTGGCGGCCGTCCTCGCCGGGGCGCCCTCGTTCGTGCTGTTCGTGGCGCCGCTGTTCGCCGTGCTGCTGGTGTGGCAGGGCGTGCTGGCCGCCACCCTGCGGGCGCGGTCCGCCCCGCTCGCGGCGGTGGCCGTCGTAGGCGGGGCGCTGCTGGCGTGGCCGCTGGCCCTGACCTTCCCGATCACCGCCTGACCTCCGTCGCGCTCGACGCGGCCCTCCCCCTACGGTGGGGAACCATGACGGACCCGGCACCCGACCTGCAGACCCACATCCCGCACGGGGCCCGCATCTGGAACTACTGGCTCGGCGGCAAGGACAACTTCGCCGCCGACCGCGCCGTCGGCGACGCCGTCGCAGCGGCGTTCCCCGCGATCGCCGACAGCGCGGTGAAGTCGCGCCAGTTCCTCGTCCGGGCCGTGCGCTACCTCGCCGCCGAGGCGGGCGTGCGCCAGTTCCTCGACCTGGGCACCGGGCTGCCGACCATGCAGAACACCCACGAGGTCGCGCAGGCCGTCGCCCCCGACGCCCGCGTGGTCTACGTCGACAACGACCCCCTCGTGCTCGCCCACGCCCGCGCCCTGCTCACCGGCATCACGCCCGAGAGCACCGCCTACGTCGACGCCGACTACCACGACACCGACCGCGTCATCAGCGCCGCCGGCGAGGCCCTGGACCTGACGCGGCCCGTCGCCCTGCTCTGCATGGGGGTCTTCGGCTACGTCCGGACCGCGGCCGAGGCCCACGCCGTGATCACCCGCACCATGGACCGGCTCGCCCCGGGCAGCTACCTCGCCCTGTGGGACGGCACCGACACCAGCGAGGGCATCCGCGCCGGTGTGGCCGCGCAGGCCGAGATGGGCTCGCCCTACCACCTGCGCACCGTCGAGGAGATCACCGGCTGGTTCGACGGCCTGGAGCTGGTCCCGCCGGGCGTGGTGCCGCTGACGCTGTGGCGGCCGGACCCGGTCGACGTCGGCCGGATCGAGCCCGTGGACGGCTACGGCGGGGTCGGGCGCAAGCCCTGACCGCCGCCGGACCCGACCGCCGCCGTGGGAGCATCCCGCGGTGACCGTGGACGCCATCGCGCTCTGCCGCGAGCGCCCGGACCTCGCCGCGGCGCTCGGCGCGCTGCCGGCCCTGCAGGTGCGCCCCCTGCCCCGCGGCCCGCTCCTCCAGCTGTGCGACGGCGCGGGCCCGCCGCTGGTCACGCTGGAGGGCCCGACGCTGGTCCGGGTGCCCGGCGAGGTGGAGCGGCTGCTCGGGCTGGTCGTGGACGGGCCGGTGTGGTGGGTCGAGGCGCGGGCCCGCGACGCCGACGCGTACGGCCTGGCCCGGCGCGTGGCGCAGGCGCTGGCGGACGCGGCCGGGGGCACCGTGTGGCCCACTCCCTGACCGACCACCCGGCGGTCGACCGGGCCACGCCCCGGGCGTGGTGCGTGGAGCGGTCCCGCCCCGTCGTCGGGCTGGACCCGCTGCTCACCGACGTCCTGGAGACCGCGGCGGGGCGCCAGGTCGCGCTGGTCACGCCGCCCGCGACCCGGATCACGGTGCCGCTGGAGGCGGCGCTGGCGCGCGGTCCGCACCGGTGGGTCGTGCGCGGTGCGCCGTTCACCGACGGTCTCACCGGCGCGCCCGTGCGCTGGGACGGCGGGGCGTTCGCCGACGCCGGACCCGCCCCGGCGCCGGTCCCGGTCGGGGCGGGCGGGGCGCTGCGGATCGACGTCACCGCCCTGCACCCCGCCGACGCGCTCACCGACGTCGGCGGGCTGGCTGAGGGGGCGACGGCCGTCCTGCTCGGCGGCCCGCCGACGGGCTGGGGCGTCGCCGAGCCGGTCTCGCAGCCCTGGACCCGCCGCGACGCCACGCGCTTCTGCCGCGACCGCGCCCCCCGCTCCAGCACGCTGGTCGTGGTGGCCGGGCTGCGCGCGGTCGGGCTGCTCACCGTCCGGCTGACCGCGGCCGGGGTGCACGAGCGGCTGCGCCTCGCCACCGGGGCGGACCGGGCCCCGGACCGGGCCGGGCTCGACGACCTCGCCGCGGGGCTCGTCGCGGGCGGCGCCCGCAGCCTGACCGCGGTCTGGCACCCCGGCCCCGCCGACACGACCCGCGCGCCCGGTCCGGCGCCGCGACCCGTGCCGCTGGGGATGCTCGTCACCGCCGACCGGTTGCCGCACCTCGCGCGGACCGACCCCCCGTTCGACGTCACCCCGCTGGGGAGCGGCGGCTGGGTGCGGCTGGGTACGGCGGACCCGCACGCCGAGCTCGCCCGGCTGGCGTCCGCGGCGGCGGGCGCGGGCCCGCCGCCGGCGGTGCGATGACGATCTCGCCGTCAGGCCCGGTGCTCGGGGCCGTTGCCGATTAACCTGCGCGGTGATGAGCGAACAGGTCGAGGATGGTGTCGTCCACGAGCAGGACGCCGAGGAGTTCGCGCACGCGCGCACGCTCGACGTCGACCAGGAGTGGTACAAGCGCGCGGTCTTCTACGAGGTCCTGGTCCGGGCCTTCCACGACTCCGACCGCAACGGCACCGGCGACCTGCCGGGCCTGACGGCGAAGCTGGACTACCTGCAGTGGCTGGGCGTCGACTGCCTGTGGCTGCCGCCGTTCTACGACTCGCCGCTGCGCGACGGCGGCTACGACATCCGCGACTTCCGGGCGGTGCTGCCGGAGTTCGGCACGGTCGAGGACTTCGTGACGCTGCTCGACGAGGCGCACAAGCGCGGCATCCGCGTGATCACCGACCTCGTCATGAACCACACCTCCGACCAGCACCCCTGGTTCGAGGAGTCGCGGCGCCACCCCGACGGGCCCTACGGCGACTACTACGTGTGGTCCGACGACGACTCCCGCTACGCCGACGCACGGATCATCTTCGTCGACACCGAGACGTCGAACTGGACCTACGACCCGGTGCGCGGCCAGTTCTACTGGCACCGGTTCTTCGCCCACCAGCCCGACCTGAACTACGACAACCCCGCCGTCCAGGACGCGATGATCGACGTCCTGCGGTTCTGGCTCGACCTGGGCATCGACGGGTTCCGGCTCGACGCCGTGCCCTACCTGTTCGAGCGCGAGGGCACCAACTGCGAGAACCTCCCCGAGAGCCACGCCTTCCTCAAGCGCTGCCGCAAGGTGATGGACGTCGAGTACCCGGGGCGGGTGCTGCTGGCCGAGGCCAACCAGTGGCCGTCCGACGTCGTGGAGTACTTCGGCGACCCGGACGTCGGCGGCGACGAGTGCCACATGGCCTTCCACTTCCCGCTGATGCCGCGGATCTTCATGGCGGTGCGGCGGGAGAACCGGTTCCCGATCTCGGAGATCCTGGCGCAGACGCCCGCGATCCCGTCCGGCGCGCAGTGGGGCATCTTCCTGCGCAACCACGACGAGCTGACGCTCGAGATGGTCACCGACGAGGAACGCGACTACATGTACGCGGAGTACGCCAAGGACCCGCGGATGAAGGCCAACATCGGCATCCGCCGCCGCCTGGCCCCGCTGCTGGAGAACGACCGCAACCAGCTGGAGCTGTTCACCGGCCTGCTGCTGTCGCTGCCCGGCTCGCCCGTCCTGTACTACGGCGACGAGATCGGCATGGGCGACAACATCTGGCTGGGCGACCGCGACGCGGTGCGCTCCCCCATGCAGTGGAGCCCCGACCGCAACGCCGGGTTCTCGATGTCCGACCCCGGCCGGCTCTACCTGCCGGTCATCATGGATCCGCTCTACGGCTACCAGGCCGTCAACGTCGAGGCGCAGCTCAACTCCTCGACGTCGCTGCTGCACTGGAACCGGCGGATGATCGAGATCCGCAAGCGGCACCCGGCGTTCGGGCTGGGCGAGTACCACGAGCTCGGCGGGTCCAACCCGTCCGTGCTGGCCTACGTCCGCTCCCACGGGAACGACGTCGTGCTGTGCGTGAGCAACATGAGCCGCTTCCCGCAGCCCGTCGAGCTGGACCTGTCGGCGTGGCACGGCCACGCCCTGCACGAGCTGACCGGCGGGGTCCCCTTCCCGCGGATCGGCGATCTCCCCTACCTGCTCACCCTGCCGGGCCACGGTTTCTACTGGCTCTCGATCACTCCCTCGGAGGAAGCCTCGTGACGTTGGAGGACCTGCTCGTCGACTGGCTGCCCCAGCAGCGGTGGTTCGCGGCCAAGGGCCGCCCCGTCGCCTCGGTCGCGGTGGCGGGGCGCACCCCGCTGATGACCGACGGGGAGCCGTCGCTCGACCACCTCCTGCTCGCGGTGCACTTCGCCGACGACACCCCCGTGCAGCACTACCAGCTGCACCTGGCCCGCCGCGAGCAGATCCGCGGGGACCTGGAGCACGTGGTGATCGGCCACCTCGACGACGGCGTCGTCTACGACGGGCTCTGGGACACCGACGTCACCGCGTGGCTGCTCGAGGCGCTCCGCGAGGGCCGCCGGGTCGGCGACCTGGCGTTCGTGCCCGAGCCGGGCGCCGAGCTGGCCCGCGACGTGCCCGGCCGGGTGCTGGGCATCGAGCAGTCCAACACGTCGGTGTCGTGGGGCGAGCGGTCGATCCTCAAGACCTTCCGGCGCGTCACCCCAGGGCTCAACCCCGACCTGGAGCTGCACCGCGCCCTGCGCTCGGTCGGCTCCACCGAGGTCGCGGCCCTGCAGGGCGCGATCGAGGGGCGCCTGGACGGCGAGCCGGCCACGCTGGGGATGCTGCAGGACTTCGCGGCCAACTCGGCCGACGGCTGGTCGATGGCGCTCGCCAGCGTGCGCGACCTGCTCGGCGAGGCCGACCTGCGCGCCGACGAGGTGGGCGGCGACTTCGCGGCGGAGGCCTCGCGCCTGGGCGAGACCGTCGGCGTGGTGCACGACGAGCTGCGCCGCGCGCTGGGCACCGGGGAGCGCGACGCCCGCGAGCTGGCCGCCGGCTGGCACGCCCGGCTGGCCGCGACCACGGCCGAGGTGCCCGACCTCGCCCCGCACGTCGGCGCGATCCGGGCCACCTACGACGCCGTCGCCGGGCTGGGCGCGCCGCTGACCGCGCAGCGGGTGCACGGCGACCTGCACCTGGGCCAGACCCTGCGCACCCCGTACGGCTGGCTGGTGATCGACTTCGAGGGGGAGCCCGCCGCACCCCTGCCGGAGCGGGTGCGGCCGGACTCGCCGCTGCGCGACGTGGCCGGGATGCTGCGCTCCTTCGACTACGCCGCGTTCCACCAGATCCTGCAGTCCGGTCCCGACGGCGGGACGCAGCGGCAGTACCACGCCGCGGAGTGGGCCGAGCGCAACCGCTCGGCGTTCTGCGACGGCTACGCCCTGCGGGCGGGCGGCGACCCCCGCGACCAGCGCGCCCTGCTGCGGGCCTACGAGCTGGACAAGGCCGTGTACGAGCTGCTGTACGAGACGCGGTCCCGCCCGAGCTGGGCGCCCATCCCGCTGGGCTCGATCGCGCGGCTGACGGCGGAGGCCGACGCGGCGCGCTGACGCCGGTCCCGGGCCCGGCCGGCCACCGGTCTCCTCTACCGTCGGGGGGACCGGTCGCCGGTGGCCGGTCGGACGGGTCGGACCGCTGATCGGGGACGCGATGGACACCACCCGGCTGCCCGTGCGCAGCCTGCACCGGGCCGCCTGCGCGGCGCTGGGCACCTCGGAGACGGCGCTGCCCCTGATGCGCCCGATCCTGGAGCAGCAGGCCGCGGAGCGGAGCCGGTCGCTCGGCCCGCGGCACCCGGACGCGCTGTCGGCGGAGAACGAGCTCGGCCTGTCCTACCTCGCCGACGGCGAGGACCAGGACGCCGTCGACCACCTGCACCGCCTGGCCGGCGAGTGCGCCGCGGCGCTCGGCCCCGACCACCCGGACACGCTCGTCGTGCGGGGCAACCTCGCGGTCGCCCGGCTCGCCGCGGGGCGGGCGGAGGAGGCCCGCGCCGAGCTCACCGACGTCGCCGACCGCCGCGCCCGCGTGCTCGGCGAGGACCACCCGTCGACGCTCCAGGCGCTGCTCGCCCTGGCCCTGGCCCACCTCGGCGCCGGCCGGGCGGACGCGGCCGCCGGGCTGCTCGACGCCGTGCTCGCCGCCGCGGTGCCCCGGCTCGGCGAGCGGCACCGGCTCGTGAGCACCTGCCGCGCGCTGCTCGCGCGGAGCACGGCCGCCTGAGCGCGGCGGGGGCGCGAGTCGATCACGACGGGGCGCCGCGCCCGGTGCGGGGTCAGGGTCGGCGACGCTCCCCGGACCGCACTAGGGTGCCCGGGTGGATCGCGACGAGAACACCACGCGCACCGTCGACGCCTGCCCCCCCGACCCTTCGACCGTCGACCGCGTGCTCGGCGGCGCCCACCACGACCCGCACTCCGTCCTGGGGGCGCACCCGCACCCGGACGGCACCGTGGTCCGGGTGCTGCGCCCGCACGCCGACGAGGTGCACGTGGTGCGCGAGGGCGGTGAGGGCCACCCGCTCGTCCGCGTGCACGACGCCGGGCTGTTCTCCGGGGTGGTGCCCGGGCCGCCGTCGGACTACCGGCTCGCGGTGCGCTACGGCGAGCGCGTCGACGTCGTCGACGACCCCTACCGCTGGCTGCCGACGCTCGGCGAGGTGGACCTGCACCTCATCGGCGAGGGCCGCCACGAGCGCCTCTGGGACGTCCTCGGCGCGCACGTGCGCAGCTACGAGACGCCGGCCGGCACGGTCACCGGCACGAGCTTCGCGGTCTGGGCGCCCACGGCGCAGGGCGTGCGCGTCACCGGCGACTTCGACGGCTGGGCCGGCTGGGCCCACCCGATGCGCGTGCTGGGCGGCAGCGGGGTGTGGGAGCTGTTCGTGCCCGGCGTCGGCCCCGGCACGCACTACAAGTTCCGCGTCCTCGGCCAGGACGGGCGGTGGCGCGACAAGGCCGATCCCATGGCGTTCCGCACCGAGGTGCCGCCGGCCACCGCGTCGGTGGTCGACGTCGACCGGCACGAGTGGGCCGACGGCGAGTGGATGGCCACCCGAGCGGGCAAGCAGGCCCACGCCGAGCCGATGAGCGTCTACGAGGTGCACCTGGGCTCGTGGCGCCAGGGGCTGACCTACCGGGAGGCGGCCGAGCAGCTCGTCGCCTACCTCGACGAGACCGGCTTCACCCACGTCGAGCTGCTGCCCGTGGCCGAGCACCCGTTCGGCGGGTCGTGGGGCTACCAGGTCACCTCGTACTACGCCCCGACCGCGCGCTTCGGCACGCCCGACGAGTTCCGCTGGTTCGTCGACCACCTCCACCAGCACGGCTACGGCGTGATCGTCGACTGGGTGCCCGCGCACTTCCCGCGCGACGAGTGGGCGCTGGCGAGGTTCGACGGCAGCCCGCTCTACGAGCACGCCGACCCGCGCCGCGGCGAGCAGCCCGACTGGGGCACGCTCGTGTTCGACTTCGGCCGCAAGGAGGTCCGCAACTTCCTCGTCGCCAACGCGCTGTACTGGCTGGAGAGCTTCCACATCGACGGCCTGCGCGTCGACGCCGTCGCCTCGATGCTCTACCTGGACTACTCCCGCAAGGACGGGCAGTGGCTCCCCAACATCCACGGCGGCCGCGAGAACCTCGACGCCGTCGCGTTCCTGCAGGAGATGAACGCGACCGTCTACCGCGAGCACCCCGGCGTGGTGACGATCGCCGAGGAGTCGACGGCGTGGCCGGGCGTCTCGCGCCCCACCCACCTCGGGGGCCTGGGCTTCGGGTTCAAGTGGAACATGGGCTGGATGCACGACACGCTCGACTACACCGGGCGCGACCCCATCTACCGCGGCTACCACCACAACCAGATGACGTTCTCGCTGATGTACGCGTTCAGCGAGAACTACGTCCTGCCGATCAGCCACGACGAGGTCGTGCACGGGAAGGGCTCGCTGTGGGAGCGGATGCCCGGCGACCCGTGGAACAAGGCAGCGAACATCCGCGCGCTGCTGGCGTTCATGTGGGCCCACCCGGGCAAGCAGCTGCTGTTCATGGGGCAGGAGTTCGGGCAGTCGCGGGAGTGGTCCGAGCAGCGGTCGCTGGACTGGGAGAGCCTCGCCGACCCGCTGCACGGCGGCCTCAAGACGATGGTCGGCGACATGAACCGCGCCTACCGCGCCCACTCGGCGCTGTGGACGAAGGACGTCTCGCCCGAGGGCTTCTCCTGGATCGACGCCAACGACACCGCCGGCAACGTCTTCAGCTTCCTGCGCCACGGCGTCGACGCCGACGGGAAGCCGACGGTGCTGGCCTGCATCGCGAACTTCTCGGGCAGCGCCCGCGAGGACTACCGCGTCGGGCTGCCGTTCGCCGGGCGCTGGCGCGAGGTGCTCAACACCGACGCCGAGGCCTACGGCGGGTCCGGCGTCGGCAACCTCGGCGCGGTCGAGGCCGAGCAGCACGTCTGGCACGGCCGGCCGGCGTCGGCGCGGCTGCGGCTGCCCCCGTCGGGGGTGCTGTGGCTCGCGCCGGAGCACTTCGAGGGCGCGGTGCGCCGACCGCGCGCCGCCGCGGTCGCCGCCGCCCCGGTCGCCGCCGTGGGGCCGGCGCTCACGGAGCCGCCCGTCGCGGAGCCCCCGGTCGCGGAGCCGCCCGTCGCGGAGCCCCCGGTCGCGGAGCCGCCCGTCGCGGAGCCCCCGGTCGTGGAGCCGACCGCGGTGGAGTCCGCCGTCGGCGCGGACGAGCCCGCCGGCGACGACGCCGGCTCCGGGCCGGTCGCGCCCGGCGGCACGCCGCTGGCCGAGGCGCCCGACGGCACCGGCCCGGGGGACCCGGACCCGGCCGCCACGACCGGCCCGGACACCACCGACGAGGTGGACGCCGGGTCGGGTCCGGTCACCCTCGCGTCCACGCCGCTCGGCGGGGACGCGGACGACCGGGGTGCCGAGGACGCGGGTGCTGACGACGCGGCGAGCACGGGGGTCGCGGACCTCGCGGACGACGCCGGCGTCGCGGACGACGAGCCCGCGGACGACGAGGTGGAGCTGGAGCCCTCACCGGTCGCCCCGGGCGACGCCGGGGTGGACGTGCCCGCACCGGCGATGCCCGAGCCCGACGCCGACGACACCGTGCTGGACGACGGTCCCGGTTCGCCGGTCACCGACGACGAGCCGGTCGCCGCCCCCGCGGGTCCCGACGAGGACCCGCCCGCCGGGCGGCACGCCCGGACCGGTCAGGGTGAGGGCGACGCCGCCACGCTGCGCGACCCGGGCGACCCGGGCGACGCGGTGACGGGCGCGCGGGACGCGGACAGCAGCGCCAGCCAGTAGGCCACCAGGATCACGCAGTACAGGGAGCGCCCGACGTCGGCGACGAGGCCGTCGTCGGGCCCCCATACCGCGTTCCAGGACACCGGCACCACCGCCACGGCGAGGAGCGCGGCGGCCAGGGCGCGCCGGCCCCCGGCCAGGAGCAGCAGGACGCCCGGCCAGAGCAGCATCAGGTAGTTGTGCCAGGCGATCGGGGACAGCAGCAGGCTCGCCGCGAGCACGGCGAACGGGGCGGTGCCCGCCGGGTCCGCCCCGCGCCGGCGGCACACGAGCAGGGTGCCGACCAGCACGGCGGCACCGAGCACCAGCCCGAGGACGGGCGGCAGGCCCAGCCGCACCGCGAGCCCGGGCAGCGAGGCGTTGTCCACGGTGTCGGGCACGCCCTCGCCGAGCGCGATCGTCAGCCAGGCGATCGCGCTGTAGGGGCCGGCCGCGAGCACGCCGACCAGGGTGGCGACGGCCGCCGCGGCGATCCCCACGCGGAAGGGCGCCCACCGCCCCTGCACCGCGGGCAGCAGCAGCAGCGGCGCGAGCGACGGCTTGAGCGCCACCGTCACGCCGTACAGGGCGGCGGCGAGCTGCGGACGACCGCGGCGCTCGGCGATCCAGCCCGCGACCAGCCCGACCAGCAGCAGCGGGTAGATCTGGCCGAGCACGAGCGTGCCGTGCAGGGGCGAGGACACCAGCACGACCCCGAGCACGAGCGCGGTCAGCGGGGCCGGGAGCCGCAGCTCGCGCGCCACGGCGAGCACGGCCGCCACCACCAGCAGCGCGGTGAGCACGACGAACACCCGGTAGCCGGTGAGCGCGTCGAGCGCTGCGAACGGGGTCAGCAGCACCGTGAGCAGCGGCGGGTTGAGGTTGACCAGCTTCGCGGGGGTGTCGTAGATGTCCGCGCCCTGGGTCAGCGCCACCGCCGAGTGCCAGAACGTGTCGAAGTCGACGTGGAGCTCGTACATGTCCGGCAGCGGCAGCAGCGACACGAGCGAGGGGTAGCGCGCGTGCAGCAGGACCGTGACGACGAGCGAGGCGACCACGACGACCGCCGCCGCGGCGCCGCGCACCGGCGCCGGGACGCTCAGAACAGCACCCGGGCCAGCGCCCGGCGCGCGGCGGCGACCCGCGGGTCGTCCGGGCCGAACAGCTCGAACAGCCCGACGAGGTGCTCGCGGACGCGGTCGCGGTCGGCGCCGGAGGTCCGGCCGGCGGTGGCGACGAGGCGGGCGAACGCCGCCTCGGTGCTGTCCGCGGCCACCTCGGCGTCGGCCGCTGCGAGCTGGGCGTCGACGTCGTCGGGAGCCGCATCGGCGCGCCCGACGACCGACGGGTCGACGGTCTCGGCCCGGGCCAGGAAGCGCACCTGCGCCAGGGCGGCGGCGGCCTGCTCGTTGGCCGGCTCGACGTTGAGGATCTCCTGGTAGGCGGTCTCGGCGGCGGGGTAGTCGCCGCGCTCGAGCGCGTCCTCGGCCGCGGTGAACCGCGGGTCCTCGGGCTCCTCCTGCGGCTCCGGCGCGCCCCCGGCGCGGGCCTCGGCCTCGGCGATGGCCGGCATGCGGTCGCGCAGCGCGTCGAGCAGGGCGCTGATCCACTGCCGCACCTGCGGCTCGGGCTGGGCGCCGCTGAAGGCGTCCACCGGCTGGCCGCCCACGACGGCCACCACCATCGGGATCGACTGCGCCCCGAACGCCTGGGCGATGCGGGGGTTGGCGTCGACGTCGACCTTCGCGAGGATCCACGCCCCGCCGCCGGCCGCGGCCAGCCGCTCCAGCACGGGCGAGAGCTGCTTGCACGGCCCGCACCACTCGGCCCACAGGTCGACGACGACCGGCACCTGCAGGGAGCGCTCCAGGACCTCGGTCTGGAACGTCGCCTCGCTCACGTCGACGACGAACGCGCCACCGTTGTCGGGGCCGGCGCCGGGCGCAGTCCCGGGGCGGGGCGCGGCGGCGGCCCGGTTCGCGGCGTCGGACCGCGCCTTCAGCGCGGCCAGGTCGACGGCGCCGGCCATCGAGAGTGCGGCCGACTGCGTGGCCTGCCGCGCGGCGGTACGGGGATCGGGGCGAGACACGGCCTCCATCCTGGCACGACGCACCGCGGGAGGTGGACGCGCCACCACCCGCGTCCCGCCCGGGTCACCCCCGGGCGGCGCCGCTCCCGCTCCCGAGGGGCACGAGCCCCATCGGGTTGCCCTCGGCGAAGGCGCCACCGCCGACGACCGCCGCGGTGACCGGCGCGACGAGGGCGACCAGGCGCTCCGCCCGCTCGTCGCCGACCGCGCGCCAGGACGCGTCGGCGAGCTCGTCGGTGCGCCGCTCCACCTCGGCGCGCAGCGCGCGCCCCGCCGCGGTGAGCTCCCCCGCCCCGTCGAGCAGGCCCCGGTCGACCAGCCGGGCCCGCGCGGCGGCCCACTCGTCCTCGGGCCAGCCGCGCCGCTCCCGCAGGCCGTTCAGGCGGTGCTCGGCGTCGAACAGGCCCAGCGCCTCGGCCGGGTCCAGGCCCTCGGCGGTCAGGACGGCGACGTGCCCGTCGCCGCGCGACTCGCGCAGGAGGGTCTGGGCGTGCCAGAGCACGAGGTGGGGCTGGTCGGGCCAGGGCAGCGCGGCGGTGGCCGCGGCCAGGCCGCGCCCGGCGGTGGGGGCCGCGAGGGCCGCCTCGCGCGCGATCGCGGCGGCCTCGGCGACGTCCGGGCCGGTGAGCAGGGCGTCGCCGCACAACCTGCGCAGCGCGGCGTCCACGGACTCCAGCCGCACCCGCAGGAACGTCTCCGGCCCCGCCACCGACCACACGGCCGGCACGGAGCGGGCCACGAACGCGGGGTGGAAGCCGTGGAACAGCGCGGTGACCAGCCCCGGCCCGACGGCGCCGAGCGGCGCCGCGCGCTGCGCGAAGTAGCCGGGCCAGAACCCGCGCGTGCCCAGGGCCTCGCAGGCCGCCCGGGACTCCGGCGCGAAGTAGGTGACGGCGTGCACGGGCTCGCACGCCCGCCACAGCCGCCGCGCCCGGTGCTCCGGCCGCTCCTCCGGTGCCTCCACCCGTCCTCCTCCGTCGTCCATCCCGTTCGGCGCCACCCGGTGCGGTGAGCCGCCGTCACGCTCGGCGCGCACCCGTGCCCGCCCGCGCCGTCCACGAGGGGCTCCGGTCACCGCACCGGCGGAGCACCGGGGGGCGGCGCCGGTCGTTGACAGGGTGTGAGTGACCCCCCGGTCGCTCTCCGTGCAGCACCGACCGTCTCCCCGGAGGGATCCGCATGAGCCCCAACAAGTCCGTGGCCGACCGCCTGCTCGAGGAGGCCCGCGCCAAGACCGCCCGCGCCGAGAGCTCGACCCCGGGCAAGGTCGCGCTGGTCGTCGGCGTGATCGCGCTGGTCGTCAGCCCCGTGTCCATCCTCGGCTGGGTCTTCGGCGCGACCGCCGTCGGTCTGGGCGTCAGCGCCGCGCGCCGCCCGCTCGCCGCGAAGCAGGCGCGGATCGCGATGGTGCTCGGCGCCGCCGCGATCCTGGTCGGCGTCTTCTTCTTCACCCTGAACCTCGCCGTGAGCTGATCGACCCGCCCGCCGCCCGGACGATCACCTCCCCCAGCTCGCGGGGCCGGGTCAGCATCGGGAAGTGCCCGCCGGGCAGCTCCACGACCGCGGCCCCCGGCACCCGGCCCGGGCCGAGTGACCACGACGGCGCGACGACCCGGTCGCCGGACGCCACCACGCTGACCGTCGGCACCGCCGGCCAGGCCTGCAGCGGCGTCGGCTCCCGGACGAACGCCCAGTCCTGGGGGCGCAGCCGGGCGACGGCCGCCGCCACCACGGCGGGCGAGGACTCCTCGGCCACCCCGGCGTAGAGCCCGTCGGCCGCCGCCGCCGGGTCCAGCGCGGTCGTGCGGTCGGGTCGGCGCTCCAGCCCGGCGTCGAAGCCGGGCACCATCACGCCCGGCTCGGCCAGCGCGCGGTCGCGCCACGACCGGCCGGGCTCGGGCACGAGCGCGGCCACCAGCACGAGCGCCGCGACCCGCTCCGGGCCCATCTCCTGCGCGACCACCGGCACGACCAGCCCGCCGAGGGAGTGGCCGACGAGCACGACCCGCCCGGGCACCCGGTCGGCCACCTCCCGGACCGCGGCCACGAGCTCCCCGGTGCCCGTGCCCGGCCGGTCGGACGGCAGGTCGACCGGCCGGGCCGGGAGGCCGAGCCCCTCCAGCTCGGTGACCAGCGGCGCCCAGCACGACCCGTCGTGCCACGCGCCGTGCACCAGCACCACCCCGGCCGCGCCCGCGCCACCGGCGGCCGCAGCCCGCTGCTCCCCGCCCGGTCCGCTCACTCCGGGGCCGGCGCGCGCAGCGCCTGCTCGACGCGCTCGACCTTGGCCTGCAGCTGGCCCGAGTCGTGCCCGGCGCGGATGTCGGCCTTGAGCACCAGCGACACGCGGGGGGACCGCGCCCGGACCGCCTCCACGGCGGCCTTGACCACCGCCATCCCCTCGTCCCACGTCGGAGCCTCGATCGTGGTGAACATCGAGGTGGTCTCGCAGGGCAGACCGGAGGCGCGGACCACCCGGACGGCCTCGGCGACGACGTCGCCGACGCTGTCGGAGGCGGACCCGGCGGGGGCGATGCTGAACGCGAAGAGCATGCCGCCACCCTGCCCCATCGACGCGGCCCGGCGCGAGGGAGCGCACCGCGCGCACTGCTAGCGTCGGCGGCCATGGCCCCCCGCGCGCCGCTGCCGTTCGACCCGATCATGCGCGCGGCCGAGCTGTGGGACAGCCGCATCGGCCCGTCGCGCACGATGGCCGCGGTGACCAGCGTGATGCGGGTGCAGCAGATCCTGCTGTCCGCGGTGGACACCGCCCTGCGTCCCCACGGCCTCACGTTCGCCCGGTACGAGGCGCTCGTGCTGCTGACCTTCGCCCGCAGCGGGCGCCTGCCGATGCGCGTCATGGGCGAGCGCCTGCAGCTGCACCCGACGAGCGTGACCAACATCGTGGACCGGCTGCAGGCCGACGGCCTGGTGCGCCGCGCCCCGCACCCGACCGACCGCCGGGCCACCCTCGTGGAGATCACCGAGGAGGGCCACGCGCTCCGCGAGCGGGCCACCGCCGCCGTGACGGCCGTGGACTTCGGGCTCTCCGGGCTGTCGCCCGAGCAGGAGGAGCAGCTCACCGCCCTGCTCGGCCTCGTGCGGCGCGCCGCGGGCGACTTCGCCTGACCCGGGGCCGCGGGGCGCCGCCCCGCGCTCCCGGTGCTCATCCGCCCGCACCCCGGCCCCGGCGGCGCCGCCGCCCCGCGTCGGGCGGCGGCCCGGGCCACACCCGACCCGTGCCGCGGTGCCGGGCGCGCCGCGCCCCCCGCCCACCCCGGCGCCACCGCCCGACCCAGTAGAGCGACGCCGCTCCCCCGGCCGACCCCGTCACCACGCACACCGCGCACGCCACCACGTCCACCACGACCCCTCCCGCCGGTGTTGACGCCCTGTTGCGTCAACACCGTTGACAGTAGGACCGGCCCCCGACATCCTCGGTCCGTGGCCACCCGACCCCCGCCCGCCGCGGAGCCGTCCCCACCGGGTCCGCGGTCCGCGCTGCGCACCGCCCGCACCGAGCGCGGCTGGTCGCAGGCCGAGGCCGCCGCCCGCCTGCACGTCCTGGCCGCGGCGCGCGGCGGGGCCGGCACGGCGGCGAGCCTGAAGACGCAGCTGTCCCGCTGGGAGAACGGGCACGCCCTGCCCGACCCCGCGTCCCGGCAGCTGCTCGCCGAGCTCTACGGCCGCCCCGCGGCGGAGCTCGGCCTGGAGCCGCGCCCCGCCGGCGGCTCGTCGCGGGACCGGCTGCGCCGGGAGCTCGCCGCGGCGGCGGCCGCGGGGGACGCGGCCGTCGGGCAGTGGCGGGTGCAGGTGGCGGCCGCGCTCCGGCTCGACGACGAGCTGGGTGCCGCCGGCGCGGGCGACGTCACCGCCGCGCTGGTGGGGCAGCTCTCCCGCACGCTGCTGCACACCACCGGCGCCGCGCGCCGGGCCGCCGTCGCGCTGCCGCTGGCCGCGGCGGCGGCACTGGCGGCGCGCCACGCCCTCGACCGGGACGACCCCGCCGCCGCCTGGGGGCACCTCGACACGGCCGCGACCGCCGCCGCGGTGGCCGGCTCGACCGCGGCGCTCGCCGCCGCCGCGGCCGGGCGGGCCGAGGTCCTCCGCGAGCTGGGCGACCCCGGGGCGGCGCACGGCGTGCTCGCCGAGGCGCGGGCCGGGCTCGGCGCCGCCGGTGGTCCGGGGGCCGCGCGGCTGGCCGGGGCCCAGGCGGTCACCTGGGCGGAGCTCGGTCGCGCGGCCGACGCGCGGCGCGCCCTCGACGACGCCCGGTCCGCCCTGGCCGCGGCCGACGTCCACCACGCCTCCGACCTGCTCCCCATCGAGGTCGCCGACGTGGCGCACTGGCGCGGGCGGGCCCTGGCCCGGCTGGGGGACGGCGGCGCCGCGGACGCGCTGGCCGACGCCCTCGCGGCCGGGCCGCGGTCGGTGCGCCGGCGCGCCGAGCTGCACGCCGAGCTGGCCGGCGTGCACCGGTCCGCGGGACGCGGCGCGGCCGCGGCCGAGCACGCCGAGCGGGCCCGGCGGCTGGCCGAGCGGATCGGTGCGGTGGCGCTGCTGCGCAGCGCCGCGCCGGGGAGCCCGCCGTGACGCGGCGGGGCGCGGGTCAGCCGTCCGGCGCGGCCCGCTCCAGCGCGGCCTGCACCGCGTCCGCCGCGCGGTGGGGGTCGAGCTCACCGGCCGCGACCCGACGCGCGGTCGCGGTGAGGCCGCCGGCGCCGCGCAGGTCGCCCAGCCGCGCGCGCATCCGCTCCAGCACGATCGCGGTCACCTCGCTCTCGGCGCGCGCGGTGCGCCGCCGCTCGCCCTCCCCGCTGCGGGCGAGCCACTCCCGGTGCGCGTCCAGCGCCGCCACCAGCTCGGTCACGCCCTCGCCGCGGGCCGCGACGGTGGGCACGACCGGGCGCTCCCAGCGGTCGGGGCCGCCGTCCCCGCCGAGGGTCATCACGTGCCGCAGGTCGCGCACGGTCTGCGCGGCGCCGTCGCGGTCGGCCTTGTTCACCACGAACAGGTCGGCCACCTCGAGGATGCCGGCCTTCGCGGCCTGCACGCCGTCGCCCATCCCGGGCGCCAGCAGCACCACGGTGGTGTCGGCCAGCCCCACCACGTCGATCTCGCTCTGGCCCACGCCGACCGTCTCCACCAGCACGACGTCGCACCCGGCGGCGTCCAGCACGCGCAGCGCCTGCGGGGTGGCCCAGGCCAGCCCGCCCAGGTGCCCGCGGGTGGCCATCGACCGGATGAACACGCCCTCGTCGGTGGCGTGCTCCCCCATCCGCACGCGGTCGCCCAGCAGCGCCCCGCCGGAGAACGGCGACGACGGGTCCACGGCGAGCACGCCCACCCGCCGGCCCGCGGCGCGCAGGGCGCCCACGAGCACCGACGTCGTGGTGGACTTGCCGACCCCCGGCGGGCCGGTCAGGCCCACCACGTGGGCCCGCCCGGCGTGCGGGGTCAGGGCGGCCGCGAGCCGCGGCAGGTCGTCCCGCCCGGCGTCCGGACCGCCGGTGGCCCCGTTCTCGACGAGCGACAGCAGCCGGGCCACGGCGCGGTGCTCACCGCGCCGGGCCCGCGCCACGAGGTCGTCGAGGTCGGGCCGGGCCATGCGCTCGGGTCGGGGCGGGGGTCAGGAGGCGGTGGCCGGCACGCGCACGATGAGGGCGTCGCCCTGGCCGCCACCGCCGCACAGGCCGGCCGCGCCGACCCCGCCGCCGCGGCGCTTGAGCTCCAGCGCCAGGTGCAGGGCGATGCGGGCGCCGGACATGCCGATCGGGTGCCCGAGCGCGATGGCCCCGCCGTTGACGTTGACCTTGTCGGGGCTGATGCCGAGCTTGCGCGTCGACACCACGCCGACGGCCGCGAACGCCTCGTTGATCTCCACCAGGTCGAGGTCGGCGGGCGAGATGCCCTCCTTCTCGCACGCGCGGGCGATCGCGTTGGCCGGCTGCTCGTGCAGGCTGGCGTCCGGGCCGGCCACCACGCCGTGCGCGCCGATCTCGGCGAGCCAGGTCAGACCGAGCTCCTCGGCCCTGGCCTTGCTCATCACGACCACGGCCGCGGCGCCGTCGGAGATCTGCGAGGCCGAGCCGGCGGTGATGGTGCCGTCGGCCGCGAAGGCGGGACGGAGCCGGCCCAGGCCCTCCGCGGTGGTGTCGGGCCGGATGCCCTCGTCGGAGGTGAACTCCACCGGGTCGCCCTTGCGCTGCGGGATCGACACCGGGGCGATCTCCTCGGCGAACAGGCCCTTCTCCGCCGCGGCGGCGGCGCGCTGGTGCGAGGCAGCGGCGAACTCGTCCTGCTCGGCGCGGGTGAGCTCGTAGCGCCCGTTGTACTTCTCGGTGGACGCGCCCATCGCCACCTGGTCGAACGCGCAGAACAGGCCGTCGTGGGCCATGTGGTCCTGCATGCTCACGTCGCCGTACTTGAAGCCCTCGCGGCTCTTGGCCAGCAGGTGCGGGGCCTGCGTCATCGACTCCTGGCCGCCCGCCACCACCACGTCGAACTCACCGGCGCGGATCAGCTGGTCGGCCAGCGCGATGGCGTCGATGCCCGACAGGCAGACCTTGTTGATCGTCAGCGCGGGCACGTCCATGGGGATGCCGGCCGCGGCCGCCGCCTGGCGGGCGGGGATCTGGCCCGCTCCGGCGGTGAGCACCTGACCCATGATCACGTACTGCACCTGCTCGGGCGCCACGCCGGCGCGCTCCAGCGCGGCCTTGATCGCCACCCCGCCCAGCTGCGCGCCCGAGAAGCCCTTGAGCGAGCCCAGCAGGCGTCCCATCGGTGTGCGGGCTCCGGCGACGATGACGGTTTCGGACACGGGGGACCTCCAGCGGCTGCGGTGGTGGTGCGGGCGGCGGTCCGACGACCCTACCTGCCGGTTCTCCGCCCCGGGAGGCTCTCGTGACCGGCCCGACCCCGTGACGCCGGGCACAGCGGCGCAGGCCACATCGCGACTCCGGGCGGGGGTGACCACGGCTACATTCCGCGCATGGGAGAGCACCGCATCACGGCCGTCGACCACGTCGGGATCGCCGTGGCCGACCTGGACGCGGCGATCGCGTGGTACGCCGACGCCCTCGGCCTGGTCGCCACCCACGAGGAGGTCAACGAGGAGCAGGGCGTGCGCGAGGCGATGCTCTCGGCACCCGGCGACGCGGGCGGCGCGGCCGTGCAGCTGCTGGCGCCGCTGCGCCCCGACTCCGCGATCGGGCGCTTCCTCGACCGCAGCGGCCCGGGCATCCAGCAGATGGCCTACCGGGTGGTGGACATCGACGCCACGAGCGCCGTCCTGCGCGGGAAGGGCCTGCGGCTGCTCTACGACGAGCCCCGGCGGGGCACCGCCGGCTCCCGGATCAACTTCGTGCACCCGAAGGACGCGGGCGGGGTGCTCGTCGAGCTGGTCGAACCGGCCGCGGGTCACTGAGCGCACCACAGCGGGGAGCGGGTGGCCCTGGTCACCCGGACGGGGCGGACGGGCCGGTCGCCCCCTAATCTACCGGTCGGTAACCAAGATCAGCACCCACGACTCACGCCACCGGAGGCCAGCCGTGCAGGAGATCCGCGACGCCATCCTCACCGGGCGGTTCGACGCCCTGGCCGGGCTCGACGTGCCCGACCACTACCGCGGGATCACCGTGCACGCCGACGAGACCGAGATGTTCGCCGGCATCCCGTCCAAGGACAAGGACCCGCGCAAGAGCCTGCACCTCGACGAGGTGCCCACGCCCGAGCTGGGCCCGGGCGAGGCGATCGTGGCGGTGATGGCCAGCTCGATCAACTACAACACGGTCTGGACCTCGATCTTCGAGCCGGTGTCGACGTTCGGCTTCCTCAAGCGCTACGGGCGGCTGTCCGCGCTGACGGAGCGCCACGACCTGCCCTACCACGTGCTGGGCTCCGACCTCGCCGGCGTCGTGCTGCGCACCGGGCCGGGGGTCAACCGCTGGAAGCCGGGCGACCAGGTCGTCGCGCACTGCCTGTCGGTGGAGCTGGAGAGCCCCGACGGGCACGACGACACGATGATGGACCCCGAGCAGCGCATCTGGGGCTTCGAGACCAACTTCGGCGGGCTGGCCGAGCTGTCGCTGGTCAAGGCCAACCAGCTCATGCCCAAGCCCGCCCACCTGACCTGGGAGGAGGCGGCGTCGCCCGGGCTGGTCAACTGCACCGCCTACCGCCAGCTCGTCTCCCGCAACGGCGCCGACATGAAGCAGGGCGACGTGGTGCTCATCTGGGGCGCCTCGGGCGGGCTGGGCTCCTACGCCACGCAGTACGCGCTCAACGGCGGCGCGATCCCGGTCTGCGTCGTGTCCTCCCCGGAGAAGGCCGAGATCTGCCGGTCCATGGGCGCCGAGCTGATCATCGACCGCTCGGCCGAGGGCTACCGGTTCTGGTCCGACGAGCACACGCAGGACCCGAAGGAGTGGAAGCGGTTCGGGGCGCGGATCCGCGAGCTCACCGGCGGCGAGGACCCCGACATCGTCTTCGAGCACCCGGGCCGGGAGACCTTCGGCGCGAGCGTCTACGTCACCCGCAAGGGCGGCACGATCGTCACCTGCGCCTCCACCTCCGGCTACATGCACGAGTACGACAACCGCTACCTGTGGATGAACCTCAAGCGCATCGTCAGCTCCCACTTCGCCAACTACCGGGAGTCGTGGGAGGCCAACCGGCTCATCGACAAGGGCCTGGTCCACCCGACGCTGTCCAAGGTGTACCCCCTGGCCGAGACGGGTCAGGCGGCGCTGGACGTCCACACGAACAGCCACCAGGGCAAGGTCGGCGTGCTCGCCCTCGCGCCCGAGGAGGGCCTCGGGGTCACCGATGCGGCGAAGCGGGAGAAGCACCTCACGGCGATCAACCGCTTCCGCGGGGTGTGACCCGGAGGGGTGGAACCGGCTGCCACAGCGCGTCCTCGGTGCTGCGCCGCAGGTCGGGACCGGTAGCCTGGGCTCCATGCCCGATCCCGCCGGCTCCCCGTCCGACTCCGGGTTCGCGCTCGTCCGCCGCGGTTACGACCCGGCGCAGGTGGAGAACCACCTGCGCCGGATCGACGCGGAGATCAGCATCCTGGCCGCCGACCGCAACGCCGCGGTCGACCAGGCCGCGCAGCTGGCCCGCGAGCTCGACGACGCCCGCGCCCGGGCCGAGCGGCTGCGGGCCCAGGTGCGCACGCTCGCCGGACCGCCGCAGAGCGTGCAGGGCATGAGCGAGCGGATGCGGTCGATGCTCCGGCTGGCCGAGGACGAGGTCGGCGACATGCTGGCGCGCGCGGAGACGACGGCCGCCGAGCGCGTCCAGGAGGCCGAGCAGCAGGCGGCGGCGATCGTGGCCGCCGCGAAGGAGGAGGCCGCGGCCAAGCTGGGCCCCGCCCAGCTCGAGGCCAGCGAGCTGGCCGAGCGGGTGGCGCGGGAGCGGGCGCAGATCGCCGCCGACCGCGCGACGATGGAGCGCGAGGTCGCCCAGCGCCGGGAGGCGGCCGAGCGCGAGCTGGCCGAGCGCACCGCGGCGGCCCAGCAGGAGCTCACCGAGCGCGAGGCCGAGCTGCAGGCGCGGCTCGCCGCCGAGCGCAGCGCGATGCTCGCCGACCTGGTGGAGCGGCGCGCGGAGGCCGACCGCGCTATCACCGAGGACCGCGCGCGGGCCGAGGCCGAGCAGGCGCAGCTGTTCGGCGAGGCCCAGCGGCGGCATGCGCTGGAGGAGGAGGACTTCTCCCTCGCGATGGAGCAGCGGCGCACCGAGGCGCTGGCCGTCCTGGCCGAGCAGCAGGCGGCGGCGCAGCGGGAGATCGAGGAGTCGCGGGCCTCGCACGCGGTGCGGCTCCGGGAGGAGCTCGCCCGCGCCCAGGCCGAGGCCCGCCGCCTCGTCGACGACGCGCAGCGGCGCGTGGCCGAGCTGACCGCGCTGCGCGAGCGCGTGGCCCGCCAGCTCGACGGCGCGCGGGCCGCCCTGGCCGGCGTCAGCGGGTCGCTGACCCCGCTGCCCGGCGAGGCGCCCGAGGTCCCGCCGACCAACGGCGCGGCGCACGACGGCCCCACCCTGCCCGCCACCGCGCCCGCCCCGGCGGGCTCGTCGGCCGGGACGCCGGGTGGGAACGGCACCCGCGAGCGGGCGGCCGCCGGACACCGCTGACGCTCCGGTGTCCGCTCGGGGACGGCCGGCTCAGCGCCGCCGGCCGGGGCGCCGCCGCCCGCGCGCGGCCCAGCACGGCGTGTGCCAGTGCCGCCGGTCGTCCACCGTGCCGTACTCCCCCGCCGGCCAGGCGACGACGTGCGGCACCCCCGCCGGGATCTCCTGGTCGCAGCCCGGGCAGCGGTAGGAGCGCGGCGACGACGAGCCGGTCACGCTGCGCACGACCCACTCGCCGTCGTCCGCGCGCTCGGTGCGGGTGAGCGCAGCCGAGCGCAGCGGGAGGTGCTCGTCCCGCCTGCCGCGGGCGCGCCGGACCACGTCGATCAGCGGGCGGCGTGGTCCCGGAACCCGTGACCGGTCTTGCGGCCCAGCCGCCCGGCGGTCACGAGGTGCTCCAGGAGCGGGGCGGGGGCCAGCCCGGCCTCGCGGAACTCGAGGTACAGCGAGCGCTCGATGGCCAGCGACACGTCGAGGCCGACGACGTCGAGCAGCTCGAAGGGCCCCATCGGCAGCGCGCAGCCGGTCTTCATCGCCGCGTCGATGTCGTCGGCGGTGGCGTAGTGCGCCTCCAGCATCTTCACCGCGTCGTTGAGGTAGGGGAACAGCAGTGCGTTGACGATGAACCCGGCGCGGTCGCCGCAGCTCACCGGCACCTTCCCGATCCGCTGGCAGAGCGCCAGCACGGTGGCGGCCACCTCCGGCGCGGTGCTGATCGTGGACACGACCTCCACCAGCTTCATCACCGGCGCGGGGTTGAAGAAGTGCATGCCGACGACGTCCGCCGGCCGCGACGTGGCCGCCGCGCACTCGACGACCGGCAGCGACGAGGTGGTGGTGGCCAGGATCGCGCCGGGCTTGCAGATCTCGTCGAGGGCCGCGAACACCGCGCGCTTGACGTCCAGCTCCTCGGCGATCGCCTCGACCACCAGGTCGGCGTCGGCGAGGTCCTCCAGCCGCGTGGTGCCGGTGATCCGGGCGAGCGTCGCGTCGCGGTCGTCCTCGGTGAGCCGGCCGCGCACCACGGCCTTGTCCAGGGCCTTGCGGATCCCCGCGACCGCGCCCTCGACCTTGGACTCCGACCGACCGCGCACCACGACGTCCAGCCCGGCCTGCGCGAGCACCTGGACGATGCCCGTGGCCATGGTGCCGGTGCCGACGACGCCGACGCGCTGCACGTCGCGGACGGGGACGTCCTCGGGCACCGTGCCCGAGGGGGTCAGCGCGTCGGGCACGACCTGCGAGCTGTGCGGCGCGGCGTAGGTGTAGAAGCCGCGCCCGGACTTCCGGCCGAGCAGCCCCGCGGTGATCATCTGCTTGAGCACCGGTGCGGGGGCGTGCTGCTGGTTGCGCGACTGCTTGTACATCGTGTCGAGGATCTCGTAGCTCGTGTCGAGCCCGATGAGGTCGAGCAGCGCGAGCGGGCCCATCGGGTAGCCGCAGCCGTGGCGCATCGCGGCGTCGAGGTCCTCGCGGGTGGCGTAGCGCTGCTCGTACATGCGCGCCGCGTGGTTGAGGTAGCCGAACAGCAGCGCGTTGGCGATGAACCCGGCGCGGTCGCCGATGACGACCGGCACCTTGTCCAGCGTGGCGGCGAACGCGGCGACGTCGTCGATGACGTCCTGCTCGGTGACGACCGTGCGCACCAGCTCGACGAGCTTCTGCACCGGCGCGGGGTTGAAGAAGTGCATGCCGACGACCCGGCTCGGGCGCCCGGTGCGCACCGCCAGCTCGGTGACCGACAGCGAGGAGGTGTTCGACGCCAGGATGACGTCGGGGCGGCAGACGCGGTCGAGCTCGGCGAACACCCGCGACTTGAGCTCCAGGCTCTCCGGCACGGCCTCGACGACGAGGTCGACGTCGGCGAGGTCGGCCAGCGACGTCGTGGTGGTGATCCGGGCCAGCAGCGCGTCCGCGTCGTCCTGGGTGAGCTTGCCCCGGCCCACGGCGCGCGCGGTGGAGGTCTCCAGGTGCGCCCGGCCCCGCTCGACCGCCTCCGCGTCGACCTCCGCGGCCAGGACGTGCAGCCCGTTGCGCGCGAACACCTCCACGATGCCGGCGCCCATCGTGCCCAGGCCGACGACGCCGACCGTCCGGAACTCCCTAGCCACGCTGCTACCTCCGAGGACGTTTTCCGGGGATCCTCCCAGACGGTGCCGCGGCCGGAGCTGTGAGAACTACCTCCCGCGCAGCAGCTTCACCACGCCGACCAGCGCGCGCATGCCCCCCGCGGTGCGCCGGAAGCTCGTGACGGCGATCGGCAGGGCGAAGCGCTGCCGCACGACGGCGTGGGCGCGGGTGAACTCGCGCAGCCCGTCCTCGCCGTGGATGCGGCCGAAGCCGCTGTCGCCCACCCCGCCGAAGGGCAGGGCCGGGATGCCGGCGAAGGAGATCACGGAGTTGATCGCCACCATGCCGGTGCGCAGCCGCGCGGCGATCTCCGGACCGCGGGCCTCCGAGAACACCGTCGCGCCGAGCCCGTAGGCGCTGGCGTTGGCGCGGCGCACGGCCTCGTCGACGTCGGGCACGCGGTTCACGACGAGCAGCGGCCCGAAGGTCTCCTCGGTGACGGCGGTGGAGGTCTCCGGGACGTCGACGAGCACGACCGGCTCGACCAGCCGGGAGTCGGCGCTCCCCGCCCCGCCGACGACGGCCCGCCCGCCCGCGGCCAGGGCGTCGTGGATGTGGCCCCTCACCACCGCGGTCTGCGACTCCATCGTCATCGGCCCGAAGTCGCGCCCCGCCGTCACGGCGCGGGCCCGCGCGGCGATCCGCCCGACGAGGTCGTCGGCGACGGCGTCGACCACGTAGACGCGCTCCACCCCGATGCAGGTCTGCCCGGCGTTGGACATCCCGCCCCACACGGCGGCGTCGGCGGCGGCGTCGAGGTCCGCGTCGGCGTCGACGATCAGCGCGTCCTTGCCCCCGCACTCCACCAGCACCGGCGTGAGCGTCTCGGCGCAGGTGGCCATCACGCGCTTGGCCGTGGCCGTCGAGCCGGTGAAGGCGATCTTCGCGACGCCCGAGCGGCACAGCGCCGCGCCCGTCTCGCCGAACCCGGTGACGACCTGCAGCAGCGGCCGCCCGCCCACGATCTCGGCGAGCGAGTCGGCCAGCGCGACGCCGACGCCGGGCGTGAGCTCGCTGGGCTTGAACACCACGGCGTTGCCGGCGGCGAGCGCGTAGGCGATGGAGCCCATCGGGGTGAACAGCGGGTAGTTCCACGGCCCGATCACGCCGACGACGCCGAGCGGTGCGTACTCCACGGTCGCCGCCTGGTTGGCCATGAGCGGGCCGGTGGGGACGGAGCGGCGGCCGAGCACCTTCGGCGCGTGCTTGGCCGCCCAGTCCAGGTGGTCGATCGCGAGCACCAGCTCCAGGCGCGCGTCGTCGAACGGCTTGCCGGTCTCGGCGACGACGGTGCGCGCCAGGTCGTCCATCCCGCGCACCAGCGCGCGGCGCCACTGCGCGAGCACGGCGCGGCGGCCGTCGAAGCCCAGGCCCGCCCACCACGCGGCGGCGTCCGCGGCCCGGGCCACGGCCGCGTCCACCGCGGCGGCGTCGTGCACGGGGTGGGTGCCGACGACCTCCCCGGTGCGCGGGTCGGTGGAGGTGAACACGGCCTGCGCCGGCGCGTCGGTGGTGGTCATGTCCGCAGGGTAGGACGGCGGGGCCGGTCCGGGCAGGCCGAGCGCGGCCCGGACGGACCCCGGGGAGGTGGGGCTAGCGCACCTCGAAGATGCGGATCATGTTGCCGGCCGGGTCGCGGAAGGCGCAGTCGCGCACGCCCCAGGGCTGGTCGGTGGGCTCCTGGACGACGTCGGCGTCGCCGGCCTGGAGCCGCTCGAACGCCGCGTCGAGGTCGGGGGTGGCGAGGTTGATGCTGGCGAAGGTGCCCTTGGCCATCATCTCGGAGATGACGCGGCGCTCGTCGTCGGTGATGCCGGGGTCGACGGCGGGCGGGGTGAGCACGATGGAGGTGCCGGGCTGGCCGGGCGGGCCGACGGTGATCCAGTGCAGACCGCCGTACTCGACGTCGTTGCGCACCTCGAAGCCGAGGGTGTCGCGGTAGAAGGACAGGGACGCCTGCGGGTCCTCGTGCGGGAGGAAGGCCTGGTGGATGGTGAGTTCCATGCGGTTCACGCTAGGGGCGCGCCGCGCGCGGCTGCTTCTCGATTCCTGACCGGTCGGGTCACCTGCTTGGCCACGCACGGCGACATCCCCTCCGTCTCGCGGGCCGACTCGCGGCGGTACACGCTCGGGGGCACGCCGACCAGCTCGGTGAACCGCGTGCTGAACGTCCCCAGCGAGGAGCAGCCGACCGCGAAGCAGACGTCGGTGACCGACAGGTCGCCGCGCCGCAGCAGCGCCATCGCCCGCTCGATGCGCCGCGTCATCAGGTAGGAGTAGGGCGACTCGCCGTAGGCGGCGCGGAAGCGGCGCGACAGGTGCCCGGCCGACATGCTCACCCCGCGGGCCAGCGCCTCGACGTCGAGCGGCTGCGCGTACTCCCGGTCGATCCGGTCCCGGACGCGGCGCAGGCGCGCCAGCTCGCGCAGGTGGTGCTCCGCCGCGGCCTCGCTGCTCACGGCAGCGATGGTGCCACGTCAGAACAGCCGCAGGTCGTCCCGTTCCGTGCCCCGCAGCGCGTCGTAGTCGACGACGACGCACCGGATGCCGCGGTCCTCGGCCAGCGTGCGGGCCTGCGGCTTGATCTGCTGCGCGGCGTAGACGCCCCGCACCGGGGCGAGCAGCGGGTCGCGGTTCATCAGTTCGAGGTAGCGGGTGAGCTGCTCGACGCCGTCGATCTCGCCGCGCCGCTTGACCTCGATGGCCACCGAGGAGCCGTCGGCGTCGCGGCAGAGCAGGTCGACCGGGCCGATCGCGGTCATGTACTCGCGCCGCACCAGCGTGTAGCCCTCGCCCAGCGTCGTGGGGTGGGCGGCGAGCAGCTCCTGCAGGTGGGCCTCGACGCCGTCCTTGACCAGCCCGGGGTCGACGCCGAGCTCGTGGGTGGAGTCGTGCAGCACCTCGTCGATGGTGATGACGAGCGACTCGTCGGCCTTGTTGCGCACCGTCCACGTACCAGGCTCCTCGGTGAGCCAGCAGGGCGGGCTCATCCAGTTCAGCGGCTTGTAGGCGCGGTCGTCGGCGTGGACGCTCACCGACCCGTCGGCCTTGACCAGCAGCAGCCGCGGCGCCATCGGCAGGTGGGCGGTGAGCCGGCCGACGTAGTCGACCTGGCAGCGGGCGATGACGAGACGCACGGGCGAGGACCCTACTGCCCGTGGCGCGCCACCCACGCGGCGATCTCGGCGCGCCGGGAGAAGCCGAGCTTGGCCAGGACGTGCTGCACGTGGGTCTCGACGGTGCGCTCGGAGATGCCGGCGTCCGCGGCGATCTGCCGGTTGGTCAGGCCCTTCGCGACCAGCTCCGCGATCCCGGTCTCGCGGCGGCTGAGCACGCCGCCGTCCCGGCTCTGCTCGCGCAGGCCGGCGAGGAGCCGCTGCAGCGGGCGCATGCCCAGCCGGTCGGCCGTCCCCGCGGACGCGCGGGCGACGGCACCGGCCTCCTCGACGTCGGCGGCGCGGCCGCGGGCCAGCAACGCCCGGGCGAGGTGGTGGCGGGCCAGCGCCGCGTACGGTGCGAGTCCCGTCGCCTCGTTGTCGGCCACCGCCGGGCGCAGGAGCCGGACGGCGGCGTCCGGGCGGCCCGCGGCGAGCGCGGCGAGACCGGCGTAGGCGCCCACCGAGCCGCACGTGGTGATCACCCCGGCGCCGCCGACGACGTGCAGCGCGGCGTGCGGAGCCAGCAGCCGGTACCCGGCCTCGGCCGTCACGGCGTCGCCGAGGGCGGCGGCCAGCTCCGCGCGCATGGCCTCGACGTGCAGCCGCAGGAACGCCGGGATGCGGTGCGTGCCGACCTCGGGCAGCCCGTCGTACCAGTGCCGCGCCTCGTCGAGCCGCCCGAGGTGCATCGCGACCTGCGCGAACCCGACCCGCGCGATCGCGGTGAACGCCCGCTGCAGGTTCACGCTCTCGCGCAGCCAGGTCAGGTCGCCCGGGTCGTCGCCGGTGAGCGTGGCGATGATGAGGTACATGCTGCGCGCCGTGGCCGTGGCGCCCACGTGCCCGCCGCGGTCGGCCAGCTCCAGCGTCTCGTCGTTCAGCTCGCGCGCCTCGGCGAAGCGGCCGCGCCCGAGCGCGAGCGCGGTGCGGCCGCGCAGCAGGTGCAGCCGGGCGAGCGGCTCCCGGAGCCGTGCGACGACGGGTTCGACGAGGTCCAGCTCGTCCTCCCCCTCGACCACGCGGCCCGCCTGCAGCAGCGCGTCGAAGCGCCACAGGTGCCCCCACAGGGCGTCGGTGGCGTCGCCGGTGCGGGCGGCGAGCGCGAGCATGCGCCCGCTCAGGACCAGCCGCTCCGCGTTCCCCCCGGCGTCGGAGCGGGCGAGCTGGCGGGCCCGCAGCGCGTCGCGCAGGGCCGTCACGTCGTCGAGGCGCTCGGCGGTGGCCAGCGCCCGCGCGCTGAGCGGGTCGGCCTCCGCTCCGCCGCTCATCACCAGGCCGTGCGCGCACTGCGACTCCAACCGGCTGCGCAGGGCGCTGTCCCCCGGCGGCAGGGCGGCGAGCGCGTCGGCGCACCAGGCCTGCGCGTGCTCGAGCCACGGCAGCTCGGACACCCCGGGGAGCATCAGGGCCGCCCGGCCCAGCGCCTCCGCGTCGCCGGTGCGCCGGGCGAGGTCGGCGGCGGCGGAGCAGGTGGCGACGGCGCCCGCGACGTCGTTCGAGCGGATGCGCGCACCGGCCTCGGCCAGCAGCAGCTCGATCCGCGCGGGCGCGTCGAGCACGCCCCGACCGGCGTCGAGGGCCCGCGCGAGCATCCGGGCGGCGTCCTCGTGGGCCAGCTGGGCCGTGGCCAGCTCGGCGGCCCGCCGAGCGTGCGCGACCGCGGCGGCGCGGTCGCCGAGCGGCAGCGCAGCCAGGGCGTGCCGGGCCAGGTCGGGCACGACGTCCGGGTCGTCGGCCCGCGGGGCCAGCGCGACGGCGGCCCGGTGGTGGACGCGGCCGTGCTCCGTCGGGTCGACGTCGGCCAGCACGGCCTCGCGGACGAGGTCGTGGGCGAAGCGCAGCACCGGGCGCCGGACGAGCACGCCCTCGGCCGACGCGGGCGCGAGCCCGTCGAGCACGTCCACCTCCGCGACATCCATCCCGGCGACCTCCGCGAGCAGGTCGAGGTCGAGCTCCCGGCCGAGGACGGCCGCCGCGCCGAGCAGCTCCCGGCACCCCGCGGGCAGCCGGGCCAGGCGGGCGCGCACGACGTCGCGCACGGCGGGCGGCACGTCCGGGCCCGGACCGGCCCGGTGCAGCTCGCCGGCGAAGAACGGGTTGCCCCCGGCGCGCTCGGCGATCCGCGCCGCGACCCCGGCGGGCACGTCGGGGAGGAGGGCCGCGACGTCGGCCGCGGCCAGCCCGCGCAGCTCGATCCGCGGCCCCCGGACCGCCCCCAGGTCGGCCCCCGGCCCCGTCCGGCGGGTGCCGACGACGAGCAGCCGGGCGTCCCGCGCCTCCCGGGCGACGTGGGCGAGCAGGGCGACCGACGCTGGGTCGGCCCACTGCAGGTCGTCGAGCACGACGACGAGCCCGGTCGCGGCGGCGGTGCCGGCGAGGAAGCCGTGGACCGCGTCGAACAGGGCGAACCGGCTCTCCGCCCCGGACCGGGCCGGGCGGGCGCCCCCGCCGGTGACCGGGGCCAGCGCGGCCGGCGGTTCGGGGGCCGACCGCAGCGCGCGCCGCCACGGCCAGTACGGCGGGGCGCCGGCGTCCTCGGCGCAGCCGCCCCACCACACGGGGACGGCCCGGGCCCCGGCGAGGCGGGTCAGCTCCGCGGCCAGGCGGGACTTGCCGATGCCGGGCTCGCCGAGCAGCAGCACGGCGCCGCCGCGGCCGTCGAGGGCGTCGTCGAGCCGCGCCACGAGCTGCTCCAGCTCGGTCGCCCGTCCCACGAACCTCGTGCCCATCGCCCACCCGAGTGCGGAATCCGTACCGCGGATACGTGGTCGCCACGATGGCGCACGGACCAGCCCGCCGTACACCTCCGGTATGCGAACCGTGATCCGCGCCGACCGCCTCTTCGACGGCACCGGCTGCACCGCCGACCCGCTCGTGCTCGTGGAGGACGGCGCCGTCGTGGCGGTCGCGCAGGGGGTCGTCCCGCCGTGGCCCGACGCGGCCCTGCTCGACCTGCCCGGCGCGACGCTGCTGCCCGGACTGGTCGACACCCACGTGCACCTGGCCTTCGACGGCGGGCCCGACCCCGTCGGCGCGCTGGCCGGGCGGGACCCCGACGCCCTGCTCGACGCCACGGCCGCCGCGGCGGCGGCCCAGCTGGCGGCCGGCGTCACGACCGTGCGCGACCTCGGCGACCGCGACTTCGCCGTGCTGGCCCTGCGCGGGTCCGGCCGCGGCCCGCTGCCGACGCTCGTCGCCGCCGGGCCCCCGATCACGTCCCCCGGGGGGCACTGCCACTTCCTCGGCGGCGCCGCCTCCGGGACGGCCGGGGTCCGCGACGCCGTCCGCGCCCGCGCCGAGCGCGGCGTCGACGTGATCAAGGTGATGGCGAGCGGCGGGCTCATGACGCCGGGCACCGGGATCGCCACCGGCCAGTTCTCCCCCGCCGAGCTGCGCACGGTCGTCACCGAGGCGCACCGCCACGGCCTGCCCGTCACCGCGCACGCGCACGCGCTGAGCGCGGTCGTCGACGTTGTGGCGGCCGGGGTCGACGGCGTCGAGCACTGCTCGTTCCTCACCGCCGACGGCGTGCGCGTCCCCGACGACCTCGTCGACGAGCTGGTCCGGCGCCGCGTCGTGGTCGGGTCGACCCTCGGGCTGGCGCCCTGCGCCACCCGGTCGGCGCCGCCGCCGCAGCTCGCGGCGATCCTGCCGGACCTCCTCGCCGCGCACGCCCGGCTCGTCGCCGCGGGCGCGGTGGTCGTCGTCGGCACCGACGCCGGGATCGCGCCGCCCAAGCCGCACGGCGTGCTGCCGCACGGGGTCGCCGAGCTGGCGGCGCTGGGGGCGGGCCCGCTCGGCGCGCTGCGCGCGGCCACCTCCGTCGCCGCCCAGGTGTGCGGGGTCGGCGACCGCAAGGGCCGCGTCGCGCCCGGGTACGACGCCGACCTGCTCGCGGTGGCGGGCGACCCGGTGGCCGACCTCGGCGCCCTGCTCGCCCCCGTCGCCGTGCTGCTCGCGGGCGAGCTGGTGGCCGGCGCGGTCGCGGCGGTGGCCCGGTGAGCGCCGGCCGGGCGCGCCGCGCGCTGCACGCCTGCGGGGCCGCGATCGCCCGCGGCATGGCCACGGAGAACGGCTGGATGATGGCGTGGGTCTGGATCGGCTACCCGCCGCCGGTGTTGTGGGCGGCCAGCCGCATGCCGGAGGCGTGCAGGGAGGCGCGCAGCTCCACCGGCTCCAGGGCCACCACCTCGCCCGCCAGGCCCACGAGCTGACCGGCGGCGACGTCGACGCTCTCGACGTCGAGCTCGACCTCGCGCCACCCGTCGGCGTCGGGCGGGCCGGCCGCGGCGACGGCGCGGGCGGCCGCGCCCGCGTCGGTGACGTGCGGCAGGACCCGCAGCCCCCGCGGCCCGAGCCGCAGCCGCACCGTCGCCCGCAGCATCGTCGACTCGAAGCGGCGCGCCGACGCCGACCACCAGGCGGCCAGGTCGAAGTCCTCGGGCCGGGTGAAGCGCCCGCCCGGAACGGCCGCCTCGATCCGGTCCACCCGGTAGGTCAGCACGGTGTCCCCCGACCGGCAGACCGCGTACCAGGTGCCCGCCTTGAGCACGAGCCCGAGCGGGTCGACGGTGCGCTCGACGGCGTCGTCGCGGCGCCGGTAGCGGATCGCCAGCGAGCGCTCCTCCCACACCGCCTCGGCCACGGCCGCGAGCTGGGTGACCTGCTGGGGCGTGTGGAACCAGCCCGGCGCGTCGAGGTGGAAGCGCTCGGCCACCGACCGGGCGTGGTCGCGCAGCCCCTCGGGCAGCGTGGCCAGCAGCTTGGCCTGGGCCCCGGCCAGCGCGGCGCCCATCCCCAGCTCGGCGAGCACCTGCGGCGCGCCGACGGCGAACAGGGCGGCGGCCTCCTGCGCGGTGAGGCCGTCGAGCCGGGTCCGCCAGCCGTCGACGAGCCGGATGCCGCCGTGGCGCCCCGGCTCGGTCCACAGCGGCACGCCCGCCTCGGTGAGCGCGGCGACGTCGCGGTAGACGGTGCGCTCGGAGACCTCCAGCTCGGCCGCCAGCTCCGCCGCGGTCGCCGCCCGGCGGCGCTGCAGCAGGAACAGGAGGGTGACGAGTCGCGACGCACGCACGGTGGCAGGCTCGCAGACGTGGAGACGCTCAGCAGCCGCCAGGTGTACGCCAACAGCTGGATGACCGTCCGCGAGGACGCGATCCGCCGCCCCGACGGCAGCGACGGCATCTTCGGGGTGATCGACAAGCCGACGGCGGCGGTGGTGGTCCCCCTCGACGGCGACCGCCTGCACCTGGTCGAGCAGTTCCGCTACCCCGTCGGGGCCCGGCGCTGGGAGTTCCCGATGGGCACCGCGCCCGAGCGCGCGGAGGCCGATCCCGCGGAGCTGGCCGCCCGCGAGCTGGCCGAGGAGACCGGGCTGGTCGCCGGGCGGATGGAGCTGCTGGGGCGCCTGGACATCGCGCCGGGGATGTCCAGCCAGCGCGAGCACGTCTTCCTGGCCACCGAGCTCACCGCCGGCGCGCCCGACCGCGAGCACCAGGAGCAGGACATGCGCACGGCCTGGTTCACGATCGCGGAGTTCGAGGCCGCCGTCCGCGACGGTGCGATCGTCGACGCCCAGACCCTCGCCGCCTACCTGCTGCTGGTCCTGCACCGACGCACCGGCTGACGCGGGGCTTGCCCGCGGGCGGCCCGGCGGGCAGCGTGGCCGGCATGGACCTCCGCGAGACCGACGAGCAGCAGCTGCTGCGCGCGTCCGTGGCCGCGATGGCGGCGAAGTACGGCCACGACTACCTCATCGGCAAGGCGCGCTCCGGGGAGAAGACCACGGAGCTGTGGAAGGAGGCCGGCGACAACGGCTACCTCGGCGTCGCGGTGCCGGCGGAGTACGGCGGCGGCGGCGCGGGGATGGTCGAGCTGGCCATCGTGGCCGAGGAGATCGCCGCCGCCGGGTGCCCGCTGCTGCTCATCGTGGTCTCCCCGGCCATCGCGGCCACGGTGATCGCGCAGTCGGGCACCGCCGAGCAGAAGGAGCGCTGGCTCCCCCGCTTCGCCGACGGCACCGCGAAGATGTCCTTCGCGATCACCGAGCCCGACGCCGGGTCGAACTCGCACCGGATCACCACGACGGCCCGGCGCGACCCGGACGGGCGGGGCTGGCGGCTCTCGGGCACCAAGTACTACATCTCCGGCGTCGACGAGACCGAGGCGACGCTCGTCGTCACCCGGCTCGAGGGGGCCGAGGGCACGCTGCGGCCGGCGATGTTCATCGTCCCGACCGACACCCCGGGCATGACCTACCAGCCGATCGACATGGCGATCACCTCGCCGGAGAAGCAGTTCACCGTCTTCTTCGACGACGCGCTGCTCCCCGACGACGCGCTGGTCGGCGGCGAGGAGGCCGGGCTCGCCGCGCTGTTCGCCGGGCTGAACCCGGAGCGGATCACCGTCGCGGCCTACTCGAACGGCCTCGCCCGCTACGCCCTGCGCAAGGGCGTCGAGTACGCGAAGGACCGCACGGTCTGGCGGACCCCGATCGGCGCCCACCAGGCGATCGCGCACCCGCTGGCGAAGGCGCACGTGGAGGTCGAGCTGGCCCGCACGGCCACCACCCGGGCCGCCTGGTTCTACGACGCCGGCGACCACGCCGCGGCCGGCGAGGCGGCCAACATCGCCAAGTACGCCGCGGCCGAGGCCGCCATCAACGCCGTCGACGCGGCCGTGCAGGCCCACGGCGGCAACGGCATGGCCGTCGAGTACGGCGTCGGGACGCTGGTCGGCGCCGTGCGCACCGCCCGGATCGCCCCGGTCAGCCGCGAGATGATCCTCAACTTCATCGCGCAGCACACGTTGGGCCTCCCCAGGTCGTACTGAGAGGATGCGGGCGTGTCCCCCGACCGGGTCCTGCCCACCAGCCACGCGAGCCTCGCCCACGGCGTCCCCCGGTCGGCGCGCGCCACGGTCTACGTGCTGTCGGTGGCCGGCGGCATCTCGGTGGGCCCCAAGGAGGGCCGCACCCTGGTCTTCGGGCGCAACCGGCCCGAGGTGCACGTCTGCGTCGGCGAGGACGACCCGCGCGTCAGCCGCGAGCACGGCCGGCTGACCCACCGCACCGGGAAGTGGTGGATCGAGAACACCGGCCGGCTGCCCGTCCGTCTGCCGGGCGGGCGGCTGCTGTTCGCCGAGGAGGAGCCCGTCCCGCTCGACGAGGGCTACACGCCGGTGTTCGTGCGCGGGTCGAACGACCGCGAGCACCTGCTGGAGGTCTACGTCACCGGCGACGACGGCGGGCGGCCCGCCGCGCGCCACCGCGACGCCACCCAGCAGCCGGTCCTGTTCCGCCTCGACGACGACGAGCGGCTCGTGCTCGTCGTGCTCGGCCAGCGCTACCTGCTGCACGAGCACCGCCCGCAGCCGCTGTCCTGGCGGCAGGCCGCCGACCAGCTCGCCGAGCTCCGACCGGACGCGGGGTGGACGCCCAAGCGGGTGGAGCACGCCGTCACCGCCGTCCGCACGCGGATGTCGCGGAACGGGGTGCCCGGGCTGACCCGCGAGGAGGTCGGCGAGCCGGTCGGCAACGCGCTCAACGACAACCTCATCCGCGAGCTGGTGCTGTCGACGACCCTGGTGCCGCCGGACCTGGCCCTGCTCGGCGAGGGGTACGAGCCGCCGGCCTAGGTGTCGTGACGGCTAGGGCCCGACGACGTAGAGGCAGTTGGTGTAGTCGAAGCCGTCCTCCAGCGTGTTGGCCGAGACCGACGGGTCGGCGTCCGGGTAGACCCCGACGATCGAGTACTGCCCGGCCGGCAGGCTCAGCTCGTAGGACGGCCTGCCGTCCGCCGGCGGGCAGGCGACGTCGTCGGACGGGTAGCGGGCCGGGCACCCGGGGCAGGCCGGGATCGTGAACTCGTGGGCCGTCGGGCCGACGACGTAGACGCGGACGTCGGCGGGGTTGTCGTTGTAGAAGGTCACCGACAGCGGGCCCGGCCGGTCGCCGGCGTACGGGCCGGGCAGGGCGGGCGCCTCGCCGGAGGCGTCGGCCGAGCGGGCCGCGATCGCGTTCGCGCGGGCCTGGGCGGCCTGCGGGTCCTCGGGGTGCTCGGCGGTGAGGACGTCGAAGGCCTCGGCCGCGGACGCGTGCTCACCGGCGGCGTAGCGCTCCAGGCCGCACTCGAACAGGGCGCGCGGCCGGTCGGCCCGGGCGGCGGTGGCGACGCCGGCGGTGCCGTCGTCGGGCACGGTCAGCGCGTACTCCAGCAGCGGCAGCGCCTCGCACCAGCGCCCCGGCCAGGTGGCGGCCGCGGCGGCGTAGGTGTCGCGGGCCGCCTGCGGGGCGACGGCGGCACCCTGCGTGCCGGGGAACTCCGCCTGCGCCGCCAGCAGCGCCTCGAGCACCCGCCGGACCGCGGCGCCGTCGTCCTCCCCGGACCGGCCCGGCAGCTCGGCGCGCAGCGCGGTGGCCCGGTCGACCGCGGTGGCGGCCAGGTCCTCGCGGACGGCGGCGGCGCGGTCCGGGTCGTCGCCGACCTCGGCGAGCAGCTCGCGGTAGACCCGGTCCGCCCCGTCGAAGTCGCCCGCGGCGCGCAGCGACGCGGCCCAGTCCGCGTAGACGCGCCGCAGGCCGTCCCGGGCGTGCGCGGCCAGCGGGGTGCCGGGGCGGGCGTCGCGGAAGGCGCGGTAGCGCTGCACGGCCCGGGCGGGGTCGCCCGCGGCCTCGGCCCCGACGGCGGTCAGGAACGCGGCGCACTCGGCCGCGCCCGCCTCCGCCGCGGCGACGTCGCCCGACAGCGTCAGCTCGTAGAACGTCGTCACCCGGGAGAACCCGGCAGCCGCGGCCGCGCAGTCGCCCCGGTCGCGGGCCCGCACGGCCTCGGCGTAGGTGGCGCGCCCCGCGGCGCCGTACAGGACGAACCCCGCCACCACCGCCCCCACGGCCAGCACGGCGACGGCGACGGGCCGGACGTGCCCGGACCCGCCCACCGGCGGCCCGAACCAGCCCCGGGCGATCCGCCACCCGTCGACGGCCATCCACCCGAGCCAGCCGAGCGCGACAGCGGTCCACAGCCACGGCAGCGCGGCCGCCCCCGTGACGAACGCGATCACCACCAGCCCGCCGGTGACCAGCAGGTGCAGCGCCGCGCGCCACCAGCGGCCGAGGTAGGCGTAGCCGAGCCCGACCCCGGTCAGGTTGAGCAGGGCCGCGGCCGGAGCCGAGCGGCGGACGTCGTCCACGGGTCTCCCCCCTCCCCTGCCGATCCTCCCAGCAGTGGGGCACGGGTCGGGGGAGGTCGCCCCGGACCTCCCGGAACCGCACCCTCCCGGGTTACCGTCGATCCATGTCCTACGAGCACCTGCTGGTCAAGCAGGACGGCGACACGGTCCGCATCACGATGAACCGCCCGGAGCGGCGCAACGCGCTCTCCGAGCCGCACCTGCGCGAGCTGCTCGACGCGCTGGAGACCGCCGGGCGGTCCGACGCGACCGGCATCGTGCTCGCCGGGGAGGGGAAGGCGTTCTCGGCGGGGCACGACTTCGCCGACGTCGCGGCGCGCGACCTCGCCGGCGTGCGCGACCTGCTGCGGCTGTGCACGCAGGTCATGCGCACCGTGCAGCAGGTGCCGCAGGTGGTGGTCGCGAAGGTGGCGACGATCGCGACGGCCGCCGGGTGCCAGCTCGTCGCGTCCTGCGACCTGGCCGTGGCCGGCGAGTCGGCCACGTTCGCCCTGCCCGGCGGGAAGGCCGGCTGGTTCTGCCACACCCCGGCCGTGCCCGTCGCCCGCAACATCGGGCGCAAGCGGCTCATGGAGCTGGCGCTCACCGGCGACCCGATCGACGCCCGCACCGCCGCGGAGTGGGGGCTGATCAACTACGCGGTGCCCGACGACGAGCTGGACGCCCGCACCGACGAGCTGCTCGCCCGCGCCACCCGGGGCAGCCGGTGGGGCAAGGGCGTGGGCAAGCAGACGCTCTACGCCCACCTCGACCGCCCCGAGGCCGACGCCTACGCGATCGCCGTCGAGGTGATGGCGTCGGTGTCGCAGAGCCCCGGCGCCCGCGAGGGCATGGCGTCGTTCCTGGAGAAGCGCCGCCCGGTCTGGCCCGACTGACCCCGACCCGACCGGGCGCCGGCGGTTTCGGCGCCGGGACGGGCGTCAACCCCACGGCGTGCTGTCCCGCCGCCGGCTGCTCGCCGCCGCCCCGCTGCTGGCGGCGGCCGCGTGCGCGGCGCCGTCGGGACCGGTGCTGGAGCGGGCGCGGCGCGCGGGCGTCCTGCGCATCGGGATCGCCGGCGTGCGGCCCTACGGCTACGTCGACGGCGCGGGCCGCGTCACCGGCGCGCAGCCGGAGGTGGCGCGGGCCGTGCTCGCGGGCGTCGGGGTCGGCGGGCTGCTGGCCGTGCAGGTGCCGCTCGGCGAGCTCCTCCCGGGCCTGCTCGCCGGCTCGTTCGACCTGGTCGCGGCCGGGATCAGCGTCACCCCGGCGCGCTGCGCGCAGGTCGCGTTCTCCCGGCCGGACTTCCTGACCCCGCCGGCGTTCCTCGTGCCGGTGGGGAACCCGCGCCGGTTCCGGACGTTCGCCGGGGTCGCGCGGTCGGGGGCGCGGCTCGCCGTGCTCGCCGACTCCTCCGAGCTGGGCTGGGCCCGCGCCGCGGGCGTCCCGGACGACCGGCTGGTGCCCGGCGGCGGCGCGGGCGACCTGGTGCGCGACGTCGCCGAGGGCCGCGCCGACGTCGGCGTGCTCACCGCGCTGTCGCTGGCCGACCAGCTCGCGCGCAACCCCGGCACCGGGCTCGAGGTCACCGCGCCGGTGACGCCGGTCGTCGACGGCCGCGAGGTGGTGTCCGCCGCCGCGTTCGCGCTGCGCCCCGGCGACGCCGACCTGCGCGCCGCCCTCGACGCCGGGCTCGACGCGCTGCGGGCGTCCGGGGCGTGGGCGCGGCTCACCGCCCCGTTCGGTCTGACGGCGGCGAGCCTCCCGCCGCCGGACCTCACGACCGACGGCCTCTGCTCCGGTCCCTGACGGCGTCCCGGCCCGGCGGCACCGGCTCCCACCGCTCGGGAAACCGCCGGATGGTCCAGTATCGGAGGATGCGCATCGCAGGCCTGCCCGTGTGGGGCCCGACCGACATGATCTCCGGGGTCCGGGCCGTCCTGGGGTGGACCGACGACGCGGTCGGTCTCGTCGCCGCCCTGCCCCAGCGCATCACCACGCTGCTGAACGACGTGGACGGGCTCGTGCTGCGGGTCGACGCGGCGGTGGGCAACCTCGAACGCCTCGCGGCCCGCGCGGCCGACCTGCTCGGCGACGTGGACGACGTCGTGGTGGAGGTGCGCGCCGCGGTGGCGCGCGTCGACCCGGTGCTCGCCGACGCCGAGGCCGCGGTCCGCCAGGTCGACGTGCTGCTCACCGGGGTGCGGACCACGGCGGCGGCCGCGGCGGCGCTGGTCGGCCGGGCCGACGGGGTGGCCGGGGACGCCGCCGGGCTCGTCCTGCGGGCCGGTTCCGTCGCCGACGACGCCGCCGGTCTCGTCGCCCGCGCCGGGGACGTCGCCCAGGGCGCGGCGGGGCTCGTCGCCCGCGCGGACGGGGTCGCCGGGGACGCGGCCGCGCTGGTCGCGCGGGCGGACGGGGTGGCCGACGGGGCGGGCCGGCTCGTGGCGCGGGCCGACGAGGTGGCCGGGGGCGCCGCGGCGCTCGTCGGCCGGGCCGACGAGGTGGCGGGGAGCGCGGCCGGGCTCGTCGCCCGGGCGGGCGGAGTGGCCGACGGGGCGGCCGGGCTGGTCGACCGGGCGGGGGCCGTGGCCGGGCGGGCGCACGAGCTCGTCGACCAGGCCGCGGGCACCAGCGAGGGCGCCGCGGAGATCCTCGCGCTCTACCAGCCCATGGCGATCCGGATGGCGCCGCTGGCCCAGCACTTCGTCGAGGAGTTCACCGAGGCCGAGCTGCAGGCGGCCATCCGCATGATCGACAAGCTGCCGCAGCTCACGCACCACCTCGAGGAGGACGTGCTGCCGATCCTGGTCACGCTGGACCGGGTGGGTCCCGACGTCCACCAGCTGCTCGACGTGCTGGAGGACGTGCGGCTGGCGATCCAGGGCGTGCCCGGCTTCAAGATGTTCAAGCGCCGGGGCGAGCGGGAGGAGGCGGAGGTCGAGTGAGCCCGCGTCAGCGGTGCGCGTCGAGCACCAGCGTGACGATCTCGTCCATCATGTCGGTGAGCTTGTAGTCCTTCGGCGTGAACACCGCCGCGACGCCCTTCTCCTCGAGCACCCGCGCGTCCTCCGGCGGGATGATCCCGCCGACCACCACCGGCACGTCGTCGGCGCCGGCCGCCCGCAGGCCCTCGACCACCGCCGGGACGACCTCCAGGTGCGAGCCCGAGAGCACCGACAGCCCGACGACGTGCACGCCCTCCTGCACCGCCGCGGACACGATCTGCGCGGGGGTGAGCCGGATGCCCTGGTAGACGACCTCGAAGCCGACGTCGCGGGCCCGGACGGCCACCTGCTCGGCGCCGTTGGAGTGCCCGTCGAGCCCGGGCTTGCCGACGAGCATGCGCAGCCGCTCGCCGATCTCCTCGCCCGCGGCGCGCACCCGCTCGCGGACGGCCCCGATCTGCCCGGCCTCCCCGCCGGACACCGCGGCGGACACGCCGGTGGGGGCGCGGAACTCGCCGAACACCCCGCGCAGCACCCCCGACCACTCCCCCACCGTGACGCCCGCCTTCGCGCAGGCGATCGAGGCGTCCATGAGGTTGGTGTCGGTCTTCGCCGCGTCGAGCAGGCCGGCCAGCGCCGCCTCGACGGCGGCCGCGTCCCGCCCGGCGCGCCAGGCCCGGACCGCCTCGACGGCGGCGGCCTCCGTGGCGGGGTCGACCGTCTCGATCGCGACGGCGCCCTCGGCCTGCAGCGGTGACGGCTCGGTGGTGTCGAACCGGTTGACCCCGACGACGACGTGCTCGCCGGACTCCATCCGGCGGCGCCGCTCCGACAGCGCGGCGACCAGCTGCCCCTTCATGTAGCCCGACTCGACGGCGGCGACGGCCCCGCCCATCTCCTGCACCCGGTCGATCTCCTCGCGGGCGCCGGCGACCAGCTCGGCCGTCTTGGCCTCGACGACGACGGAGCCGGTGAACAGGTCCTCGTACTCCAGCAGGTCGGTCTCGTAGGCCAGCACCTGCTGCATGCGCAGCGCCCACTGCTGGTCCCAGGGCCGGGGCAGCCCGAGCGCCTCGTTCCAGGCGGGCAGCTGGACGGCGCGGGCGCGGGCGTCGCGGGAGAGGGTGACGGCGAGCATCTCCAGCACGATGCGCTGGACGTTGTTCTCCGGCTGCGCCTCGGTCAGGCCGAGCGAGTTGACCTGCACCCCGTAGCGGAGCCGGCGCTTGCGCGCGTCCTCGACGCCGTAGCGCTCGCGGGCGATCTCGTCCCACAGCAGCCCGAAGGCCCGCATCTTGCACATCTCCTCGACGAAGCGCAGGCCCGCGTTGACGAAGAAGGAGATGCGGGCGACGACGTCGGGGAAGCGCTCCGGCGGCACCTGGCCGGAGTCGCGCACGGTGTCCAGCACGGCGATGGCGGTGGACAGCGCGTAGGCGAGCTCCTGGGCGGGCGTGGCCCCGGCCTCCTGCAGGTGGTAGCTGCAGATGTTGATGGGGTTCCACTTCGGGATCTCCGCGACCGACCAGGCGATCATGTCGGAGATCAGGCGCATGCTCGGCGCGGGCGGGAACACGTAGGTGCCCCGCGAGAGGTACTCCTTGACGATGTCGTTCTGCGTGGTGCCCGCCAGGGTCGCGCGCGGCGCGCCGTGCTCGTCGGCGACGGCGACGTAGAGGGCGAGCAGGTACATCGCGGGCGCGTTGATGGTCATCGAGGTGTTGGCCCCGTCCATGGGGATGCCCTCGAACAGGGTGCGCATGTCGCCGATGTGGCTGACCGGCACGCCGACCTTGCCGACCTCGCCCTTCGCCAGCTCGTCGTCGGGGTCGTAGCCGGTCTGGGTGGGGAGGTCGAACGCGATCGACAGGCCGGTCTGGCCCTTGGCGATGTTCCGCCGGTAGAGCGCGTTGGACTTCTCGGCCGAGGAGTGGCCCGCGTACGTGCGGATCACCCAGGGACGGTCGCGCTCGTGGTCGGTCGGGTACGGCACCGGACACCTCCGCCATCTGTGGTCCGTGGATCGTACTGGCGGGTACGCCCCCGATCGGGACGGCAGGACGGCCGTCACACCCACCGGAGGGGAGGATGGAGCCGTGGACCAGGCGACCCGCTTCTACGTGCTGTTCGGACCGCTCGTGCTCATGGTGCTGCTCGGTCTGATGCTGCGCTGGACGTTCGGCACCGGGCGCAACCAGCCCGGCCCGCGCATCCCCGACCCCGACGACCCCACCGGCGACGGCCTGCTGGAGGAGGTGTCGCGGGTGCCCACCGACACGGCCGCGGCCGTGCTGCGCGGGCGGCTGCGCGAGGCGGGCATCCGGGCCACCGTGGCGCGCGACGGCGCGGCCTACCGGCTGCTCGTCTTCCCGGCCGACGTGCCGAACGCCCGGGTGGTGCTCAGCCGCGGCGCGCTGGAGTAGCCCTCAGACGCGGTGGTAGCGGGCGTCGAAGAAGCAGAACACGCCGTAGGCGGCGAGCCCCACGGCGACGGCGGCGAGCAGGTAGGGGCCGTAGGGCTGGCTCGCCAGGGTCTTCAGGGCGGCGTCGAGGCCCGAGGCCTGGTCGGGCCGGAACCGCACCGCCGCCGTCACGACGAGCCCACCGATCAGCGCGATGGCGATCCCCTTGGCGATGAACCCGACCTGCCCGCTGCGGACGGCGACCTGCCGGGCGCTGCGGTCCGAGGGCAGGGACATGTCCTCCTCGAACTTCCGCTTGACCCCGTCGTAGACCTTCTTGCCGCCCACCGCGATGATCGCGAGCCCGGCCGCGCCGACCAGGAGCCGCCCACCCGTCCCCCAGCCCATCACCGTCGCCGTCAGGCCCTGCTGGCCGGAGCCGCTGGACGCCCCGCCGCCCGCCGCCGTGGAGCCCGCGAGGACCGCCAGCACGGCGAAGAGCACGGCCTTGGCGCCGGCCGTGACGCGCCGCCGGAGCTGCTTGCCGGTGTCGGAGATGTAGGAGTAGCCCCAGACCGCCTGCTCGAGGCGCCACAGCGCCACCGCCGCGAACCCGACGACGAGCACCCACAGCAGCACCCTCCCGAAGGGCTGCTGGGCGAGCGTCTGGAACGCGCCGGTCTGGTCGGCCTCCTGCCCGCCGCCGCCGCCGAACGCGACCTGCAGCGCCAGCCAGGCGATGAGGAGGTGGGTGATGCCGTAGGCGAACAGGCCCACACGAGCCGCGAGCTTGACGGGCTCGCTGCGTGCGGCCTGGCGGGCCGAGCCCTTCGCCGAGTCTGCTGCGCTGGTCATGGGGCACCTCTCTCCGGAACGGTGATCAGCACGGTGGCACGTCCGCCGATCATGCGCACGCGCTGCTGCTCCGTCCGGACCAGCTCGTCGCTCAGCGGTCCGCGCCGGTCAGCCGCCGGCGCACCTCCTCAGTCCTCCGTCACCCGCGCGATGCTCGCGCCCAGGTCGCTGAGGTTCTCCACGAAGCGGGGGTAGCCGCGGTCGATGTGCTCGACGTCCCACACCTGCGTCGCGCCGTCGGCGCACAGCCCCGCCAGCACGAGCCCCGCGCCCGCGCGGATGTCGCTCGCCCACACCGGCGCGGACGAGAGCCGCTCGACCCCGCGGATGACGGCGTGGTGGCCGTCGGTGCGCGCGTCCGCCCCGAGCCGCACCATCTCGTCGACGAACCGGAACCGCGCCTCGAACACGTTCTCGGTGATCATCGAGGTGCCGTCGGCGACGGCGGACAGCGCGATCGCCATCGGCTGCAGGTCGGTGGCGAAGCCCGGGTAGGGCAGCGTCACGAAGTCGACCGCCCGCGGCCGCCCCTCCATCGCGACGGTGAACTCCAGGTCGCCCGTCGTCGTGGTGGCGCCGGCGCTGCGCAGCTTGTCGAGCACCAGGTCGATGTGGTGCGGGTCGACGCCGCGCACCGTCACCTCGCCCCGCGTCATCACCGCGGCGAAGGCCCACGTCGCGCCGACGATCCGGTCGCCGATGACGCGGTGCTGCGTGGGCTGCAGCCCGGTGACGCCGTGCACCGTCAGCGTCGAGCTGCCGACGCCGTCGATCTTGGCGCCCATCTGCTGGAGCATCGTGCAGAGGTCGACCATCTCCGGCTCGCGCGCCGCGTTGTCGATCACTGTGGTGCCGTCGGCCAGCACGGCGGCCATGAGGATGTTCTCGGTGGCGCCCACGCTGGGGAAGTCGAGCCAGATCTGCGCCCCGTGCAGCCCCTCGGCGTGCGCGACGACGCGGCCGTGCTCGATCTCGGTGGTGGCGCCGAGCTTGCGCAGCCCGGCCTGGTGCATGTCCAGCGGCCGGGAGCCGATCGCGTCCCCGCCGGGCAGCGGGACGACCGCCCGCCGGCAGCGGGCCACGAGCGGGCCCAGCACGCACACCGACGCCCGCAGCTTCGACACCGACCGGTAGTCGGCCTCCGCGCTCGGCTCGGCCGGCACGTCGATCGTGACGGTGCCGTGGTCGACGGTGACCGTGCAGCCCAGGCTGCGCAGCACGTCGGCCATGAGCGGGACGTCGAGGATCTCCGGGCAGTTGGTCAGGGTGGTGGTGCCCTCGGCCAGCAGGGCCGCCGCCATCAGCTTGAGGACGCTGTTCTTCGCCCCGACCACGTCCACCGAACCGACGAGCCGCGCGCCGCCGTCCACCGCGAAATGCTGTGCCACGACGGTCGACGGTATCTGCCGCCCCTCGGGGAGCTACCGTCCCCCCATGGCCGTGCACCTCACCAGGATCTACACGAAGACCGGCGACGACGGCACGACCGCGCTCGGCGACTTCTCCCGCGTCCGCAAGACCGACGTCCGGCTGGCGGCCTACGCCGACACGGACGAGGCCAATGCGGCGATCGGCGTCGCCGTGACGGTCGGCGGCCTCGCCGACGACGTCCTCGTCCCGCTCGCGCAGGTCCAGAACGACCTGTTCGACGTGGGCGCGGACCTCTGCTCCCCGATCGTCCCCGACCCCGAGTACCCGCCGCTGCGCGTCACCGAGGACTACGTGGCGCGGCTGGAGGGCTGGTGCGACGAGTTCAACGAGGGCCTGCCCAAGCTCGACTCGTTCATCCTGCCCGGCGGCACCCCCGGCGCGGCGCACCTGCACGTCGCCCGCACGGTGACCCGCCGCGCCGAGCGGTCGGTCTGGGCCCTCCTGGAGGCCGACGCCGAGCGCACCAACCCGCTCACGGCGCAGTACCTCAACCGGCTGTCGGACCTGCTCTTCATCCTGGGGCGCGTCGCCAACCCCGGCGGTGACGTGCTGTGGCGGCCGGGCGGCCCGCAGGCCGCTCCCCCTCAGGAGGCCTGACGGTAGCCCTGCCCCGGCGGGGCCGCCTCGAGCCACGCGAGGAACCCGGTGAGCACGCCGGGCGTCATCGCCAGCTCGACGTCGGCCCCGCGGCTGCGGCAGCGCAGCACCGCCGACGCGGCGGGCATCACGTAGGTCTCCGCCCCGACGGGCTCGCGCCGGTCGAGGATCTCCAGCTCGGTGCGGTCCAGGGCGATCGACGCCCCGGGCCGGAACGAGGTGAGCCGGTGGAACTCCATGCAGTCGCCCCGGTAGCGCCCGACCCCGGCGTGCCAGCCCGCGGACGCGTCGCGCGGCGGGGAGACGGCTGCGGGGCGGCGGCGCAGACTCAGGTCCACACCACCGCCCCGCATGAGACGCACTCTCCGGAAGGCCAGGTACCCCAGGCAGAGGCAGACGATCAGCAGCACCACGCCGAGCGCCGTCTCCAGCACGGGGACCCGCCCGCTACTCGCCCGCGCCGGCGGCCTGGAGCCGCGCCGTCGCCCGGGCCGCTGCGGCCGCACCCTCCGGCGTGGAGGTGTCGGCGCGGTCGCGGGCCGCGCGGGCCCGGGCCACGTCGATCTCCTCGGAGACCTCGGCGAACTCGGCCAGCACCGTCACGGTCTCCGCGGTGACCGAGAGGAACCCGCCGTGCACCGCGAGCGTGGTGGACCTGCCGTCCACCCCGTCGACGCGGACGACCCCCGCCTCCTCCAGCTGCGCGAGGAGCGCCTGGTGGCCGGGCAGGATGCCGATCTCGCCGACGGTGGTGCGGGCCTTGACGAACGACGCCTGGCCCGACCAGATCTTCCGCTCGACCGCGACGAGGTCGACGGTCATCTCAGCCATTCTCGGCCAGCCTCTTGCGGTTGCGCTCGAGGTCCTCCAGACCGCCGCAGAGGAAGAACGCCTGCTCGGGCACGTCGTCGAACTCGCCCTTGGTGATCTTGTCGAACGACTCGATCGTCTCCTTGAGCGGCACCGTCGAGCCCGGCTGGCCGGTGAACTGCTCGGCGACCAGCAGGTTCTGCGAGAGGAACCGCTCGATGCGCCGCGCGCGGCCCACCAGCTGGCGGTCCTCCTCGGACAGCTCGTCGATGCCGAGGATGGCGATGATGTCCTGCAGGTCGTTGTACTTCTGCAGGATCCGCTTGACCTCGTTGGCCACCCGCACGTGCTCGGCCCCGACGTACTGCGGGTCGAGGATGCGGGAGCTGGAGGACAGCGGGTCCACCGCGGGGTAGATCCCCTTCTGGGAGATCGGGCGGGAGAGCTCCGTGGTCGCGTCGAGGTGCGCGAACGTGGTGGCCGGCGCCGGGTCGGTGTAGTCGTCGGCGGGCACGTAGATCGCCTGCATCGAGGTGATCGAGCGGCCGCGCGTCGAGGTGATGCGCTCCTGCAGCTCGCCCATCTCGTCGGCCAGCGTGGGCTGGTAGCCCACCGCCGACGGCATGCGGCCGAGCAGCGTGGACACCTCGGAGCCGGCCTGGGTGAACCGGAAGATGTTGTCGATGAAGAGCAGCACGTCCTGGTTCTGCTCGTCGCGGAAGTACTCCGCCATCGTCAGGGCCGACAGGGCGACCCGCATGCGGGTGCCCGGCGGCTCGTCCATCTGCCCGAACACGAGCGCGGTGTCGTTGATGACGCCGGACTCGGTCATCTCCGTGATGAGGTCGTTGCCCTCGCGGGTGCGCTCGCCGACGCCGGCGAACACCGAGGTGCCACCGAAGTTCTTGGCGACGCGGGTGATCATCTCCTGGATGAGCACCGTCTTGCCCACGCCGGCGCCGCCGAACAGGCCGATCTTGCCGCCCGTGACGTAGGGGGTCAGCAGGTCGATGACCTTGATGCCGGTCTCCAGCATCTCGGTGCGGCCCTCGAGCTGGTCGAACGCCGGCGCCTTGCGGTGGATGCCCCACAGCTCGCCGGTGATCTCCAGGTCGGGCTGGTCCAGGCAGTCGCCGAGCGCGTTGAACACGTGGCCCTTGACCTGGTCGCCGACCGGGACGGAGATCGGGCGGCCCAGGTCGGTGACCTGCTGGCCGCGCACCACGCCGTCGGTGGGCTGCATCGAGATGGCCCGCACCAGGTTGTCGCCCAGGTGCTGGGCGATCTCCAGGGTCAGGGTCTTCGCGAGGTCGCCGAACGCGACCTCGAGGGTGAGCGCGTTGTAGAGCTCCGGCACCTCGTTGCGCGGGAACTCCACGTCGACGACGGGGCCGGTGACGCGGACGACGCGCCCGATCCGGGTGCCCGTCGCCGAGCGGTCAGCAGTGGCGGTCATCAGCCTTCACTCCCTGTGGTCACGAGAGCGTCGGCGCCACCGACGATCTCACTGATCTCCTGCGTGATCTGCGCCTGACGCGCCTGGTTGCTCTCCAGGGTCAGGGTACGGATCAGCTCGTTCGCGTTGTCCGTGGCGGCCTTCATCGCGCGCTGGCGGTTGGCCGACTCGCTGGCCGCCGACTCCAGCAGCGCCGCGAACAGGCGGGCCCCGATGTACTTGGGCAGCAGCGCGTCGAACAGGGCGTCCGCGTTCGGCTCGAACTCGTAGAGCGGCTTGAGCGCGTCGCGGTCGCCGCCGGCGGCCTGGGGGGTGCCGCCCCCGGACGCGGCGCCCACCGGCTCGTCGTCCGGGATGCGCTCGGCGGCGCTGCCCCCGTACTGGACCTCCAGCGGTGCCATGCGCCGCGCCTGCGGCGTCTGGGTCACCATGTTCTTGAACTGCGTGTACACCAGGTGCAGCTCGTCGACGCCCTGCACGGCGTCCTCCGCCGGGGCCGGATCGCCCTCCGGGGTGAGCGGGTCGACCGTCTCGTCGGAGCCGGCCATGAACGCGGCCACCAGCACCCGCGCCGCCTCGGCGGCGTCGGCGTAGGTGGGCTGCTCGGAGAAGCCGGTCCAGCTCTGCTCGACCTTGCGCCGGCGGAAACGGTAGTAGTTCACGCCCTTGCGCCCGATGACGTAGAGCACCGGCTCCTTGCCCTGCTCGCGCAGGAGCGCCTGGAGCTGCTCGGCCTCCTTGAGCACGTTGGCGTTGTAGCCGCCGGCCTGGCCGCGGTCGCTGGTGACGACCAGCACCGCGGCCCGCTTGGCGTTCTCGCGCTCGACGAGCAGCGGGTGGTCCAGCGCCGAGTTGTCGGCCAGCTCGGAGAGCACGGCCGTGATCTGCTCGGCGTAGGGCCGCGACTCGTCGACGCGGGCCCGCGCCTTGACGATCCGCGAGGTGGCGATGAGCTCCATCGCCCGGGTGATCTTCTTGATGGACTGCGTCGACTTGATCCGCCGCCGCAGCACACGGATCTGCGCTGCCATGGGGGGATCCCTACTTCGAGGTGCTGCCGGACGGCGCGGCCTTGTTGACCTTCACCGAGTCACGGTCGACCTCGTCCTCGCCCAGCGCCTCGGCCTCGGCCTCCTTGGGCACGACCGACGAGCCGTCGGAGGCGGTGAAGTCGTTCTTGAACTTCTTCACGACGTCGGTGATGCGGTCGGAGTTCTCGTCGGTGAGCTGCCCGGTGTCGCGGATCTCGCCGAGGATGCCCTCGTGGTTGCGGCGCACGTGGTCGAGGAACTCCGACTCGAAGCGCCGGACGTCGGGCACCGGCACCGAGTCGAGGTGGCCCTTGGTGCCCAGGAACAGCGAGACGACCTGCTCCTCCACCGGCTGCGGGGCGTACTGGCCCTGCTTGAGCAGCTCGACCAGGCGCGACCCGCGGCCCAGCGCGGCGGCCGAGGCGGCGTCGAGGTCGGAGCCGAAGGCCGCGAACGCCTCCAGCTCGCGGTACTGGGACAGGTCCAGGCGCAGCGAGCCCGACACCTTGCGCATGGCCTTCACCTGCGCCGAGCCGCCCACCCGGGAGACCGAGATGCCGACGTTGATCGCCGGCCGCACGCCCTGGTTGAACAGGTCGGACTCCAGGAAGACCTGGCCGTCGGTGATCGAGATGACGTTGGTCGGGATGTAGGCCGACACGTCGTTGGCCTTGGTCTCGATGATCGGCAGGCCGGTCATCGAGCCGGCGCCCAGGCCGTCGGACAGCTTCGCGCAGCGCTCCAGCAGGCGGGAGTGCAGGTAGAACACGTCGCCGGGGTAGGCCTCGCGACCCGGCGGGCGGCGCAGCAGCAGGGAGATCGCGCGGTAGGCCTCGGCCTGCTTGGACAGGTCGTCGAAGACGATGAGGACGTGGTTGCCCTGGTACATCCAGTGCTGGCCCAGCGAGGAGCCGGTGTAGGGGGCGAGCCACTTGAAGCCGGCCGGGTCCGACGCCGGGGCGGCGACGATGGTCGTGTACTCCAGCGCGCCCGCGTCCTCCAGCGACTGCCGGATGCCGGCGATCGTGGAGCCCTTCTGCCCGATGGCGACGTAGATGCAGCGCACCTGCTGCTTCGGGTCGCCGGTGGCCCAGTTGGCCTTCTGGTTGATGATCGTGTCGACGCAGACCGCGGTCTTGCCGGTCTTGCGGTCACCGATGATCAGCTGGCGCTGGCCGCGGCCGATCGGCGTCATGGCGTCGATGGCCTTGATGCCGGTCTGCAGGGGCTCGCGCACCTCCTGGCGGTCCATCACGCCCGCGGCCTGCAGCTCCAGCACGCGCTGGGCCTCCGCGGTGATCTCGCCGAGGCCGTCGATCGGGTTGCCCAGCGGGTCGATGACCCGGCCGAGGAAGCCGTCGCCGACGGGCACCGAGAGGATCTCGCCGGTGCGCCGCACCTGCTGACCCTCCTCGATGCCGCCGTACTCGCCGAGGATGACCGCACCGATCTCGCGCTGGTCCAGGTTCAGCGCGACACCCCGCACACCGCCCTCGAACTCCAGGAGCTCGTTGGTCATCGCCGAGGGCAGGCCCTCGACGTGGGCGATGCCGTCACCGGTGTCGGAGACGTGACCCACCTCGTCGCGGGTCGTCCCGGTCTCCAGCGACGAGACGTAGCTGGAGATCGCGTTCCGGATCTCCTCCGGGGAGATCGTCAGCTCTGTCATGGGGTGTCGTCTTTCCTTCTGTAGGAACGTGGTCTCAGCTCGGGAGGGAACGCTGGGCGGCGGCGAGCCGGCCGGCGACGGAACCGTCGATGAGCTCTCCGCCGACCTCGACGACCAGGCCCCCGAGGAGGTGCTCGTCCAGCTCGATCTGCAGGGACATGGGGCGCGCGTAGAGCCGCGTCAGGGACGCCGCGAGGCGCTGCTCCTGCTGCGGGGTGAGCGCGACCGCGGTGCGGACGCGGGCGACGTACCGGTGCCGGCGCGCCGCGGCCAGCTCGGCCAGCTCCTCGGCCGCCAGGTCGAGGTGGCGACCGCGCGGGAGCCGCACGGTCTGGCGGAGCAGGGCGGCGACCACCGGGGTGACCTTGTCGCCGAGCACCGCGTCGAGCAGGCCGGTGCGGCCCTCCTCGGACTGGTTCGTGTCGGCGAGCAGCGAGTTGAGCTGCGGCTCGCGGTCGAGGATGCGGCCGAAGCGGAACAGCTCGTCCTCGACGTCGTCGAGCGTGCCGTCCTTCTCCGCCACCCCGAGCACGGCGCGGCGGGCGACGTTCTCCAGGGCCTCGACGAGGTCGAGCGTCGTCGACCAGCGGGACGCGACGAGCCCGGTCGCGACCTCCAGGGCCGACGCACCCACCTTGCCGCCCAGCACCTGCCGCAGCAGGCCGGTGCGGGCCTGCTCCGGTGCGGCCGGGTCGGCCAGGGCGCGGCGCAGCGCGAGCTGCCCCGACACGAGCCGGGTGATCGCGAACAGCTGGTCGCCCAGCTGCTGCAGGTCCGCCGCCGACGAGGAGTCGACGAGGGCGTCGAGCCGGGCCGTGGCCGCGGCCAGCGACTCCCGGCTCGTCGCCTGCAGAACGGCGACCATCAGCTCTGCCCGCCCGCGGGGGTGGCCGCGCGGGGGGACGACCCGCCGGCTGTGTCGGCCACACGGGGCGCCATGCCGTCGAGCTCGGCGAGGAACGCGTCGACGGTGTCGCGGCGGCGGGCGGTGTCGGCCAGCTCGGCGCCGACCAGCTTGGCGGCCAGCTGCACCGACAGGCCGCCGATCTCGTTGCGGAGCTGGCGCACGGCCTGCTCGCGCGACGCCGCGATCTGCTCCTCGCCGCGCTGGCGGATCCGCGCGGCCTCCTGCTCGGCCTGGGCGCGCAGCTCGGCCTTGATCTGCTGGCCCTCGGCGCGCGCGTCGTCGCGGATGCGCGCGGCCTCGGCGCGGAGGCCGGCGACCTGCTCCTCGTACTGGGCCTTGAGGCGGTCGGCCTGCGCCTGGGTCTCCTCGGCGCGCTTGAGGCCGCCCTCGATCGCGTCGGTGCGCTCCTGGTACAGCGCCTCGAAGCGCGGCACGGCGTACTTGTTCAGCACGAACAGCAGGATCGCGAACGCGATGAGACCGACGATCAGCTCACCGGGCAGCGGGAGGACCGGGAGCGGCTCCTCGGCGGCGAGGATCGAGATGTCCACCGTTGTTCCTTCCATCGGGAGTGGTGCCCCGTGGAGCACGGAGCCGCTGTGGGGTCGGTCGGATCAGCCCGCGGAGGCGATGAAGAAGATGACGATGCCGATCAGGGCGAGCAGCTCGCAGAGCACGAACGTGGTCCAGCCGATGCTCATGAGCTGGCCGCGGGCCTCGGGCTGGCGGGCGGTGCCGTTGACGACGGCGGCCCAGATCATGCCCACGCCGATGGCCGCGCCGATGGCGCTGGTGCCGTAGCCGATAGCCGCGAGGCCCGGGTTGAGGTTGACGGCCTCGGTGGCGGCCTGGGCGAGGATGGTGCTGTTCACTGCTGACTTCCTTCCGGTGGGTCCGCCCGGGGAGCGGATCGGTCGAGCGAACCGGCCGTCTCCGGCCGGAGGATCAGTGTTCGGTGGAGACCGCGGCGCCGATGTACACGCCGGCGAGCAGGGCGAAGACGTAGGCCTGCACGATCATCACCAGCACCTCCAGGAAGGTGAAGGCGATGGCGGCGAGGAAGGCGAACGGCGCGCCGATCACGAGGGCGCTGCCGGAGAACAGCAGGAACTCACCGGCCACGACGGCCAGCACCAGGATCAGGTGGCCGGCGAACATCGCGGCGAACACACGCAGTGCGAGCGAGACCGGCTGGAAGACGAACTTCGTGAACAGCTCGATGAAGACGATGAGCGGCGCGATGAAGACCGGCACGCCCGGCGGGAGCGCCGCGTGCTTGATGTAGCCGGTGAACCCGTGCTTGCGGAAGCCCGCGTAGTGGTAGGCCACGTAGACGACCAGCGCCAGCGCGACGGGGAAACCGATGCGCGAGAGCGTGGGGAACTGGAAGAACGGGATGATCCCGAAGAGGTTGTTCACCAGGACGAAGGTGAACAGCGCCAGCACGAGCGGGACGAAGGGCTTGAAGTCCTTGCCGCCGATCTGGTCCCGCGCCATGGTGTTGCGGGCCATCGTGTAGAGGTACTCGGCGGCGAACTGGGCCCGACCCGGCACCATCTGCAGCCGTCGCGTGGCGACCAGGAAGTAGACGATGATCAGGACGGCGGCGAGCACCGCCTGCACGATCGGCTTGGTGACCTCACCGAAGATCGGCGGGTAGATGAAGGTGCCGACGCCCGGTGGCGTGAACTCCTCTGCCGCCAGTACGAACTCGCCCAAGGGGGGATCCTTCCGGTGCTCCCGGCCGCGCGTCACGCCGGCCCGGAGATCGTCGAACTGCTCGCTCCAGTGACTGTCTCAGAGTCGCGTCCTCCGGTGCCCCGCACCGGGTTTCGCTCACGTTGCGCACGTTATCAGCCGGTCACGGCTGCGCCGACGGCCCTACCCCGCGGGTAACCAGGGCCTTCACGTCGCGATGACGATCACCCGGGGTGGTCGGGACCCTGCCGCCGACCGCTCGCCGGCAGGTCGGCCCCATCGCCCGTCCCGCCGCTCGAAAGCGACAATCCGGTCGTGGATCCGCTGGTAGCGGGACTGCGGTCCCCCTCGGAGGGGTCGACGACCGCCGTCCGCAGCCGGTAGCCGGCCCAGCCCTCCGCCGCCGTCACCCCGATGAGGGTCACCAGCAGGCCGACAGCCAGGGACATCCGGTGCACGCCGGGTATCGATCCGGCCACGAACAGCGCCACCAGCAGGATGATCATCTTCTGGACGTAGCCCCCGAGTGAGGCCATCATCACAGCTCGTGGCTCCCGGTGCGCCGACCGGCGCATCAGCCACAGGGTGAACAGCGACGAGCCGATGCCGAGCGCGACGCCCAGCAGGGCGCTCAGCGCTCCCGGGACCCCGGCCGCGACGGCGCCGCCGACGGGCGCCGCCACGACGAGCGCGGCACCGGCCAGGAGCGCGTTGCGCTGCATCGACGCGGCCAGCGCGCGCAGCGTCTGCTCCTGCCCCACCGGCAGCTCGGGCACGACGGTCCTCCGCACGGCGTCCTCCTTCACGGGGTGCGCGCCCGGGGCACCGACGACGCGAGCACCGCCAGCACGATGCCCACCCCGGTGCCCCACAGCACGACGAACGGGTCGTCCACCAGCGCCAGCGCGACCGCGCCGAACGCCAGCACCCCGGCCCACAGGTAGATCAGCAGCACCGCGCGGCGCTGGCTGTGGCCGATCTCCAGCAGCCGGTGGTGCAGGTGCATCTTGTCGGGTGCGAACGGGCTGCGTCCCGCGCGGGTCCGGCGGACCACGGCCATGACCAGGTCGACCAGCGGGACGAGCGCGACCGACGCGACCACGATCAGCGGGGACAGCAGCGCGAGCACGTCGCCCGGGCCGGTGGCGATGAGGTTGAGCCGGCCGGACGCCATCGTGGTGGCCGCGGCGAGCAGTAGCCCGATGAGCATCGAGCCGGAGTCGCCCATGAAGATCCGCGCCGGGTTGAAGTTGTGGGGCAGGAACCCGGCGCACGCCCCGGCGAGCACGAACGCCACCAGCGCGGGGGTGAAGACGTAGGGGTCCTGGCCGTTGCGCAGCACGAGCCCGACGGTGAACAGCGCCGTCGCGCCCGCGGCGATCAGCCCGATGCCCGAGGCCAGCCCGTCCAGGCCGTCGACGAAGTTCATGGCGTTGACCAGCGCGACGGTGAGCAGCACCGTCAGCAGGACCCCCTGCGGGCGGTCGAGGATCAGCAGCGAGCTCGACAGGCCGTCGTCGCCGCCTCCGAAGGGCAGCGGCAGGATCGTCCACTGCACCCCGGACAGCGCGAGCACGCCGGCTGCGGTGATCTGCCCGGCGAGCTTGGTGAACGCGTCGAGCTCGTAGCGGTCGTCGAGGGCGCCCACGACCACCAGCAGCACGGACGCGCACACCACGCCGAGCATCTCGCTGCCGTACTCGAACGCGAGCCGCATCGCGGGGAGCTGGAACGCCATCGCGACCCCGCCGAGCACGCCGGCGAGCATCGCGAGCCCGCCCCAGCGCGCCGTCGGGGTGACGTGGACGTCGCGCCCGCGCGGCCAGGCCACGGCCCCGGCCCGCAGGGCCAGCATCCGCACCGGTCCCACAAGCAGGAACGTCACCACCGCCGCCGTCGCGCCCGCGTAGACCCACTCCCGCAGCGGGAGGATGTCGAACTCGGGCGGGGCGAGCACGGCAGGCCGCCGATCAGCGCGGGTAGGCGGGGGCGCGCGCGACGAGGGTGCCCACGGCCTCGGCGACGGCGGCCAGCTCGGCGTCGCCCGCGGGCGTGCCGTGCTCGGCCTTGACCGCGCGGCCCAGCAGGGCGCCGACCTCGGCCATGTCGGCCTCGGTCATGCCCTGGGTGGTGAGGCTGGGCGAGCCGACCCGGATGCCGGAGGGCTTGAGCGGCGGCGCCGGGTCGTAGGGGATCGCGTTCTTGTTCAGCGTGATCCGGGCGGCGTCGCAGCGGGTCTCGGCCTCGTCGCCGGTGACGCCGATCGGGCGCAGGTCGATCAGGGCGAGGTGGGTGTCGGTGCCGCCGGAGGTGGCGCGCATGCCCTCGGCCTCGAGGCTCTTGCTCAGCGCCTGCGCGTTCGCGACGACCTGGCGGGCGTAGGCCCGGTAGGCCGGCTGCGCCGCCTCCTTCATGGCCACGGCCTTCGCGGCGACGGCGTGCATCAGCGGGCCGCCCTGGGAGAAGGGGAAGACGGCCTTGTCGATCGCCTTGGCGTGCTCGGCCCTGGACAGGATCATCCCGCCGCGCGGGCCGCGCAGGACCTTGTGCGTGGTGGCCGAGACGACGTCGGCGTGGGGCACCGGCGAGGGGATGGCCTGCCCGGCGACCAGCCCGATGAAGTGCGCGGCGTCGACCCACAGGATCGCGCCGACCTCGTCGCAGATCTCGCGGAACGCGGCGAAGTCGATCAGGCGCGGGTAGGCCGTGGCCCCGGCGATGATCATCTTCGGGCGGTGCTCGCGGGCCAGGTCGCGCACCTCGTCGTAGTCGATCAGCTCGGTGTCCTGGCGGACCGAGTAGCTGACGTTGTGGAACCACTTGCCCGAGAAGCTCACCTTCGACCCGTGGGTGAGGTGGCCGCCCTGCTTGAGGTCCATCGCGAGCACCGTGTCGCCGGGCTTGGTAAACGCGCCGTAGACCGCGAAGTTGGCCGACGCGCCCGAGTGCGGCTGCAGGTTCGCGTGCTCGGCGCCGAACAGCTCCCGGGTGCGGGCGTTGCCGATCTCCTCGGCGCGGTCGACGACCTCGCAGCCGCCGTAGTAGCGCCGGCCCGGGTAGCCCTCGGCGTACTTGTTCGACAGCGTGGACCCCAGCGCGGCCAGCACCGCGGGGCTGGTCAGGTTCTCGCTCGCGATGAGCTGCAACCCGCCGCGCAGCCGCTCGAGCTCGTCGAGGACCACGCCCGCGATCTCCGGGTCCTGGTCGGACAGTGCGTCGAAGTCGGGGCCCCAGAACGGTGTCGTCACGGGGTACCACGGTACGCGCCCCGACCTGCGCCCTCGTCGCCCGACCACGTGACACCGACCCGTCCGCGGGTCGGCTCGCGGCCCCCCGACCGGCGCGGTCAGGCCGCGACCCGCTCCTGGGCGCGCCACCACGCCACGGTCTGCGCCAGTCCCTCGTCCAGCGGCGTCGGGGCCAGGCCGAAGGTGCGCTGCGTCGTGGTGGAGTCGAGCACGAACGGCGCCGCGAACTGGTAGCGCACCTCCAGCAGCTCGCCCAGCCAGGGCAGCGCCAGCGCCCCGGCGCGCAGGGCGGCGTGCGGCACCACCACCAGCCCGCGGTCGCGCACCCCGGCCACGGCGGCGATGCGCCTCGCCATCTCCCGGAGCGTGACCGGCGGCGCGGTCGGGACGTGCCACGCCCGGCCCCACGCCCGCTCGTCGCCGGCCAGGTGCACCAGCGTGCGCGCGACGTCGTCGGCGTAGGTGAACGAGTGCGGCGCGTCGAGGTCGCCCTGCATGACGAGCCCGCGCTTCCCGGCGAGCAGCCGCGGCACGACGTACTGGCCGACGTGGCTGGTGTCGCGCAGGCCCGGCCCGTAGAAGTCCGACGCCCGGGCCTCGGTCGCGCGGACCCGACCGGCCTCGTGCGCGGCCAGCGCGTCGCGCCACATGCGGTTGCGCACCGCACCCTTGGTCCCCTCGGCGGCGGCGAGCGGGGTGTCCTCGGTCATCGGGCCCTCGACCGGGCCGTAGCCGTACAGGTTGGCGGTGGTGACGAGCACCGCGCCCGAGCGCTCGGCGGCGGCGAGCAGGGCGTCCGACAGGGGCGGCCAGTCGGTGGCCCACCGGTGGTAGGGCGGGTTGGCGCAGTTGTAGAGGGCGACCGCGCCGCGGGTGAGCTCGGCCAGCCGGTCGCCGTCGGCGGCGTCGGCCGCCACGCGCTCGACCGCCTCGTGCTCCGGGCCGGAACCGCTGCGCGTCACCATCCGCACGGTGTGGCCGTCCGCCACCAGGCGGCGGGCCACCGCGTTCCCGATGGTGCCGGCGCCGACGATCACGTGCTGGGCCATGGTGTCCTCCTCGATGTGCGAGCACTGCTCTCGTTCGAGATCAGTGAACACGGCCTGGCCGATGCCGTCAAGAGCAGTGCTCTCCTCGCGCTACAGTGCTCGCATGACCGGAGCCCGCGCCCGCGTCCGCGCCGAGCTGACGCGCGAGATCGCCGACGTCGCCCGCCGCCACCTCGCGACGCAGGGGGCGGCGGCCCTGTCGCTGCGGGCGGTGGCGCGGGAGCTGGGGATGGCGTCCTCGGCGGTGTACCGCTACTTCCCGAGCCGCGACGACCTGCTCACGGCGCTGATCGTCGACGGCTACGACGCGATCGGGGAGGCCGCGGAGCGGGCCGACGAGGCCTGCACCCCCGACGACCTGCGGGGCCGGTGGCACGCGACCGGCCGCGCGGTGCGGGGGTGGGCGCTGGCCCACCCGCACGAGTTCGGGCTGCTCTACGGGTCGCCCGTGCCCGGGTACGCCGCGCCGGAGGCGACGATCGGGCCGGCCGCCCGCGTGGGCGAGGTGCTCTGCCGGATCGTGGCCCGGGGGGTCGCCACCGGGGTCGTCGAGCCGGGCTCGGGTGGCACCGACGCGGTGCTGCACCCGGGCATCGCGACCCGGATGGGGCTCCCCGACCGCTCCGACGCCTCGCTCGCCGCGCGCGCGATCCTCGCCTGGACCACCCTGTTCGGGCTGGTCGGCTTCGAGCTGTTCGGCCACACGAACAACGTGGTGGACGCCCACGAAGCCTACTTCGACGCCTCCCTGGAGACCCTCGCGACGGTCGTGGGCCTGCCCGAACGCCCCGGGCGGTGACCGCAGCCCGAGCACCGCCCTTCAGGCCGTGAGCACCTCGCGGCCGAGCACCTCGGCCACGTCCGCGGTGCTCACCGCGCCCTCGCGCAGCACCAGCGGGTCGTCGCCGGTGAGGTCGACGACCGTGGAGGCCACGGGCTCGCCGGAGTCGCCGCCGTCGAGGTAGAGCGCCACGGAGTCGCCGAGCTGCTCCTGCGCGCCGGCCGCCGTGGCCGGGGGCGGGGAGCCGGAGATGTTCGCGCTCGACACGGCCATCGGGCCGACGTCGCGCAGCAGCTCCAGCGCGACGGGGTGCAGCGGCATCCGCAGCATCACCGTGCCCTTGGTGGCGCCCAGGTCCCAGGCCAGCGACGGGGCGTGCGGCAGCACGATGGACAGCCCGCCCGGCCAGAACGCCTCGATCAGCTCGCGGGCGGCCCGGGGCACGCCGAGGACGAGGCCGTCGATGGTGGTCCAGGAGCCGACCAGCACCGGCACCGGCATGTCCGGGCCGCGCTTCTTGGCGGCGAGGAGCTGGCGCACCGCCGCGGCCGAGAACGCGTCGCAGCCGATGCCGTACACGGTGTCGGTGGGCAGGACGACCAGGCGCCCGCCCCGCACGGCGCGGGCGGCGGCGGCCAGCCCCTCGGTGCGGGCGTCGGGGTCGGAGCAGTCGTACACGGGAGCCACGGCGGGAGCCTACGAGCCCCGCGGGGTCAGCCGGCCGGGGGGACGCGCCGCGCCGTCGCGAAGCGGGGACGGCCGGTCAGGTCGGTGTGCTCCTCGACGTCGGCCAGCACCGCGCGGCGGCGCAGCAGGGCGGGCACGAGCTCGCCGTGGCTGTCGTCGTGCTCGATCGCGAGCCGCCCGCCGTGGCGCAGCAGGCCCGCGGCCGCCCTGACCACCGCGCGGATGATCTCCAGCCCGTCCTCCCCGCCGAACACGGCGCCCGGCGGGTCCCAGTCGGTGACCTCGGGCGGCAGGACGGTGCCCTCGGGCACGTAGGGCGGGTTGCACAGCACGAGGTCGACCCGCGCCTCCAGCTCGACGAGCAGGTCGTTCCACCGCACGTCCGCGGCGTGCAGGACGACCCGGCCGCCGTGGGCGTCGATGTTGCGCCGGGCCCAGGCCAGCGCGTCGGGGTCGGCCTCGACGGCGTGCACGACGGCGTCGGGCCGGCTCGCCGCCACCGCGATGGCCAGCGCGCCGGTGCCGGTGCACAGGTCCACCACCACGGGCGCGGGCACGTCCCCGACGGCGGCGAGGCCCCACTCCAGCAGCAGCTCGGTCTCCGGGCGGGGGGTGAACACGCCCGGACCGACGGCGACGGTGACCGGCCCGAGCACCGCGGTGCCCAGGATGTGCTGCAGCGGCTCGCGCGCCGCGCGACGGGCGACGAGCCGGCGCAGCTCCTCCACCACGGGCGGGTCGACCAGCGGCACCAGCATGAGGCGGCTCCGCTCGACGCCGACGACGTGCGCGGCGAGGTACTCGGCGTCCACCCGCGGCGAGGCGACGCCGGCGGCCTCCAGCGTCCGCGCGGCCTCGGCGACGGCCAGCCGCAGCGGCACGCGCTTCACCGGCTCCCCCGTCCCAGTTGCAGGAAGGCCACCTTCACGCAACGAGCTTGCACGAAGGTGGCCTTCCTGCAACGGGCGGGCGGAGGCGGGTCACGAGGACGCCAGCTGCTCGGCGCGGTCGGCCGTCGCCAGGGCGTCCAGCACGCCCGACAGGTCGCCGTCCAGCACCGTGCTCAGGTTGTAGGCCTTGTAGCCGATGCGGTGGTCGGAGATCCGGTTCTCGGGGAAGTTGTAGGTGCGGATGCGCTCGGACCGGTCGACGGTGCGCACCTGCGAGCGCCGCTCCTCCGACGCGGCGGCGGCCTGCTCGGCCTCGTGCAGCGCCTGCAGGCGCGAGCGCAGCACCTCCATCGCCCGCGCGCGGTTCTGCAGCTGCGAGCGCTCGTTCTGGCAGCTCACGACGATGCCCGTGGGCAGGTGCGTGATGCGCACGGCCGAGTCGGTGGTGTTGACGCTCTGCCCGCCGTGGCCGGAGGCGCGGAACACGTCGACGCGCAGGTCCTTCTCGTCGATCTCCACGGCGGCGTCCTCGCCGGTGTCGGGGTAGACGAGCACGCCGGCCGCGGAGGTGTGGATGCGGCCCTGCGACTCGGTGACCGGCACGCGCTGGACGCGGTGCACACCGCCCTCGAACTTCAGCGACGCCCAGACGCCCTCGGGACCGGTGCCGCGGACGACCAGCGTGGTGTCCTTGATCCCGCCCAGGTCCGACGGGACCGCGTCGAGCACCTCGACCTTCCAGCCGCGGCGCTCGGCGTAGCGCGTGTACATGCGCACCAGGTCGCCGGCGAACAGCGCCGACTCCTCGCCGCCCTCGCCGGACTTGACCTCCATGACGACGTCGTCGCCGTCGTGCGGGTCGCGCGGCACGAGCAGCTCGGCCAGCCGCGACTCCAGCGCGGGGATGCGGGCGGCGAGGTCGTCGGCCTCGGCGGCGAACGACGGGTCGTCCGCGGCCAGCTCGCGCGCGGCGGCGAGGTCGTCGCGGGCGGCGTCGAGCTCCTTCGCGGCGCCGACGACCTGGCCGAGCTCGGCGTAGCGCCGGCCCAGCTTGCGGGCCGCGGCGGCGTCGGCGTGGATCGCCGGGTCGGCGAGCCGCAGCTCCAGCTCCGCGTGCTCGGCGAGCAGCGCGTCGACGGCGGGTGCCGGCACGGGAACGACCTCCCTGGACGGTCGGGACGGTCCGGACGGGCTCCGGACAGGCGAACGGCGCCCACCCGGACCGGGTGGGCGCCGTCGGAGGAGCTACTTGCCGGGGCGCTTGCCGTAGCGCGCCTCGAAGCGCGCGACGCGGCCGCCGGAGTCGAGGATGCGCTGCTTGCCGGTGTAGAAGGGGTGGCAGGCGGAGCAGGTCTCGGCGGTGATCTTGCCGCTGGTCTTGGTGCTGCGGGTCATGAAGGTGTTGCCGCAGCCGCACACGACCTGCGTGTCGACGTACTCGGGGTGGATGCCAGAACGCACGGTGGGTCCTCTCGATGTGGTGCTGGGTCCTCGATCGAGGTGAACCAGCACCGGGGCGTGACGCTCCATTCAACCACCCGGCCCGGACCGTTGTTCCTGCGGTGCCGGGGCCGCTACCGTGCCCGGGCACCTCGACGGGAGGAGCGGCCGTGGTCGTCCCCGACTCCGCCGACGACCGGGAGGCGGCCGCCCGGCTCACCCGGCTGACCGACGGCTACCTGGTCACGCAGCTGCTGCACGTCGTCGTCGAGCTGGGCGTGGCCGACGCCCTGGCCGCCGGGCCCGCGACCGCGGCCGAGCTGGCCGCGCGGGTCGGGGCCGACGCCGGCGCGCTGGAGCGGGTGCTGCGCGGGCTGGCCACCGAGGGCGTGCTCGACGAGCGGGACGGTCGCCGGTTCGCGCTCACCCCGGTGGGCGAGCTGCTGCGCACCGACCACCCGCGGTCCTGCTCCGGGCCGGTGAGCGTCCGCGGCGGGCTGTACTACGGCGCGCTCGCGGGCCTGCCGGACGCGGTGCGGCACGGCGGCACGGCCTTCGAGCGCGTGCACGGCCGCCCGTTCTTCGACCACCTCGCCGCGCACCCCGAGGACTCCGCGCTGTTCCAGGCGTCGATGGCGGCCCGGGCGGTGCGGGAGGCCGCGGCGGTGGTGGAGGCCCACGACTTCTCCCGGTTCGGCTCGCTCGTCGACGTCGGCGGCGGTACCGGGCTGCTGCTGCGCCGCGTCGCCGCCGCGCACCCCGGGCTCCGGGTCACGCTGTTCGACCGGCCGGAGGTCGTGCGCCGCTCGGGGCTGCCGGGCATCGGCGGCGACTTCTTCGAGGCCGTCCCCGCGGGCGCCGACGCGTACGTGCTGTCGCGGGTCCTGCACGACTGGGACGACGACGACGCGCTCGCCGTGCTGCGCTCCTGCCGCCGCGCCATGGACCCGACCGCCGTGCTGCTGGTCGTGGAGGCGCTGCTGCCCGAGCGCGCGGCCGACGACCCGGCGGCCGTGCGGATGGACCTGCACATGATGGCGCTGCTGCGCGGGCGCGAGCGCACCCTCGCGGAGTACTCCGCCCTGCTCGACGCCGCGGGCCTGCGCCTGGGCGGTGTCACCCCCGCCGGGGCCGTGCACGTCCTGGAAGCGCGTCCGGCCGGCTGAGGGACTCCCCCAGCCGGCCGGACGCGGCAGCCGTCAGTCGTCGTCGCCGACCGGGAGGCCCTTCTGCACCTGCATGAGGAACTCGATGTTGGTGCGGGTCTTCTTGAGCTGGGTGAGCAGCAGGTCGATGGCCTGCTGGTCGTCCAGCGCGGACAGCAGCCGGCGCAGCTTCACCATCACCGCGTACTCGTCGGGCGACATGAGCAGCTCCTCCTTGCGGGTGCCGCTGTCGCCGACGTCGATGGCCGGGAAGACGCGCTTGTCGGCGATCCGCCGGTCGAGCTTGAGCTCGGCGTTGCCGGTGCCCTTGAACTCCTCGAAGATCACCGTGTCCATCGTGGACCCGGTCTCCACCAGCGCGGTGGCGAGGATGGTCAGCGAGCCGCCGTCCTCGATGTTGCGCGCGGCGCCGAGGAAGCGCTTGGGCGGGTAGAGCGCCGTGGAGTCGACACCGCCGGACAGGATCCGGCCCGACGCGGGCGCGGCCAGGTTGTAGGCCCGGCCCAGGCGGGTGATGTTGTCCAGCAGCACGACCACGTCGTGGCCCAGCTCGACCAGGCGCTTCGCCCGCTCGATCGACAGCTCCGCGATGGTGGTGTGGTCCGTCGGCGGCCGGTCGAACGTCGACGCGATGACCTCGCCCTTCACCGACCGCTGCATGTCGGTGACCTCCTCCGGCCGCTCGTCCACGAGGACGACCATGAGGTGGCACTCCGGGTTGTTGGTGGTGATCGCGTTGGCGATGTTCTGCATGATCGTGGTCTTGCCGGCCTTGGGCGGCGACACGATCAGGGCGCGCTGCCCCTTGCCGATCGGCATGACCAGGTCGATGACCCGGGTGGTCAGCCGGTTGGACTCGGTCTCCAGGCGCAGCCGCTCGTTGGGGTAGAGCGGGGTGAGCTTGGTGAACTCGGGGCGCTGGCGCGCCTGCTCGGGGTCGAGGCCGTTGACGCTGTCGACCCGGACGAGCGGGTTGAACTTCTGCCGCGCCTGCTCGCCCTCGCGCTGCTCGCGGACGGCGCCGGTGATGGCGTCGCCGCGGCGCAGCCCGTACTTGCGGACCTGCGCCATCGACACGTAGCAGTCGGTGGGACCAGACAGGTAGCCGGTGGTGCGCACGAACGCGTAGTTGTCGAGGATGTCGACGATGCCCGCGACGTCGAGCAGCACGTCGCCGTCGCGCACCTCGGTGTCGATGCTGCCGCCGGCGCTCGGGGCGCGGTCGTTGCGGTCGCGGCCCCGGCGGCGGTCGCGGAAGCGGCGCCCGCGGCGGCCGCGGCCGTCGCCGTCGTCGTCCTCGTCGTCCGGCCCGGGCCCGGTCATCGGGGCGCCGTTGCCGCGGGCGCGCTCGCCGCGGTCGCTGCCGGGCCGGTCGTTGCCGCCCCGGTCGGGGCCGCCGCGCTCACCGGCACCGCGGTCGGCACCGCGCTCGTTGCCACCGCGCTCACCGGCACCCCGGTCGTTGCCACCGCGGTCGCCGCCGCGCTCGGTGCGGCCCTCGCGGTTGTCCGCGCCGCGCTCGGCACGGGTGCGGCTGCGGCCGCCGCGCTCGTCGTCGACCGGCTCGGCCGGGGCCGGCTCGGCGGGGGCGACGGGAGCGGCGCTCCCGTTCTGGGCGGCCACGGCGCCGTGGGGGGCGGTGCCGTTGGCGGCGGCGTCGGCCTGCTCGGCACCGCGGTTGCGGCGGTTGCGGCCGCGGCGGCTGCCGCGCTCCTCCTGGCCGCGCTCCTCCTGGCCGCGCTCCTCCTGACCGCGCTCTTCCTGGCCGCGCTCTTCCTGGCCGCGCTCCTCCTGGCCGCGCTCCTCCTGGCCGCGCTCCTCCTGACCACCGCGCTCCTCGGGAGCGGCGGCGGGGGCGGTGCCGTTGACGGCGGGCGCCTCGACCGGCGCGACCGACTCGACGGGCGGGGCCGCCTCGACCGCGGGGGCCTCGCTCGCGGGAGCGGGAGCGGGGGGCGCCGGGTCCTCGACCGGCGCGGCCGGCTCGGTGACGGGGGCCTGGTCGGCCGCTCGCACACCCGGGGCACCGGCCGGACGCGACGCCGCGCGGCGTCGGCGGGTGGTCTTCGGCGCGGCGGCCGGGGCGTCGGCGGCGGCGTCGGGGCTCGTGGCGACGTCGGGGCTGGTGGCGACCGGCGCGGCACCGGGGAGCGGCAGCTGCGGCGCCTCGACGTCCGGCGCGGACGGGGCGCCGGCGGACTGGCGCTCCTTGATGGCGGCGATCAGGTCGCCCTTGCGCATCCCCGTGGTGTCGGAGATCTTCAGCTCGGCGGCCAGCTGGCGGAGCTCCGCCAGCACCATCCCGGTGAGGCCGCCCCGCTTGCGGGCGGGCCCGGGAGTGGTGGAACCGGTGCTGACGAGATCGGTCTCGCTCACGTATGTCCTTCCTGACCGACCGGGCTCTCCCTGGTCAGCGGATGTCTCGCACTCGCCCGGACCTCTGTGCCGGGCGTTGTGCCGGTGTGCGGCGACGCGGTGTGACGTCTCGCGCACCGGCGCAGGGACGGCGGTCGTGACGACTCGCGGGGGCAGGCCGCTCGAACCGGACCGGGCACGCACCAGCCGTCGATCTCCCGATCGGGAGCTGGGATGCGCAGAGGGCCCGAGGGGCCACGCGGATGACGCGTGGATCGCCGCTGCGCCGCCGAGCCTAGACTCCCATGCTGGTCACGGCAACCACCACCCCGCCCGGGCGCGCCGCGGCACCGGCGCGTCAGCCCGTCTCCACCACCGCGCCGGCGGTGTCGACGGGCAGCGGGAGCGGGGTGGCGCCGCGCAGGTCGAGACCGGCGGGCAGCGCACCGTCGGCGGTGAACGCGAGGACCGTCGGCCCGGCCCCGGAGATCGCGGCCGGCACGCCCTGCGCGCGGAGCGCGTCGACGAGGTCGGCCGAGTCGGGGTAGGCGGGCCGGCGGTAGCCCTGGTGCAGCCGGTCCTCCGTGGCCGCCATGAGCAGCTCCGGGGCCTGGGTGAACGCCAGCACGGCCAGCGCGGTGCGGCTGCCGGTGAAGGCGGCGTCCACCAGCGGCACCCGGTCGGGCAGCAGGCCGCGGGTGGTGGCGGTCAGCGACTCCGCCCCCGTGACCAGCGCGACCGGGTGGATCCCGGCGTGCACGTCGCGCCGCACGGCGTGGAACCGGCTGCTGGTGTTCCCCGAGGTCTCCCACGCGACGACGAACCCGCCGAGCAGGCTGGCCGCGGCGTTGTCGGCGTGGCCCTCCATCCCCGCCGTGACCTGCAGGACCGTGTCCTGCTCGGCCTCGAGGTCGCGCCCGGCGAGCAGCACCGCGGCCACGGAGCCGGCGACGGCGGCCGCGGCCGAGCTGCCCAGCCCGCGCGAGTGCGGGACGGCGTTGCGGCAGCGCAGGCGCAGGCCCGGCGGCGCGTCGCCGGTGACGGCCCAGGTGGTGCGCATCGCCCGGACGACCAGGTGCGACTCGTCGCAGGGCACCGACCCGGCGCCCTCGCCGAGCACCTCGACGCCGACGCCGTCGTCGGCGACGCAGGCCTCCACGACGTCGTGGAGGCTCAGGGCCAGCCCGAGCGAGTCGAACCCGGGACCGAGGTTGGCCGACGAGGCGGGCACCCGCACCCGCACCTCGCGAGCCCTCACCGGTCGGCCCCGCCGACGCTCGGCCGCCACTGCGCGCAGCCGCCGGGCCGCTGGCTCGCTCGCCGGCGCTCGGTCATCGCAGCTCGAGCGCGTCGGCCACGGCGCCGGGGTCGGTCGGCACGACGGTCGGGGCCGGGGCGGCCAGCAGCGCGGTGTCGGGGTCCTTGAGACCGTGACCGGTGACCGTGCAGACGACCAGCGACCCCCGCGGCAGCGTGCCGTCGGCGGCGGACTGCAGCAGCCCCGCCACGCTGGCGGCCGACGCCGGCTCGACGAACACGGCCTCGCGCCCGGACAGCAGCCGGTACGCGGCGAGGATCTCCTCGTCGGTGACGGCGGCGAACCGCCCGCCCGACTCGTCGCGGGCCGTCATCGCCGAGGCCCAGGACGCGGGGTCGCCGATCCGGATGGCGGTGGCGATCGTCTCGGGCTGCCGGACGGGGTGCCCGTGCACCAGCGGGGCGGCGCCTGCGGCCTGGAACCCGAACATCCGCGGCGTGGCCGGCACCAGGCCGTCGGCGGCGTAGGCGCGGTAGCCGGCCCAGTAGGCGGTGATGTTGCCGGCGTTGCCGACCGGCAGGCAGTGCACGTCCGGCGCGCGGCCGAGCTCGTCGCAGATCTCGTACGCGGCGCTGGCCTGCCCGGCGATCCGGGTCGGGTTGACCGAGTTGACCAGCGCGGCCACCGGGTACTCGGCCGCGGTCTTGCGGGCGAGCTCCAGGCAGTCGTCGAAGTTGCCCTCGACCTGCACGATCCGCGCCCCGTGCGCGACGGCCTGCGCCAGCTTGCCGAGCGCGATCTTGCCCTGCGGGACGAGGACGGCGCACGTCATGCCGGCCCGCGCCGCGTAGGCGGCGGCCGAGGCCGAGGTGTTGCCGGTGGACGCGCACAGCACGCCCTGCTTGCCCTGGGCGAGCGCGTCGGTGACCGCCATCGTCATGCCGCGGTCCTTGAACGACCCCGTCGGGTTGGCCCCGTCGACCTTGAGGAACACCTCGCAGCCGGTGCGCTCGGACAGGTGCGGCGCCGGGAGCAGCGGCGTGCCGCCCTCCCCCAGCGTCACCACGGTCCAGCCGGGCTCGACGGGCATGCGGTCGCGGTAGGCCTCGATGACTCCCGGCCAGGACCGGGTCACGACGTTCACGGGGCGGCCGCAACTGCTGCGCGGGCGCCGGCGCACCCGTTGTGACCCGCACGCAGCCGTTCGAACGGCTGCGCCGGGTGCAGGACGGCTGCGTCGGGGACGGCGCAGCCGTCGTGCCCGGACGGCCGGGGTTCGCTCACGGTGCCACTCCCTCACGTCCCAGGTCCTCCACGCGGAGGACGCTGTCGACCGCCCGCACGGCGTCCAGCCCGGCGAGCCGCTCCACGGTGGCGGCGAGCGCCGACTCGGGCGCGGCGTGCGTCACCACCACCAGGCGGGCGCCGCCGGACTGCGCGCCGCCGCGCGGAGCCCCGGGGGAGCGCGCCTCGGAGCCGCCGTCGCCACCCGTGGTCTGCCGCACCGCGGCGATGCTCACCCCGTGCGCGGCGAACTCGCCCGCGATCGTGGCGAGCACGCCGGAGCGGTCGGCCACGTCCAGGCTCACGTGGTAGCGCGTGGCCACGGCGCCGATCGGCAGCACGGGCAGGTTGGCGTGCGCGGTCTCCCGCGCGCCCCGCCCGCCGGCGACCCGGTTGCGGGCGACGGCGACGAGGTCGCCCAGCACGGCGCTGGCCGTCGGCGCGCCGCCCGCGCCCTGGCCGTAGAACATGAGCTGGCCCGCCGCTTCGGCCTCGACGAAGACGGCGTTGAACGCGCCGTCCACCGAGGCCAGCGGGTGTCCCGCGGGGATCATCGCCGGGTACACCCGCGCGCTGACCGCCCCGTCGACCTGCTCGCAGATCGCCAGCAGCTTGATCACGCAGCCGATGCCGGCGGCCGCGGCGATGTCGGTGGCCGAGACGTGCCGGATGCCCTCGCAGTGCACGTCGGAGGCGGTGACGCGGGTGTGGAAGGCCAGCGAGGCGAGGATCGCGGCCTTGGACGCGGCGTCGTAGCCGTCGACGTCCGCGCTGGGGTCGGCCTCGGCGTACCCGAGCCGGGTGGCCTCCTCCAGCGCGTCGCCGTAGCTCGACCCGGACGCCGTCATCGCCGAGAGGATGAAGTTGGTGGTGCCGTTGACGATGCCCGCGACGCGGGTGATGCGGTCGCCGGCCAGCGACTCGCGCAGCGGCCGCAGCAGCGGGATCGCCCCCGCCACGCTGGCCTCGTAGAACAGGTCGGCGCCCGAGGAGTCGGCGGCCTCGGCGAGCGCTGCCCCGTCCTCGGCCAGCAGGGCCTTGTTCGCCGTCACCACGGACTTGCCGGACTTCAGCGCCTCCAGCAGCAGCGTGCGCGCCGGCTCGATGCCCCCGATCACCTCGACGACGACGTCGACGTCCGGGCGGGCCACCAGGCCCTGCGCGTCCGTGGTGAGCAGGTCGCCCAGCTCGGGGTGCCGGTGCGGGCGCCGCACGGCCACGCCGACCAGCTCCACGGGCGCGCCCGCACGGGCCGCCAGCTCGCCGGCCTGCTCGCGCAGCAGCCGCACGATCTCGGTGCCGACGGTGCCGCAGCCCAGCAGCGCCACCCGGACCGGTCGCTCGCCGTTCACGCGTCCTCCTCGCTGACAGCGCAGATCATGGACAGCCGGCGCCTCGCGGGCGCCCCGCTCGTGACGCGGCTCACGCGCCGACCTCCAGGCGGAACAGGTCCTCGTCGGTCTCGCGGCGCAGCAGCAGCCGGGCCCCGCCGTCGCGCACGGCGACCACGGCGGGGCGCGGCAGGCGGTTGTAGTTGCTGGCCATCGCGTAGCAGTAGGCGCCGGTGGCGGCCACGGCCAGCAGGTCGCCCGGCGCGAGGTCGGCGGGCAGCCAGGTGTCGCGGACGACGATGTCGCCGCTCTCGCAGTGCTTGCCCACCACGCGCGACAGCACCGCCTCGCCGCTGCCGTCGCGCTGCGACGAGCGCGACACCAGCCGGCAGTCGTACGTGGCGTCGTAGAGGGCGGTGCGGATGTTGTCGCTCATCCCGCCGTCGACCGAGACGTAGCGCCGCCCGCTCGTGCCACCGAGCGGGACGTCCTTGAGGGTGCCCACCTCGTAGAGCGTGACGGTGCCCGGTCCGGCGATCGCCCGCCCGGGCTCGACGGCGATCGCCGGCACGTCCAGATCGGCGGCGCGGCACTCCCGCTCGACGATGCCGCGCAGCTCCTCGGCCAGCTGCGCGACGTCCACCGGCGTCTCGTCCGCGCGGTAGGCGATGCCGAAGCCGCCGCCGAGGTCGAGGGTGGTCAGGGCGGCGAGGGCGTCGGAACCGTGCTCCTTGTGCAGCGCGGCGAGGAACCGGACCACGCGGTGCGCGGCCACCTCGAAGCCCTCGGTGTCGAAGATCTGGCTGCCGATGTGGCTGTGCAGGCCCACGAGTGACAACCCGGGCGCGCCGAGCACGCGACGCACGGCCTCCGCGGCGGCGCTGGCATCCCCGCCGGCGATCGAGAACCCGAACTTCTGGTCCTCGTGGGCGGTGGCGATGAACTCGTGGGTGTGCGCCTCCACGCCCACGGTGAGCCGGACCATCACCGGCGCGACGACGCCGCGGGCGGTGGCCAGGGCCTCGAGGCGGGCGATCTCGTGGAAGGAGTCGACGACGACGCGGCCCACGCCCGCGTCGAGGGCGGCGGCGAGCTCGGCGGTGGACTTGTTGTTGCCGTGCAGCGCGATCCGCTCGGCCGGGAACCCGGCGCGCAGCGCGACCGCCAGCTCGCCGCCGCTCGCCACGTCCAGCGCGAGCCCCTCCTCGGCCACCCAGCGCGCCACCTCGGTGCACAGGAACGCCTTGCCCGCGTAGTGCACGGCGCCGGCCCCGAAGGCGGCGGCGAACTCGGCGGCGCGGGAGCGGAAGTCGTCCTCGTCCACCACGAACAGCGGCGTGCCGAACCGCTCGGCGAGGTCGCGGACGTCGACGCCCGCGATCTCCAGCACGCCCTGCTCGCCGCGCCCGGAGTTGCGGGGCCACACGGCCGGGTCCAGCTCGTCCAGCTCGGCGGCGCCCGCGGGGCGCAGGCCCGCGGTCTCCGGCGGCGTCGAGATCCCGGCGTGCAGCGGGCCGGCGGGGTGCGCCCTCACGTTCGCTCCTCCTCGGTGGCGCCCCCGCCGGTGCGGGTGCGCGTCACATGCGCTCCGGCGCGCTGACGCCCAGCAGGCCCAGCCCGTTGGCCAGCACCTGCCGGGCGGCGACGCACAGCGCCAGCCGCGCCCGGTGCAGGTCGGTGATCTCCTCGTCGCCCATCGGCAGGACGCGGCAGGAGTCGTAGAACTTGTGGTACGCCGACGCCAGAGCCTCGAGGTAGCGCGCCACCCGGTGGGGCTCGCGCAGCTCGGCGGCCGTGGCGACCACGGCCGGGAACTCCCCCAGCGTACGGATCAGGTCGCCCTCGCGGGGGTGGTCCAGCAGTCCGAACGCCGTGCCGGGCGTCACGCCGACGTCCGCGGCGTTGCGGGCCAGCGAGGCCAGCCGCGCGTGGGCGTACTGGACGTAGAACACCGGGTTGTCGCTCGTGCGCCGGGCCCACAGGTCGAGGTCGATCTCCAGCACCGAGTCGACCGACGACCGGATCAGCGCGTAGCGCGCGGCGTCGACGCCGACGGCGTCCACCAGGTCGTCCAGGGTGAGGACGGTGCCGGCCCGCTTGCTCATCCGCAGCGGCTCGCCGTCCCGCACCAGGCTGACCAGCTGGCCGATCAGGACCTCGACGATCGCCGGGTCGTCGCCGCAGGCCGCGGCCACGGCGCGCAGCCGGGCGATGTAGCCGTGGTGGTCGGCCCCGAGCATGTAGATCAGGGTGTCGAAGCCGCGGGCCCGCTTGTCGGCGTAGTAGGCGATGTCGCCGGCGATGTAGGCGGGTCGCCCGTCGCTCTTGATGACGACGCGGTCCTTGTCGTCGCCCTGGTCGGTGGAGCGCAGCCACCAGGCGCCGTCGGCCTCGTAGAGGTGCCCCGAGTCCTTGAGCCGGGCCACCGCGGACTCCACCGCACCCGAGTCGTACAGGCCCTGCTCGGAGAAGTAGAGGTCGAACTGCGTGCCGAACGCGGTGAGCGCCCGCTCGATCTCGGCCAGCATCATCCGCAGGCCGTCCGCGCGGAAGACGGCCAGCCGGTCCTCGCGCTCCAGCGCTCCCGGCTGCGCGGCGACGATCTGCGCGGCGATGTCCTGGATGTAGGCGCCCGCGTAGCCGTCCTCCGGCGTGGGCTCGCCCAGCGCGGCGGCGACCAGCGACGCGGCGAACTTGTCGACCTGCGCTCCCGCGTCGTTGACGTAGTACTCCCGGAACACCTTCGCGCCCCGCGCCGCGAGGACGCGGCCCAGCGCGTCGCCCACGGCGGCCCAGCGGGCACCGCCGAGGTGGATCGGACCGGTCGGGTTCGCCGAGACGAACTCCAGGTTGATCGAGCGGCCGCCCAGCTCGTCACCGGTGCCGTAGGCGTGGGCCGCCGCGAGGACCTGCCCGACGAGCGCGCCCTGGGCGTCGGCCGCGAGGCGCAGGTTGATGAACCCGGGACCCGCCGTCTCGGCGCTCGCCACGCCGTCGCGGGCGGTGAGGGCCTCGGCCAGCCAGGTGGCCAGGTCGCGCGGGGGCACGCCCGCCTTCTTGGCGGTGCGCAGCGCCACGTTGGTGGCGTAGTCGCCGTGCTCGGGGTTGCGGGGGCGCTCGACGCCGACGTCGGCGGGGAGGGCCGCGACGTCCAGGCCGCGCGTGGTGAGGACCTCGGCCGCGGTGGCCCGGACGAGGTCGGCGAGCTGGTCGGGAGTCACTCAGTGAGTCTAGGAGGTGCTGCTCACGGGGTTCTCAGGTACCGCTCCTACACTCGGTCCCCGTGGTGAGCGGCAGCAGGAGCAAGACGGCGCGCGGCGGTTCGAGCGGCAGGGGGTCCCGGAAGCCGGTCGTCCCCGGCAGGTCGTCGACGCCCTGGGGCCTGATCGGTGGCGTCGTCGCCATCCTCGTGATCGCGGCGCTCGTGTTCGGCGGCGTCTACGTGTCGACCGCCGAGCAGCGCGCGCTCCAGGCCTTCGCGCCGACCGCGGAGAACCCCGACCCGTCCACGGCCATCGAGGGCGTGCAGGTCGTGGAGTTCGCCGGCGGGCAGCACATCCAGCAGCCCACCCAGGTCGCCTACACCCACAGCCCGCCGATGGGCGGCGCGCACGACTTCGCCTGGGCCGCCTGCAACGGCGTCGTCTACGACGCGCCGGTCCGCAGCGAGAGCCTGGTGCACTCCCTGGAGCACGGCGCCGTCTGGATCGCCTACGACCCGGCGCGCGTGTCCGGCCCGGCGCTCGACACTCTGAAGGAGAAGGTCGAGGGCGAGCAGTACATGGTGCTGTCGCCCTACCCCGACCTCGACCAGCCGATCGCGCTGCAGTCGTGGGGCCACCAGCTCAAGCTGTCCGACCCCGCGGACCCGCGGATCGACCAGTTCGTCACCGCGCTGCGGATCAACCCGAACACCCACCCCGAGCCCGGCGCGAGCTGCGACGAGGTGGGCGCGGCCAACGGCTTCGACCAGTCCGCCCCGCCGCCCTACGCCCCGGCGCCCGCCCCCGGCACGCCCGGCTCCGAGCCGGAGTCCGGTTCCGCCCCCGGCGCCGCCCCCGCCGGTGTCCCGCCGGCCGGGTCCTGATCGGCCGGCCGTGAGCGTCGACACCCCGCTCGCCCCGCCGGACGTCGAGGGGCCGCCCCCGGCGCAGCCCCGCTGGGTCCGACCGGTGCTCGCGGCGGGGCTGGCGGTCGTCCTGCTGCTGGTCGGCGCCTCCATCGGGATGTTCCTGCGGCTGCCGGCCGGCCAGGCCGAGCCGGGCCCCGTCGACGTCGGGTTCGCGCAGGACATGAGCGTGCACCACCTGCAGGCCGTCACCATGGCGGCGTGGGAGCGCGACCACACGGCCGACCCGGAGCTGCTGCAGCTCGCCACCGACATGGAGCGCACGCAGAACAACCAGGTCGGGCAGATGCAGGGCTGGCTGTCGCTGTGGGACGAGCCGCAGCTGCCGATCGGCGGGCGGTACATGGCGTGGATGACCGGCACCGGCCACGGCCACGGCGCCGTGGACGCCGCGTCCCCGGGCGCGGCGGCGATGCCGGGCATGGCCTCGGCCGAGGAGCTGGCGCGCCTGCGCGCCGCCACCGGCCCCGAGCTCGACGTGCTGTTCCTGCAGCTCATGCTGCGCCACCACCAGGGCGGGGCCGAGATGCTGCGGTACGGTGCGGAGTACGCGTCGGTGCCGCAGGTGCGGAACCTCGCGACGCAGATGCTCAGCTCGCAGAGCTCCGAGGTGGACTACCTCACCCGGCTGCTGACCGAGCGCGGCGGCACACCGCTGCCGCTGTAACGGCTCCGGACCGTCATCGGACCGTGCTGTAACCGGCGGGGCCCCGTCCGCGATCCTGCTGAGGACGGGACCACGCACCGCGCGGGCCGTCGCCCGCTCGTCCAGCCCTCGGGGGAGACCGTCGTGAGCCAGCCCTACCCGCCGCCGTACCCGCCGCAGCAGCCGTCGCCGTACCCGCAGCAGAGCTGGTCCGACCCCCGCACGGCCATCCCGGAGCAGACGCACCTGGGCTCGTGGGCCCCCCAGCCCGCGGCGGCCCCGTACGGCGCGCCGCAGTACGGCGGATACCCGCAGCCCCCCTACGGCCCGTCCGGCCCGCAGGGCCCCCCGCCGAACAACACCATGGGCATGACCGCGCTCGTGCTGGCGGTCGTCGGGCTGCTGCTGTCCTGGATCCCCTTCGTGGGGTTGCTCTCGGTGCTGCTCGGCCTGCTCGCCGTGGTGTTCGGGCTCATCGGCTGGAACCGCGCCCGGCAGGGCCTCGCCGGCCTGGCGCTCCCCGTCGCCGGAGCGGGGATCGGGATCGTCGCGATCGTGGTGGCCGTGCTCAGCACGGTCCTCGTCGCCCGGCTGATCCCGACGGCGCCGGAGACCGCGGTGGCGCAGCCCGTGGTCACCGACACCAGCCCGCAGGCCCCGGCGGGCGGCCAGCCGCCCGCCGACGACGGCACCGTGCCCGCCCCGGGCACGTTCACGTGGGACGACGGCCTGTCGGTGCAGGTCGCCGCGCCCACCGCGGCCGAGTTCAGCGACACCGCCTGCTGCCCCACCGACGGGAGCCGCGGGGTCGCCTTCGAGGTCACGGTGGTCAACGGCACGTCCGAGGTGATCGAGCCCTACGCCCTGTTCGCCACCCTCACCGCCGACGGCCGCCCCGCCGAGCAGGTGTTCGACAGCCAGGGCGGCTTCGACGGCGTCACCGCCTCCGTCCCGCCGGGCCGCCAGCTCACCGTCACGATGGGCTTCGACGCCGACGGCGGTGACCTGCTGCTGGAGTTCACCTCGTTCGACCGCGACTCGGCGTTCTTCTCCGCCGCGCTGTAGATCCGGACCCCGCCGGAACCCGGGCGGGCCGTAGGCTAGGCTCGTCCGGGTACGGCCCCCGTAGCTCAGGGGATAGAGCACCGCCCTCCGGAGGCGGGAGCGCAGGTTCGAATCCTGCCGGGGGCACCACCCGCTGACCAGCGGTTCCTCTCCGCGATATCGCGCGGAGACACGCCGCGTGGGATGGATCGTGGGATAGGGCGCTTCTAGCGTCCATCCCATGCCCCCTCGCAAGCGCCGGCGTCGCGGCCACATCGAGAAGCTGCCCAGCGGCTCCTACCGCGCCGTCGTCTTCGCCGGCACCGACCCGCTTACGCGCCGGCCCCGCTACGCCCGCGAGACGGTCGAGACCATCGACCAGGCCGAGAAGGCGCTCACCCGCCTTCAGAGCCAGGTCGACGAGGACAAGCAGCCCAAGTCCAACTTGACGGTCCGGCAGGCCATCGAGCAGTGGCTCGATGTTGTGGTCCTGGAGGACACGACCCGCGAGCGCTACGACGACCTGATCCGCCTCTACATCTTGCCGACCTTCGGCACGCTCCCCGCCGCACGGCTCGACGCCGAGCTCCTGGAGCGCTTCTACGCGCGCCTGCACCGCTGCCGCACGATGTGCACCGGCCGCGCCCGCAACGGCCACACGTGCCGCCCACTGAGCAGCAGCACGACGCGAAAGATCCATTACATCATCCGTGGCGCCCTCGGCCGCGCCGTGCGCTGGCAGCACCTCGGCGTCAATAAGGCCGCAATGGCCGTCGCGCCCTCGCCGGAGCGCACCGAACCCGACCCGCCCAGCGCCGACGAAGCCGCGCGGCTCCTCGACGCCGCCTGGACCGACCCGGAATGGGGCCTGCTTCTCTGGCTCACCATGCTCACCGGCCCGCGCAGAGGCGAGATCTCCGCCCTGCGCTGGCGCCACGTCGACTTCGACCGCGGCCTGCTGACCATCCACCGCAGCAACGCCCAGCCGAAGTCCGGCCTCAAGGAGAAGGGCACCAAGACCGGCCAGGCCCGCAAGATCGCCCTCGACCAGCACACCGTCGGCCTGCTCACCACGCACCGCGACCTGTTCGAGTCCCGCTGCGCCGAGCTCGGCTGCACCCTCAGCCCCCGACGCCTTCGTCTTCTCCCCCGCCCCCGACGGCTCCACGCCGTTCCTGCCCCGCGCGATCAGCCAGCGCTACCGCCGGCTCGCCCTGCGCCTCAAGCTCCGCAGCACCCGCCTGCACTCGCTACGCCACTACTCGGCGACCGAGCTCGTCGCGGCCGGCGTCGACATCCGGACCGTGGCCGGCCGGCTCGGGCACGGCAGCGGCGGCGCGACGACTCTCAAGGTCTACGCAGGGTGGGTCAACGAGGCCGACCGCCGTGCAGCGGACACCATGGCCACGATCGTCCCGAGGCCGATCCCCGCACCGGTGCTGCCGCGCGGGCCGTACGAGACGATCGCGGAGAGCCTGCGTGCGCAGATCCGAAGCGGTGCGCTGCCTCCTGGCGCTCAGCTACCAACAGTGGCGCAGCTGGCGGTCGCAAACACGGTCGCGATCGGTACAGCTCACCGGGCATTAAGCCAGCTGAAGGCCGAGGGCCTCATCGAGGTCACACGCGGTAGGAGGGCCACCGTGGCCGGCGAAGCGGCGGGCCTGGCGATGGACGTGGCTGGCTAATCGAACAGTCTCGGTACCGGTCGCACGCGCTGATCGTTGTCGCTGCAGAGAAGTGCTACTCCGGCTGCGCTGACGCTCCTGCCGGATCCACCCCGCTTGATCGTCAACGGCGAGTCCCTCAGCGGGGGTTGAGTGGCTGGCTGGCGACCTTGGAGATGACACGGCGCACCTGAGGTCGATGACCTAGACCAAGGCCTGTATCGGCGTTGACCTGCGGCTTCAGCGAGACACAAGGCCGGTTCAAGCAGTTGCTGTGTCCGCGGTCTCGGACGGGACCGACTCCCAATAGGGTGATCACATGGTTGCTGCGCGTGAGACAACTTTGCAGGAGCTTCTCGAGGGCTCGAAGCAGTACCGAGTGCCGCTGTACCAGCGTACCTACTCGTGGACGAAGACGCAGCTCGCTCGGCTCTGGGAGGACATTGAGCAACTCGCCAAGGACCGCGTCGCGCAGCCCGCGCTGACGCACTTCATCGGGTCACTCGTCCTTGCTCCAAGTCCATCGAACGGCCCGGCGGGCGTGGCGGAGTACCTCGTCGTCGACGGCCAGCAGCGACTCACCACGCTCTCGATCCTGCTGTGCGCTCTACGTGATCACCGCGCGGCGACGGAGAACCCGGAGCATCGGGAGCGCATCAATCAGCAGTACCTGACGAATCGGTGGAAGCCCGAACAGCACCGGCTCAAATTGTCTCCGACGCAGGCTGACCGTGACGCGTACAGGGCATGCGTAGATGCAATACCGCAGGCTGGAGGAGGCGACCCTATTGGAGCAGCCTACCGGTTCTTTTCTGCACGCCTCGTTGAGGTAGGTGATCCTGAGGACCCGCTCGACATTGATCAGATCGAGGATGCGGTTATTTCCGGATTGTCGCTCGTTTCGGTGACGGCGCAGCAAGGCGACAATGCTCACAGGATCTTTGAGTCTCTAAACAACACCGGGCTTCGCCTGTCTCAGGGCGACCTGCTTCGCAATTGCCTGTTCATGCGGATGCCGACACGGGCCGAGTTGATCTACCACTCTCTCTGGTTGCCGCTGCAGCAGACACTAAAGGCCCCCGACCTCGAGTTGCTGTTCTGGCTCGACTTGGTTCAGCGGGATGCGCGAATCAAACAGTCCGACATCTACACGGGACAGCAGTCCCGCCTCGACCGACTTGGTACCGAAAAGGAAATCGAGGAGGAGGTTGCACGCTTCGCGCACCTCGGCTCGCTCCTCGCCACGATTCTCGACCCGTCACGTGAGCAGGATGCTGGGGTCCGCCGCCGCCTGCAGAGGCTCAACAGCTGGGGTACGACGACGGTGTACCCCTTGCTACTGCACCTCTACGAGCGACGAGCGAAGGGGACGGCGACGCCAGAGCAGATCGCGAATGCGATGCTGTACGTCGAGAGCTTCTTTGTGCGGCGCCTGCTTATCGGGCGCGCCACTTCGAACATCAATCGAATCCTACTCTCGGTGGTCACCGAAATCGACGCAAGCGCGCCCGTCGATGAGGCTGTGCGAACCTACCTTTCAACGGGTCGTAAGTACTACTCCTCCGACGGGGAACTGCGCGCCGCCATTTCTATTGTGCCGTACTATCTGAACGGGCGCCCACAACAGAGGGCACTTGTGTTGCAGTGGCTTGAGGAGTCCTATGGCAGCAAGGAACCAGTCGTTTCACAAACGTTGACCATCGAGCACGTCCTTCCGCAAACACCAACCAAGAGCTGGAATTCAGCCTTGAGCGCCGACCTAGAAGCCGACGAGAGCCTCGATGTCGTCTACGAGTCGCTGGTACACACGCTGGGCAACCTCACGCTGACTGGATACAACGCCGAACTGGGCAATGATGACTTCCCTACTAAGCGAGCCAAGCTAGCGAAGAGTGGTGTCACGATGAATCAGGAAATCGCACAACTTCAGCGTTGGGGTCGACCAGAGATTCTCGGTCGAGCCGCTCGGCTCGCCGAACGCGCGATTTCAATCTGGCCTGGCCCGGACAGTCCTCGGACACCCACGTCGGCGTCGTCGACGCGATGGGACCTGCTTAGCCAAGCCCTCGCCGAGCTACCCAGCGGGGCGTGGACGAGTTACGGCGACCTCGCGGCTCTGATCGGCAGTCACCCAGTTCCGGTCGGGTCACACCTGGCAAACCACCCGGTTCCGAACGCCCACCGGGTCCTACAGGTCGAGGGTACTGTATCGCCAGGCTTTCGGTGGCCGGAAGGCAGTACCACGCGTTCCAGCCCATTAGATTTACTTCGCGACGAGGGTGTTACGTTCGACGAGAACGGCCGCGCCAATCCGAACCAGCGGGTCAATGCTGCCGAGCTTGCCCAGCTCGGCAAGATCGAGCCGGACGATATCACCCTCGGCCGATCACCTACCGCTGACGGGCAACGGGGCGAAAAGTTCTTCGCGCAGCTCAGCGAGTTCCAGCAGCCCGCGATAGTCGACGGGGTGCAGAGCCTGATTGCGTCATGGAAGGAGCTCGGTGGCTTCCTAGACTTCGGCTACGGCGAGGAAACCTCGTGTTTCTTGATGTCGGCGAACCTATCGGGCGCCCGCCCGGACATCTGGCCGCTTACGATCTATCCCGCGGGCCGGTGCGAGGTAGTTTTCCAGCATCTTGCGCGACGCGCGCCGTTCGACGACCCACAGCTTCGCGCACAACTGCTGGAACGCCTCAACACCGTGGACGGCATCGACTTGTCCCGGGCCAAGCTCGAATTGCGGCCAAGCTTCGGACTTGGGGTACTCCTTTCGCAGCCCAATCGTAAGGCCCTTGTGGAGCAACTGGCGTGGTTTCGGAAGTCAGTAACTAGCTGATCCGACTCCGAGGTGGCTTCGTCGCATCGTCGTTGCTTGCAGTCAACAGTCACGCGAGTAATTGCGAGCTGACGACGAATACGGAGGGCATGGCAGGATGGCGTGCCTTCAGGCCGGACGCGGTCCGGCACTGACGAAGTAGCGTCGCCTTGCTGCCTTAACCTGGCCGAGCACGGGGCCTGATGCATGGTCGACGTTCAGGGGTGGATTCAGGGCGTGGATGATCGCGCCTTCGAAGTCGCGTGGTGTCTGATGCTCGCACCAGGATATTCGCAGTCGATCGATCATCCACGCCGTCAGTCGGATCTCGTCCTCGTCGACGAGCACGACGCGATCGGTCCACCGCGTGCGATAGCCCTCGACGTCGAGCATGAGGCCGGCCAGCGTCCGGCGCAGCGTCGAGCTGCCGCTGCGCTTCATGTGGTTCGACCCGAGACGCGACCTAAGCCGGGATGCGATACCGACGTATAGGAGGCGGAGCTCCGGCTCCGACGGGTGCGCCGGCCCGTGCAGGTCGGGCAGGACCTCGGGCGGCCCCCACCATGCGTACAGGCCGGAGGAGGCCGGCACCCGGGCGGTGATCTCGCTCGGCGAGATCGGCCCGGCGACCAGGTCGGCGATGATGGTGTCGATGCTGCGCCCGTTGTCGGTCACGGCGCCCAGTCTGCCGCCCAGCCCCACTGCACATCCTTCCGCTACTCCCGCGCGCGGTACGCCGCGAGCGCGGCCCGGCGGGTGCACGTGGCCTCGTGGCCGTCCTCGACGTCGTTAGGGTGCGACCCGAACGGGCCGGAGTCGCGCACGCGCTGCCCGCACGTCGCGCACCTCCAGCGCGGGGGACGCTGCGAGCTCCACCGTGGCTCGTCCTCCGGCAGCGGCCGGCCCTCGACGATGAGCAGGTAGGCCTGCTCGGCCCTGGGCTCGCTGTCGTCCGACGCCTCGATCCCCAGCGCCTCGGCCACCTCGTCCCAGCTCCGGCCGGCGCCGCGGGCGGCCTCGGCGTAGCGCCGCAGCTCGGCGACGGCGACGTTGCGAGCCAGGAGCGCGGCCCGGACTCCGGTGAGCGGGTCGTCGAGCGCCTCCGCGTGGATCGTCAGTCCTGCGACCTGCTCGCGGAAGATCTGCCCGCCGAACGCCTCGCTCGCCGTCCGGCGGATCGCGGACCGCAGCCACCACACGGCACGCTCCCGGGGCGAGACCTCGCGGTTCACGACGCCACCTCCACCGACGCGTGGGCACCGGCTGACCAGCGGTACACGGTCCGCTCGCTCACCCCGCAGGTCCGCGCGACAGCCGCGCGCGAACACCCAGCCGCGAGTAGGAGCCGGCCGGCTGTGGCGGTCTCGGTGCGGGTGCGGGCGGTCCGGGCGAGCTCGTTCGGGTCAATTCGCGGCGGCCGGCCGCGCAGCAGGGCCCGGCGCTCCGCAGCGGTGAGTCCGCCCGCGATGCCCTCGGGGATCCGGCGCAGCGCCTCGTCGAGGCACCCGTTGCGCACCGAGCAGCCGGCGCAGACGGCCCTGGCGCGGACGACCTCCGGGCTGCGGTCAGATGCAGGAAAGAACGTGTCGGGTTCGACGTTGCGGCACGCGGCGCGGGAGCGCCAGTCCGCTTCGGGTGCGGCGGTCTGGTCGGTCATCGTGGCCTCCGATGCGGGAACGGCGGGCCTGGTGGCCCGGTAGAGGTGGCGGGTGCTCTCCCCGCCGCCTTGCGAGCGCGCCGCACGGCCGCGGAGGCTCGGTGTCAAGGGCGGCCGCCAGGCCGTCGGCGAAGCCGATGCGCAGCACCCTTGACACTGAGGGCGGCCGTGCTCAGCTCCGGGCCGCCAGGCCCGCCCCGCCGCAGGCGGGTCCATCGGCGGTTCCTCGGCCCGCGCGGCCTGGAGCGCGATGTCGACTCGCTCGGCACCCGTCAGACGCCTGACCAGCGCGATCACTGCACAACGTCGGCGCCGCGTGGGACCCTGACCGTCGTGCGCGTCACGGAGGCGGACATCGCCCGCATCCCGGCCGCGAACCTTCGGGTGCCGCGGGCGGAGTTCGCCGCGCTCTGGATCACCGCCGAGCAGCTCTGCGACGAGCAGGGCGAGCGCGGCATGACCGACTGGTATGCCGCGGGCGTGGCGGCGACGTGCGAGTGGCTCGCCGGCGCCGTGTTCCGGCCGGCCACCGGCCCGCGACAGGACGCCGCCTCCCCCGCCACCGGGCGCAGCGCCCGCGCCTACGAGGAGCTCATCGAGGCGGAGTGCACTGCCGCGGAGCGGATGCTCGCCCGCCACCCCCAGCCGGCGACGACGCGCCGCCGGCCGGGGTGGCTGCCGGGCATCGTCGCGACCCTGCAGTGGGCGTGGCACGGCAACAGCTGCCCGCCGCTGGCCGTCGCCGACCTCGGCACCGGCTGAGATCACCACGACGCGTCACCGCGGTCGAGGACCGGGCCGTCGTCGAGCACGGCCTCCTGCTCGACAGCCTGGTCGTCGACGTGCCAGCGCGCCGCCTGCTCGCTCCGGGCAGCCTCGGCGTCGGCAGCCTCGCGCGCCTCGATCTCGCGCAAGGCTCGCTGTGCCCGACGAATCGACTCGGCGGTCTCGTCGCCGGACGGCACCCGCACCACGTCCTCGGCCAGAGGCGCGGGCTCGGTGGCCGCGATCTCCCGCACGTCGTAGACATCCTCCTGCGTCCGCTCGTGCTCGAACTCGTCGACCGGCTCGGGGATCTCGCGGTCCGGATCCTCAGCGCGCATCGCGTCCTCGTGCGCGGCGAGCCACTCCTCGGCGGTGACGTCTGGATCGCCGGGCTCGCGGCTCGCGGCCCGGGCCGAGAGCTCGGCCGACGCCCGATCGGCGTCAGCACGGGTGACGGCGGTGTGCGCGAGCCAGCGGGCACGTGCGAGGTCGGCCTCGGCCAGCAGAGCGGCCTGGCCGTCGAGCAGGTCGGCGAGGGCGGCCGACTCTGCCGCCTCGCGCTGCAACCGGGCACGCTCGTCGCCGGTGGCCCGTTCGGCATCAGCCGTCCGGAACGCCGCGGTGCCGCGGTGCGCCTCGACCGCCCGCCGGGTCGCCGCGAGTTCGTTCGCGACGTACCGGGGCGCCCACGCCTTCTCCCGCTCGTAGGCGCGCACGCGCATCCGCAGCTGGCCGTCCGACATCTCCAGCTCGTCGCGGTCGGCCTCCGGGCGCCCGAGGGCCCGCCAGGCCGCGCGCCACGAACTCCCGCTCGACGTGTTGGAGATGGCGCTGTGGACCCGCGAGCTCCCCCGCCACGACATGGGACGGCGTAATCCACCACAGGGATGCCGACGTAGAGCGCGCAAACGGGATTTAGAGTGCGAGCTGGCCGGAGTGGCGCAGTGCGCGGATCCGATAGTTGATCAGGTTGCGGAAGCTGAGGGCGTTGCGGCGCAGGGCTTCGAGTCGGCCGTTGATGGCCTCGGTGGGGCCGTTGGATGCGCGGTGGGTGAAGTAGGTCAGGACGTCATCACGGCGCCGCTGCAGGGTGCGCCCGAGGGTTGCGCGTCGGTGTCCGTTCCTGGCGGGCCGTCGACCTCGATCAGCGCCAACACCGCCGCAACTGCGTCGCCTTCCAACCGCGAGCTCCTTCGCCTGCACCGCTGGGCGCACACCCGCCCACAACAGGCCACAGAGCAAGCCCCGCGGACGGAGCGGCACGAACCTCACGAGTGAGCCAGACACGACGCCTCCAGCCAGGCTACGACCAGTGATCATCTGGCCCTCCCGACTGGTGACCTCATCCAAGTCGGAACCTCAATCAACACGATCACCCGCCGCATCGCCCGCGGACGCCCCGGCCCGACAGCAGCGCGCCGCCCGCTGACGCCAGCTACATGATCTTCTCAAGCACGTCCTTAGCCTGGCACGACTCCGTTCTACCGCCCATCAGCACTCTTGCTCCTACAGGCGCGCGCGAGCACCATATGGGCGCCTGTAGGAGCCGAGGGAGGAGAGCGCGGTGGCAAGAATGGAGTCCAGAAGCATGGGCCGGCCCGATGCAACCCGGAGCCCGGACAGGACAGTCATAATTGTCGTCCGCCTCGGCTCTGCTACGATCGCGCAGTAAGAGGCCTAGGCGACGATAGCCGGGGCAGATTCGCATGAAGACACTGTCGCCCGCATGCGGACCAAATCGTATCACACTTATTGCAATTGCTGCTTTCCTAGGAGTCGGGATGGAGACCGTCGCTCTGGTCGTGGCCATCTTATCGATGCTGATTGCCGGTACTGCGGCGTACATCAGTTCGCCTTATTCCCGTCGGGAGAAGCGGCGTGAGGAGCGGGCCGTCGAGGCGGAACGCCGGGCCGAGGCTGCCGAGCTTCGGGAAGTTGAGCGTAGCGGTCGAGAGTTAGCCGCTGAGCGGTCATCTCGATCCGCGAGGCCCTCCAGTCAGCTGCTCGACTCAAACGGAAGACAGTTCACCATCCGAGTAATCAATGTCGGTCGATCCGCTTGGTGGGACATGAAGCCCTCCTTCATCGACCAGCAAGGCAACGAAGTGTCCGAAGGGTTTGCTCCGATGTATTTGTCGGCACTAGCGCACGGACAGAGCGAGGAGTTCAACCTTTCTTTGAAGCAAGCTGTGGCTGGCCCGATTTATTTGCGGTACGAGTGGCAAGATGATTCCGGCTGCAACGAGTATGTGTCCCACGAGACAATCCGTTACAGCGATACTTCGTGAGCCCTCGATAGTGTTGCCGCATTCGCTGCATGGGTAACGTAGGCTTTGGGAGTCCTCGATCAGCGGCTCCGGCAATGCATTTGCAGCAGCTATCATCAGCTATGACTTGCCACGGCGCTAACCGATCTAAGCGGGAACCATCGCGTTGCGTGGGTGTCCGATGCTGCTCACGGCTCCTGTCACGCCACTACCGGCATCAACTAACCAGCCTTTGGATCGGCTGACGACCGACAGAGACGAGTGAAGTGGCCTCGCCGATTCTGCTGCACCGCTTCAGTTGCCACCGTAACCGGTTAATGCGTTGAGGCGGTCGAACGACCTGGACCGTCGTCTTCATCAGCCGATGGGTGAGCAGTCTGCGGACATGCATACGTAGATGTGCGTACTGGACCCCTTGACAGGTGAGTGGGATGTTTACTGCTGCGTGCTGACCAGAACGTTCCGACAATCGAAGGTGAGGGCGTTATGGCGTGGCGACTAATTCAGGGTCGGGTCGTGCAAGTTGGCGGGGATGACGGTCCAGTAATACTAGAATGCAGATCTGGTTTACAGGCCTAAATGGACCGGAGGGCTGGGATTACTGCGAGCCAAACCCAAGTTCCCACTACCTGGTGCTCATCCGTTCCAGCTTCTCGGATTGCTCGGCAACGGCTATTTCCAGATTGGACGATCTATGCGACTCGACGAGACGGCTAACCAGGGACTACTCCGCGCGGAGGTCAATGATGATGTCCGCGGTAATGGAGCTGGCGCTTTTCAGTGTACGATTCAGCAATATCGCAACGACTAGGGCAGCGGGCGCCAACCGTTCTAACTCAGGGCAGAGAACTTGACCGACGTGTTCGACACTCTTAGCTCAAGCTCGACTGGCCTGCCCTCGGCCTGTTACAGCGCGATCGACGCCCAGACGCTAGCCCCTTAAACCACGGTGCGGAATGCAAGTTGGGAGGCATCACAACGTGCTTTTTGTCAAGCGGCGGCTGATACCAGTCGCACTCGGCATGTCGATAGTTGGTCTCACCGTAGCCTGCTTCATCTTGGCTCCGAACTTGTACCCGTTCACGGTGCACTCTACGGAAGACCCGGTAGTTACGGCAACCCGAGAAGCTACCCACACGGAGGCGGTAACAGCGACGAGGGCCAGTTTGCTCACAGCCCTGGCCGGAATTGGCGCATTTGCAACGATTCTCATAAACTTCCGCAATACGCGTATATTGAACGGTAACCTCGCGGTAGCAAACGAGACACTGGTCGTGACCTCACGGGCAAACCGGCATGATCGCTACCGTGCGGCGATCGAGCACATCGGGAACGAGAACATTGATGTCAGACTCGGAGGCATCTACGAACTGGAGCAGTACGCTGTCGAGTCTGAGAGGGGTGATCGTCAGCGCGATCTGTCTGTCGTCGTCGAGGTGCTTAGCGCCTTCCTTCGTGTGCATGCCGTTCCGACTTATCGCGAATCAGCCCCAAAGGGTTTGATCCCTACGGATACCGGTGAAAAAAGAGAAGTAGCTAGGCACTTAGTCGCGGTACTGCGGAGAACGCCAGAAGATCTCCAGGCGGCACTGAACGTGCTCGGGAGACTTCCCAAGGATACACCAACTCATCGAATTAATCTCCGAAATACATTCCTGTCACAATCCATCCTCGATGGCAACTTCACTAAGTCGTTCATGTATGCAACCAACCTCACGCATGCGAACATAGTGGCAGATCTAGGTGAGGCCATCTTGATGGAAGCTGATTTACGCTGGGCGAACTTAACAGGTGCTAGGCTGTTACAAACAGTAGTTGGGGGAGCTATATAGAATGAAGCGACGCAGTGGCCAAACCCGTCGCTGGCGACCCTTGTTCGCGAGAACTCGGACCCCCTGCCGCCGAGTGACGACATACACGGCTTCCGCGCGCGTTATCAGCTGCTCCTCTCCAGTTCGTGACATTCTGCTCCTTGGTGGCCTCGGAAACTCACCCGCATCGCCAGATTATTCTCGGATACTAGATTTGCCTCTCGCTCGGGTGTAGCTCAAAATCTGCCATGCTAGGTCATCATTTCGGCCAACGCTGTCGATGCCGCTAGGCAAGATCGAGGGACCGGTATGGGATTGCGGAGTGGCTGGCCGCTGGCCCGCAGCTGCTGCGCGAGCTTGGCCGCGCGCGCACCAGCAGTGACCCGTTGCAGCGGGTTGCTGCGGCGATCGTCGACGCAGCGGTTAACTGCTACCGGGCCGCCTACACCACCCCGATCCCCGAGCCCCTGCTTGCCGAGGCCTACGAGCTCTACCTCGCGCTTTCAACCAACGCCCACCCAGCCCTACAGGACCCTACGACCTTCACAGCCGCGCTGGATTGGGCACGGCACGGCATCACGTTGACGACCGGGCTACCGGTAGGCCCGCTGATCCACCACCGAGCCTGTGGGGACCGCCCCTTGACTACCTCCTCGGTCACGCCAACCGACCCAGCGCTCCCGCGGTCGACCCGCAGCTATGGCCGATCCTGCTCCGGCACGTCACACCGGCCACTGCCACCACGATTGCTCGCGCGGCGACCAGCTACGGTCGGCAAGCGACAGCCAGCGAACTCATACGCCGACTCCCGTACGATTACGACCTGCTACTCGAACTCGGTGACGACGAGGGGTTGACGGCTCTTCCGGATTTAGAGTGCGAGGTGGCCGGAGTGCAGGAGCGCCGGATTCGGTAGTTGATCAGGTTGCGGAGCCCGAGGGCGTATCGCCGTTAGCGCTTCAAGCCGGCCGTTAATGGCCTCGGTGGGACCGTTGGATGCGCGGTGGGTGAAGTAGGCCAGCACGTCGTCGCCGCGTCGGTGCAGGGTGCGCCCGAGGATCGCCAGCTCCTCCAGCCCGGCCGGGACGCCTACCCGGATGGTGCCGATCACGCGGGCGAGCAGGGTCTTGCCCTCGTGCGGGTCGGGGTGCGCGTGGGCGGTGATGATCTGCTGGCAAATCCAGTGGGTGACCTGGACTAGGTGTGCTGATGACGAAGGTCGGTTGCAGGCTGGGCCTTGGTCTTCTGTAGCAGTCTCTCGTAGGGGGTCGCGCCGTTGAGGCTGCCATGGGGCCGTTCGAAGTTGTAGTAGTCCTCCCACTGCTTGAG
>JAESFY010000045.1_pt1 | contig 150669 bp, 121 predicted proteins | sample 9266201 | NCBI WGS metagenome assembly JAESFY01 (sample SAMN14515071, study PRJNA621656) | algae metagenome | isolation source: Nodosilinea sp. WJT8-NPBG4 and co-occurring heterotrophs from soil, lower... | place: USA: Pinto Basin, Colorado Desert, California | collected 2006-05-27 | reverse complement strand
TTTCTTTGCCAAGCTCAAGCAGTATCGAGCGATTGCGACCCGCTACGACAAGTTAGCCGAGACGTTTCTCAGTGCGATTTATATGGCAGCTGTCGTCATCTGGCTTAATTGATTACACGCCCTAGGTCTGCCGCGCCCCCTGTCCTAGCTGCTGGCGGCGGCGGGCTAGGCGTGAGTAGGCCTGCCAGTTTTGGGCTTTACCCTGAAGCCGAGCCTTGAGCTGCTGGGCGGCCAGGGCGTAGCCGCCATCGGCCCCATCGATCAGGTGAAAGTGGCGATCGCGCCGGTCCATAATCAGGCAGGTCATTAGCGCTCGGTCTGACACATGCACCCCATAGACCAAATGGCCCTGGGCCAAACGGCTCTCCAGGTAGGTAACAATCTGGTCGGTCTGGGCTGGGCTGCCGGCAATCACCATGCGCAGCATATCGTCAATTTTTTGATAGTCTGAGGCGGCCCGCACCGAGGCTTTGTAGTGACCCCAGTCAACGCCACCCGCCTCCACATCAAACCGCATCAGGCCTAAACCTAAGAGGCTTTCCAAGTAGGCTCGGGCGGTGTAAATGACGCGATCGCCCCACTTAGCACTTTTGGCTCTAGCTTTTGCCTCGGCCCGCAGCCGCCCTGGGTTGATCGATAGATTGAGGGCTGATGGGGCCACAGGGTGGTAGCTTTCCCCCTCACCATAGATGTCGCCAATGGTTTCCAGAATCTCCCGATACAGATATTCGTTGACGTAGCCGCCGCTGGGCAGCGCCGCCACAATTAGGCTCAGGGTGTGGCCCTGCGGACTGGGGATATCCTGCCAGCGGCACTCCAGGCCGGTCAGGTTGGTAGCTGACCGATCGCCTGGCGCATCCAGCCGATAAATCGGCTCGGTTTTGATCAGTTCAGTAGCGTAGGTGAGGCCGCCGCCGATAAAACTGGCTTGGCAGTAGCTGGGGCTGAGGCGAATTTTTGCCACTCGCACGGAATACTGGGGGGCGATTCCCGCAGGGATCGCTCCGCGAATCGCCACCAGCGGCACAATGCCCACCCGCAAATCTAGCCCAAACGACTCGCGGGCCAGCGCCCGAATGCCCAGCAGTGCCTCCCGAGCCGCCTGCACTGCCGTAGGGGGCACCAGCAGCAGCGCCCCGTCGCCCCCAAACACGAAGGGAATCTCTAGGGGAGCCGTGGCGTTGAGCACCGCCATAATCGAGCTGGCCCCCAGCACGTTGACCTCTTTGTACTGTCCTCGCGCGATCGCCTGGGTCGAATCGACCACATCGGTAATCAACACGTACCAATCATTTGGAGCCTCAACGTAGTTTTGAGGGTTAGCTAACTCTAAAAATTGCTTGAGGGGCGGTAGGTCGGCGTAGAACGTATCGGAAGACATGGAGAGCAGGCCCAAAAGCTGGCAGTAACGATGCGCTAAAACACCCAGGCAAACTACCTGTTTCTACTATTGTCAAACCCAAATTGCTGGCTCTCAAGATGCCAAACGTGAGCTACACCATATCTTTGTATACTGTGCTCACACCTTGATCCTAGAAGGGACTGACACGTCGCTCTAGAGATCAGGCAGGTTCTGGCTCTAAGTTTTCAGGTAATTGTTGACAGTAGCGCCACGCAACCTGCTATATTATCAAAGCGAAAGCAATGGGGTGTCGCCAAGTGGTAAGGCACCGGGTTTTGGTCCCGGCATTCCTAGGTTCGAATCCTAGCACCCCAGTTTTAGATCACTCATCTTCGTCTTCCTCATCCTCAATGGCTTGGATGGCGAGGAGAATTTCCTCTTCCTGAATTTCGAAGTCTGCCTCAGAGACGTCCCCCATATCAAAGGCAAGCTGGAGGGCGAGCAGCTGCTTTTGCAGGCTCTCGAGGTCGTTAGTGGCTACGTCGGCTTGCTCTAGCAGTTTGTTGGCGACCCAGCTAACGCCCTCAATGGGGCCGAGCACCGGGGCAAAGAGAAGTTTAAACAGCATAGGAAAAAGGAATATTAGGGTGCGAAGTACAGGGTTTGGGGTGGAAGGATCGACTTGTACCCTAAACCTTGAACCCCTAGTTGAGCTGGGCGAAGTTGTAGGGAGCGGTGAAATTGTTATAGCGAATGCGCAGGCGATCGCCAAAGGTGCTGTCTATGGCTTCCACCGCCTGGCTAAACTCGGCCTCGCTCTCCCAGGGAATCAAGAAAGCGGTGTTGTAGATCATGACATCGGTTTGGGGCGCATTTTCGAGCAAGTCCTTTGCCAAGGGGGCCAGCGCTTGGCGAAATTGGTCAACAATTCCCTGCTTGCGCTCGTCTAGAGCCGCTTCAATCTGCTGACCGATGAAGATCACCTGCTCCATACCCAGCTGCGTACCCTCTAGCTGGTCGCGCTGGGCCCGTAGGTCAGCATTTTCGGCCATCATCAGCTCCAGCTCGGTGGAGGGTTCCCACTGCACCTTAACGCTCACCTCTCGGCAGCCGTTGAGTCGCCCAAACAATTGAGTCAGGTCTTCAGCATAGGGAGTCACCAAATCTTCCTGCACCTGCTCCCAGCTTTCGACAATCAGACCAAACTGAAGCGGTAGCAGCGTGCGGTGGCCCTGCTCCATGGCAGCTTCTAGCACCTTCTCATGGCCCAGCAGATTCTTGCGGCTCGATAGGTAGCGCTTTTGGCAAGCCAGGGAATAGAGAAAGGTAAAGTCACCCAGCTGTTGAGCCTGCACCACCTGCTCGTCTAAACCCACCAGGGGTAGCTCGGCGGGGCCAGGGGCCGGGAAAATACCGTAAAGATAGTAGCGATCAGCCATAGGAAATTCTCTTGGGGGATGCGCCTAGGGTGCCCTAAACTCTCAAAGTCCTCGACAGGGTGGGTAGGCCTTGGGCCACCGCTCCTACAGTCCAACGCCTGGGAAAAGGCTGGCCCCCAGGGCGATCGCAATTCAAACGGCAGCGAGTGAAAATCTCTAGGAGTAACTCGCTATAGTGTGTGAGGCATTGTCTTGGCGGGTTAGGAGGTCACAACCATGACAACAGCATCGCGTACAACCTCAGGTTGGCTCAGTGGTGGCACCTGGCACAATCAGACCAGGCGGCTTGTGGCCCTAATGCTGGTAATTTTGGTTGGGATAGCCAGTGCCGGCTGCGACCCGACTCGGTTTGCTCGGGCCAGCGCCGATGTGCCCCGCCTGGTGCTGAGCGCGCTGAGCGACCCAAAGACCTTTAACCCCACTCTCAGCCAGGAGTCGCCCAACATTTTTGGGTTGACCTTTGAGGGGCTGACCACCACCGACGGAGTTAGTGGCGAAACCGTACCCGCCCTGGCCGAAAGCTGGGAGGTCTCCGACAACGGCACCATCTTGGTGTTTACCCTGCGCGACGGGCTGCGCTGGTCCGACGGTGAACCCCTCACCGTAGACGACGTGGTCTTTACCTACGACGTGCTGTTTAACCCGGCCATTCCTACCAACAGCCGCGACGGGTTTCGCATTGGCACCGAAGGGCGCTTTCCCCAGGTCAGCAAGGTGGATGACCGCCGAGTGCAGTTCACGCTGCCCGAGCCCTTTGCCCCAATGCTGCAAAACACGTCTCTAGAAGTTATTCCAGCCCATATTCTGCGGCCCACAATCGAGGGCACCGATGGACAGGGCAACCCCCTGTTTCTTTCGACCTGGGGCACCGACACCGCCCCCGGCAAAATTGTGGGCAACGGTCCCTACCGCTTAGCCCAATATGTATCTGGGGAGCGGCTGGTCTTTGAGCGCAACCCTTACTATTGGCGAAAAGACGACCAGGGCAACCAGCAGCCCTACATTGAGCAAATTGTCTGGCAGATTGTCGGCTCTACCGATACGGCTTTCTTCCAGTTTCGCTCGGGCGGGCTAGACCTAGAGAGCGTGCAGCCCGACTTTTTCTCGCTGCTCAAGCGCGAAGAAGAGCGCGGTGATTTCACCATCTACAATGGCGGCCCTGGCTTGGGCACCAACTTTTTTGCCTTTAACCTCAACCGCGCTAGCCGCAACGGCAAGCCTTTGGTCAACCCGGTTAAGTCAGCCTGGTTCAACAACGTAGCGTTTCGCCAGGCGGTCTCCTACGGCATCGATCGCCAGACCATGGTGAACAATATCTTCCAGGGCTTAGGGCAACCCCAGACCTCACCCATGTCGGTGCCCAGCCCCTTCTTTGCCCCACCCGAGATGGGCATTCGCACCTACGACTACGACCTTGAGAAGGCAAAGCAACTGCTGCTGGCCGATGGGTTTCAGTACAACGCTGCCAACGACCTACTCGATGCCGAGGGCAACCGGGTGCGCTTCACGCTGATCACAAACTCCGGCAACAAAATTCGAGAATCGATTGGGGCGCAAATTAAAAATGACCTGGCTAAGCTGGGCATTCAGGTTGATTTTCAGCCCCTGGCCTTTAACTCTTTAGTCGATCGCCTCACCGGCAGCCTGGAATGGGAGGCTCTGGTGCTAGGCCTAACGGGCGGCACAGAACCCAACGGTGGTGCTAACGTGTGGCTGCTCGACGGTGCCCTCCACGCGTTTAACCAGAACGCTGGCCCTGGCCAAGACCCTCTAGAGGGCTGGCAGGCCGCCGACTGGGAGCGCCGCATTGCCGATCTCTACATTCAGGCCGCTCAGGTAATCGACGAAGACGAACGCTTCGAGTTGTACAAAGAAACCCAACAGCTCACCCAGGAGTATCTGCCGTTTATGTACTTGATCAACAACCTATCGCTCACCGCTGTGCGCAACCGGGTGCAGGGAGTGAAATTTACGGCCCTCGGCGGTGCTCTTTGGAACATCCATGAACTAACCGTTGAGTAGGCTGTCCCTTGGGTTCTGGACAGCGATGCACCCTTGCCCAAGGTGATGCGGCTCAGTAACGATCGAGTAGCAGCTTCACTTCAGCATCCAGTGTCATGCCTGCCATGTCGGTTAGCTCTGCCCGCCGCACTGCCAAGTAGGTTTGGGCTAGCGGGGGGCCCAGAGCGTCCAACAGGAGAGAATTTGCCTCTAGTGCAGCGAGGGATTCTGTCAGAGACTGGGGCAGCAGGGCAATGCCGCGATCGCCCCTCTCATCCTCCGACAGACTGCCTGGGTCTTGCTGCACCGGCTCAGGCAGCGAGTAGCCCTGAGCTATACCGTCGAGACCGGCGGCGATCGCCCCTCCCAGCGCCAAATATGGGTTTGCCGCCCCATCCACCGTTTTCAGCTCTAAATGGGTTGGACTAGGCAACGAGAAATTGCTCGGCACCCGCAGCGCTGCCTCCCGGTTATCCAGGCCCCAAATGGCGTAGGCTCCGCTCCAGCTGTGGGGTTGCAGCCGCCGATAAGAGTTGGGGCTGGGGGTAGAGATCGCCATTAGAGCAGGCAGGTGATGCAGTAGTCCAGCGGTAAAGGATCGGGCAGTCTCGGAGAGCCCACCAGCCCCATCGGGCATGAGATTTTGCTCTCCCTCCCACAGACTCAGGTGCAGGTGACACCCGCTGCCTGCACAGGACTCGAACAGCTTGGGCACAAAGGAAGCAACTAGACCGTGCTGGTGGGCGATCGCCTTTACCGTCTCGCGATACACCACATGCTGATCGGCGGCAGCTAGGGCATCGGTGTAGCGCACCGAAATTTCCTGCTGCCCCGGCCCCGACTCGGGGTAATACTGCTCTACCGCAATGCCCTGGGCGCTGAGGGCATCTGCGATCGCCATCACCACCTCTTGGTGCAGGTCCATCGCCAGCGTAGCGGCAAAGGGCATATTGTCGGCAGGAAGAATGTCGTTGTCGCCTTGCTTAAGCAAGTAAAACTCAGGCTCAAAGGCTGCTTTGATCGCCAACCCGCGATCGCCCGCCCGCTGCACCATGCGCTTGAGAAACTGTCTTGAACACCAGGGCCAGGGCTGACCATCCTTCACCATCTCTCCCAGCGCTCGCGCCTGTCCAGGGGCGTAGGGCAGCATCTGTAGCGTCTCCCAGTCGGGCACCAGCCAGACCTCTCCCACCGGCCCCAGCCCGCTACCGGGGGCCACTGCATCAGCTACCACTGGAATCGCCTGCTGCGCTGCCGACAGACCCACAGCAACAGCCTCCCCCCTTTCCAGTTGCCGCGTCAGCGCATCAATGTGGATTGCCTTGCCGCGAATGACATTGCCGTTGTCACACCACACCACCCGTACAAAACGAACCTTGCCCTCTTGCAGCCGGCTCAAAATCGTTGAGGCATTCTCTGGCATAGACCTGTCTGGCATAAAATCGTCGTCTGGAGCCTAAGGATCTTGGCCCCTAGCAACCCAATCATAGTAGGCCGCTCCAAATCTCTCACCAAACAAGACGGGAACTGAATGGGTTGCTCAGGTTGATCCTGGTTGCTGTCGTCTATGGATGCGGTGCCGTGATGCCCCAACCAGACGCTGGCGAGCCATACCAGGCTCCTAGCTCAACTGCGCTGTACATTCTAAAATCAGTCGCTGGTTGACCAGCGCGTAGGGTTGCACCACCAACGCCCGACGAAACGCCTGGATTGCCTCCCCGTACTGCCCTAATGCCGCATGGCACAGCCCCAGCCCATGGAGTGCTCCAAAGTGGTAGGGCACCAGCTCAATCACCCGCTCGCAGTCAGCCAGGGCTTCCGCGTAGCGGCGCTGCACAAAGTAGAGTACCGCCCGGCGATTCCAGGCTTCAGCAAAATCCGGCAGTTCGCTCACCAAGGTTGAAAGCAGGGCCTCTGCTTCATCCAGCTGGCCGCCATCCACTAAAGCTTGAGCGTCTTGCAAACGCTGGTTGCCTGCCTCACCCTTTTGGTAAAACCAGCGCTGCCAGAGAGCTGCGGTTGCTAACTCGCGCTGATACTCGTCAGACTGCTTCAGGCTCTGCAGCAGCACTTCTAGGGTCGAGTCATCCATGCTTCCTTTGCCTAACCGTTGTGTTGCGCCTTTAATTATCAAGTATTTGACTGAGATTGGCTGTCCAAAAGCGTTTTAGCCTTTAGCTCTCAGGGCTCAAAGCGTTGCAAGTAACAATAGGTGAACTGATTTTTTCAAAGTTGTGAGCAGTTCTAAGCAGATGGGCAGACTACAAATGTGCAAGGAATAAGCCCTACGCACTGAGTCTGTTCCTACCGCTTCTTTGCAGTAGCAGCCAGGTGCATCCAATGGCATTCTCTTTGCAATTTCATTAAACACATTAATCGTTTAGGGATTCAAAACCATGGCTGTCGAAAAAGTAAACTCTTCCTCTAGCTTGGCTGAAGTTGTTGACCGCATTTTGGACAAGGGCATTGTTATCGATGCTTGGGTTCGTGTTTCTCTGGTAGGGATTGAACTGCTGGCTATCGAAGCCCGCGTTGTAATCGCTTCCGTTGACACCTACCTAAAGTACGCCGAAGCTGTTGGCCTGACCGCTCAAGCCGCTGTACCTGCTGCCTAAGAGCGCCGCTTTTGATACCTAATGGGGCAGCAGAATGCTGGATTAACCAATGTTTAGCTGCCCCATAAATCAAACAAACTCAATGCTTTGAATAGCAACTATTAGCGGCGATTCTGCCCTCGGCAAGCTTCAGAACAGCGCCTCATTATTGCACTAAGACACTCAAACATAGCTAAGTTTTAGAGTCTAGCAACGTTCTTCTCTCCGCGCCATTTCCTCTCCTTGCCGTTCTCAAATATCCTCCATAATATTTACCCCGTTTCATTTTCACTAAAGGGAGAGCAGTCCTGTGACAGCACTTTATGACCAGTGGCAAGCCGCCCGACAGCTGCGCCAGAGCGAGGTGGTTAACCGACGCGATCAGGTCTCTGCTGACCTAGAGCGCTGGCAGACTGATCGGCTGACCCACGCTGTGCGGCTGCGCCAAGACCTCGACCAGCTGATGGCCGACCTGCGCGCCAACACTACCCTATGGCTAGCTCAAACGACCGCCGATCGCGCCGTCCAGATTCTACCCCGACAGCAGGCTCGCCAAGATTACGTGCAGCAGCTCCAGTTTGATACCGAAGTGCTGCTCGCCACCTACCAAGCCGATCGCGAAATTAGTGCCGCTGAGGTGCGCGACCAGCTCGCCTACGATTGCCAAGTACTTCAGGCTACGGTTAGCGAACTGCGACTAGAGATTGCCCAAGAGCTGCGCCAAGTGCAGCAACAGGTCGCTAGCATTCAGGCCCAAACGACGGTTGAGCTAGCGGGCTATCGTCAACAGCAGGCTATTGTACGGGCCGAACTGCTACCCCAGCTCACCGCCTACGTCGAAGACCTCCAGGTGCAGGTGCAGTCGACTCTCAAAGACCTTACAGCTGTGCGCCAGCAGGCAGCAGTGGTAAACCAGGATCAGCGGCAGAGCGATCGCGCCGCCCTAACCGATTCCGTAGACGCCATGTTCACCGAATTGGCCGACTTTCGCCACCAGCTTCAGGCCCAGCGGGCCCAGCTTTCCCACGTTGTTTGGGGCGGTGCTGCCGTAGCCCAGACTCCAGTCCCTCGCCCAGCAGCAACTCGGCCTGCCGTTACTTCAGTACCCGCTCGGTCCATATCACCAGCTAAGGTGACCCCCCAAGCTGCGCCAAAGCCTGTGGTAGCAAAAGCTGCACCAGCTAAGGCAGCTCCAGCGGCCAAGGTTGCTCCGGCTCGAGCGGTCGTGGCCAAGGCAGCTCCGGCTCGGGCTGTTGCAGCAACCCGCTCGACCCCAGTTGCTACCGTCATGGCCCCAGCTACCCCGGCAGCGGTGGCTGTGGAACCGCCCCCTGCCCCCGAAGCCCCTTCCCTTGAAGAGGTGGTTTACAACTACCTGCATTTGGCTCAGGGTGCCCGTCTCAGCGAAATTGAAACCGAGCTGAGCATCAACCGATTTCAGGCGGTAGACGCGCTGCGATCGCTCATTCAAAAAGACCTCGTAGTCAAGCAAGACCGTACCTATCTCGTCCAAGAGGAAGCCGTTCTGTGAACACCGTTCTACAAGCCCGCCCCCGCAACTTTGTCTCCACCCCCACCCTAGAGCGCACCAGCATCAGAGCCCTACGGTACCTGCAATCGGGGTACTCAATCCACCTCAAAGGCCCCGCAGGCACCGGCAAAACCACTCTGGCCCTGCACCTGGCTGACCTGCTGGCCCGCCCGATCATGCTGCTGTTTGGCGACGACGAGTTCAAGACCTCAGACCTGATCGGCAACCAGTCGGGCTACACTCGCAAAAAAGTGGTCGACAACTACATCCATAGCGTTGTGAAGGTAGAAGACGAGCTACGCCACAACTGGACTGACTCGCGCCTCACCCTGGCCTGCCGCGAAGGCTTCACCATGGTGTACGACGAATTCAACCGCTCCCGCCCCGAAGTCAACAACGTGCTGCTGTCAGCCCTCGAAGAAAAACTCCTGGTGCTGCCTCCCAGCAACAACCGGGCTGAGTACATCCGCGTTAGCCCTCACTTCCGCGCCATTCTCACCTCCAACCCCGAAGAATACTGCGGCGTCCACGGTACCCAAGATGCGCTGCAAGACCGCCTAATCACCATCAACATGCCCGAGCCTGACGAACTGGCTCAGCAGCAAATTTTGGTGCAAAAGGTTGGCATCGACAGCTCTGCGGCTTTGCAAATTGTGCAATTGGTCAAGTCTTTCCAGTCAGCGGTTGCTCCAGACATGGTCTCCAGTCTGCGTCCTAGCCTCATGATTGCTACCATCTGCCACGACCACGGCATTTTGCCCCTGGCCGAAAATGCCGATTTCCGCGACCTGTGTGGCGACATTCTTCTAGCCCGCTCCAAAGAGCCCGCGCCAGAAGCCACCCGTCACCTGTGGAACTTGTTTAACCGCTTTGTAGTGTCCCAGGCCGCACTGGTTAACGACCTTACCCTCAAGCCCGAGACCCAACCCGCAGCGCGTTTCCATGGCGAAGAAGAGGATGACGCCCCACTTCAGCCCCTTGAGGCGCTGGTTGAGTCTGCAGTGGATGATGTTGTAATTGAGGATGAGCCCGTAATCGAGGCCCAAGACCCTCAGGGCGAAGACCTCGCTGGGTCCACTGTCCCCGAGGCTAAAAGCGAAGCCATAGTAGAAGCGCCTGCTGAGGCTGAGTCTTCGAAAGAAATGCTTCGGGTGCATGTCAGCCCCAACGATGATATTGAAACCCGCATTTTTGACTATCTCGACGCGACCGGTACCGCATCTCTCGTTAACATCGAGGCAGCCCTAGATTTAAACCGCTTTCAGGCTGTTAACGCTATTAAGTCGATGCTCGATCAGAGCTTAATAGAAAAACAGGAAACTGACGGGCAGCTCCAGGGCTATCAGCTGAGTTCTAACTGAAGGTAATCTGCTGTGACCCCCTCCACCCCCACGACCCGCCCCCAACCCGGTCGAAGCATGGCTACTGCCACCCAAGGGTCTTCCCTGGTAGATGTCATTGAGCGGGTGCTCGACAAAGGCATTGTGATTGCCGGAGATATTTCGGTCTCCGTCGGTTCTACAGAACTGCTGAGCATTCGCATTCGCCTAATTATCTCTTCGGTAGATAAAGCTCGCGAAATCGGCATTAATTGGTGGGAGAGCGATCCCTACCTCAGCAGCCGCACTAATGAACTGCTAGAGGCCAATCAACAGCTCCAAACACGTTTAGAAACCCTGGAAGCCGAACTCAAGGCCCTACGATCTGCCGAACCTGTGAGCTAGGCCAGCAACCCAGTGGCTTTGGTGCAGACAAATCCTTGGGTTCTTGAAGAACCCAGGGATTTCCCGTTCAACCCAATATCCCTTAGAAATCACTATGCTGACGCTGCGCACCCTTCGGCAAATTGCCACAAGCCGTACAATTCCCAGCTTTCGCTCGGCTCCCAGCCGCAGTCAGGGCGATCGCATGCGCCCAGTCGATGCCAGCCGCATGAGTCACCAACAAAGTCGAGCCAAAGCAGAAGAAGCCCGTCGCCAATGGCTTCAACAGCAGTGGCAAAATCGTTCCTAGCCAGGCATAGCCAGTGCTATAGAGGCAGAATCGCCTTTTGAGATGCACTAGACTGTGGCTATGACTTCCGAAAACGCCGAGCCAGACCTGTTGACCAATCTGGCGCTACAGCCCCCCGCCAAAACCGATGCAGGCTTAGCGCCGCTGCTGCTCACTGTCATTGAGCTGGTGCGACAGCTTATGGAAGCTCAGGTCATTCGCCGAATGGAATCGGGCGATCTGAACGACAATGACCTCGAACGAGCCGCCGACAGCCTGCGCAAGCTAGAAGAGCAGGTCGTTTCGATGTGCGAAATCTTTGATGTTGACCCGGCCGACCTCAACATTGACCTGGGGGAAATCGGCACCCTGCTACCCAAAGAAGGGAACTACTACCCTGGTCAAAAAAATCAGAACCCGACTATTTTAGAGCTGCTCGATCGCCTCCTCGATACCGGTGTCGTCGTCGAAGGCGACGTTGATCTGGGTATGGCTCAGCTCAACTTGATCCACGCCAAGCTGCGATTAGTGCTGACCTCTAAACCCATCTAGGCCACCCACCTACCCATCCACCCTCCTACTCTCCTATCCCTGCCACTGCCACAGTTTAATGGTCTTATCAGTACTGGCACTGGCAAACACTTTGCCACCCGCCTGTACCGCTACCTGATGCACAGGATTGACGTGGGCCGACAGGGTTTTCTTGAGCGTGCCGTCTTTGCTGTGCCAAAACCGCAGGGTACCATCGCTGCTACCGCTGACCAGCCGCTGACCATCGGGGAAAAAGGCCACAGTATTCACCTCCTGGCTATGGCCTTGGAGAGTATGCAGCAGGGTACCCGCAGTTAAATCCCACAGACGCACGGTGCGGTCTTTGCTGGCGCTGGCGATCAGGCGACTGTCTGGGCTAATCGCTACTTGGTTGACGGTATTGGTGTGGCCGACGAGAACTTTGAGAGTAGTAGCGGTTTGCGCATCCCAAATGCGTACGGTGTTGTCAAGGCCGCCGCTAACCAGCCGCTGGTCGGCAGAGGCAAAGGCTACGGTTTTGAGCATGCCCGCCGAACCTGGCAGAGTTTTAAACAGAGTGCCCTGGCTCATGTTCCACAGCTTTAGAGTACCGTCTTCACTGGCACTGGCGACCAAGTTACCACTGTGGCTAAGGGCGATCGCATTCACGTCTCGTAAATGGCCCTTGAGGGTATGGCGCAGCGTTCCGTCGCCCAGCTGCCAAATTTTTACGGTCGCATCGTCGCCACAGCTGACGAGCAGTTGCCCGCGCCGATCAATGGCCACAGCGTTAACGCCCCGAGCATGCCCCTTGAGGGTGTGGAGCAAGTCTCCCGTTTGCCAGTTCCAAATGCGAACGCTGTCATCTAAGCTGCCACTGACTAGCACGGGCTGTTGGGCACTAAAAGCAAGGGCAGTAACCCACGACTGGTGACCCTTCAAGGTAGCAATGAGCTGCCAGCCCAGGCCAGAATTTGGCGGCTGCGAGCTAGGCGGCCGCGAACTGGGGCTGCTACTAACAGGCGGGCGGCTCACAGGTCTAAGTAGGCCAGAGGCAGGTTTGCCTGAAATCGGCCCCGACTGAGGACTGGGGGTAGGGTCAACCAGGAGGACTTGGGGCTCAGCCATGGAAGGCAGCGAGGTGGTGGGCATGACTAGGCCAGCCGACTGACCTGGTCTACTAAGGGGGGGGCGATCGATTCCGCTAAATAGGCTTTGGCCGGATTGATTTGAAACCCAGCCCGGCACCGCGCCCTCAATTTTGGGCAATCGTAGCAGATCATCCAGCACGGCTTGGGCGGTTTGGTAACGCTCGCTAACCAAATCCCTAGTCATGTAGTTGAGCACCTCCGCCAGGCCGGGGTGAATGGTGCGCCCCTGTTTTTGCAGGTGCTCTTGCCACAGCCAGCGGCCCTCCTGGGGGCTATACAAGTCTTCCGGCTTACGTCCGGTCAGCAGATGCAGACAGGTGGCTCCCAAACTATAGAGGTCACTGGAGGGGTAAGCCTGGCCGCTGCGCAGCTGTTCAATAGGGGCATAGCCTTCGGTGCCAATGCGCGTGCCTGGCTCGTAGCGAATCGCTTCACTAAACTGTTTAGCCACGCCGAAATCGATTAGCACGGGCTTTTGGTCAATTTTGCGCCGGATAATATTCGATGGAGTAATGTCTCGGTGAATGACACCGTGCTCGTGGATGAAGTGCAGCACTGGCAGCAGATCTTCTAGCAGCTGGCGCAGGCTACCCTCGCTGTAGGCCGCTTGGGCCGAAATTTCCTGATGCAGGGTGAGCCCCTGAACCATCTGTTGCACCAGGTAGAGATACTTATTTTGCTCAAAGTAGGCCAACAGCGTGGGAATTTGTGGGTGCTCCCCCAGTTCGTGCAGCCGCACCGCTTCCTGCTCGAACAGCTGTACGGCCTTTAAGAAGGACTTGGTGCCCTGGGTTTGGGGAGCAAACTGCTTGATCACACAGCGGGTGTTGAGGCGATCGGCATCGAGGGCAAAGTAGGTGCGCCCAAAACCGCCCCGGCCAATTAGCTTCAGGGGACGGTAGCGGCCCCGGAGACGATGCTCTAAGGGACTGCCGCAGGTGGGGCAAACCGCGGCCAGGGTAGCGTGATTAGGCTGGGCGCAGTGGGGATTGAGGCAGCAGATCATCACAACGGTGAACCCGGAGAGCGTAGGCATAGCTTATGCTTATGCCTACTTCCATTTAACCTGCAATCGGTCGGAGAGGGGGATTTTGCCTAGCCCACTAAGGCACGGAGTAGCACTGCACAGTCAGGGGGAGGCCGGATAACGACGCTACGTAATTCCTGCGTTGAACAAAAGCCATAGCGGGGGATGGGGGCGATCGCACTCTCAATCTCCATTCTGACGGCGGTGCTGGAGCGTTTAATGCTCGGTTGAGGCGTGGAACCGGCGCTATATTTCGTAATAATTGGGCGATCGCGCCAATCGGCCCAAACCCGTGCGGTATGGTGAAGAACAGCTGTTACTGAGCAATTCACCACCGTCCCTATGACCCTGGCCCAGCCTCCCCACAACAAAGCCAAAGCCCTCCGCCCAGGGGCCACCCGCCCCGCCAAAGAACTCTGTAGCGAGTGCGGCTTTTGCGATACCTACTACATTCACTACGTTAAAGAGGCCTGCGCCTTTCTCAACCAACAGTTCCCGACGTTGGAGCAGCAGACCCACGGGCGCAGCCGCGATCTCGAGGCTGATAACGATGTCTACTTTGGCGTGCACCAGGACATGATGGCCGCCCGCAAGCAGCAACCAATCGAGGGGGCGCAGTGGACCGGCATTGTCAGCACTATTGCCATTGAAATGCTGACCAAAGGGTTGGTGGAAGGGGTGGTGTGCGTTCAGAATACGGAGAGCGATCGCTTTCAACCTCAGCCAGTCCTGGCTACCACCCCTGAAGAAATTCTGGCGGCGCGGGTCAACAAGCCCACCCTGTCGCCTAACCTGTCAGTGCTAGAGCAGGTCGAGAAATCGGGCATGAAGCGCCTGTTGGTGATTGGCGTCGGCTGTCAAATTCAGGCGCTGCGGGCAGTGGAAAAGCAGCTCGGTCTAGAACAGCTCTACGTGCTGGGTACCCCCTGTGTCGATAACGTCAGTCGCGCCGGGCTACAGAAGTTTCTTGAAACCACCAGCCGATCGCCCGACACGGTAGTCCACTACGAATTCATGCAGGATTTTCGGGTGCACTTCAAGCATGAAGATGGCTCCACCGAAACGGTGCCCTTCTTTGGACTCAAGACCAACCAGCTCAAGGACGTGTTTGCCCCCTCCTGCATGAGCTGTTTTGACTATGTGAATGGTCTGGCTGATTTAGTCGTGGGCTACATGGGTGCCCCCTTTGGCTGGCAGTGGATCGTAGTGCGCAACGATCGCGGCCAGGCCATGCTTGACACCGTCATGGATCAGCTCGATACCCAGCCAGTAACGTCGGTGGGCGATCGCAAGGCTGCCGTACAGCAGAGCATCCCTGCCTACGATAAGGCCGTTACCCTGCCCATGTGGGCCGCCAAGCTTATGGGTGTTGTGATCGAGCGCATCGGTCCTAAAGGGCTAGAGTACGCCCGCTTCTCGATCGATTCCCACTTCACCCGCAACTACCTATACGTTAAGCGCAACTATCCGCAAAAACTGGCCGCCCACGTGCCCGAGTTTGCCAAGCGCATTGTCAGTCAGTACAAGCTGCCCGATTGACTTGCAAGCAAAAAAGGGCGGTGCAATGATTGCGCCGCCCCTTTGACGAAAAATCACTAACGGTTTTAAAACTTGCTATACCACGCTATTGCCCTGAGCTAGCCAGGTTTTTAGCTCTGCAGGGGCCTGAGCCTGGGCCAAAACTGCCCTGAGCCGTTCACCGTCTAGCACCTCTGTCTCAAGCAGCGTTTGAGTGGCAGACTCCAACAACCCCCGGTTGAGCTGAAGGATGGCCACCGCCACCGTGCGAGCACCGTCGAGCAGCAACTTCACCTGGCGATCGATCTCAGTAGCTACTTCGGGGCTGGTCACTCGCCTGTCACTCCCCCCATCCAGAAACTGGGCCGAGGCTTTGGCAAAGGCTACAGGTCCAAGGCTGGCGCTCATGCCGTATTGGGTCACCGCTTTCTCAGCCAAGTCGGTTGCTTTTTGGATATCGTCGCTAGCACCAGTAGAGACCTTGCCAAAGACGATTTCCTCAGCAGCGCGCCCTCCTAGCAGGGTAGCAAGCTGCCCCCGCAGTTCGTCTTCAAGCATCAAGAAGCGGTCATTCTCCGGCATTTGCAGGGTGTAGCCTAAGGCTCCTAGCCCCCGCGGCACAATAGAGATTTTGGTTACTCGGTTGCCACCTGGCACCAGTGCTCCCACCAGGGCGTGGCCCACTTCGTGGTAAGCCACCGTCTGCCGCTCCATGGGGGTAAGAACTCTAGACCGCTTCTCTAGTCCGGCGATCACCCGCTCAATGGCTTCCATAAAATCGGTCATCAGCACCGCTTGACGATTGTGGCGGGCGGCCATCAGCGCTGCTTCGTTAACCAGGTTGGCCAAATCGGCTCCAGAGAAACCAGCAGTTTGACCAGCAATTTCTGCCAGGTTCACATCTTCACCGAGGGCGACACCCTGACCGTGGACCTGCAAAATCTCTAACCGGCCGCTCTTGTCGGGGCGATCGACCAGCACTTGACGGTCAAAACGGCCTGGGCGGCGCAGAGCCGGGTCCAGAGTTTCAGGGCGGTTAGTGGCAGCAATTACAATCACGCCATCATTGCCGTCAAAGCCATCCATCTCGGTCAGCAGTTGATTCAGGGTTTGCTCACGCTCGTCATTGCCGCCTACAGGGTTGCCGCCACGCGTTTTACCAACAGCATCTAGCTCGTCAATAAACACAATGCACGGAGCCTGCCGCTTGGCTTTATTGAACAGATCGCGCACTCGTGAAGCACCAACTCCCACAAACATTTCCACAAACTCCGAGCCCGCCATGCTGAGGAAAGGCACCCCAGCCTCGCCGGCAACGGCCTTGGCTAGCAGAGTTTTGCCGGTGCCCGGAGGCCCCACCAGCAGCACCCCTTTAGGAATTTTGGCCCCCAGCTTACGGTACTTGTCGCCATTGGCTAAAAAGTCGACCACCTCTTGCAGTTCCTGCTTGGCCTCGTCTACCCCGGCCACATCGGCAAAGGTAACGCCCGTCTTGCTCTTGCCATAGCTACGGACCTTGCTTTTGCCCATGCCCACGGCAGTGCCAACGCCGCCACCTACGCTACTAAATTTTGCAGCTAGGGCCAGGGCTCCGACCAGCAAACCTGACGAAATAATTAATCCTGCGATGCTCGCGGGCGGTAAAGGTTCAGGGGAAGTTGTAATTTGTACCCCCTGACTTTTAAGCTTGCTGATCACCTCATCCGTCGGCCCAATCGGTTGCGTGGTGTAGCAGCGGCGGCCAAATTCAGGCTTGAGAGTATAGTCAATGCGATCGCGCCCGATTGTCACCCGCTGCACCTGGGCACTGTTAACCTGCTCCACAAAGGTGCTGTAGACCGACTGCAAGGGGGTTTCCGTTTTCATGGGGCAAATCCTATAGGGGAGGGGCGATAAATGTGCGAGGAGCTGGGGGAGATCCTCGCCAACCGCTCACTGTCTTGATCTTGCAGTATCTGCCCTCGCCCTTCCAGAGGGGGAAACGCCCCAAGCTAGCAGTAGTTACCGAAGGGCCAAATGCTAGTTATACGGTGCTTACGACCTTGCTTGGATGATTGCCGTATTCCCCATAGATAGGCAGTACAACTCTCGGTTCAGAATCAGCGCCATGTGTAGTGAGGGCAGAACGTTCCCCTAGCCCCCGATCAAACCTGAGGCGGTTCAGCTCCAGAGGTTTCAGTAGGCTACGGAAACCTTTGGAACTAGCACCCACCCTACAACAGGAACTCAGTGACCTCAGCACCAGTCTCGGAACCTATGCCCACGCCCTGGCCGAGGTCGGTATAGAGCACTAGCCATCTAAGTATTTGGCGAGTGCTCGGCATAAAAAAGTTACCTGAATTCGATTAAGTATCGAAAAAATACTCAGTACACAATATGAAGTTCTCACTAAGATAGAAGCCTGAGGTGCACACCCCTAGGCTTACCCGTCGGCCCCCGGCACACCTGGAGAACAGTTAGAAACACAACAGGCGATCGCCATAGTCGTCCTAGCGACTTTACAACCGTGATCGCTTGGCTACAATAGCTGGGTATTTTAGTAGGTAAACATTGGTCACTTCCGTAGAAGTGCCCTCGACGTTGACTGGCTATTACCAAAAGCCATGGAGCACCCCCGTTTTCATCCTAGGCGTAGCGGCCCTAACTAGGCACTTAATCGCGCTTTAGGCTCATCATATTTGCTGCAAGGCTTGGCCTCCACTAGGTCTTACCCCACACGCGTTATCGGTTTTGTTGTTTGGCATATCGGTCTTAGAAACATGAGTCGTCATCTACTGCGAAAGGCTTTGCGGCTTCCTCAGGCAGCAATTAAGCGATTAGTTACTGGGCTGCTACAAGTTGTGCTTTTGGCTAACCGACCGGCCCGTTTGGCCCGGTCAGGTTTTGTGCTGCCTACCACGGTGTTGTTAGTGCTTATGGTGGTGCTCACTGCCACCGCTCTTACCTATCGCTCCTTTACCCGCAGCGATATGGCTATCTCCCAGCGCGAGCAGCAGGTCATTTCCAATGCTGCAACGCCTGCGGTCGACCGGGCTAAGGCCAAAATTGAGTTTTTGTTCCAGACCGATAACCGGTTCCCCAGTGGGGTACCCAACAGCGACATTCTGGCCGACCTCATGCTTGTTACCAACACCTATGCGGGTTATACCAACGGTCGCGTTGGCCGCTTACCTGGTGCCAACGACCCCTACACCCTTCCTGATGAAACCCGAGTCGACATCAACGACGATGGTGTGCTAGACAACGCCTGGTCGTTCAATATAGACCTCAATGGCGATGGCACGGTTGCTGCCAACGAACTAGTTGTCTACTCAATTCTGGTCGACGATCAAGGGCCTCAACTAGCGACCACCACTCGCATTGATGGCCCCGTAAACCAAGCCAAAGCCAATGCCCTAGTAACCCGCACCGGACCTCTAGCCACTACCGAAGCTAGCGCGGCCTGTGCTGGTGCGCTAGCAGAGGGCGGTTGGCAGGTGGTGCAGCAAGGCAATAACTCAACCCTACAAAAGAACTTCCAGGTCAATGCTTTTGTCGCCAACCTCAACGATGCCAACCGCACCTTTGAAACTCTAGAGTTTCAGCAGTCGCGTACTGCTGCTCGGGCCAACAAATGGGGAGCCTGGTTCCGCTATGACCTAGATGTATCTCCTGGTCCAGAATTTAACTGGAACGGAGCTATGCACACCGATGGTAACTTCTTTACCTTTGCCAGCGGCGATGGCTTCAGAGCCCACATGGTCAGCTCCCACAACTCCTGCTTATACAGCCAAGAGGCCTCCGAAATTTCCCTGTCTGAACTTGACCGCAACAACGATGGTCGAGGAGCCCCAGGCACGGTCGTTTCCGGAGAGCAAGAGTTTCAAGGGCAGGCCGTTCGAGGCACCATGCGCAACGACGACACAACCACCGGCGGTAACTCTATTATCCACGTGTGGAATGGTGCTGGCGTAGCTGCCAGAGTTAACCTCAGCCTCACCAATACGACCGACTCTGTCAGAACCAACGGTGCAAATAATAGCGTCCGCCCGTCTGACGTTGCCATGAACCCCATGGCTCTGTTTACTCGCGACGTAACTGAGCATATCAACCCCGGAGTCTGGGAGCGCGATCCCAGTTGGGCTGGAGGTGATTTCCAAGTTCAGAAACGTATCATCAATGATCAGGTCGCTCGTCCCTTCGTAGACGACTTCTACCGGGCCGACAATCGCTGGGGACCAAAACCTCGCTACGACAGCCGTGATACCACCCTAGATGTCACCAATAACGCAGCTACCATTGGCGATCGCATCAATGGCCTGGGTAAACTCACCGACACAGACAATGGTTTCGACGGCTATTGGGAGCGCCAGGCAACCTCGACCGGCATGCGCCTAATTGTGGGTCAGCGCCTAGAGCTAGGCAATGCCAACGTGTGGAACTCTAGCCCCGTTAGTGCGCCCCTAAACGCTGACAACGGGGCAGACCCACTCTACCCAGCTAAGGTTAGGCCCGCTGTCGACAACCGGTTTGGTCGCAGCCACGAATACTTGCAGCGCAAAGCCCTGCGCGACAACCTGGCCGCTGTGCAGGGCATGGTCGTCTATCACTATCAAATCAACAGCGGCACCTTCCCCGCCGCCTGCATGGCTACAACGGCCCACCCTGGGACGACTCAGGCTATTCTCAACAGCCGTACCTTCAACAACTACCCAGTTTCTACTACTCGCCTGCGAGCTGATTTCTTAAACGGTACTGGCACCAACGGCTGGGAGTTTGCGCTTAACCCGGCCTTTGATACAGAGGGCGAATTTGCCACGCAGATTGGCTCCGGTCAGCCCTTGGGTAAAGCCCTCAGAAACCTGGCCTACTTTGCGGGCGATCCCAAAGGGGGTGCTCCTTCGTTTAAGCCCGTCCAAGATGTAGCTGGTGCCGTTGGTGCTGAAGTGCATCCAGCCCCCTACTTCAACATGTGGGGCGACTTCTCCCCGCTGCGGCGCGTCTTTGTCGAATATCTCGATGCGGGTACAACCTATGCCAACCTCAGCCCTGCTGACAAAGCCACTCTGCACAGCGCCGCCTGCACCATTAGCCTACTGGCCTACAACATCCAGAGCGATTACCTAGAAGTTCGTGCCCTAGCCGGCACAAGTCTCAACATCAACTTCCAAAACATCGGCTCTCAAATGAGAAACGCGCTGTTTCGGATTAGCAACTATGTAGGCTACATAGGTGCTGCCGACCCGACTATTAGATCTACCTCTGCGTCGGTACTGTTTGCTCAGATGGGCAAAAGCAGAGCCTGGACAGACACAAACATTAGTAACGCTGCATGTGAACCTGGCTTTACCGATTCTGCCGGTTACCAAAAAGAGTGCGACTTTGGCGAATATTTTGCCGAATACACTCGTCAAGACTGGATCACGATTCTCGGTAGCCCTGCTACAGGCGCCACTCCTGCCGAAGTAACCGCTATTGTAGATTTCGCCGAGAAAAAGGATTACTTGACCAGCACTATTCGCGATCGCGAACTGGGCTTTAGAAAAGGGTTGCCACAAACTTCCCTTGGCGCTCAGGGCGGTGGAGGCAATACCGTAGTTTGGAATCCAACGACCGGCTACACAGATCCCATTAGTCTGTTTGGCAGCAATAGCGCTCGCTTTAAACTGCAGTGCGACCCCAACTTCTTTAGCCAAACTGTTGCTACTGGTGGTGGTGGCACAGACGACGTTGGCATCTTTGGTTACATTGGCTGTAGCCAATCCTCAGTCATGGATGTCCGTCACCCGTCGCTGTACTACCTGTTTCCATTAGCCGACCACGACTTCGATGGCGATGGCCGCACCCAGCAGCCCGATGGCACCGTTTTCCCCATCCTCCCCCAGCCCGCTGAGGAGTACATCACCAATGCTTACGTTCGCGACGTCAACCCCCCTGGCTCTACTACGATTCTCTTCCGCCGGGTAGGCAGCGGTACAGACCCCGTTGTTGATACCGACAATCTTGCCGCCGTACCCAAATCGGCTACCGCTAGCAGCTGGACCGTGCCTGCTGCCAGCACTACCGGGGCGCCCACAGTCGCCAACATCAGCGATCAGGCTCAAGCCTTCAAAATCCTTGGCCCTGGTGGTGCCATTATTCGAGTTCCCTTCCTAGACAAAGGCGTCTACAACGGTCGCGAGCAGCTTAATACTCGGGCACTAGACATCGATATTGAGGCGTTAACTACCCGCACAACTCCTGGTGGTGACTTCTGGCTCTCGGCCAACCCCGACAACCGGGGCGAGGGTGTCGTCTACGCCTTTAGAGAAGACGCCGTGCGAGAAGACGAAGTTACCCGGCCTAAAAACGCCACGGCCACCGTCACGGCAGCCTATTGCCAAACCCTCAATGGCTCTAACCCTAAGCGCTTTAATATCGAAACTGAGGCGAACTGCCGCATGCGGGTTGAGCCCGGCACAACCCCTGTCTTTCAAGACCCACCCCTAACAGATGAGCTAATCAGCCTCAAACCCGTAGACTTCTATGCTGATCCTCAGCGTCGGGCCCACGGCTTTAGGCTCCGCACCTTTACCGGCTCCCCAGCAGACTTTAGCGGCACTAACTTTGCCCGCAAGGTAGGCATGACCTTCGTTACCGACAACAGCGTCTACATTCAAGGAGATTTCAACCCCCACAGCACCACGGGCGGAGTCGGCAACATCATTGAGGAATTTACCGATACCCTTTACGACAAAACTCCCGCCAACGCCTTTGGCCTTCCGTTCTACAACGCCCGAACGCAGGCTGAGCTAAACACCAATACGTTTGCGACGCTCTCTGCAGATCACTGGAGACCGGTAGAAGTTTTGGCTGATGCCATCACCATTCTCTCTGGCTCCTTCAGAGACGGTGCCATAGAAGATGGCTTTGTTAGAGCTAGGCCAGGCAGCGAGGGCGGTGCGACATCGTCTTACATGAACCAAAACCGTCCTACGCTTAGCGCTGATGAGACTAACTGGGTTCGTGAAAGCGCTGCTGTGATTGGAGGTGTTCCGGTTGCTCCGGTATGGGTGGACCGAAACGGCACTTACTACCGCAGCAATCTTGGTACTACACCACCAATTCAGCCCTTCTACAGTCTCTACGACAGCGACAGTGCTTGGACAGATTTCACCCGTACCGATGGCGATAGACGGCGCAATACGCAAAGGGCTACTACCACCTTTGTCAATGCCACCTTTGTCAGCGGGTTAGTACCTGAGCGCCCCCAGCAGGGCTACGGCGGTCTTCACAACTTTGTGCGACTGCTAGAAGACTGGAACGACAATGTGGATCTACACATTGCTGGGTCGTTGATTCAGCTCAACTTCTCAACCAATGCCACCGGTCCCTTTGAGCACGATCTTTGGCAGGCAACCAACGCCGATCTGCCGCCTACTGAAGAACGTCTGGGTTATTACAAGCCGCCCAGTCGTCGATGGGGCTACGATGTGGCTCTGCTCTACGTGCCTCCTGCCCCCGCGGCCCGACGCTTTGTGAGCATTGGCACCCCCCGCAGCGAGTACTACCGCGAGCTGCCATCCGACGACCCATATATCGTTAACCTGCGCTGCGCAGAAAATGCTGCTGGTACAAGGCTGATGCCTAATTTCTGTACAAAAGCCTAACTAACAACTGCACCCGCACTGTGACACCAGGAGTTCGCACATCGTGATTACCAATCGACTCAAACGCCATCTTTACTGGGCTGGGGGGCGCTCCCCAGCTCAGGGGCAGCAGGGCCTCACCCTGATTGAATGTCTAGTCGCCATTATTGTTGTGGGTCTCGTTAGCAGCGCCATTGCTCCTGCCCTGGTTATTTCGGTAGCCACTCGGGTACAGAGCCAAAAGGCGGAGCAGGCCCTAGAGCTAGCCCAGTCTGAAATCGATCGGGTGCGCCTACTCGTCGAGCGCGCTGAGGCCAATGATGGCAACCTGCCGCCCTCTACTCCCATCAACGGTGCTAACCCAGACAGTAGGGTGGCCGAGGTGGCCGGGCCAACCTACGGTGCCCCTGTGGCTGCCCCCACTACGGCTTTTCAGACCCGTGCAGCTAGCCTCAACGGCAACCAGTTTGCCGTGCAGACCTACCGTACCCCAGGTCGATTTGTCGGTAGTGTGCCCGTTACCTTTGGCATGGGCGTGCGAGTGTACGACTATGAGGCTGTGCTAAACGGCAGCGGTAACTTAGACAAAGTTCCCGCTGCCTTACGCATGGTTGATGGTGCAGGGCAGCGAGGCCGACGCCCTCTAGTTGCTCTTTACACCAATGTCACAGTGGGTGACGGGGCTAGTTCTCTCTGCCAGTACATTAAGCATCTCGATAATGCGGCTTCGGTACCTACCGGCTGCAACTAACTGTGCGATCTACAATCATCTCCTGATGGGTGACACCCTATGGCTAACAAAGCCGATATGAATTTAATGCTGGCTTGGCTGCTACGAGCTAAACAAACCAGTCGGCGAGGCTTTACCCTAATTGAGCTGCTGGTTGCGATCGTGGTTGGGTCGCTCATCGTTGGCACCATGCTGTATTTGGTGGTTGAGATGCTGAGAATCAACCGCCGCGAAGAAATACTGACCCAAACGCAGCAGGACATGCGTCGCGCGATCGACTACATTACTCGCGATGCTGGTGAGGCGGTCCATATTTACTCAACCCCTGCTGCGGTAACTGGCCAGCTGAATGGGTTTCCCAACGGCGGCGAAGTGCCGGTGCTGGCCTTTTGGCGGTTAGACCCGCTGGATCCAACCAACGCTGGCGTTCGAGCCTTTTTTAACACCACATGTTCTTCAGCCTTTTCGGGGACCAAACTCAACGAGTGCAATACTCTGCGACTTCGCCAGGGCTACTATACCCTCGTGATCTATGCCCAGCAACAAAATGCCGGCAACGACATTTGGGGTGGCAAGTCTAGAATTGTGCGCTATGAGCTGCCTAAATACACGGCAGCTGGGTTGGCTAACCTAACTATCACGCCGGGCTATGCAGAACCGACGGGTAGCGTCAATACCTTTGCAAACTGGACTAAAGGAACAGGAGCTACCCCTCGTAACCTGTCGGTGCTCACCGACTTTGTAGACAACACTGATCCAAACGAAGCGACTACTGGCCTTTGCCCAACAGGCTATTTGCAAACTCCGGCCAATGCCAATAATTTCTATGCCTGTGTACTGCAAAATACTACACGGATTGACAACGACAGTGGCTTAACTGTTGGCAGTAACCAAACGCTAATTGTATTTTTGCGAGGCAATACCGCCACCGAAAGTTCGGCTCTTGGGTCATTTTCCCAAGCTGGGCGATTGCCAACATTAAAGTCTGAAGTGCTAATTCGGGGTGTTATCGATAAGCAGCCTGGGTTGTAGTTGGTAAGGTGCAGTTCAAGGTTAGTTTGAGTTGAGTTGTTTTATTTTGGTAGCTGCTATGAAACGCCTGCGCACACTAGCCAAACAGTCGGAAGTAGGGTTCACCCTGATTGAGCTGCTGGTGGTTATTGTTATTGCTGGGGTGCTAGCTGGTATTGCGGCACCGAGCTGGTTTGCCTTTTCAAACCGCCAGAGGGCGATCGCTGTACGTAGCGATGTTATTCAGGCGGTTAAAACTGCTCAGCAAGACGCTATACAGCTGCGGCAGGCCAGACAGATACAGGTTGTTACTACTGCGCCTAATCCCACCCTTAGAATTGGCTCGTTAGACTTTAGTACTGGCAACGCGGTATTTAACGGCAGAGAACAGGTGCTTGGGGGAGAAGCTAACAAAACAGGGCAGATTGCGCTGACAGCCTACAGGGTACTGCCCAACGGCACTAGAGACACTACAGTAAACACTATTGCCTTTAACCACCAGGGATTACCTACTGATAGAAATAGCCTACCCTTTGTCATTACTATTAGCGGTGGACCAGGCACGATTCAGCAGTGCGTAATTGTGGCTAACTTGTTGGGTAGTCTCAAAACTGCTAACAACACCGAATGCGACAACCCCAGAGTTGGTCTTAACTAACCCAACACTACATCGTCGAGCTCTGCAGAGCTTAGGCTATCTACTGCCTAAGTATCTACTCCCGCGTGGTCCCATTTCATGATAAAAACAATGGGCACGTTTTGCTAAGCGAGGTACCCCATGGCTGCATCTTCCCCGTCCCTTGAGGGCCAGGTCGCTATCGTCACAGGGGCTTCACGGGGCATTGGTCGAGCCGTGGCGATCGCCCTAGCGGCCTCAGGGGCTCAAGTCGTTGTAAACTATGCCCGCTCTAGCACCGCCGCCGATGAGGTGGTTACTCAAATTGCAGAGGCAGGCGGCAGCGCCGTAGCCATTCAGGCCGACGTCTCCCAGACAGATCAGGTAGACGCGCTGATCAGCGGCACCCTAGAGAAATTTGGCCGCGTCGATATCTTGGTCAACAACGCTGGCATTACCCGCGACACCCTGCTGCTGCGCATGAAGCTTGAAGATTGGCAGGCCGTCATTGACCTCAACCTGACCGGAGTGTTTTTGTGCACTCGGGCAGTGGCTAAGATCATGCTAAAGCAGCGATCGGGGCGAATTGTCAATATTGCTTCGGTGGCCGGTCAGATGGGCAACCCGGGTCAGGCTAACTACAGCGCGGCAAAGGCCGGCGTAATTGGGTTTACCAAAACCGTGGCTAAAGAACTGGCCAGTCGGGGCATAACCGTTAACGCTGTAGCCCCAGGCTTTATCGAAACCGACATGACCGGCGATCTATCCAACACAGACGACATTCGCAAATTCATTCCCCTAGGGCGGTTTGGCCAGCCCGAGGATATTGCAGGCATGGTGCGGTTTCTAGCAGCAGACCCCGCGGCATCCTACATTACCGGCCAGGTGTTCAACGTAGATGGCGGCATGGTGATGGCCTAGGCGCGATTTACCATCCGCAGCAGCCATAGGGTGGCAGACAGCGATACAAAGTGGGCCAGCAGCGTGTTGGTGTTGGCCTGCACTACAAAAATATCGAAGGCTTCAACGTACTGATTGATGTTGCCCGGCACAAACACGGTCCCCCCCTGGGGTTGAGACAGCGCCTTACCCAACAGTGAACCAATCAGCGCCTGACTACCAAACAGGGTAATTAACATACCAACCATGCTGACAATGGTGCCCAGCCGCAGGGCCTGGAGAGCATCTTTCGGGCTGGGGCGCTTGGTGATGTCGCGGCTGCGTAACCGCCGCCCTAACTGAGTGTAGCGAAACGCCCAAAAGGCGCTGAGGTAGACGGCTACTAACCCTAGGGCGGCAAACAGCAGCCCTACACCCGTGCCGGGATTTGCCGTCCCTCCCGATCGCGCCCCCAAGTTCACTAGAGCAAACATCAGCACCAGGCTGGAGATTGCTGCGAGTACGATCTGAACCCAAAAGCTGATCCAGCCCACTACGCGAAAGGAGCCTGAAATCCGCCGTACGGCGGGGGGTAGGGTGTAGTCAAAGTCTGTAGTCATACCTGTGATTCTAGCCTGTGATTTTAGCCTGGGGGCAAGGTCTTCTGAATGATACATTTGGGGAAAGGCTTGGGGGCATGGATATGGTGGAAGCGATTGACCAGGCAAAGACTCGGGTGCAGGAGTTGTGCGATCGCTGGGGTCCCCGCGTAGACTACTTAGCCATTCGCCTAGAACAGTCGGAGGGCACCGACATTTTTTTGCGGGGTGGGCAGGCAGAAACCCTCAGCGAGGCGATCGCGATCGGAGGGCATGTTAGGGCTTGCTACCGAGGCGGCTGGGGCTTTGCTAGCTTCAACGACCTGGAGAGCTTAGCCCCCTGCGTAGAAGCCGCCGTCGCTGCCGCCCGCCTAGTCGGCCATGACGAAACCCTATTGGCACCTGTGGCTCCTGTACAAGTCACCCGCCGATTACCCCTTACCGGCACTGACCCACGCCAAATTTCCCTAGCTCGCAAAAAGGCCCTGTGCAACCACTATGCTGACCTACTCCAAGGCATAGATCACCGGATCGCCACTACATCTGTCCGCTACAACGATGTGGCCCAACGGGTGCTTCTGGCCACCTCAGAAGGCACTTTGATCGATCAAGCCTGGTCCGACATGGAAATGCGCTTTGCGGCTACCGCCCGCGACGGCGACACAGTCCAGACTGGGCGCGAAACCACTGGCTCGCGCAAGGCTTATGAAGATTTAGAGGATCTAGATGATCAGGTCATGGGAGCCGCCCAAAGGGCAGTGGCCGCTCTAGATCTGCCTTCTGTGCGGGGCGCTGCTTACGATGTGGTGATCGACCCAATTTTGACTGGACTGTTTGTCCACGAGGCCTTTGGTCACCTATCGGAAGCCGACATGGCCTACGAAAATCCCGACCTGCTGGAGTCGATGAGTTTGGGTCGACGGTTTGGCCCCGACAGCCTGCAAATTTTTGATGGCGCCGCTCCCCAAGGCCACCGGGGCAGCTATTTTTATGACGACGAGGGTACCCCCGCCACCACCACTCAGCTAATTGAGAATGGCGTTTTGGTGGGGCGGCTGCACTCCCGCGAAACGGCGGGCAAGCTGGGTGAGCAGCCCACAGGCAATGCCCGATGCCTCAACTATCACTACTCGCCCCTGGTGCGCATGACCAACACCTGGATTGAGCGGGGCACTACCCCGGTTGATGACCTGTTTGCTGACATCAAAGAAGGCGTCTATGCCCGCAACTGGCTAGAGGGCATGACCAATGGCGAAATGTTTACCTTTACCGCCGGGGAAGCCTGGATGATTCGCAACGGCAAGCTGGCGGAGCCCGTACGCGATGTTACCCTATCGGGCAATGTGTTTCGCACCCTGGCCGATATTGAAGCGATCGGCGATGACTTCTATTGGGATGAGTCGGGAGGCTGCGGCAAGGGTGGGCAGAATGGGCTGCCAGTAGGCTGTGGAGGTCCTAGCTTACGCATTCGCAATGTGGTGGTTGGGGGCGAGGCCGAAGCCGAGTATGAGTGACAGTTCGGTGAATCAAGGGCGCATTTTACGCAATCTTATGCGCCTGATGGATGTTACCTGTGGCCACAGCCTCTACGAGGTGTTGCCCCGTGGGGTGCAGGTGTGGTTGCCAGAGCAAGGCAAGGGGGTTTACCCCGATCTGCTGGTGGTGGCTGGCGAACCTCTGCTCCACGATGGTCAGGACGATAAATTGCTTAACCCCTGCGTCATCTTTGAAATTCTATCGGGTCCGACCCCGAGCTATGACCCAGAAGCCGCCATGCTGCCCGATAGTCAAAGACTGGCCAAAGGCCAACGCAGCGGCATGTTTCGCCGCTGCCGGGCGATCCCTTACCTGCAAACCTACCTGTTTGTGCACCAGACCGAGGCCCGGGTGGAGCAGTTTTATCGGGCGGAGGAGCACCTCTGGGGCATGACGGCTCAGAGCGGGCTCGACTCAGTGGTAGAGCTGGCGATTACCGATGCCCGCCTGCCTATGATGGATATCTATGAGCAGGTGGATTTTAGCTTGCTAGTTTAGGGAGACAGCCGAGCGATCGCCCACCCATCATCCTGCCAGCTATACAAAAATCGGTCGTGGAGACGGCTGGGTCGGCCCTGCCAAAACTCAAAGCTGGTGGGCTTGACCCGGTATCCCCCCCAAAAGTCGGGCAGGGGGACTTCCTGATTGAGAAATTTTTCCTTCATTTTCTCAAATTGCATCTCTAGCAGCTGCCGCGAGGAAACAACGCTGCTCTGCTGCGACACCCAAGCCCCCAGCTGACTACCCCGAGGGCGCGACGAAAAGTAGCGCAACGACTCTGCCGCCGAAATTTTGCTGGCGGGGCCTGCGATCGCCAGCTGCCGCTCTAAGGGGTACCACGGGAACAGCATCGAAACTTGAGCATTCTCAGCCATGTGCTGCGCCTTGCGGCTGCCGTAGTTGGTAAAGAAGACAAAGCCGTCGCGATCGAAATACTTAAGCAGTACAGTGCGCTGGTAAGGAGCCCCCTCCGGAGACACCGTAGACAGCACCAGCGCATTGGGCTCTAGTAACTCAGCCTCACGGGCCTGCTGAAACCACAGCTCAAATTGGGCAAAGGGATCGGGGTTGAGATCAGCTAGGTCCAATCCCCGCTGACTGTAGTCACGGCGCAGTTCACCAATATCCATGGCGTGTTTCGGCTTAATCTTTCAGGCTTAAGGACTCGGCGTTAAACAATCTCATCCAAGGCGTCTTTAACCCGAGCATAGTGGTAGGTGAACCCAGTGGCCTCGGTGCGCTTGGGTAAGACCTGCTGCCCTTCTAGCACGACCTGGGCTCCGTCGCCCAATATGGTTTCTAGCACGAAGTCAGGCACCGGCAGCCAAGAAGGGCGATTGAGAACTTTACCTAGGGTTTTGCAAAACTCGGCCATGCGCACTGGGTTAGGGGCGGTAGCGTTATAAATTCCTTCCATTTGGGGGTCGTTGAGAGCCTGCACGATCAGACTCACCAAATCGTCGCGGTGAATCCACGAAAACCACTGGCGGCCGCTGCCAATTGGCCCACCGGCAAACATGCGAAAGGGGGTGAGCATTTTGGCCACCGCTCCGCCCATACCCAGTACAATGCCAAAGCGCAAAATTACCAGACGGGTACCGTAATCTTTAACCGACTGGGCCGCCCCTTCCCAGGCCTGGCAAACCTGGGAGAGAAAGTCGTCTTCAATAGGGGTACTGGTTTCGTCAAAAGTGGCGCTCTCGCTGGTGCCGTAGTAACCAATGGCCGAAGCGTTCACCCAAACCTGGGGTTTGGGCTCAGCCTTAGCTAGAGCCTCTATTAGCTTTTCGGTGCCTACCTTGCGGCTGTCTAAAATCGCCTGCTTGTGCTCATCGCTCCAGCGCTCTGAGATGGGTGCTCCAGCTAGGTTGACCACCCCATCGCAGCCGGAGAGTATATTCGTTTGCCAATCGCCTAACTCTAACGGGCTATAGCCCACCACTTCTACTTTAGGGAAGGCGGCTTGAGGGAATACCCGGCGGCCATGGTCGATGCTGCGAGTGAGCACCACCACGGTGTGGCCATCGGCCTGGAGCCGTTCTACCAGGCGGCTGCCGACGAAACCCGTGGCTCCAGTAATTGCAATTTTCATGGGCACCTGATTCTGGGTAAGGATAGGGTTGATCCGCTAGCTCAGGACGCCAACGGGCGATCGCTGCCAAAACTTAGGACAGCTAGCAGGCTCACAACCGCCTGCGATTCAGACTTACAGAAACGTCCTTGGGGGTGGTTGCTGCATGACCTGCCATAGAGGCGGGCTTGGTCTAGGATAAACCATCTGCCTGGGACGATTCACCATCAGCTATGCTGTTTGCCTCAGGACAACTCTCCATAAAACGCATCAAGATCTACCGAGGATCGGTGCAATCCGTGATCAGAGTGCATTCTACCGCTTGCAGTTGATCTCCCTTGGAGCTACCAAAAATTAGTGGAACATCTTCGGGCTCGCCAGCGAGGGAACCTTTTTGATTCAGAAATTTGAGGGCCTGGGCAAAGTGGCGGCGAAAGCTTTGAAACGTTGCGATCGCCCCAAGGTGACAAAAGTTAGCAGCCCGGTGTGATGTCTTATAGCCCTTCTCACCTCGGGTAACCTGTCAATGGTCTCGGTCGTGCCCCCATAGGATTCAACCATGCAAGCTTGAGCGGTAATGGCAGCACCGGTCTAGCGGCGACGATTGATCAAAATGATGTAGTACAGCAGATTGAGAAACGCAGTAAACGCTGTGGCTACATAGGTTAGAGCAGCGGCACCGAGCACGGCTCTCGCCCCTTTTTGCTCTTCACCCTGAAGAATACCCAACTCATTAACTAACCGGAGGGCCCGACGCGATGCGTCAAACTCCACCGGCAAAGTGACTACGTGAAATAACAGCACCATTGCAAAGAAGAGCACCCCCAGCCAAGCCAGGTTGAGAATGTTGAGAATAAGTCCTGCCATAATCAGCATCGGCCCTATGCGAGAGCCCAGGTTGACCACAGGTACGAGGACGGCCCGTAGGTTCATGAACTTGTAGCCCTCCACGTCTTGAAGCACGTGGCCACACTCGTGAGCCGCCACCGCCGCCGCCGATAAAGAACCCGATCTGTAGATGCCTTCAGAAAGGCGCACAGCCCTGGCTCGAGGGTCGTAGTGATCGGTGAGTTCACCAGCCACGGGCTCAACTTTGACGTCGCGCACACCCTTTTTAACCAAAATGGTTTGGGCCACCTGAGCACCGGTCATTCCCATATTGGACTGCACCTGAGAATACTTGCGATAGGTGCCTGTAACCTTGTTCTGCGCCCAAAAGGTCAGGATGGCTGTAGGGATAGCAACCACCAGGATGTAGATGGGGTCGAAGAACATGAGCTGGCCCAGGGATAGAGGTAGATGACAGTTCGCATTTCGGGAATGATAGCAGCCACGCTATAAGGATTCTCTAAGCTTTAAGGTGCTCCTAAGGATTGGAGGGAGGTAGGGAGTGGGAGGGTAGGAGGTGGATGGGTATCGGGACATTCCTCACGCCTCACCCCCTACTCCCCACTCCCTCACTTTCCCTGTTGGTACGCAGAGTAGAGGGCTTCTAAAAACGTGTCGGTGGTCATTTCAGTGGGCAGAGTTTCTATCGCCAGCTGATCTTTGAAGCGGCGGGCTAGCTGATCGCTGACGAGAATTTTGGCCTTGGGGCTCATGGCCTGTCGCCGCTGCAAAAACTCGCGCACGGTAGCAAAGTCGTCAGGGGAGAGACGGGTAATATCGACTATGGCTAGCAGGTCTTTGCCAATCGCCTGCGATCGCTCGGATACCTGAATCTCGCCATTGCTCACAGGGTCAGCCTGCACGACCAGGGTGCCAGCCAGCCAGTCGCCTATCCGCTTCTCAGTTTTGCTCAGCAATACGCAGAAAAAGCCAATGAAGAGAATATCGTCGATAGGGCGCAGCAGCGATCGCAGAGTAGCCTGAGGCAATCGCTCGGGCTGGCCGTCGTCGCGAATGACACGAATTTTGGCGTAGCGCTTGCCGGGGGTTTGGCCGTACCACCAGGTTTCGAACAGGGCAAAGTAGCCGACATAGAGGGCAAAGGCAAGGATTGCTGCGATCGCTGTGATCCACAGCTGCACGGTTTCGCTCGGAATCGTCAGCAGCGTATCTATCGCCAGCAGCCGCACCAGCAAAAAACTGTAGACAACGGCTAGCCCCGTTAGCCCAGCTCCCAAGCAAAGGTAGTCAAAGGTGAGGGCCACAGCCCGACTACCCACTCCCGCCAGCACGAAATCTAATTCAACGCTTTCGGGGGTGCGAATGGTAACGGTGTTGAAGAGGGGCATTGGGGGCGAGGGGTGGGGAGTGGATGGGTGAAGAGTGGATGGGTGAGGGGGATGGGGAAGGTGAGGAGGATGGGGAAGTGCAATCAAACACTCTTATCTCCCTCATCTCCCTCATCTCCCTTATCCCCTTATCTTCCTCACCTCAAAACTACAGGTCAGTACCAAGACCTGACCCGTCATCGTGGCGCAGGGAGAAATCTAGGCCCTCACGGCGGCTGCGCAAGTCGTAGTAGAGGACGCCTTTAACCGCCTGCCATAGGGGCAGCACGACCAGGCTGCCCACTAGACTCAGCACCAGGCTGAGCACAGCGGCAATGCCATAGACTGTGTCATTGGCGGGCACCAGCTCCAGCAAAATGCTGGGGATGTAGTTAGTCACAGCCAAAATGGGCAGCTGAATTAAAAACGTGGCCAAAAACACCACCTGAATGCGCACAATTGAGTCCTTGGTGAGTTCCCAACTGCGGCTCATGCTGCCGCCAGCATCAGATTGAGGCTCAATGGCTAGCACCACCTCAGAGATAAACAGACGCGAGGCTATCCAAATCAGCGCTACAAGCAAAATTCCTAGGCCGATCAGCCCGCCTAAGACAATGCCCATTACACCGCCGACCGCTTCATTGATCAACGCTGATAAAATGCCTGCCGTCAAAAAACCGATGCTACCTCCGGCAATCATCGCCAGCAGCGCCACCCCCAGATAGGCAGCCATGTATGCCAGCAGCAGCAAGAAGCCTAGAAATAAGAACTGTCCTAAGCGAGGGGCCACCTGGCGTCGAGCATCTAAAGCGGTTTCGGGCTGACTAATCAACTCGCGAAAGGACAGCCTGCCAATGACGCTGGAGAGCGCATAGTACTTGGCAGAGCCGTAGAGCAGTGGCAGAAACCCCACCAGCGCTCCTACTAAACCACCAATCACCGCCCCCACCTCACCGCCCACTCCGGCGCCAATACCGACCAGAATTGCGACCGCCAGACCCATGCCAAAGATCCCAGCCACAAACCATAGAGTGGCCAGCGCTGCCAGCTGACAAAAAGTCTTGAATCGGTCTTTGTAGAGCCGCAGCGCCGCGCTCACCACGTCACCGGGATTGAGGGGGCCGAGCTGGCTACCCTGCTGTGCAGATGAGGTCATCGGCTCCGTCTCCTAGAGGTTTTACAACGGTGTACGTTCATTTCGAGGTTAGCCTACACTTCTCTGTAGAATGCCCGTTTTTCTGGCTTTGCTTCATGAATATTCAGCGTTGGATGGCCCGGCGAGAAACCAGCTGGCGACAGCTCGAAACCCTGCTCACCCAGGCCGAGAAAAGCGGGCTCAGATCGCTCTCTGCCGTCGAGGTGCGACAGATGGCCAGCCTCTATCGGTCAGTCTCGGCAGATTTAGCTCGGGCCAAAGGGCATGGCGTGGGTCAGTCCGTCATTAAGGATTTGCAGCGGCTTACCAGTCGCAGCTATAGCCAAATCTATCAAGGCTCTCGCCGCCAAGAGTGGCAAGCGCTCTGGGATTTCTGCCGCTACGGCTTTCCGGCAGTAGTGCAGCGGAGTTGGGCTTATATTGCCGTAGCTACGGGGCTGTTTGCGATCGGTGGATTTGTAGGCTGGTGGTTTGCCTGGCAAGATCCGGCTTTTTTGACATTGGTGCTGGGCCAAGAATTTGTCGAAGAGGTCAAAACTAGCCAGGAATTGTGGACGGTTTCCATCATGGGCATTGAGCCCGTTGCCTCTAGCGGCATCATGATCAACAACATTGGGGTTTCCCTGCGGGCGCTGGTGGGGGGCGTCACGATGTTTATGCCTGAGGTGCCGCTCATTACTCCACCAGGGGCGTTCACGGTGTTTTTGCTGGTGTTTAACGGGCTAATGATTGGCTGCGTTGGTGTACTGGTAGCCCAGGCCAATTTGGCCTATGACCTCTGGGCCTTTGTGTTGCCCCACGGGGCGCTAGAGCTGCCGGCTATTTTTATGGCAGGGGGGGGCGGGCTGCTGCTGGCCCGAGGCATTTTGCTGCCTGGCCCCTACCGCCGTATCGATGCCCTGAAGCTGTATGGCCTACAGGCTGCTCAGCTGCTCTATGGCATCATCCCCATGCTGGTGATTGCGGGGCTAATTGAAGGGTTTTTCTCGCCGCAGACGTGGATTCCTAACGAGTTCAAATACATTGCAGGAATAGTTATATTCATTGCCCTGGTGCAGTACTGTCGCACCCAGCGCCCGACAAAGAGCTTAATTTTGTAAGTAGCAAAACAATGCTCAATATATTGAGATAAAGCAATTCAGATAGTTATGGAGACGTTAAAGCAGAGCCGTCGATTTAGGTGGCAATCTCTAAAAGTGGTCTATCTGCCAAAGCGATCGCGAAGCTTATGACTACAATAGGGCAGTATTTCGGTTGGGCTTATTGCCACTTGCCATGTCGCCCTCACCCCCATCCCCGCCTCGCACCCTGCTCAAAACCGTTACCCAGGCCTTTCAGGCCGTGCAAGCCAAGGTCGACTTTGGCAAGCTGGCGGTCAAACCGGGGGCTCGCGCTGCCGAGCTAGAGGTCACGGTCAACGGCAAACCCACCACCTATCCCCTGCTGGGTGAGCACTACATTATGGGGCGCAGCACTTCCCAGTGCGACATTGTGGCCCCCAGCCCCATCGTCAGCCAGGTGCACGCCACCCTCACCCGCGACACCAACCGCCCCAGCCAGCCCTTCGTGATGAAGGATCGCAACTCTACCAACGGCATTTATCAGGGCAAAAAGCGGCTCACCCAGGTGGTGATGAACCACGGCGATGTCTACACTCTCGGCCCGCCAGAGCTGGAGGATGCCGTCAAACTGCGGTTTAGTGAGCCACCCCCCTGGTATGTCAAAACCGCCCGCTACACCCTCTATGGCTTCACCGGCCTCTCCTTGGCTGTGGGTGCCTGGATCGTGGGAGTAGAGTGGCCCAAAATTCCGATGCGGCCTTTGCCCGACTCGGTACAGGGACCCGTGGTGGTGTTGGGTGAAGAAGATGGGGCTACCGTGCCGCTACGGGAGCAGCTAACTCAGTCTCACCAAGAACTGCGTCGCATCGGCGACTTTTCGCCTTACCTACCCCAGGCGCTAATTGCGTCTGAAGATGCTCGCTACTACTGGCACCTGGGGGTAGACCCCCTCGGCGTTTTACGGGCAGTGGTAGTTAATCTGCGCAGTGGCCGTATTAGCCAAGGGGGCAGCACGATTACCCAGCAGCTGGCCCGCAGCGTTTATCGCGAGTACACAGGCACTGAGGATTCGGCGGGGCGCAAAATTCGCGAGGCGATCACGGCCCTCAAGCTGGAGACTTTCTACAGCAAAAATTACCTGCTGCTCACCTATCTCAACCGGGTTTATCTGGGCGAAACCCTCTACGGCTTTGAGGATGCATCTCAGTTTTACTTCGACAAGCCCGCCCGCGACTTGACCCTGTCGGAGGCGGCGACCCTGGTGGGCATCTTGCCCGCCCCCAACGCCTTTAACCCCGTACAAAACTACGGCGCTGCCGTGTCCAACCGCGATCTTGTGCTCGATCGCATGGTGGCTTTGGGCATGGTGAGCCAGGAAGAGGCACGGCGGGCGCGGCGATCGCGCATTGAGATCAGCCCCGATGCCACCCGCCAGCTCCAGAGCACTCGCGCTCCCTACTTCTACAGCTATGTCTTTGAAGAGCTCGACAACGTGCTGGGCACCTCCCTGGCGCGGGAGGGCAACTTTTATGTGGAGACTAGCGTTGACCTAAATCTCCAGACAGCGGCAGAAGGAGCTCTCAGCCAAGATATCGCCACCCAGGGAGCTGCCCTGGCCTATTCTCAAGGGGCCGTGGTCACCCTCGAAACCAGCACTGGGGCCATTCGCGCATTGGTGGGTGGTGTAGACTTTGCCCAGAGCCAGTTCAACCGGGCCTCCCAGGCGCTGCGCCAGCCGGGTTCGACCTTTAAACTGTTTGCCTATGGGGCGGCCCTAGAGCAGGGCATCTCTCCGGGGCGATCGTTCTCTTGTGAACCTATGAACTGGAACGGGCAGCGGTTTGCGGGCTGCCGGTCGGGCTCGGCCCCGCTGGATATGTACGCCGGGATGGCCCGTTCTGAGAATGTGGTGGCCCTGCGCATTGCCCAGGAGGCAGGGCTGCGCAACGTCATCAACGTCGCCGAACGCCTGGGCATCGAGTCTGACCTAGTGGCCTCGCCAGGCCTCACCCTGGGCGAAAGTGTAGTCACCCCGCTGGAAATCACTGGCTCCTTTGCCGCCGTGGGCAACAACGGCGTGTGGAACCGACCCCACGGCGTATTGCGGGTGCTCGACAGCAGCGATTGCACTGACCCCAACGACATCAACACCTGCCGCGTCATCTACGAGTTTGGCCAGGCCGGAGACGCCGATCGCCAAGCGATCGACTCTAGCATTGCCAGCACCCTGACGGGGCTGATGCAGGGCGTGGTGCAGGGTGGTACTGGCCGCAGCGCCTTTTTAGGCCTGGGGGAAGCGGGCAAAACTGGCACCACCGACGACAACCGCGACCTCTGGTTTATAGGGTTCGTTCCAGGCCGTGACCTGACTACAGGTGTTTGGCTCGGCAACGACGACAATACCTCTACCCAGGGCAGTAGCGGTCAGGCCGCGGCTGTGTGGGGCAACTACATGCGTCAGGTGGTGCAGTAGCAGGTTAGTGGTCTGTCAGTAAGCTCAGAGAGTGCTGTACCAGGGCCAGAGTCTACTCGACTAGGCTCAGAGAGTGCTTGTACTGGGCTCAAACATCACTTGGCTCGGCCAAAGATTGCTCAGCTAAGCTCAGAGATTACTCGACTAAGTTCAGAGACCACTCGGTTAGGTTTAGAGACTACTCGACTAAGCTCGAAGACTGCTTAGTTAGGTTTAGACACTACTTGAATAAGCTTAGAGACTACTCAGCTGGGTAAAGGGAATCCCCGGGTGCTCGTGGTTTTAGTGCTATCGGTCATCCTCTTGAAAAGGGGAAATTCTTTTTTGGCCAAGCTATAGATTGGGGAGAGTATCTTCACCCCCCTTTTTAAGGAAGGACCAAGGGGGATCCTCGCGATCGCCTTCACCTAAATGCGATTCGCCGCCATGAAGCTCAATTCCCAAGCTGTAACAAATTTAACTTGTCTGTGCAGGCCGAATGGGATATTGTACTGAGCTATAGCTGTGTGAGTGCAGCTTGTCTTCCCAAAAATTTGGTCAAGCGCCGCTGGAAGGTGCGCCAACACCAACCAGCAGCTAACCCCGTCGACAGGTGTCGCTGTCTCGGAGGCTAAGGTGATTATTACCCAAGGCCGTCCCGAACTGCACAAAGTCTGGGGCGGCCAAATTTTTGGGGAATTTCCTACCCACCTTGTTTTGGAGGAATTCCTCATGTTGTGTTTGCCATTTTTGGTGTCGTCGGCCCGTAGGGGTGCAGCGACCAGTCCGATACTGCTGGCGAATCCTGACGCTCAGCTGGGGCGCGAGCGATTGCGCCATCTGGTGATTGGTTCGCCGGAGGGGGTGCAGGGGGCAATCAACCACTTGCATCTGCTGCAATATGCTGAGCAGCTAGAGTGGAGCCGCCAATTCACGATTCCTGAGTCGGGGATTTTGATTACCCCGGAGCAGGGTGAGGTGTTTAGCTACCTAATGCGCTACCGCCAGTTGGGTTAGTGGTGAATTAGATCCCTGGATTCTTAGAGAATCTAGGGATCTTTTCGGTAATGATGGATTCAGTTCCTTCTAAGACTATCGGTCAGGGTGGATTATCAAAAGCTTGTTTTCTCAGGTCATGCTGTTAAGCAGATGTTTCAACGCAGCATCAGCCGAGACGATGTAAAGACAGTGCTCGCTAGTGGGGAAGCGATCGCTGAATATCCTGATGATCGCCCTTATCCTAGCTACCTTATGCTGGGGGTAGTGAATCAGCGCCCCATTCATGTGGTTGCGGCAAGGGATGCCGAAACCCTGACTGCCTATGTCATTACTGCTTAAGACACAAACTCGTGATAAACGACTCGTAAAACTGGTTTTCGTCTAAACTTTTTTGGGCAACGAGTTCATCTTATCCGGGTTTTAGCCTGTTGGGGAAACGGATAGCTTCAATGATAAACTCTGCCGAAACGGTTAGGTTGTGACGGACAAAAATTTCTAATTTTGGCTTGGCATGGTCGCTCCAGCCAATTTCTTTCATGGTTCAGCCTTCAAAGATTCCTTTGAAGGAATATCACCTATTTGTGAAGCTTTACCTTCTATTATGCCAATTTCTTCTTCCGTCAAGCAGTAAAGTTTGTAGACAACTTGATCAATAAGCCAGTCATATCGCATGAGTTTTATCTTTAGAGGCAAAAGCTTATCAAGACTAGCTTGGTACTCATATTCAAAGCTTTCTTGAAACTCTCGCTTTTTGGGATCAATGCTAAGCTTCTTCTTATTTTTTCTAAGAATTTCCAAAAGATCATTAAAAGCCAAATGAGGCTCTCCACAACCATCACTTGTAGATAAAAATGAGTTATCACCAGTTGTCTTGTGATGAGAGTGTCCACCCAAGAAGCTTTTGATCGCAGTTTTGTTAGAAAGATTATCAATCTCGCAACCAATTTCTCTTGCAAGCCAATTCAGAAAACCTGTAACTTCCTTTTGCTTTTGTAAGCTCACATTAATTATTTCAGAAGCCAAATAGTCAAGAAAATCATGAATGGAATGTTCTCCGCCATGGCTCGATAAATATTCAAGATGAGAAAAAAGGTTAGAGAAATCGAATTCAAGCTCGGACTCGTCAAGCAACTTTCTTAAATGATTAAATTCATGGGTTCTAGTTTTGCTTGCTTCTTCAAAGTTAATTCTTCGAACTGGAAAACTACGGACGCTTTCTGGGTAAACCTCTGTATAACTTCCTTGCAAAGTATCAGTTGCCAGAAATCTTGAAAAATAGAAAGTAACCAAATTAGAATTGATAATCGCATTTATATATTTAAGAGAGTATGATTGAGCATCCTCAGCCGCCGATTGATAGCCAAAGATTTTAAGTTCCTTTACTTCATCAGTCCACTGCAAAAGTTGAATCACAAGATGGTCACTATAAAAACCTTGTTCGTCATAGCTGCTGATGATTCTATTGTTTTCTCCGCTAACTCTCCGGAGCATAATTTTTGGTGAATTAAAAAGCTCTGGGAACCTAGACCTATGAAAATATTCTCTTTTGGATTCATAATCTAGAAATAAATTATTCCACCTTACCTCAAAAGGAAAAATATCAGAACTTGAAACGAATTTTTCGTAGCCTTTTCTTTCTACTGTTTTAATGACATCCTTTTTCTTGAACTTAACAGGACTGCCAACTTTGCTATGCGCAACGATTCCCATATTAATGTGGCATAGAGCTGCCAAGCTAATACTTTGTTGATTAATTTTTGCTCCAAGTGCGAGTTCTGCCGCATTTACATTCACTCTAAATGAATGATTCAAAAAATCATAGAAAAGAGATTGGGGAATATCTATGGTTGGGCGAAATTTGCCATCAGCAAATCTCACTACTTGGGTCTCGTTACGTACAGGGCTTTCAGGAGATATTATGTAGATAACATATTGCCTAGAAACATCTTCAAAAACAAGATGTTTCCCAAAGTCCACTAATTCAGCCAATTTGCATTCATCTAAAATAAATTTCCTCAATGAATCTCCATACTTCTCAACCGAAAACGAGCTAGGTACAATAAATGAATGATAACCATTTCTTTTTTTGGTTAAACTCAAAGCTCGATATGAAAAAATTACAAATAAATCCCAATGGCCTTTCGCAACTTCTGAATATAACCCTTCAAAAATTTTTGGGAGAGACGAATTGTAACTTGTGAGTTCCCAGTTTGAAACATACGGAGGGTTACCAACAACTGCATCAAACCCTGGATCATCTTTCCAGGAAGCATTAGGTAAATCAATAAATACCTCAGGAAACTCTAAATCCCAGTGAAAAAAACGATGTTCATAAAATAGTTTTTCCGCCTCTGTAAGTACAGAGGAATCATGCTCGCTTAGCTTAATATCATTTTTCTTTTTTATGACTTTCAGTAATTCTGCGCCATGCATCTTCAAAGTATTAGTTGCTGCTTTAAAGCCGAAATGAGGCGCTATATAAACATCCAAAAGCCGTTTGTAAGGTTGAGCTGAATTAGAAAATTCTCGGAATAAACTTTCACTCTGCTCAACCTCCGAAAAAGTTGTATCGCTAATACTGCTAATCCCGCGCATGATCTCAGCAGCTCTCAAAAGCCCCTTAAAAGGCCCTTCAAAAATATTTAACTGTATTGCAGAATCAGAAACATCTCTGCCTAGTGTTTCAGCTGCTTTACTAGCCATTGCTCCTATCAGCGAATTTCCCCAGCGCAGATGGTGGTCTAAAAAGCTCAAGGGTGCGCCAATAGTAAACGAATGCAGCCAGAGGCTAACTTTGGCTAACTCTACTGCCATTTTATTCAAGTCCACGCCGTATATGCAGCGCTTCATTACGATACGGTGCAGCAGATCTTCATCTTTAAGACTATCGGGATCAATGGTAATGCCTTGATTTGCCAAGTTTCTGACAATTTCATTGCGAATCTGCTCTAGCATTTCCACAATAGGATTGTTCTCGAACTGAGTAAGTACAGGAGCAATGTGGTCGGTTAAAAAGTCCACTGCTTCTACCAAGAAGTGACCGCTACCCATTGCCGGGTCACATACTCGAATATCCAGCAGAGTAGAGATAATCTGAGGTTTAAGGCGATCAATATTCCGTTTCAGTCCCCGTCGGTTAGCATCGCTCAGTTGCTTGTCTTCTACGCGCTGACGAATGTCTTCTAGTTGCTCCATTAGGTTTTTGAATTTGATAATGCGGTCTATTAGAATTGGTTGCAGAGTATGGCTAACCATGTATTTGACAATGTAATCAGGGGTGTAGTAAGAGCCGGTAGCTTTGCGCTCGCCTTTGTCGTTTTCCAGGTGAGTGGTGCCTATATCAGCATCGTCAATAACAACTTTATACTCCAGCAAACCTTCATAAATTGAACCGAGTTGCCGCACCCCCAAAAAACTGTAGTCAATGGGGTCTTGCGCGATGCGAGCCAATTTGTCTAAAGCAGGAGCCAGGACAGAATCAGGTAAGCAAATTTGCTGTAAAAACCAGTTATCAGTGTGCTGCTGCTTTTCAGCATCGTCATTAAATCGAAAATGAAACAAGCCTCCGTTGTAGCGGGGTACTTGCAATGCTGAATCCCCTTCATCAATGATTTTGAATAAATCCAGTAAGCGGTTATACCAACGCGTAGCAGTTTGGCTAAGGGTTCTTTGCTGATCAATTTGTTCCGCGATTTCCTGACAAATCTGAATCAGGCTATATTCTCGATAAGCTTGTTCACCAATAGGCAAAAGGCTTTTAGATTCTGCGTAGAGTAAAAATAGAATCTTATATAGAAAGGAAAGAGTAGCGCTGTAAAGCTACTTCGGTGTGGCAGTTTGCCTGCGCTTGATGGCAGCAGCACAGAAGCCTCCAGCTAAGTTTGGAAATACTTGTTCAAAAACAAGCTTTTTTAATTGTTTTTCTACGATAATGGCGTAGTTAAGGCTGCCTTCTCGTACTCGATCAAGAAAGCTATTGCCCTGAGGATCTGGAACAAAGGCATTTCTCCGAAAGAACAGCCAAAAGTATTTGAACTTTTCTAAATCTCCAGATTCAAGAATGTCTTCTAAATCCGTATCGTAGGACTCTTTTACAATAGAAGACGCTTGACGGTAGTAGAGCCGCCATTCTTTTCCATTAGTTAAAATTCCCCAATCAACGCCTGTACCCGTGAGGTAGTTAACAATTTGAAAAGAGGGGTTTTCGTTCTTAAAGCTGTCTCGTCTATCTCCTTTAGTAACTTTGCTTAGTGGCCGTCCCCAGTATTTTGCCTCTGCGATGGCTGTTACGCGAGGATAAAATGCCTTCTCATCATCTTTGAGTTTGAAAGCCTCCATCTTGGCCTGGTCGGATGGAAACAAAGCAAAGTCTGGACGCTCGACTCGCCCCTTGCCATGAGTTGTAACTTGAGAAATAAAGGTAAAGCCCAAGATTCCCAGAACTGGTTTAAGAATTTCTTCTTCAGTCTGGTCTTCGTTCAGGGTAGGGAGAATAGACTTTTTGGTTTCATAGAGTTGTTTGATTTGATCAAAGTCATCCTGATAGTCTCCCTGCCATTCGGACATCTCCTGAATTCGCTTGGTCAGAAAATGCTCCGAGAAGAGAGGTTTGCTGGTCTTAGGAAGCTGCGGCATACGGTCATTGTGGGCAGTACCCACCCTACGAGGCTGTTTTTCTTTCCTCAAACCTTAGCCACAGATCTCGGAAGGCTCCGTATTCTGAACAAAACTTGTTGTTTTGAGCATGACCTCTGTGGGTGAACCAGAGGATCTGGTAGCGGTGTGATGATGAGCTTACCCTCAGCTTAATGGCTGAATCGTCCCAGCGTAGGAGCATCTTTCGCTCTCCCTCACCGATCGCAGGGAATGTTTCACCTATGACCGAGCAAACCATGCAAACGTTCTGCCCGCTCAGGCCACCATAATCCGCATCTTTAAAAAGGAAAATTCAGGGTATGCCTTACGACAACATCAGTGCCACCATTTCAGACCAATCCATGGCCGAGATCAAAAGGGCGATCGCTACCATTCAAGACCAACTGCCCTTTCTCATCAACCTCACCCCCGACGAACGCCGCAAGCGCTTCAAAATGGGCGACAAAAGCCTCGCCTTTGTCCGCAACAGTGTCACCGCTACCCAAAACAATCCCGACATTGTCCCCGGCAAGTTTGATATTGCCGAGCTTAACCGCGACTACCAACTCACCGTCGCCCTCAGCGAAGTGCTGGGCCTGCTAGAGCAGCTTACCGAAACCGTCGACGACACCCTACTCGCCGTTGGCAGCGAATCGATGACCGGTAGCCTGCTGGTCTACGACTACGTCAAAACCGCCGCCCGCCACTCCCCCGGCCTCAAGAGCGTGGCCGACCAGCTGGGCGAACGCTTCAAAGCCATGGGCAAACGCCGCTCCAAAACCACTGACATGGCCGCTTAATTACAACTAAGCGCAACCTGTTGACCTAAAAAACACGTGAGGGGGATGGCTGATTTGAGTTGGCCATCCCCCTTTCAGTAAAGGTTTCATCGATACCAGCGATCCCTTGCAACAGCTGTGAAATCGCCAAGCCATCAGCTCGGCAACGACGACAATACCTCCACCTAGGGCAGCAGCGGTCAGGCTGCTGCTGTCTGGGGAACTACATGGAATAGGGTGGCAGGGCTGAGCGGTGGGTAGCGATCGCGGGGTTCCGGTCTTTCCCTAGATAGATTCTGAGCAGAAAGGATTTTGCTACTGTCTGAGAATCTTCGGACAAAGTTAAAAAGCTGATACAAAACGGCCTTGATTCTCTCGAATAGTAGTGAGGAAGGGTCGCTTTATTTTGCTTAGAAACCTCTGTCCTGAGGCATTTCCTGATTTGCACTCGGTCTAGTGTTTTGATCGGGTTGCCCAGGTTGGTTGCCTAGAGTTGTTGGTTTTTAGCTGACAACTTTAGAGAAGCCTGGGTGGCCGATCGCCTTTTACCCATCTATCCCAAGCCCTTCACTCATATGCATGTTGCAGTTTGGCCCGGCGACGTCTATCCCCTAGGTGCCCACTGGGACCGCAAAGGCACCAACTTCGCGTTATTTTCTGAGCATGCAACCGCAGTTGAGCTTTGCCTTTTCGATAGAGACGGCAAAGAAACCCGCATTCCTCTCACTGAAGTTAGCAATTTTGTCTGGCACGGCTACCTACCCGGCATCGGCCCCGGCCAAGAGTATGGCTACCGGGTGCATGGCCCCTACGCCCCCCACGAAGGGCACCGCTTCAACCCCAACAAACTGCTGATCGACCCCTACGCCAAGGCCATTTCGGGGGAAGTGGGGAGCGGGCCTGAGATCTTCGGCTACGACTGGGAAAGCCCCGACGAAGACCTTTCCTTTTCCGATCTCGACAGCGCAGCCCTAATGCCTAAGTCTGTCGTCATCGACGAGACGTTTGACTGGGAAGACGATACCCTACTGCGCACCCCCTGGCACGAAACTGTCATCTACGAAGTTCATGTCAAAGGGTTTACCAAACAGCATCCCGACATTCCCGAAGAACTGCGGGGTACCTATGCGGGCATGGCCCACCCCGTTGCCATTGAGCACTTGCAACGGCTCGGCATTAGCGCCGTAGAGCTGATGCCGATTCACCACTATCTCTCCCTGCCTGGCCATCTAGCTGACAAAGGGCTGAGAAACTACTGGGGCTACGATTCCATCAATTTTCTTGCACCCTTCTCCGGCTACAGCTCCAGCGGCATTTTGGGAGAACAGGTGCAAGAATTTAAGGAGATGGTAAAAGCCCTTCACCAAGCTGGTATTGAGGTGATTCTCGATGTGGTTTACAACCACACTGGGGAAGGCAACCACATGGGGCCAACCCTATCTCTGCGGGGAGTTGACAATGTCAGCTACTACCGCCTGATGGAAGATGACCCGCGCTACTACATGGACTTCACCGGCTGCGGCAACTCCCTCCACATGCGTAGCCCCCAGGTGCTCAAGCTGATTATGGATAGCTTGCGCTACTGGGTGGGCGAAATGCACATCGACGGCTTCCGGTTTGATTTGGCGTCGGCCCTGGCCCGAGAACTGTACGACGTCGATCGCCTGTCTGCCTTCTTCGACCTGATTCACCAAGACCCTCTGCTAGCCGGGGTAAAGCTGATTGCTGAACCCTGGGACGTGGGCATGGGCGGCTACCAAGTGGGCAACTTTCCGGTCAACTGGTCGGAGTGGAATGGCATCTACCGCGACACCGTGCGCGACTTTTGGCGCGGCCAGGATGAAACCCTGGGCGAGTTTGCCTACCGCCTCACCGGCAGCCCTGACCTCTACTTTCAGATGAATGGACGGCAGCCCAATGCCAGCATTAACTTCATCACCGCCCACGATGGCTTTACGCTCAACGACCTGGTGAGCTACAACGACAAACACAACGAAGCCAACGGCGAAAACAGTCAGGATGGGGAAAGCAACAATTCTTCCTGGAACTGCGGTGTAGAAGGAATCACCGACGACCCCGAGGTCTTGCAGCTACGAGAGCAGCAGCGCCGCAACTTTTTGACGACCCTAATGCTGTCCCAGGGGGTGCCCATGCTGCTTGGGGGCGACGAAATTGGTCGCACCCAAGGGGGCAACAACAACGGCTACTGCCAGGATAATGAGGTTTCCTGGTTTGACTGGAACCTGCCCAAAGGCAACGAAGACCTAATCAATTTTTGCCGAGAGCTAATTTTCTTTCGGCGGCAGCACCCGGTGTTTCGTCGCCGCAAGTGGTTTCAGGGCCAGCCCATTCACGGCACTGGGGTAACCGATATTAGCTGGCACAGCCCCGATGGCACTGAGATGAGCCAAGAGCAGTGGGAAATTGGCTACATTAAGTCGATCGCAGTTTTCCTCAACGGGGATAAGATCCCCAGCCCTGGTAAGCAGGGAGAACGGATTAGCGACAATGACTTTTTGATGTTTTTCAATGCTCACTACGAAACACTTGATTTCAAGCTAGCCGAGCTGTTTCAACCCTATGAGTGGGCAGTGGTCATCGATACTACAGAACCTCGGTTTGTGACTGAGAAACGTATCGTTACGGGTGACGAAACTATTCCGGTAGTGGCGCGATCGCTCATGGTTTTGCAGCGATTAATTTAGACTCGCTCAGAGCACCGTTTACACTCATAAACACGTTAGACAAGCCCAGCTCTTTCTCCCCTTAATCAAGGGGAGAAAGAGCTAACCGCTGCTCGTCAGAGCTTAGGAATCGAGCTTGCTTATCATTAAAGAGAGCAAACAAATCCCATTCCTTGGCGACTTATTCTTGTTGTTGGGAATAACTGAGCACCGCAACTAAGGCTTTTTCCTCAACGGTTAAATCCAGATCGCTGGGAGTCTGTTCTGCGGCTCGCCAAACTTCTAACAGCCAGCCCTCTTCGTAGGCCTGGGTCACGGTGGGGTGTACATAAAACTTGCGGCAGGTGGCAACCCTGTTGCCCAAGTGCTGCGCAGCCCCTTTAATGGCTTCGCGAATGTTGGCCTGAGCCTGGGTTTTTGAGGTGGGATCCCCTAATTCGTTGAGAATTCGGGCCGTGTAGACAGTACCAGCCCAGGTACGAAAGTCCTTGGAGGTGAAGTCTTCGCCGGTAATGGTTTGCAGATAGCGGTTGACATCGTCAGAATCGATCGCGTGATGTTGCCCCTCATCATCCAAATACTGAAACAGCTGCTGACCGGGGAGATCTTGGCAGAGTTTGATCGCTCGGGCCAAGCGGCGATCGCTCAGTTCAATCTCGTGCTCTACACCGCTTTTGCCCACGAAGTGAAAGCGAATTTTGCTCGTTCCCACCTCTACATGCTGTTCCTGTAGGGTGGTGAGCCCAAAGGACTGGTTTTGCTCTCGGTACTCGTCGTTGCCAATGCGAATTACGGTGGCATCGAGCAGCCGCACGACGACCGCAAGCAACTTTTCTCGGGGCAAACTCCGGAGACGAAGATCGCGCTCGGTGACCTCCCGAATGAGGGGGCGGGCATAGGCAAAGGGAATCAGCCGGTCGAATTTGGTCTGGTTGCGAACAGTGCGCCAGTTGGGATGGTAGCGGTATTGCTTGCGACCTTTGGCATCGCGCCCGGTAGCCAGCAAATGACCGTTGGGAGAGGGGCAGATCCACACCGTTTCCCAAGCGGGGGGAATCACCAGGGCCTTAATTCGTTTTAGCTTGTCGGGGTCTGAGATGCGATCGCCCTTTTCGTCAAAGTAGATGAACCCCTTGCCGCTGCGCCGCCGTCCCCAACCGGGGCAGTCGTCGCAGACATAGCGCAGCCCAGCAGCCCGGGCTGACTGAGCGGGTTCCTCAACAGTTACCGAGGACAACGCCAGAGTGGGGGCTGCACTATCAACAAGCGGAGGCGAGGTTGTAACCATTCTGGGTTGGGTCTAGGCAAATAGACTTTGCCCATCAGCAGTGAACGCGCTGATCCGGCAGTTACTACAGCGTAAAAGATGTTAAAGACCGGTTGGCTCTAGCCTAGGTAGAGTTACACGGGAGGCTAGATCGCCGATTTGCAACACAGAGCCGAGGGTTCTCGCTGGGGTATAGACTAAGCCAAGCTAACGGCTTTGTGGCCATGCGATCGCAGCCCACTAGTGGGGCTTTCTATCTAGCAGTCAGCAAAAGAGCACGATCTATCCGAAGTCAAAATTCAGGATGCACTAACGTTTTACGCGGCACACTAGACAGAAGCGGATAGGGCGATCGCGGCTTCGAATGTATAATCTCAATCTTCATTTAGATTTAGATACTTCGATTAAAGCGTTGCATTCAGACCCAATGGTGCAAGATGGCAACCTTCGCAATGTCAAAATCACTCATAGCACGAGAGAAGCTCTTCTAATAGTAGTAGGAAGAAAATCGACTTTTTTATAAATCCGAGGTAGAAAGTCGTCCTTCAACAGGTTCATATTCATCTTCTGATAGCCAGGTTTGAGCCTCGTCGTAGGTGGCGCTGCTAAATACAACCTTGTATCCATTAGATGGGTCGTGTACGCGGCAACGGCCAGAAGGTTCACCCATCAACAACAAAAGGTAAGGCGGAGACAGCAAGGAGTCAATCCACACCTCAACAAAATCCCAGTCAGTCTTGGCTGGGTCGTGTGCGGGGGATGACGTGGTATCGATCTTCTGCATCAATTTCGCTCTCCATGGAATAATGATTGCTCAAACCATCCTCAAAGCTAATGTGATAACTGTTATATTCAGGCACAATACCAACCAACTACAAATGTGCGAAAGCCTTAAAATTAAGATGCAAGGCACTGAATTTTGAATATTAAAATAATAAATAAAGCGGTTTCTGCAACATGAGGTACGCCTTAACCAAGAGAAGTTTTGGAACTCACAGGCTTAAGTAAATGGCCATACCTCCTCCAAAACCCGCTATAAGCTAACTGATAGCATCTACGCTACTAACTAGAAATACTTCGAATTTCCTCGACTAGAGTATATATTTCTTTGCCGACAAAATGTCTCTGATTACAGCCATTCCATAAGTTCTCGAATTGCTCTCGAAAGAACTTATACCAGTGAGTATCGTGGCTTGGCTCTAATTCGAAAGTTGGAGCGAATGAATCTGAATGGTGTGGATACATTTCTACTATTATCTTTCCATAAGGCTCGTCGGGATCAATTACGATCATTCCAAAAGCAGGTTTGTAAGGCAGTAACCCTAAATCGACTTTATTGGAATAGTTTGACAAAATCCCAACTCTTTCTATAGTTGGGCGTAAAGTATCCAAATAGAATTGGCGATTAATAACTCCTTTACTACGGAGTACAGCCTGATCTGGCGCTGTGCTATTAGGATCCATAAGAATAACTCTTACCGTGGCGCCGAGCTTAATCCGATCTTCTAATATGGCTGAATAGTCACGGAGCGTCCGACTTAAAGATGCACCTACGATGCCGATATATTTTGCTTGTGATAGATCAGTATCAATTGAGCGCTTTCTCTTCCAAAAGAAGTCGTCAGCACTTTTAGGCCTAATTAGCTTTTTTGACAAATTTTCGATACTATCTTTTGTGCCGAGACTGGCAAAAACAACAAGAGCTAAAACCGCCAGTGTTATCTGAGTTAAGACATCAGGAGAAGCGAGATTGAAAATGTCTAAAGCCAAGATAATAGTGATAAAAACAAGCGTTATGTAGTGCTCTAGATGTTGGCCTATTGATATATCTTGAATAGCCTTTCGAATAAATCTAATCATAAAATAAAGCCATCTTCTATCTTTCCACACGATTTAAGTGAGCTTACTAAACATTTAGCATATTCTTCCGAGTTCAAGTATCGAAATGACTGAGGTGGAGTGAACGATCTAAATATTGTATAAGGATTTACTGCTTCCTGATACAGTTTTTCGTCTCTAATATTAATCGCATATACTTTGCTTCTGCCTTTAAAGTAATTGTTGTAAAATTGCTTTCTTATACCTGAAAAATGTTGTGTTTCCTCCCAGATTGATTCAGGGTTTCCTTCTAAAATTCTTTCAATGCTAAACTCTCCAACTATCATTCCGACTGGCTTGGTACAGTAAACTACTATCTTGCTTACATCACTCCTAAATATCACCTTTCGATATTCATATCTTTTATCTCCAAAGAATATCTTTTGAACATATTCTGGCTTAATTGAGAATAAGGCTATCATCAACATCACCTAACATAGAAATTTTACTAAATTCATTGGGGCTTAATTTCATAAGTCCCCAGTAAGCGTTTGGATTTAACTTCACTTCTTCAATTAGTTTCTGTCGAATAATCCTGTTTTTTAGAGCAGCATTGTATGTCATCTTTATTACGTAAAACTGATTCCAGGATCTATAGAAATTCGTTAACTCTTCTTCGGTAAAAACACTTCTCGAAAGACAATACTTCAAGAATTCTTCCAGTGATCCAAAGCTTGACTTTGTCTTCATTTCCTCGACCATGCAGAGAGATGTTGCAACTGATCGATATAATGCTGGACCTAATCCATCTCCAGTTCGATAGATAACTAAAGCGTCACCACTTTTTAGTAGCTTTGCCCCGTCCATTTTGCATATATATATTTTTCCAATGCTGTTGGTGTGTGACACATCATCAACGATACTAGCCTGTTCATTATTTAGAATTGAGTCGGGAAACAATCTGGTATGGTACTTAGGATAAATGCTAAGCAAATACTGATTCTGTGACAGTGATATTATTGGATAATCAAGATCTACATCTTTGCTTATATGGCCGATTTCTTTTAGAAATACGTTTTCGATGCCATTCTGTGTTGTTTTCTTGGCAACAGCTTTGAAGCCATATCGGCAGAACAAATTTATTAGAGGTTTATGTTCCGAAAAGATTGTAACGTATAACTTTTTGATATTTTTTGAAATAGCTAAATCAAATGCCTTCTTTACAAATCTTTCTCCAAGCTTAGTCCCATGTGCATTTACTTTGAATGTACCAATTTTTAAGTACCTATCACAAGGTAGGGATGGATTGATATCTTGTATTGCTCCGTTTTCTTCCTTTAAATACACAAATCCTTGTATAAATCCTATCTCGTCTTTTATGATAAAAGCTTTTTCTGAGGCTTTTCGCCGGAACCATTCTGGGAACTCTTGATAAGCAGATTTTAGGGTGTCAAAAAATGGATCGTTTATATCTATGTCAGCAAAGCGCTCTAACTGTAGACTTGTGTCAATCTTCATAGCTGATTTCCGAGCTAATTTATCTGGCAGGGTACAATATTTTAGAGTTTATTCTTAATATTTAGGATTTTGTCAAACTCAAACTAAATTGACTATGGTTAACAAAAGAGAAACTCAATGATTTCAATTTTATGCAGAGAATTAACTAATGACTCACGCGACTAGAGTCCTAGCAATTAATGCATTATTCAATCCCTAGAAATATGAGTCTGGTACTCGCTAAGTTGTAATGCTCGAAAGGATGATAGAACACTGGTTGTAATTTAGCAGAATACTCGTAGCGGTTCCCGGCCCAATAAGGTACACAGGGCCTTCGCCACGTAAGTGTTACAGATGAAGGGCTATATCTCAACTCAACTAATAACCGCTATAACCTACCCCAACACTGGCTCTGGCACTGCCCCCTGCAAATACCCTAACCACTCCGTCAGGCTCTCTAGCTGCTTTTCGGGTTTGAGCACGCCCAGGCCGCGCACCACAACCTTGCCGCCGCTGTAGACAAAGCGTGTCTTTAGGTGGCTGGGCAGGTTCTCGCTGATCTTCTTCCAAGCAGGTTCTTCCATCGGGGTTTCCATCACCACGTGCTGCTTGCCCTCGGGTTTGATACGTGAGAAACCGGCGTGCTTGGCCACCAGCTTGAGTTGCAGCATGCGCACAAGCTGCTCGGTGGCGTAGGGGATGGGGCCGTAGCGATCGCTCAAATCCGCCGCAATCTGCATTAGCTCGACCTTGCTGTTGGCTGAGGCCAAAGAGCGGTAGGCCCCCATCTTTTGCTCTAGGTCGGGGATGTAGTCGTTGGGCACAAAGGCGGTGACGTTGAGATCCACCTGGGTGTCTTCCACTTTGGGAATGTCTTGACCGCGAATTTCGGCGATTTCCTCCTCGAGCATATCCATGTATAGGTCAAAGCCGATCGCATCCATTTGACCCGACTGCTCGGCTCCCAGCAGGTTGCCAACGCCGCGAATTTCCATATCGCGCATAGCCAGCTGGTAGCCGGAGCCGAGCTGGGTAAATTCTTGAATGGCGCGCAGTCGCTGGCGGGCTTTGTCGGTGAGGGATTTTTTGGGGTAAAACAGCCAGGCGTGGGCCTGAATGCCCGCCCGGCCCACTCTTCCCCGCAGCTGATAGAGCTGGGAGAGGCCAAAGCGATGGGCGTCTTCGATCAAAATGGTGTTGACCCGCGGGATATCCAGCCCCGACTCGATGATGGTGGTGCAGAGCAGCACTTCGGCATCGCCGTTGCTGAAGGTGAGCATGGTCGATTCCAGTTCGCCTTCGTCCATCTGGCCGTGGGCGATCGCAATTCTAGCCGCCGGCACCATCTCGCGGATTTTGGCAGAAACCTCCTCAATACCCTCGACGCGGGGCACCACATAGAACACCTGGCCACCCCGATCCAACTCTTGCCGAATAGCGGTGCGGATCGCTTCGGGATCGTGGGGCGACAGGTGGGTTTTGATTGGGCGGCGCGACGGCGGCGGCGTGGTAATCAGGCTCATCTCACGCACTCCAGACAGGGCCATGTAGAGGGTGCGGGGGATGGGGGTAGCGCTGAGGGTGAGCACATCCACCTGAGTTTTGAGGGATTTGATCCGCTCTTTCTGGTTGACGCCAAAGCGCTGTTCTTCGTCCACCACCAGCAGGCCGAGGCTTTTGAAGGCGACGCCTTTGCCGAGCAGCTGGTGGGTGCCGACCACCACATCCAGCTCGCCGGTCTTTAGCCGCTGTAGAATGTCTTTTTTCTCGGTCAGGCTGCGGAAGCGGTTGAGCAGCCCTACCTGAATCGGGTAGGGGGCGAAGCGCTCTTTGAGAGTGTGGTAGTGCTGCTGGGTGAGGATGGTGGTGGGAGCCAGCAGGGCCACCTGCTGCCCAGCAGTGACGGCTTTGAAGATAGCCCGCAACGCTACTTCCGTTTTGCCGAAGCCCACGTCACCGCAGACCAGGCGATCCATGGGGCGATCGCTCTCCATATCGCGCTTGACATCCTGCACGGCCTTAAGCTGGTCGGGGGTGGCCTGGTAGGGAAAGGAGTCTTCCAGCTCTTGCTGCCAAGGCATATCGGCGGGGTAAGAAAAGCCCTCCATCTTGGCCCGCTGGGCGTAGAGCCTGAGCAGATCCACCGCCACTTTTTGGATGGCTTTCTTGGCGCGGCCCTTGGTTTTCTCCCAGGCGGTGCTGGTCATTTTGTTGAGCACCGGGGCCTGGCCACTCGCCGCTCGATAGCGAGAAAGCGAGCCCACCTGGTCAGCAGCCACCCGCAGCAGCCCATCGGCGTACTGAATCACCAGGTAGTCACGGGTTTCATTGTTGAGCACCAGGCTTTCGAGCTTGATGAATTTGCCGATGCCGTGGCTGCGGTGGACGACAAAATCCCCCGGCTTCATCTTGTTGGGGTCGACCTGTTTGGAGGCGGCTCGCCGCCGCTTGCGCACGTAGCCGCCAGTCGCCAGGGTGTGCTGGCCAAAGAACTCACGGTCTGTCACCACCACAATGCGGAAGGTGGGCAGCACAAAGCCTTCTAGTTCTGCCAATCCCGAATACTTGACCGCCACGGGGACGTGCTGGGTGTGCAGCTTGTCGATGGCGTTGAAATCCCTCGGGTTGGGAATGAACTGCGCCGGGCAGTCGTGCTCCTGCAGCAGCGATACCGAGCGCGAGGGCTGGGCCGAGGCCAGCCAAACGGTGTACTTGCGATCGCATTCCTTGCGAATCGTCTCTGCCAGCTTGCCAAACTGATGCGGAATTGCCTGCACCGGTCGGCTTGATAAGTTTAAGCCACTGTTGGCCTCGGCGATTTCAGATAGATCAACGCGAGGAAACACCTCGGCATCGCTGAGGGTGTCGAGAAAGGCGCGGTGAATTTTGGGGAATTCTAAAGTTTTGAGTTTTGAATTTTGAATTTTGAATTGATCCTCTCCATCTTCCTCACCTTCCCCATCTCCCCACTCTCCACCCCTGACCTCCTGCCAATGGTCCTCGACATGCTCCAGCCAGCGATCGCTATGGGCCTGGCACTGATCCACCTCATCCACCGCCATCAGGGTGTTTTCGGGCAGGTAGTCTAGCAAAGAGGCGGGTTGAGAGAAGGCCAGCCCCAGCCAGCGGCGGGTTCCTTCGGGCAGAATGCCGCTTTCTAACCCTTCTTGAGCGGCTTCAGAAAGCAGTCCCTCCAGCTTGCCCTGCGATCGCAAGTGCTCAATAATCACCGGGCCATACTGAGTGGGGGTGAGCACCAAGTGGTCGATCGCATCGAGCGATCGCTGGGTGGCTGGGTCAAATTCCCGCAGGCGCTCCAGTTCGTCGCCAAATAGTTCTAGCCGCACCGGCAGCTCCGACGCCACCGGATACACATCGATGATGTCGCCCCGCTGCGCCCACTGGCCCTCAGTTTCAACTATCGTGACGCGCTCGTAGCCAAGGGTGGCCAACCGCTGACCCAGCGCCTTGAAGTTGATTTCCTGCTTCAGCTCTAGCCGCAGGCAGTAAGGCTCTAAGGCAGAAACCGGCGGCAGGTGAGGTTGTAACGCCCGCTCGGTCGCGACCACTGCCAGCTTGCGCAAGGGTGATGCTTCCCCGGCGGCGCGCAGGGCCAGCAGCTCTGCCAAGACTTGCAGCTGGCCCCAAGTCATTTCTGACTCTTGGTCAAAAGGGTCGTAGGGGGAGGCTTCGGAGGTGGGGTAAAAGTGCACCGTGTCCCAGCCCATGGCTTCGAGCTGGGTGGCCCAGCGTCCGGCTTCTTCTAAGGTGGCGGTAATTACCAACAGGGGCCGCTGCTGGGCTAGAGCCAGGGCAGAAGAGACTAACCCCTTGGGCAATCGAGCGACGCCGTTGAGCACCAGTCGGCCCTGCTGGTCGAGCTTAGTTAGCAGTTCCCCAGCTAAAGGAGAGCGTTGCAGGGCACGGGTGATGGAAGAAAAGGCCATAGGACGCGCGACAGGGCAAAATTAGAAGCACAAAACCCCCTCAACTTTGCAGCCGAGGGCACAAACAGTCGGCCTTGGAGAGCCAGCCTACGTTACTTATTTTAATAATGGCCAAGCCATTATGACAGCTTTGTGGAACTCTACGGAGCTAAAAGAAACCTTTCTGGGTCAAACGCCTAAGTGCTTGACAACGGGAATCACGTCGAGCGGTTAAGCCCGCCTAACCGAGCGTAATGGCCAAAAAATTCTATGGCTGGGCGATGGATAAACGCCGAGCATGCCTTAGTTGAGGATCTCTCACTAGAGCACTGCTATCAGCGGTTCGTTGGAGCAGCCTGAGGCCACAGCGGGCTATTGAGGCTGGCTAGCGGTCTCGCGGGAACGGGGTTTGGCCTGGTGCAGAAGCGATCGCACTTCGTCATCGGAGGTTTGAGAGAATTCCTCGTACCAGAGTCCCACTGCGTAAAATGGTTGGGGAGTCTCAGCACAGATCATGCGATCAACGACGGTGCCAATCGAGTCGCAAACCTCGTGGTCACCCACCGGGACGGCTACAATCAATTTCTTCGGGCGCTGCTGCTTGACGGCTTCAATAGCGACCTGAATAGTCGCCCCAGTGGCTAAGCCATCGTCAACCAAAATAACGATGCGATCGCGTAGATCTAAGGGAGCAAGATTGTCGCGATAAGCGTTCTCCCGCCGCCGTAGTTCCTCCTGTTCCTGCTGCACTACGACATCAATTTCCTCAGGCGTAATGGCCAGACGCCGAATTAAATCCTGGTTGAAATATAGGAAGTTGCCCGAGGCGATCGACCCCATGGCGGTTTCCCTAAACCCTGGTATACCAAGCTTTCGCACAACCAGCACATCTAAAGGGGCGTCAAGGGCATTGGCAACCTCAGCCGCGACCGGCACTCCACCTCGGGGTAGCGCGATGACGATTACATCAGGCCGATTGGCGTAGGGCTGTAGGAGATCGGCCAATCGTTGCCCAGCATCAACTCTGCTCTTAAAAAGCATGGCTTTAAGCTCAAAAAAGTATTACCAAGTAGCTAAGACACACAACGGTAATTGACAAAAATCTGTTGAATTAACGCCGTATTCGCCCTTTCCACCTTTCAGCAACTTTCAGATTAGTGAAAAATCAGGTTTTTAGAGCTAATACTAAAAGTTTGATTACATGAATAGATAGTATGGTGCCAAACTATGAGCGGCTTCTTTCATTAGATGTATTCCTTAGGAAAACGGTGAAATATTTTGCCGCTCAAAGGAGAAATTATTGGCGTTAATTAAGGAAGCAAACAAACCATAGAAATGTCTAAATTTTTATGAGGATGCGTTAAGCTAACGCGCCAGCACATCAACTTAAAAGTAGCGGTGTGTCGGGCTTACAGCACAACACACCGTACACCAGCATTGGGTTGAGACGACCTACGCACTTATCCGTTCAGATCACTAGATTTAGGGGTCAGTCGGTATAGATTCGCTCTACCGAGAAGGTGTCAATGGTGTCTTCAAAGCGGTTAAAGGTAACGCGCATTTCGTCGTAGGCTCGGGCAGTAGAGACGCCGCCCGGCGTGGGGCACTGCACCTGCAACAGTGTTTGGAACGACTCGTAGATTGCGTGGGTATACAGCGTTTTTTCGCAAAGGGGGCTGATAAAGCCTTCAATGGCAAGCTGATTGAGTGCTGCTACCCCCATGGGGCTTTGCAGCACAAAGCGCCAAATCAGCGCTTCATCCGCTTCGCTGGCGGGTCGCCAAACCTCTGGCAGAGCCGGTTCTTCAGCGGTTTGGGCCAGGCTTGGTTCTGCCTGGGTGACCAGCGAAATTGCGGTCCCACCAGCAAGCAGTAGACCGAGGCCAGCAGCTAGCCCAAACCACCGCGATAAGCCTGTTTGTGTTTTCATAACGCTCTCTTGTGACTGTTGCCCCCATTCTAGAAAAGCTAACAGGAGCAACCATTTGGTTACAAGATTTGCAACAGCAAGCCCCCGCTGTAACAAAGTCACAACGGGGGCAAAGACGGGCTTAGGGAAGAGTCTAGGCTGACTTGGGCACGAACTCTAGGGAGACCCCATTCATGCAGTAGCGCTGGCCGGTGGGGGCAGGCCCATCGGGGAAGACGTGGCCCAGATGACCACCGCAGTTGGCACAGTGCACTTCGACCCGGGTCATAAAGAAGGAGCGATCGGTGGTAGTGGCAATGGCATCCTCAATAGGCGCGTAGAAGCTGGGCCAGCCGGTGCCGCTGTTGAACTTAGTGTCAGAGGTAAATAGGGGCGTGCCGCAGCCCGAGCAGTTGTAGGTGCCAGGCTCATAGACCTTGTCGAGGGGGCTAGAACCGGCCCGCTCGGTGCCGTGCTCGCGCAGTACGCGAAACTGCTCTGGGGTGAGCTGGTCACGCCATTCTTTGTCGCTTTTGTTAACAGTAAATTGTTCGTTGGTAGTAGCCATAGTATCCAGTTGATTAGAAAAGACTTCAGCGGTGAAATTGTTTAGCAGCCAGGTGCCGCCGACAATGGCGGTGCCCGCTTCCAGTAGCTTGCGTCGCTTCATGGCAGAGTAACGGTAGGAGGTAAGGACTGGCGATCGCCAAGCATGCCCTAGTCAGAACCTTGTTTTATTTAACTTAACGTATCTCTCCTGGGCAACGCTGATAGCGCCCTGAGAATTGGCGGCAATTCCCCTGAATCCCTTTTCTTTAGTAGGCTATGACTAGGATTGATTCCCTTTAGGGATTGCCGCCGAGCCCTATGTCAGCTGTTACCTCTGTCTCATCTACTCGCCACGCCCGCGCCTGGCCCTTTTGGCCCCTAGTGCCCCTCTACCCCTACGGCCAGCGACCGACCCAGCGGGTGGAGGTGGTCAAAGACCTGGTGTGGACTTTTGAGCAGTTCCAGGGCATTTTTTACGTGGTCGTGCCGATTCGCATGACGGTGGTGCGGCTGGAGCCTACCGGTCTGCTGGTGTACTCCCCAGTGGCCCCCACGCCGGAATGCGTTGCCCTAGTGCGCGAGCTAGAGGAGCGCTACGGCCCGGTGACCTACATCGTCATGTCTACGGTGACGGGCATTGAGCACAAGGTGTTTGTAGGCCCCTTTGCCCGCCAGTTTCCCCAGGCGCAGGTATACGTCACGCCGAACCAGTGGAGTTTTCCGCTCAATTTGCCGCTGCCGTGGCTGGGGCTACCGCGCGATCGCACCCATATTCTCCCTGACGACAGCACCCAGGCTCCCTTTGCCGACCAGGTCGACTATGCCCTGCTGCCCCCGATCGATCTGGGGCTAGGGCCTTTTGGCGAGACGGCCTGCTACCACCGGGCCAGTCGCACGCTGATGCTGACCGATGCGATCGTGGCCATCCCAGCAGAGCCGCCGGTGATCGTGCAGATCGACCCCTTCCCGCTGCTGTTTCACGCCAGAGATAAGGCTACCGATGCGATCGTCGATACCCCTGAGAATCGCCGCAAAGGTTGGCAACGCATTGCTCTGTTTGCCTTTTACTTTTGCCCCAGCACCCTGAATGTGGCAACTACGGGAGAAATGTGGCAGGAGGCAAAGCAGGCCCCAGTGCGATCGCGCCAGCACTACTTTGGCTTCTATCCCTTTCGCTGGCGGTCTGATTGGCCCAAATCCTTTGAGGCACTGCACAATAATGGGCAGCTTCAGGTAGCTCCGATTCTCAAAACCTTAATCTTTAACCGGGGACCAGAGACAGTTTTAGACTGGGCAAAAACAGTCGCCACCTGGCAATTCGAGCGCATTGTTCCGGCTCATTTAGCGGCCCCCATTGCCGCTACCCCAGAGCAGTTTCTAGAGGCATTTGATTTTTTGCACCTTGATCCAGCCTCCGAAACCAACGCCGCTTTGCCCGCAGCCGATTTTGAACTGCTACAGCAAATCGAAGCGCTGTTGCTGAGCAAGGGCATTTCTCGACCGCGCCAGTCGATGCTTATCACTCAAGGCAGCAAAAACGAGGCCCCCTAGGCCCTTGTCAGGAAAATTGTTTTCAGCTTAAAAAGCGGTAGCAACGGACTATTTAACTAACACAGAAGTGCTTTGAAACAGGGGGCGATCGCGCTTACTCAACATAGTCAGTGGCAATTTCGATCGCCAGCGAGACATCATCTATGGTGACGTAGAACTGATTGGGGCGACAGCACACCTGGCAGTCTTCAATGTAGGACTGGGTGAGCCCAGCGGAGAGATCGACAAAGGTGGTGCTGGTCTCGCCGCAAAAAGCGCAGGCGTACTCGGCGGTAGATTCCATAGGTAACAGTGGCTCAACTAACAGGAACATCTTAAGGAGCGACTCGTCCTCAAGGACTAGAGGTATTAGGGCGATCGCAGACCTAAGTCACCCTACCATTCTCTCCTGAGCCCAACTCGCAACAAGGGCATCCCTATATTTCAAGCATGTTTCTGGAGGTCGTGATGAAAGTCAGTCACTTAGCCGCTTTGACGCTAGCGGTCATGCCGGTAATCGCCCTGGGGCAAGCTCCCATTGCCCAGGCCCAGCTGTTTGTGTCGTCACCCATTCAGGCCGTCACCCCCAACAGCGAAACCCTCTACCTCAACACCGATGCCACGGTTGAGAAGACCCTCCGGGTGGGGGCCGCCACCAACCTCAACGGGCGCAGCATTCCCGCTGGGGCTATTGTGCGCGGTCAGTTTGAGCCGGCCGAGGGCGGCGTGCGCTACGTCGCCACAGCGGTAGAGGTGGGCAACCAAGCCTACACTGTCAACGCCGTTTCTGAACTGCTGCGCGATATCAAAGACCCTAGAGAAACCAGCACAGGGGCCATTCTTACCGATGCCGGCATCGGGGCTGCGGGCGGGGCTGCGGTAGGCGGCATTCTCAGCGGGCGCGTCTCGGTAGGCAGCATCATCGGTGGAGCCGCAGCCGGGGCCATTATTGGCAATACGACCGCCCAGCGGGTGGTGGTGATAGAACCCAACCAAACCCTCACCTTGACCTCTCAGTAACTTTTCCCTACGGGAGAATGGGGGAATGGCTCTGCTTAGCTACCGGAGTAAAGTTCTCGGCAGCTGAGCGCAGCCTAGCCTCTGGGATGGCGAGATTTAGCGTCAATATCGGCCAGCTCGGCCTCGATCGCGCGGGTGCTAATGGCAATTTCGTAGAGCGACGTCAGCAGCGAGGCCACCAGCAAAAGCAGGCTGAGACCAAACAGCACTTCCGCCAGCTGCTGGTGGTCTAGAAATAGCCCCAGCATAGATAGCGTGCAGACAATAAAGCTCGATACCCCTAGAGCCTGCATCAGGCGAATTAGGGCAATCCGCTGGCGCAGGTTAGAGATCTGGCGCTGCACCAAGCTTTGAAAGTAGTCGCGCTCAGAGCTGTGAAGCTGACGAATCAGCTGGGCCAGCACCAAAAAGCGGTTAGTGTAGGCCAGCAGCAGCAGCGAAATTGCGGGGAATAGCAGCGCTGGGGTAGTTAGTTCCATAACAAAAAAGGAGAGGACATCTTCATCGATATCCTCTCCGATTAAGCCAGATAAACTCAATTAGACCGGTTTGAGGTCCAAGGTAACGGGTACAAGGGTAAGCCTTAAACCCTGTACCTGTTACCCTAAACCTGCTTACGCTTGGGCTGTAGCTGCCACTTCGCGATCGGCGGCGATCAGGCGCTCGTAGGTAGCGCGCATTTTTAGACCCACCAGCACCTGGAACAGGCCACTACCGTTGGTCGAACCAGGGTACTCGCGGTGCTTGAGCAGTAGCTCAGTCATTTCGCCGTAGTACTTGGTAGAGGTGTTGCTGAGGTGGCTCTCGATGTAGATCAGCTCTTCGAGGCGATCGAACTGGCCGTCAACCTCTAGCACCGACACCTCGTGCCCGTAGTAGGAATCGGGGCCGTAGTGCATGCGAATGCCGGGGTAGGAGCAGGTGAGCTTGCGACCGCAGGGAATCCAGTCGATGGTGGAGCCTTCGTCGAAGAGGTAAACGGGATCGAAGCCTTCGATGCCCTCACGCTGCATGAGGCGCACTCGCAGCACCTTCTTCTCTTCGTCGTTGGGAATCAGCTGGGTGGGCAGAATTTGAATGACCACATCGGCATACTGCTTTTGAATGTCGATGTAGGCCTCAAAGTCGGGACGGCGGGCGTTGATAGAAGCCAGCACATCCTCGTAGGTGTGACCACGCTCGGCCATGTCGCGCTGGATCTTCCAGGCAATTTTGACTTCGTCACTGATGTCGAGGTAAACGCTGAAGTCGATCAAGTCGCGCACGCGCTCGTCGTAGAGGGGGTGCAAACCTTCGATGACGATGATGCGGTTGGGGTCAACGCGCTCGGGGGGATCGAGTTCGCCAGTTTCGTGGTTGTAGATCGGCTTGTCAATGCTCTTGCCTTCCTTCAGAGCTTTGATCTGTTCGTACATCAGATCAAAGTTGTTGGCTTTAGGATCGAGGGCGGTAACACCGGCTTCTTTGCGCTGCTTGCGATCGAGGCTGTGGTAGTCATCTAGACAGATGACGGTTATGAGCTCAGCGCCGAACAGATCGCTCAGGCGTCGCAGAAAGGTCGATTTGCCGCATCCAGAGTCACCGGCAACACCGATTAGAACTACCTTACCTGGCTTGCTGATCATAAGTTCCCCCTAAAACAACCGTATATATAAACCCAGCGCTGCAGCGCAGCAAAAGAAGGCCATTCCTAGACGTGAATCTGGTTTAGCCGTTGCCCAACATCCCAAAACCGATCGGCCAAGGGAATGAATACCTTGCGAATGTCGCGCCAGTGAAGCTTAGGACTTCTGAATAGAGGGAGTACCGAAATTTTCCCTGGCATTCAGGTCACCGCCACTTGCCTGACTGAGAACAAGCTACAGCCCAAGCGCTGACTCTTTCTATACTCCTCGGAGCGGCTAAACCGCCTTAGGCACAAAACCGTTCTAGAGGATAAGTATTTCTACCGCAATTAGTCTCATCCTATCAGAAGCTAGTATCCTTCACAACAGTTTTCAGAGGGGGAGCGGCAAGGCAACAACCTAACATTTTTAGAGCTAAATAGAGATTTTAGATTAACTTAACGCCCGCTGCTGCAAAGAACACAATCTTTCCCACGGGATATGGCTAGAGTGCAAGTATTCACTGGGGCAAAGGCTGAGCGTGGGGATTAGTTGCAGTGCGCTCTATCTCCTAGTTCACGGCATTACACCGTCTTACAGTGATACCCTAAACTAAAAGTATTTCTAGTGCTGCCGCCTTCAGATTGGCCTTAGGGCCTATTTGAGTAGGTTCATTAGAGAACGCGCGACGGGTCATGACGGTGTGCCTCCGTCGCACTTAGTTGGGTCTAGAGAGTCACTGAAATTTAGATATGTACAATCCAAGTGTGAGCGGCGGCAACGCCAGTACTGAGGCCGGAAGCCGCTTGTTTTTATATGAGGTGCAGGGTCTGCGCCAGAGCGCAGAGAACGATCAGATGGCCAGCCCCATTCGCAAGAGTGGCAGCGTCTTCATTACGGTGCCCTACACCCGTATGAATCAGGAGATGCAGCGGATCACCCGCATGGGCGGCAAGATTGTGAGCATTCGCCCCATTGAAGAAGTGGGGACTGCTAGCAATGCTGTGCCCACGCCGATCGCTGCGCCTGTGGTTGCGCCCGCCGAAGCTGTTGCCCCAGCCGAGACCGCGCCCACCCAAACCAACAGTAAGCCCATGACTCAAGCCGCGCCCAAGCCCGGTGCCAGCGTGCCCGTTAACCTCTATAAGCCCAACAGCCCCTACGTCGGCAAGGTGTTGTCGAATGAGCCCCTGGTTCAAGAGGGTGGCTCAGGCATTGTGCAGCACATTACCTTTGACCTCTCAGAGGGCAATCTCCACTACGTTGAAGGCCAAAGTATTGGCATCATTCCCGCTGGCACCGACGATAAGGGCAAGCCCCACAAGCTACGCCTTTACTCCATTGCCTCGACTCGCCACGGTGACCAAATAGACGACAAAACCGTGTCGCTCTGTGTGCGCCAGCTCGAGTACAAGCACCCCGAGTCGGGGGAGACGGTCTACGGCGTTTGCTCGACCTACCTGTGCGGCATTCAGCCTGGAGACGGTGTCCAGATCACCGGGCCGGTGGGCAAGGAAATGCTGCTGCCCGATGACCCCGAAGCTACCATCATCATGCTGGCTACCGGAACGGGGATTGCGCCCTTCCGCGCCTATCTGTGGCGGATGTTCAAAGAAGCTGAGCGCAAGGCTAACCCTGACTACCAGTTCAAGGGTCTGGCCTGGCTGATCTTTGGGGTGCCCTACACTCCCAACATTCTCTATAAAGAGGAGCTGGAGCAGATCGAGAAGGAGTATCCCGAGAACTTCAAGCTCACCTACGCCATCAGCCGTGAGCAGCAGAATGCTGAGGGTGGCCGCATGTACATTCAGCACCGGGTGGCTGAGCATGCCGATGAGCTGTGGGAACTGATGCAGAAGCCCAATACCCACACCTACATGTGTGGTCTCAAAGGTATGGAGGACGGCATCGATCAAGGGATGACCACGGCTGCCACTAAGCATGGGACTGACTGGATCGAATTCCGCAAGCAGATGAAGAAAGAGCACCGCTGGCACGTGGAGACCTACTAAGGTTCTTGGTGTCGGTCAATATCTGGTGAGGGCGAACGATTGTTCGCCCTCACAAAAAAGGAAGGGTTTTGCCCTTCCTTTTTTGTGGCCGTTGGTATCGACACCCAGGGGGGACAACAATCCCTTTACAATTGGGCTAGCGATCGCAGTTAAGGAAGTCAGACCATTGGTGATGCGTGTCGGTTTGCTGGGGTTGGGGACGGTGGGGTCGGGGACGGCCAAGATTTTGCTGGATCCGGCCCATCGTCATCCCCTTGTGGGGCAGATAGAGCTGGCCCGCGTGGGGGTGCGCAGTCTGGATAAGCCTCGGTCGGTGGCGATTGAGGACGATCGCCTCACCACTGACCTGGAGAGCATTGTCAGCGACCCCACCATCGATGTGGTGGTGGAGGTGATGGGGGGGCTGGAGCCGGCACGATCGCTGATTCTCAAGGCCATTGCCCACGGTAAGCATGTGGTGACGGCCAACAAGGCGGTGATTGCCCGCTACGGCGACGAGATTTTTACCGCCGCCAATGAGGCGGGGGTCTATGTGATGCTGGAGGCGGCGGTGGCGGGGGGCATTCCCGTCATTCAGCCGCTGAAGCAGGCGCTGGGGGTCAACCGCATCCGCGCGGTGACGGGGATTATCAACGGCACCACCAACTACATCCTTACTCGCATGCAGCGGGAGGGGGGCGACTTTGAGGCGATTTTGGCCGATGCCCAGCGCTTGGGCTACGCCGAGGCCGACCCCTCCGCCGACGTGGACGGGCTGGATGCCGCCGACAAGATTGCGATTCTGGCGTCGCTGGCCTTTGGGGGACGCATCAAGCTGTCGGAGGTCTATAGCGAGGGCATTCGCCATGTAACCGCCGCCGACATTGCCTACGCCGACCGGCTGGGATTTGTGATTAAGCTGCTGGCGATCGCCCGTCGTGACAGCGACTTCGACGAGGCCTCTGATCAGGCGCTGGATCAATTGCAGCTGCGGGTGCATCCGACGCTGGTGCCCGTGAGCCATCCCCTGGCGTCAGTTAACGATGTCTACAACGCCATTTTGATTGAGGGCGACCCGATTGGCCAGGTGATGTTCTTTGGGCCAGGGGCGGGGGAAGGGCCAACGGCTAGCGCGGTGGTGTCTGACCTGCTGAATTTGGCGGCGAACCTGCGGGCGGGGACTACGCCTCAAGCTACCAATCCGCTGCTGGCCTGTAGTCATCAGCACTACTGCAAAGTTAGCCCCATGGCCGACATTGTCAGTCGCTTTTATGTGCGGCTGTTGGCGGAGGATGAGCCGGGGGTGATTGGCAAGCTGGGGTTATGCTTTGGCCGTCACCGGGTGAGTTTGGAGTCGATTGTGCAGATTGGTCAGCACGAGACGCGGGCGGAAATTGTGATCGTTAGCCATGAGGTGACGGAGGCGAATTTCCAGACTGCGTTGGATGAGCTGCGGGAGTATCGGGAGATTCACAGTGTGGCTAGTGTGCTGCGGGTGTTGTAGGGTGCTTTCGCGGCTTGGAACTCTGCGAATGCTTTGGTTTGGATTCTGAGAACCGCAATGCACCGCTCACGGTATCCGATATCTTGCTCAGGCCTCGCGGCGCCCAATTGGGGGTGAAAGCCAGATCTGCTGCTGGGGCCATTTCGCAGGCCCCAGGCCCCCATCGAGAAGGACGTTCCGCCGTCCTTCACCTCACGGAAAGGATGAACCGATCATCGGTTTAAACCTGTGTTCTGCGAATTAACCGGCTGGCAGCTTTGATGAAGCGCTTTGGTTGATCGTAGGGTGGGCAATGCCCACCCGATAAACAGCACAGTCCTTGGCCTGAGATTATCGAGCTTCTTCTCCGTTTTTCGCTCTTCGTCCTTGGTTTTTCTGCTTTATGGCCAGTATTCAATCGGCACGGCACCCCATACAAAGGCTGTTGCGTTATGGGCAGAACTACCGGCCACAGATTTGGGGCGCGATCGCAAACTCCGTTCTCAACACTATTTTTGACCTGGCCCCGCCCTACCTGATCGGTATCGCCATTGACGTGGTGACCAACAATGAAAGCTCGCTGATTGCCCGCGTGGGGATCACTAGCATTCCGGGACAGTTGGGGGTGCTGTCGGCGCTGACGTTCTTGATCTGGACTCTGGAGTCGCTGAGCGAGTATATCTATGCGTGGCTGTGGCGTAACCTGGCCCAGAATTTGCAGCACGACCTGCGGATTGACACCTACAGCCATCTGCAAAGCCAGGATCTCAGCTATTTTGAAGACCGCAGCACGGGTGGCCTGCTGTCGATTTTAAATGACGACATCAATCAGCTGGAGCGGTTTCTCAATACCGGGGCCCACAACTTGCTGCGGTTTTTTACCACGGTGCTGTGGGTGGGGACAACGTTCTTAATTCTGGCGCCGGGGGTGTCGTGGATGGCGATGCTGCCGATTCCCTTTGTGCTGTTGGGGTCGATCGCTTTTCAGAAGCGGCTGGCTCCCCGTTACGCTGAGGTGCGCGACAAGGCGGGGCTGATCAGCGGGCGGCTGGCCAACAACCTGTCGGGGATTGCCACGATTAAAAGCTTTACGGCGGAGGGTTATGAGCGCGATCGCGTCACCCTAGACAGCGATGCCTATCGCTACAGCAACCGGAAGGCGATCGCCCTTAGCGCTGCCTTTATTCCGCTGATTCGGATTTTCATCTTGGTGGGCTTTACCGCCATGCTGTATCTGGGCGGTCTGGCGGTGGCCGACGGCACCCTGTCGGCGGGCACCTACGGCTTTATGGTGTTCATCATTCAGCGGCTGCTGTGGCCCTTTACCCAGCTCAGCGAAATCATGGATGAATACCAGCGGGCGATGGCTTCGGTGCGGCGGGTGCTGGGCCTGTTGGATGAGCCAATTGAGCTGATTCCGGGTCGCAACCCGCTGCCGGTGGAGCAGGTGCGCGGCGAGGTGCGCTATGAGAATGTGAGCTTTGCCTACGCCAATCGCCAGCCCGTGCTCAAGAATCTTTCCCTCCATATTCCTGCCGGGCAGAGCATCGGGGTGGTAGGGGCTACAGGCTCGGGCAAGAGTACGCTGGTGAAGCTGCTGCTGCGCTTTTATCAGCCTCAGCAGGGCCGCATTTTGGTCGACGGCCAGGAGATTCATGACCTGCTGCCCCAGGATCTGCGCCGCTGCATTGGCTTGGTCAGCCAAGACGTGTTTTTGTTCTCGGGCACCGTGGCGGAGAACATCGCCTACGGCAGCTTTGATGCCACCCCAGGGCAGATTCTCCACGCCGCTAAGCTGGCGGAGGCCCACGAGTTTATTGTGCAGATGCCAGAGGGCTACGACACCATTGTGGGCGAACGGGGACAGAAGCTATCGGGGGGCCAGCGTCAGCGGCTGGCGATCGCCCGCGCCATTCTCAAAGACCCGCCGATTCTCGTGCTCGACGAGGCAACTTCGGCGGTAGATAACGAAACCGAGGCAGCGATCCAGCGATCGCTGGCGGTGATTACCCAGGGCCGGACGACTTTAGCGATCGCCCACCGGCTCTCCACCATTCGCCACTGCCACTGTATCTACGTCATGGCCTACGGGGAGATTGTCGAACGGGGTCGCCACGAAGAACTGCTAGAAATGAACGGCATCTACGCCAGCCTGTGGCGGGTTCAGTCTGGCCTGCGCTAGCCTGAGCGGAAGACTTAATCAATGGGATTGCTGTCAATCCCACGTCCCTCACCGCCCCAGCCCCTCACGGTTTTGCCTATGCCTACTCCCCTGATCGAGTTTCGCCAGCTGCAAAAGGTCTACGGCTCGGGCAACACCGAGGTGCGGGCACTGTGGAACGTGAATCTCTCAATTTACCCCGGTGAATATTGCGCCATCATGGGGCCGTCTGGCTCGGGTAAGTCGACCGCAATGAATATGGTTGGCTGCCTCGATCGCCCCACCGCTGGGGAATATTTCTTTGACAATCAGAATGTTGCCACCCTAGATGATGACGCCCTAGCCCTCATTCGCAACCAGAAAATTGGCTTTGTCTTCCAGCAGTTTCACCTGCTGCCCCAGCTCACCGCGCGGGAGAATGTGGAGCTGCCAATGATCTACGCCGGGGTGCGCAGCGAGGTGCGTCACCAGCGGGCGACAGAGGCATTAGTGCGGGTGGGGCTGGGCGATCGCATCAACAACAAGCCCACCCAGCTGTCGGGGGGGCAGCAGCAGCGGGTAGCGATCGCGCGGGCGATCGTCAACAATCCTCTCCTCCTGCTGGCCGACGAACCGACTGGAGCTTTAGATACTCGCACCACCGAGGACGTGCTCGGCATCTTCGCCGACCTCCACGCCGCAGGCATCACCGTTGTCATGGTCACCCACGAGCCCGATGTGGCGCGGGCCAGCCAGCGCATCATCTGGTTCAAAGACGGCGAAATTCTCAACGACCACCTCAGCCCCGAGGATCTGGCCCATTCTCTGGCCGTGCGATAAGTGTCGAAGCTTGAACAACGTTATTTACTTGCTGGGTAGAACTCTAGAGGTAATGATGGATTTGTTAGGGTGATAGTGAAGCTACGCACCGATGCCCATGCCTCCCTGCCCTGATTGCACCTCTGAACGAACCGTCAAGAATGGCCATATTCATACGGGCAAGCAACGGTACTTGTGCCGCAACTGTGGTCGTCAATTCGTCGAAAACCCAACCAACAAGGTCATCGACAAACTGACGCGGGAACTGATTGACCGGCTCTTGCTAGAGCGCCTCTCGATGGCTGGCATTGCCCGAGCGGTTCAGGTTTCCGAGATTATGTCACCTGCAAAGCGGCCCAGACACCCACTCAAGCTACGGTTCGGCCCAAAAAAAGGGGCCGCTGACGGTGCAATGTGATGAACTCTGGTCGTTTGTCGACCACAAGGGTAACAAACAACGGGTCTGGCTAGCCCTGGATGCCAAAACCCGTGAAATTATCGGCGCTCATGTGGGCGACCGCTCTGCCCAGAGTGCACATCGGCTCTGGGACTCCTTGCCCGAGGTGTATCGGCAGTGTGCCGTCATCTATACCGACGCCTGGGAGGCGTACCAGCAGGTGCTACCCCGCAACCGTCACCGAGTCGTCAGCAAGTCCAGCGGTAAGACAAGTTACATCGAGCGGTTCAACAATACGTTGAGGCAGTGGGTGTCACGCTTTGTGCGACGCAGCTTAGCCTTCTCCAAGAGTCTACGTAATCACATTGGCCTGTTGTGGAATTTTATTCACCACTACAACGCATCATTACCTCTCTAGTACTACCACTTGCTGAAATGATTGCCGCACAGTGACTAAGAGGTGATAAGGAATCCGTCACCGAATAGATTTGGTGGCATGAATCATGCCGTGTTGCAAAGCTTACGCTTTTGCGATTACTCTTTGGGTACTGTGCCTTACGCTAAAGTAAGGTAAAAAGCACAAACCTCTGGGTACCTATAACGTGCTAACTAAGCTTACCGATCAGAATCGAATTACCCTGCCGCCGAGTGTAACTGAGGCACTTGGTCCAGTCGAGTACTTTGAAATAACACTTGAAAATGGGCAAGTCATTCTTACTCCCGTCAAAGTTCAGCGGTCTGATGCTGTTAGAGAAAAGCTGGCTGAACTAAACATTACTGAGCAGGATATTGCTGATGCCATAGCTTGGTCTCGCGGCGATTCTACATCTCAGTGATGACTCTCGAACCCAGGGCCGTACTGGACACAAATGTGCTAATTTCAGCCCTGGTGTTTAAGCAAGGAGTCTTAGCTACCCTGCGGCAAACTTGGCAGGTTAAAGGCTTTACGCCGCTAGTCTCTCGGACAACAGTGACAGAGTTAATCCGAGTGCTATCCTATCCAAAATTTAAGCTTACCAGGGTCGAGCAAGAAGAACTATTGGCGGACTACTTGCCCTATTGCAACGTCAGATCAATGCCATTGGAACTGCCAGCGGTTCCAGACTGTCGAGATCCGCTTGATGTGCCGTTTTTGCAGTTGGCGTTGGTAGGTCGGGCGAATTATTTGGTTACGGGCGATCGCGATCTTCTCAGCCTAACAGCCCTATTTGAAATACCTATCGTGAAAGCCGAGCAGTTTTTGGCGATCCTCTCTCCATAACATTTACCAGGCCTTCCATCAGCCTAAATATGGGCAGAAATACAACGCAATCTTCGGACATTAGTGACGCAGCCGACTCTTCAGCCTTTCTGCCCAGCTTTCTGAAGTTGGCAGCGGCCAATGTCATCTCAAACCTGATGGTGCCCCTAGCGGGTCTGGTGGATACGGCCTTTCTCGGCCATTTAGACGACATTAGTCACCTGGGTGGGGTGGCCTTAGCCACGGTGATTTTTAATGTGGTCTACTGGAGCTTCGGCTTTTTGCGCATGGGCACTACGGGTACGACGGCCCAGGCGCGGGGGCGGGGTGATGCCGAGGAACTATGGCTGATCTTGCTGCGCAACGGGGCGATCGCCCTGAGTTTTGGGGTGGCGATTTTGCTGCTTCAGGTGCCGATTCGCGACCTTAGCTTTGCTCTGCTCAGCGCTGAACCCGATGTCAGAGCAGCGGGCATGGCCTTCTACAACGCCCGCATTTGGGATGCCCCAGCAGTGCTGATGAACCTAGTGCTGATGGGTTGGTTTCTAGGCCGCGAAAAGGGTCGCCGGGTGATTGCGCTATCGCTGGTGGGCAACGGCAGCAACGTGGTATTCAACACTATTTTCATCAATGGTTTGGGCTGGGCCAGCACCGGCGCGGGGTTGGGCACTGCCCTCAGTCAGTACGTCACCCTGGCGATGGGGCTGAGCCTGTTGGCTAGAGAAGAAGGCCTCCAAAAGCTCTGGGCAGTAGTGCCCCAGGGGTGGAATTTGCAGGCGATTAAAGGACTATTTCTGCTGAACCGCGACATTTTGGTGCGCACCTTTGCCCTGGTGCTGAGCTTTGCTCTGTTTACCAATTTCAGCTCGGCCCTGGGCCGCGAAACCCTGGCAGCAAATACGCTACTGCTTCAGGTGGTGACGCTCTCGGCCTACTTCATTGACGGCATTGCCTTTGCTACGGAAAGCTTTGCGGGTCGGTATTATGGCAGCGGCGATCGCAGTCACCTACGCCGTTTACTAACCCTGGGAGGATTCACCAGCATCGCCTTGGGACTATCCTTCGCGCTGTCCTTTGTGCTGTTTCCAGCGCCGCTGTTTGGTCTACTGACAGGCCATCAAGACGTGATCGCGATTGTGAAAATCTACGTGGGGTGGTTGATTCCTATCTTGGGATTGGGCGCGATCGCCTATATGCTTGACGGCTATTTTCTCGGCCTTACCGCTGGCCGGATCTTGCGCAATGCCACGGTGCTGGCTGCGGGAGTTGGGTTTTTGCCTCTAGCCCTGCTGGCCCAGGCTCTCGGCAGTGCGCACCTGCTGTGGTTGGCCCTGGTGGGGTTGATGGCGGCCCGCGCCCTCACCCTACTCTGGGCGGTGCCAAAATCTTTGGCCTGACCGCTGTTTGTGTTCCTACTCTTTTCTTACAACGTTTAGCTACAACTGATAGCCACAGCCAAATCCCGCTCAGGATAATGGGGCTGATTGCTTCGGCTGAGGCTTCTATGGCGCTAAAAGAAGAGCTGTTTAATGAAATCTATGCGATCGATGAAGCAAATAATGCCTACATGATTGAAGCCGCCCTTGACCACTACACCGACATTTTTAGCGAGTGGGATCCTGCTCCTTTTAAGCGGCGAGAACTTGATCCAGACTTGCAGTTTTATTTAGAAAGTAGCGCTGACGAAATTCCTCAAAAGTACTCTATTGAGGTGTGCTTTACCCTGCCCCCCGGCACCCGTGACGAAGCCATGGAGCAAGAGGTCACCGAGTTGAGAAACAGTGTCGACTTCAAACTCTACCTACTCAAAAAAGAGATTAGGCTGATCAACACCCGCACAGCCCGTTACGTGGTCGCGGGTTTAGGGACACTTTTGGTGGCCCAACTGGTAGAACCGCTGGACATCAACATACTCACCTCTGTGCTCACCAAAGGGTTATTTATAGACGGCTGGGTGTTTTTATGGGAGGCGGTTTCTCCCTTCTTTTTCTCAAATCGAGATCTACATAACCGCTATTGCACCTACAAACGGTTGCGCAATTCTGAAGTCATCTTTAGCGAAGCGGCGTAGAAATAGACTTGAAAAACCGGGTTTCTATAGCTCAAGAATGGGCTAATAAACTCAATAGAAACCCGGTTTTTGCTTCGACAGGGTTATCCCCGGTTGGCCACCGAGCTGCGCTGGCTGAGAATCGCCTGGTGAGCTTGCTCCCAGTGGTGGGCCGCAATGCGAATTTGGCTGGGGTCGGCCAGGCCTTGGGCGCGATATTCACGAACGGCTTCGAGGGCCGCCTGGTTGCTGAGCAGGGCCAGGTCGGCACCGTTCCAGCCGTCGGTGCGGGTAGACCAGTTGTTGAGGTCAACGGCGACCAGAGGGCGATCGCTGTTGTGCACCTGCAAAATCGCCAGCCGCCCCGCCGCATCGGGCAAGCTGATCTCGAGCTGGAGGTCGATGCGCCCAGCGCGCAGAATAGCGGGGTCGAGGGCACTGGGGCGGTTGGTCGCCCCAATCAGCAGTACGTTGGTGCAGCCCTGGAGACCATCTAGCTCAGTCAGCAGCTGACCGACGACGCGATCGCTCACCCCAGAATCTCCCTGGTACTGGCCCCGAGCAGGCACCAGGGTATCAATTTCATCAATGAACACTACGCAGGGGGCGGCTTGGCGGGCCTTGGCAAACAGCTCTCGCACCGCCTGTTCGGCGGCACCAACCCAGCGGCTCAGCAGTTCGGGGCCGTTGACGGCGATAAAGTTGGCCCGGGCCTGGGCAGCGACAGCCTTGGCCAGCAGGGTTTTACCGGTGCCCGGCGGCCCCCAAAGCAGCAGTCCCCGGGGCGCTTTGGCCCCCGTTTGGGCATAGAGCTCGGGGTAGAGCAGCGCCCCTTCCACCGATTCTTGCAGGATCTGCTTGATGGACTCTAAGCCGCCAATGTCCTCCCAAGCGATCGCAGGCGACTCCACCTCCACCGATCGCAGCACTGAGGGCTTGATTTCTTTGATCGCTTGGAGAAAGTCGGTGTGCACCAGGGTCATGGTGTCGGGTACGGGGCCAGCTAGATCTGGCACCTGGCGGCGCAGGGCAAAGTAGGCGGCTTTTTGGCAGAGGGCCTTGAGGTCGGCTCCAACCATGCCGACTGCTAGATCAGCGATCGCATCCAAATCCACACCATCTAGCGGCATATCGCGGGTTTGGATGTGCAGAATCTCGCACCGCCCCTGGCGATCGGGCACGCGGAACTGCACCTCGCGATCGAAGCGGCCCGGACGGCGGAGGGCCGGGTCAATGTGGTCGGGTCGGTTGGTGGCGGCCAGCACGATGACGCCTTTGGTTTGGGCAAAGCCATCCATCAGGCCCAGCAGGGTGGCGACCAGGCGCTTTTCAACCTCGCCTTCGACCTTGCTGCGATCGGGGGCCAGGCTGTCGATTTCGTCGATAAATACCAGGCAGGGGGCCGCTTTTTTGGCCTTCTCAAAAATGGCCCGTAGGCGCTGCTCAGCCTCGCCGTAGTATTTGCCCATCACCTCAGGGCCGACGATGGCAATGTAGTTGACCCCCAAATCTTCGGCCAGGGAGCGAGCGGTGAGGGTTTTGCCCGTGCCGGGAGGGCCAACCAGCAGCACACCGCGCGTAGGCTCTAGACCCAGCTTAGCCAGCACGTCGGGCCGTTTGAGGGGGATTTCTACCAGTTCGCGCAGCTCTTGCAGGGTGGCGGAGAGTCCACCGACATCGCCCATGGTGGGGTGATGGGAAGACGAGGGGGGTGGGGAGGATGGGGAAGGTGAGGAGGATGGGGAGTCGCCGCTGGCGGGGGGTGGGGTGATGATGACTTCTTCGACGGCGGGGTCGTTGAGGGGGGCGCTATCGCCAGGGGTGCGGTTCATGCGGCTGACGCCGATGTTGGGAATGTTGCCCTGGCGGGGAATGCTGCCCATGCTCCGAGCGTTGATCTGCACGTTGGTTTTGAGTTCGCCGCTTTCGGCTTTTTCTTCTAGCGTTTTAGCCAGTTCGAGGAGTTGTTCAAAGCCTTTGAAGAAGTCATTCATGGGCGTTACTCATCACAGGTTGGGGCTGACAGCGAGGGGATAGATGCCGCTTAGCGTTCCCCAGACCTAAGGGTTCACTCCCGGTCAGCAAAACCGCTTCGCCCTGCCCCGGTCGTCATAAAAGTTGAGAAACAATGCTGCCCTAGAGGCTCAGGGCGCTGTAGCCGCCCAAAAATACCAGCCACACCATCACCACCAGCCAGTGCATGGCCGCAACCACCCACCAAGAGCCCGACTTCCAGTAGGCGATGGTGCAGATCAGGCCTAGCAGAGCGGCCGACAACAAAAAAACCGGGTTGCTAAAGGTGGCAAAGGCTACGGGGTAGAGGGTCATAGCATTGAGGGGATGCATGACGACAAACAGACCCAGCATGGGCAGCCCCAGCCGCCAGCGCCGGCGATCGCTCATGATCTCCGTCGGGTGGGGCAGCAGCAGCACCCGCCAAAACCCCTCTTCGAGCAGGGCGGGTACCAACAGCACGCGCGCCGCCAGCCGCAGCCCATCGCCCCAGGTAATGTCGGCTAGGGTGGGGGCCAAAAAATGGCTGCTCAACCCCAGGGGAATCGTTACTAGCCCCAGCGCCACCGTTAGCCCAGCCGCTAGCACCCAGTCCTGGGCCGGGGGCCAGGTAGTCGCTGCCTGCCGCAACCGATGTAGGGTGAGCCGCAGGGCAATATAAGCGCTAAGGCGAAGGTGTTGCAACGGTACCAATGCAGTAGTGGTAGCAAACGATCGCAGCCTCCCTAGACAGGTTGGCAACCTGAGCAAAGGAAAAGCCTCAGCGCAACCTAGGGTTGCGGTCCCCTAGAGCGCCTACTTCTATAGTAAACAGATTGGTTAGGGGGTGGTGTGATGAAGGCTGCCATCTGCTGCTGCCCCTAAATCAGCCTCCCCCGGTTTAGACTGCGTGGAGAAAAGTTAGGAGAACTAGCTACTTAATCAGAGATTTGAGCGTAACTAAATTCAAGCATCTTCAAAGATTGGGGCATGCTAACAAAGACGTTCTTTTAATTTGACGCTGGTTCGACGGGTGTTGCCGGCTCACTCTGGCAAGGTCAGAAATTCTTAAGATGAAGTTACTAGCCACGTCATGCCTTTGCCCGCAGAGTCCGAGCCCCCCGCTAAGTTGGAAGCATCCCCGTCAGATCTTGGCGGGGATATTGCTAGCGCGAACGCAGCAGGGGCTAGCTCGCAGCTGAACTCAGCCCTGCCCTGGAGCATCTTTGAGGCCTCCCTTGACGCCATGCTGATCGCCGATGACGCCGGGTATTATCTGGCGGCCAACCCAGCGGCCTGTGCACTGCTAGAGCTGCCTGAGGCAGACTTAGTTGGGCGCCGATTGGCCGATTTTTTGCTGTTGGACACAGAGTTTGAGACGGTTTGGCAGGATTTTTTGACGGCGGGGCAGACGCGGGGGGAACAGCAGCTGCGGCTCGACAACGGCACCATCAAAACGGTGGAGTTTGCGGCGACAGCTCACATTCAGCCCAATCATCACCTGTCGATTTGGCGGGATATTAGCGATCGCAAGCAGTTTGAAATCGAGCGCGATGCTCTGTCTCGGCAGCTAGAGCAGTGGGTGATTAGCAGCTCTGAAAAGTTAGAGATCACCCAGGCCGAGCTGCGATTGCAGCAGCAGCGCATCGACAGCATTCTCAACTCGCTAGAGTGCGTGGTGTGGTCGGTTGACCCCTTAACCCTGGAAACCATCTATGCTAATGCCGCCTCTACCGAGCTCTACGGCCATCCCCCAGAGGCTTTTTTAGCCGATCCCGACCTTTGGTTCAGCTGCATTCATCCCGACGATTACCCACTGCTGTTGGCCGACATTGAGGCCCTGAGCTACCAAAGCAAAATCGACCGGGAGTACCGGATCTTTCGGGCCGATGGCGCCATGCGCTGGGTGCGTGGGCAGGCCCGCCTAGTGCGCGATACTGCCGGCAACCCCCTTCGCATTGACGGCACTACGCTGGATATCAGCGATCGCAAACGGGCCGAATTTGCTCTCAAAGACCATCAGGCCACCCAGCAGGCCATTCTCGACGCCATTCCCGATCTGATGCTGCGCATCGACGAAGACGGGAATATTCTCAACCTGATTTCGGGGGGTGAAATTAGTCTCTACAGTTCGCTCACCATCGAGCGCTACCAGTCCCTCTACACCACTCTTCCCAAGGAACTAGCCGACCAGCGTATGCAATACGTGCGGCAGGCCATGGCTACGAGCACCCAGCAGCGCTACGAACACACCATTGAGATCGACGGCGAACTGCGCCACGAAGAGTCGCGGGTGGTGCCCATCAGCCAGGACGAGGTGCTGGTGATTGTGCGCGATATTACCGAGCGCAAGCGGGCCGAAGTTACCCAGGCCGACCTCAACCAAAAACTCAAGCTGGTCAATGCCGAACTCAACCGGCTGGCCACCGTCGATGGGCTCACCGAAATTGCCAACCGCCGCAGTTTTGATCAGGCCCTCGATCTGGAGTGGCAGCGGGCCCGCCGCCAGCAAAAATATTTGTCGCTGATTCTCTGTGACATTGACTACTTCAAGCCCTACAACGACAACTACGGTCACTTGGCGGGCGACGACTGCCTGCGCAAAGTGGCCCAGATGCTGAGCACCGTGGTTAAGCGGCCAGGGGATCTGGTCGCCCGCTACGGCGGCGAAGAATTTGTGCTGCTGCTGCCCGATACCACCCTCGATGGCAGCATTGAGATCGTTGAACAAGTTCAGGCAGCGATCGCCCAGTGCCCGCTGCCCCACGAGTACTCAGAGGTGAGCTCAAACCTAACCCTGAGCTTTGGCCTCGTGTGCCACTGCCCCACTGTTAAAGAGCACTCTCCTAGAGAGCTAATCCATCGCGCTGACCTAGCTCTCTATGAAGCCAAGGCCCAAGGCCGCAATCGGTATGTGGTGGGCGACAGCTTTGCCGAGTAGGCTGCCAAGCCAAAGGTGACAGATTATTTGGGTGTAAGGTCCAAAGGTTCAAGGTTTAGGGTCACGACCGGCCCTAAACCGTACACCATAGACCCTGAACCCTAGATATTCGAGCCTGTCACAATTAGCTTGTTTAAGTACTAGCCGCCAGCCAAGCAGTTCGCAGCACAGGCCGAGTTAACCAGCCGGACTCGCCCAGCACAATTGGCCGGTTGATGTTCACAGCCATCTGGCTCACACTGGAGTTTGGCTAAGCATGAGATTCCATGACTAACTCTGAGTTTAATGTGGCTATGGCCCCGGCGGCTCTGAGCGTCGGCGGTTTAGTCGACTACATCAAGGCCGTTTTAGAGGACGATCCTACCCTGCGCCAGGTCTGGGTGATCGGCGAAGTGTCTAGCGCCAACCCTCACGCCAAGGGGTTGTTTTTTACCCTCACCGACCCCGACACTGGAGCTGCCATCAATGCTGTGGCCTGGCGCAGCCAGCAGGCGCGGCTCACAACTCTGCCTGCCGTTGGCGAACAGGTGATCGCCTTGGGCACGGTGAAAGTCTACCCCCAACGCAGCAGCTATCAGCTGACGGTGTGGCAGGTGCTGCCCAACGGCGACGGCCTCAAGGCCCTGCGCTATCGCCAGTTGCGTCAGCGTCTCGCCGCCGAGGGTCTGTTTGACCCCGAGTTTAAGCGCCCGCTGCCCGCCCTGCCCCAAACCATTGCGGTGGTGTCGTCGCCCCAGGCGGCAGCTTGGGGTGACATTCAGCGATCGCTGCGCCACCACCATCCCGGCCTGCACTTGCTCTTCTCGCCCGCCACGGTGCAGGGTGACACCGCCCCCGCCTCAATTGAGGCCGCGATCGCTCGGGTGGCCAGCGATGGTCGCGCCGAGGTGCTGATCCTGGCTCGCGGCGGCGGGGCCAGCGAAGACCTGGAATGCTTCGACGACGAGCGTGTGGTGAGGGCGATCGCCAACTGCCCTATCCCAGTCGTGACGGGCATCGGCCACCAGCGCGACGAATCGTTGGCCGATCTAGCGGCGGATCTATGTGCTCATACGCCGACAGCGGCGGCGATCGCCGCCGTCCCCGCCCTAGCTGACCTGATCGATGCTCACCACCAGCGGGTGGCACTGCTCAAAACCCTTACCGCTGAGCACCTGCTCAATGCTCAAAGCGATGTGCACCGTCTGGGCCAACGATTATTGCGGACCCGCCTCGACCAGCGCGTGCAGCAGCAGCTCGTTCACCTCAAGCAGCTCAAGCGTCGGCTGGTACAGGGAATACAGGTAGAAATGCGACAGGCTAGCGATCGCACCACCGCCCTGCGCAGTCACTTGATGACCCTTGACCCCGACACTGTAGTTAAGCGAGGCTATGCCCTAGTCCGCGACGAAGCCAACCAACTCGTCACCCAAGCCAGCGGCGTTACCCTCGGCGAAACCCTCCAGGTACAGCTCGCCCAGGGCCACCTCACCGTCCAAGTCACCCAAGTACACCCCCCAGCTCAATAACTCTCCAATTCCCCCATCTTCCCCATCTACCCCTTCACCCCCTACCCATCCACCCCTGCACCCCCATGCCCAAGAAAGCTGCCGACACCTGGAACTACGAAACCACCGTTGCCACAGTCGAAGGCATCATTGCCGACCTCGAATCGGGCAGCCTGCCCCTAGCCGCCGTGCTGAGCCAGTTTGAGCAGGCCGTCCAAGCGCTCCAGCAGTGCGAAACCTACCTGAGTGAGAAACAGCAGCAGGTAGACTTGCTGATTGAAACCCTAGCTGACCACTGAACCTAACCTCAACTACTCTCGCCCCATGAACCCAGAGCACCAGCGACTCAAAGCGGCCCACCAATCGCAAACGCCGTGGCAGAAATGGGGGCCATACCTGAGCGATCGCCAGTGGGGCACCGTGCGCGAAGACTACAGCGCTACGGGTGCAGCGTGGGATTATTTCTCTCACCAGCAGTCGCACTCGCGGGCCTACCGCTGGGGCGAGGATGGCCTAGGCGGCATCTGCGACGACCAGCAGTTGCTCTGCTTTGCCCTGGCTCTGTGGAATGGGAACGATCCCGTGCTCAAGGAGCGCCTGTTTGGGTTGACCGGCGGCCAGGGCAACCATGGCGAAGACGTCAAGGAATACTACTTTTACATTGACAGCACCCCCACCCACAGCTATCTAAAGTTTCTCTACAAATACCCGCAGGCCGAATACCCCTACGCCGACCTAGTGACCGAAAACCAGCGGCGCGGGTACGACCAGCCCGAGTACGAGCTGCTGGATACCGGCGTGTTCGACGAGAACCGCTACTTTGATGTGTTTGTGGAGTACGCCAAGGCCAGTCCCGAAGACGTTGTGATTGTCATTGAAGTGATCAATCGCGGCCCTGAGCCAGCCACAATCCACCTGCTGCCGACGCTGTGGTTTCGCAACACCTGGGCTTGGGGTGATGACATAGAGAAGCCAGGGTTACGCAGGGACAAACGGCCGTTTGCCCCTACAGATGTTGTGATAGAGGCCACCCATCCCACCTTGGGAAACTACTGGCTCCACTGCGAGGGAAGCTCGACTAAGGCTGAAACCCCGCCCCTGTATTTCACGGAAAACGAGACCAATTACGCAGCCGTGTTTGGGGGCGAAAATTCCTCGCCCTACGTCAAAGACGGCATTCACAATGCAGTGATTCATGGGCAGAAAGATACAGTGAATTCCGCTCAGGTGGGCACAAAAGTCTCGCCCCACTATCAACTTTCCCTGGGGCCAGGGAAACGGCAGACAGTGCGCCTTCGGCTGACAAATCAGCCCACCCAGGAACACCCCTTCGGTGACGACTTTGCGACAATTCTCCAAGCTCGGCGGCAGGAGGCAGATGATTTCTACACGGCCCTCACCCCCTTTGAACTGAGTGAGGGTCAGCGGAAAATTCAGCGGCAGGCGATCGCAGGTTTGCTCTGGAGCAAGCAGGTCTACACCTACTCGGTCGAACAATGGCTGCACGGAGACTCGACCATGCCTGAGTTACCGGAGAGCCGCAACCGCAACCGGCACTGGCGACACCTCGACACCGCCGACATCATCTCCATGCCCGACAAGTGGGAATACCCCTGGTTTGCCGCCTGGGATTTGGCCTTTCACTGCATTCCCCTGGCCATGGTTGACCCCGAGTTTGCCAAGCACCAGCTCGACCTGCTAACGCGGGAGTGGTATATGCACCCCAACGGCCAGCTGCCTGCCTACGAGTGGGCCTTTGGCGATGTGAACCCGCCCGTTCACGCCTGGGCCACTTGGCGGGTGTACAAAATTGCCCAAAAGATGACTGGGCCAAGCGTAGACCATCGGCCCTTTCTAGAACGCGTCTTTCAAAAGCTGCTGCTCAACTTCACCTGGTGGGTCAACCGCAAAGACGCTGAAGGCAAAAACGTTTTTGAGGGCGGCTTTCTCGGTCTCGACAACATTGGCGTGTTTGACCGCAGCGCCCCGCTGCCCACCGGCGGCACCCTAGAGCAGTCTGACGGCACCAGCTGGATGGCAATGTACTGCCTCAACATGCTGGAGATGGCGCTGGAACTGGCTCTTGAGAACCCGGTTTACGAAAATATGGCCACCAAATTCTTCGAGCACTTCATCTACATTGCCGATGCCATGAACCACATTGGCGATGACCAAACCCGCCTGTGGAGTGAGGAAGACGGGTTCTTCTACGACGTGCTGCACCTGCCCGACGGTGATGGTCAGGGGCCGGCCTGTGACCACCGCATCCAGATGAAAATTCGATCGCTGGTCGGGCTAATTCCCCTCTGCGCGGTCATGACCCTAGAGCCCAAAACCTTGGAAAAACTGCCCAGCTTTGCCGAACGGCTGGAGTGGTTCATTCAAAATCGCCCCAACCTGAAGCGAAATGTGGCCTGCATGGAAACCCAGGGCACCGGAGCGCGGCGCATGCTGGCTCTGTGCTACGCCACCCTGGGCCATGTCGAACCGCGCGATCGCCTCCGCCGCCTGCTCGAAAAACTGCTAGATGAGTCAGAATTCTTGAGCCCTTACGGCATTCGTGCCCTATCGAAATACCACGCTGACCACCCCTACAGCTTCCACGCCAATGGCCAAGAGTACCGAGTTGACTACGAACCAGCGGAGTCGAGCAGCGGGCTATTTGGCGGCAACTCTAACTGGCGAGGGCCAGTCTGGTTTCCGGTCAACTATCTGATTATTGAGTCGCTGCAAAAATTTCACCACTATCTAGGTGATGACTACAAAGTCGAGTGCCCCACTGGTTCTGGGCAGTGGATGAATCTGTGGGAGGTCGCCAGCGAGCTATCCCAGCGACTCATCGCCATTTTTGAGCTCAATGCCGACGGCGATCGCCCCGTCAACGGCGGCACTGTTCCCCTACAGCAAGACCCCCACTGGCGCGACTACGTGCTGTTTTATGAATACTTCCATGGCGACAACGGGGCCGGGCTGGGGGCCAGCCACCAAACCGGTTGGACAGGGCTAGTCGCCAAGCTAATTCACCAGCAGGCCGAGTATAGCCGCGATTCTCAGACGAACACTCGTTCCGAGTCGGTTCCCAGTTTTGGGATGCCACAGGCTTGATACGGTGCCAATTGCCTTAACTCAGAAGATCAACCGCAGCTTATCGCAATAGCCAGCCACTGGATGAGAGACGTAGGTTGAGTAAAACGACCTGCAACTCAAAACCAGGCTCGGTTTGTTGGGTGTTGCTAGCGTGCCAATCATCTAGAAAACAGCCGAAGTTTCCCTGTTTTTATCAGTCAGCGCACCAGCGCCACTGATCGAGATCACCAAATGCTGTCTGTAATTCTACGGAGTCTCTTTGAAGCACTCCTTAACCCAACAGACCTCACAATAAATGCCTTTTCATAGGCACTTATTCCTAACTTAAAGTTGCCAAAAATTTTGTCAATCTGCTGGGTTAGCCCCATCTCCAGGAGACAACCAATGCTTTATAAGGTCATTGCCGCAGAAATTACGGAAGCGCTAGCGGAGGCCATGCTTGATGTTGCCAAAGAAGAAGTTGCAGGCGCTTTAGCGAAACAGGCCCAAGACAAGATGCGCCTACAGGATAAAACCTATGAAGAGTGGAAAGATTTAATTTTTACAATCGCATTTACCGGCAACTTTCCCAAAGACGATCGAGTCACCGTTTTGGCAAACCAGGTGAACGCCGCCCATCAACGCATTGATGCCCTAGAAAAGCAGTTCGAGAGCTTAAGCAAGGCCCTTGACAAGAAGGTCAACTATCTGCGCTCTGAGATATTTAAGAAAGCTGAGCAGAGTCTGTATAGTGCGATCGCCAATGAAGACAACTTATTTAAGCACACGCTGCTTAGAATCAACAAATCGTTCTCGGCTTCAGGCAGCAACCTAGAACACGATCAAGCAAAGGGTATGGCCAGCCATTTTGCAGGACATATCCTTGAAGAAGCAGCGAATTACAAAGAGAGCATTAATAGAATTTTTACTACGCTAATGCCTTCTAAAAACTTTGACAGTGCCAACTTATTTGATGCCTGGAAAAGCGCTGCTATTTTTCACTCAGAATTTTTAACCCTTGGGGAGTCTGGCAAACGATTTAATATTTATAAGGAAATGGAGCGCAAGTTTGCATCTATTTTGCTATTGCAGCTACGGTACATGCAGGTGCTGCTAGATGCCTATCGCATGAACCAGGCTAGCCCGCTACCAGTCAGAACTGACAACCCCCAGCAGTTTCTCAACTGGTTCTACGGAACCTACTTTGAGCCCGAGGTCACTGGCTTTGTCGCTACTGTCGAGCAGTGGATTGTCAATGTCTTTCCCTATCCCCAAAGCCCTGTGGGTCAGGTTGAGATTCCAGAAGACATTCGGCAAATTTTGGCTCAAGTTAATTACTTTGCAGAAAAAACCCTCAGGCCGATCAAAGAGTACGTAACTATCTTCAACTGGAACAATTCACTGGCCAAGCAAACCACTGATTTGCAGGAATACTTGCAGAAGACGATCGCGATCGACCCCCTAAAACCATTGCAAAAGCGCAATGACCAAACTTTAGAGACGACCGGCGACAGCGCGGGTGGCATCCAGCGAACTGTGGCTCTCCATCGTGTGGCCTCTGCACCAACGGCCGACGACGATGGCATCGTATCGCTCACCGTAGACGGCAAACTTTGTCAAACCTACCGGTATCAAGCGGGTGAAGTGACGGTCATCGCTCAGCCCGAAGCCCTACAGGGTCGAATTTTGATTCCGGGCGATCGCTGGCGCAACTACCAAAATCAGTCGAAGCTGTTGGTCAGGCTCGTCGATACCTCATCAAGCGGCCAGCAGTTCGAAGCGATCGGACGCTTAGAATTTCAGAACGTCAATTTTTTACGCCATGAGCAGAATGGTGCCCTTCGCGGTCTAGGGCTTTTAGTCGGCGGCAGATGGCGACACTACCCCGAACTGCTGATGGCCAAGTTCGTGCCGCACCACACCTTGACCGACTTGGTCCCTGCTGGGTCAATCACCTTAGATATTCGCGATTTTGATACCAACCGGGTGCTTCAGCGGGTAACCGCATTGTTCACCGCAGCTGAAGGTACAGCTCAACCGGTTACTCGCCGCAGCTTTACGGCCTTTATGAGCACCGGAGTAGATGTAGTGGCCTGGTCTCGCTCCCCAGTAACAGCCTACCGCCCCGTCGCCGTCAGTTAGCGGCTGCAGCCCTAAAAGCTTGTGTTCCAAACTGCATTAATTCTGTACATTTCACCCCAATTACCAGGAGATTCATCATGGCTCTTACGACTCTGAATGTTGTGCCCATGGCCGACAACCGGAACGGACGTATTTTTATAGGGACAGGTCAGGGAGATCCCCTGCAATCGTCCTACAACGTTGATAGCAGCGAGCAGTTCAGGCTACTCGAGCGGCAGCTTAACCTGCAAGCAGGCAGCGATGAGAACTGCATTTCAGTCAACCTCAAAACCTTTTCGTCCTACGGTCTTGAAGGTCACTCGCCGACGGTGCTGCAATTTCGCAGCGAAGGCAATGTCGAAGTTCCCTACGGGTCGTCTATTCAGGCCCAAGCGATCGTTGAAGAGTGGATTTCGATGGGATTTCAGGTGGTCAACTTGCCAACGGGCAAAACCCTCACCGTTCGCTTGAGCGGCATCATCGACTCACCCGGAAGCGGGGTAGAAGTTAGATTCAGCGGTGGCGATAAGACTTATTCCTTTGGCAGCGGCCTTTTTAGCAAAGACCTGGAGCTTTCCGAAGGAGAATACATTCTCACAGGTGCGTACAACCTGAATATGGTCTTTCCAGGCGCTGACCCACTATCAAGCTGCCCAATCATTGTGCACGCCAAGGTAGAGATACTGGGGGTTCGGTAGGTTCAGCATCACCCCCTGATAGGGGCAGGGCCTAAATCTTGAAGCCTGTTTCCCACTCCTCGTGGCTCAACAAACGCTAGAAACCCTAAGCCCAATTCCTCAGAAAGAGGAATTGGGCTTAGCCGTAGAAGTGCCGTTTGAGACATTCTTAGGAATTCACAGGTTTTGCAGGCTAGCCCAAAGGCTCAAAGCCGAGGAATGACTTCCTTACTTGGGACTGACAACTAAACCGTTACAGAGCAGGTTGCGAAAACGCGACAGATAAAGTACAAGTGTACTTATTCAGTATCCCCCATGGTCGCCTTGATTTGATCCACAAACTCCTGATGATCGATCACCGGCTTCGAGATATAGCCATCGGCACCGCTCTGGTTCAAAAAATTCTCGCGATCGCCATCCATGGCATGGGCCGTCACCAAAATCACCGGTAGGTTAGCCGTAGCGGGGTCGGCCTTTAGCAGCTGGGTGATCTTGATGCCATCCATGGGCTTGCCCTGGTACATGCTGTGAGCCAGCGACACATCCATCAAAACCACGTCAACTTCACCACTGCGGGCAATGGTCATCACTTCTTCAACATCTTCTGTATGCTTAACCGCCAAGCCCCCACGCTTGGTCAATATCTTAGAGAATACTCGGGCATTTACCAGGTCGTCTTCAACGAGTAAGACGGTCTTCATTGCGTGTGTCAATCCCTGTCATCAGAGGAATATGGTCTTTGAACGGAAATGATTGGGTTGATGCGTCAGCTTTATCTAGGCAGCCGAGGCAGCTACAGCCCTAGCCCTCCTGGGTAAGCTTTTCTAGGCAAGTGCCCATGGCGGGTAGACTGAATTGCCTAAACGCTTGCCATACCCACAAGCTTGCCTATAAGTTACAGCATTGTTAACGCCGATTTATCAAGGCCCATTAAATTTAGACCGTGCGTTAGGCTGCGAAATGCCAGTTTAAGCCTAGGCTATGGCTAAACTCAGCTACAGCTCGGTCTATCTCACCTACCCCGTTCCCCCTTTTTCATCCAGGATCCCCGCCCATGGCCGACCAACTCGACATCATTGCTGGGCAGATTGTGCCTACCTCGCTCCACACCGAGGTGCAGCGGTCGTACCTGGAATACGCCATGAGCGTGATTGTGGGCCGGGCGCTGCCCGACGTGCGCGATGGCCTCAAGCCGGTGCACCGCCGCATTCTCTACGCCATGCACGAACTGGGGCTGACCCCCGATCGCCCCTACCGCAAATGCGCCCGCGTGGTCGGCGATGTGCTGGGGAAGTATCACCCCCACGGCGACCAGGCGGTCTATGAGGCTCTGGTGCGCATGGTGCAGACTTTCTCCAGCCGCTACCCCCTGCTCGATGGCCACGGCAACTTTGGCTCGGTCGACAACGACCCCCCAGCGGCCATGCGCTACACCGAGACGCGCCTGTCACCGATCAGCAACGAGGCCATGCTGACCGACATCAGCGAGGCTCTGGTCGACTTTAGCGACAACTTTGACAGCTCCCAGCAAGAGCCAGTGGTGCTGCCCACCCAGTTGCCCAACCTCCTGCTCAACGGGTCTTCGGGGATTGCCGTGGGCATGGCCACCAACATTCCGCCCCACAATATGGGCGAAGTGATCGATGGCCTAGTGGCGATGATCGATCGCCCTACCCTCTCCGACGACGACCTGTTTCGCCTCATCCCCGGCCCCGACTTTCCCACTGGGGGTGAGATCATTGGCACCGAAGGCATTTTGGATGCCTACCGCACCGGGCGAGGCAGCATTCCCATTCGCGGCATTTGCCAGTTTGAAGAAGTGCATCCCGGCCGGGGGCGGCAGCGGCGCAACGCGATCATTGTCACCGAGCTGCCCTACCAGGTAAATAAGGCGGGGTGGATTGAGAAAATCGCCCAGCTGGTGAACGCGGGGCGACTGGAGGGGATTGCGGATATTCGCGATGAGAGCGATCGCGACGGCATGCGGGTCGTGATCGAACTCAAGCGCGACACCCCAGCCAAGCGGGTGCTGCAAGACCTCTACCGCACCACGCCGCTGCAAACCAACTTCGGCGTGATTATGCTGGCGTTGGATAACAGCCAGCCCCGCCAGATGCCCCTGCGCGATGTCATGCAAGCGTTTCTCGACTTTCGCGAAACCACCCTTACCCGCCACTACCAGCACCAGCTCGAAAAAACCGAAGCCAAGCTGCACATCACTGAGGGGCTGCTGACGGCGCTAAATAACCTGGATGCGATCATCGACATTCTGCGCAACGCCGCCGACGGCACCACCGCCAAGCAGACCTTTCAGCAGCGGTTTGACCTCAGCGAGCGCCAGTCGGACGCAATTTTGGCCATGCCTCTGCGCAAGCTCACCGGCATGGAGCGCCAGGGCCTAGAGAACGATTTTGCCGAACTCAGCCAGCGCCGTGACGATCTGGCTCGACTGCTGGCCGATCGCAAAGAGCTACTCAAGGCAATGAAAAAAGAGCTGAAGGCGCTCAAAAAGAAGTTTAATGACCCCCGCCGCACCCGCATTCAAACCGACGCCGAACGGGCGGAAGAAACGCAGCAGGTCGAAGAGATCATTGCCGAAACCGTTGAAGAAGCAACGGTTGTGGAGTTTACCCAAAAGGGCTACGTGCGGCGGTTTTCGCAAAAATCCTACCAGCGGCGGCAGGCGCGGCTAGAGGTTGACCCCGACCCCAAACTCCACGAGGTAGACGACGACCCGGTGGTGCAGGTTGAAGCAGCCCTCACGACCCACGAACTGCTCACCCTCACCCGCGATGGTCGGGCCTTTACCGTTGCCGTTGGGGCTGTCCCCGCCAATCCGCGTCAGGGCAAGGGGGCACCCCTAGTGCAACTGCTGCCGGGTTCGGTGCCATCTGCCGCCGATGCGATCGTGGCTCGGTTTGTGCTTCGCGACGATTTGCTAGAGCACGACCTGATTCTCGTCACCCGCAAGGGCAAAATCAAGCGCGCTCCGCTGAAAGAATTCGCCAACCTTACCGGACGCGGCCTCACCGCCATCAAAGTCAAAGACGGCGACGAGCTGGCCTACGTCACCCTGGCCGAGCCAGGCGATGACCTGGTACTGGGAACGACCGGTGGCCGACTACTGCGCTTCCCGATCGATGATGACAACCTGCAAGTCATGGGCCGCGCCGCCCAAGGACCCCAGGGCATTCGCATGGGCAAGCAAGAAACCCTGACCGGCTGTGTGGCCGTGCAGTCGAGCAAAGATTGCCTGCTGCTGGTGTCGGCGGCGGGCTATGCCAAGCGTTTGCCGGTAGAGGGTTTGCGGGTGGCCAAGCGCGGCGACATTGGCACTCAGTCGTTTCAATTTAGCCTCAAGACTGACAGCCTGATGGCGCTGCTGCCCGCAGTCCCCAAAGAAGCCGTGACGGTGTTTACCAGCGCTGAGCGCACCGCCGTCATCCCGATCGCATCGGTGCCCCGTCAAGGAAGGACTGGGGAGAGCGATCGCATCGTCAAACCTAACAAGGGCGAAACCATCACCCAGGTAATTCGTGTAACTGCGCTTGATCCAGATGCTAGCAATGGAGCGGCATCCGACTAAAGATAGGATAGTTTTGTAGAGTAGGCGTTGGTTCTAGGTCAATACCTGGTTTAGGTTGAATGACGTTCTACTCAACTTTAACTGAGGAATACCGATGTCATTCATCACGTTCAAAGCGCCGATCAAAGATGGGATGATAGAGATTCCTGCAGAATACAAACAAGCTCTAAGCGGTACTGACCAGGTCGAAGTGACGATTTCGACTCAATTCAATACGGCGAAGACAGGCTTGATTGCAAAATTGCTCGAAAATCCTATCGTGGTCGATCACTTCGTGCCCCTTAGCCGCGAGGAAGCGCATGACCGCAACCTCTAAAACCTACTTCCTCGACTCAAATATCTGGCTGTATGCCCTGCTAAAAAATCGTCAGTCCACCCCAGAAGATCTTCATAAAGCCCAAGTTTCTAATCACTTAATTGATGCTCCGGGGGTTGTTATCAGCATTCAGGTAGTTAACGAGGTTTGCGTCAATCTCATCAAAAAAGCACGATTTAATGAATCTCAAGTTCAAAGCTTGATCCAAGACTTTTACAATGGCTGTCGACTAATCACGTCTGATCAGGCTCTGCTAACCCTTGCGTCTGAGACCCGTGACTGCTACAGTCTGTCTTTTTGGGATGGGTTGATTGTTGCTGCCGCTTTAACAGCCAATGTAGCCACTCTCTACTCGGAGGATATGCAAAACAATCTCAGGGTTTTCGATCAACTCACGATTACTAACCCCTTCCTCTAAATTTATCCGTAAATCTTTAGTTCCATCGCCCAACCTGCCGTGGCCCAAGTCGCAATCGAAAACGTCTACAAAACCTTCCCCAAGTCTCGCCAAGTCCACGAGGCAGAGACTACTTTGGAGGCCGACCACGATACAGCGGCGGTGCTCAAGCGCATCAACCTCACTGTTGAGGACGGCGAGTTTATGGTGCTGGTCGGCCCTTCGGGCTGTGGCAAAAGCACTCTGCTACGGCTGATCTCGGGACTGGAGGCGATTACGGGAGGCATCATTTGGGTGGGCGATCGCAAAGTCAACGACCTACCCCCCAAGCTACGCGACACCGCCATGGTGTTCCAGAGCTATGCCCTCTACCCCCACCTGACGGTCTACGACAACCTCGCCTTTGGTCTGCGCCGCATGGGGGCCGACCTCGAACAATCTTTGCCCTCCCTAGAGTTGGGCAAGCAGCTTTCCCCCAGCGACTCCCCCGCCAACCAGGAGCTAGAGCGCCTGCTCACCGAGAGCCGCTGGTGGGAGAAACCCCTAGTCTCGATCACGCGCCGGCTGCCCCCTAGCCTGCGCTACGTCTCTGAGGCCGAACGACTGATCGACGAACGGGTGCGGGCCGTGGCCAAGATGCTGCAAATTGACCTGCTGCTCAACCGCCAGCCCCGGCAGCTTTCGGGCGGGCAAAAGCAGCGGGTGGCCCTGGGGCGAGCCATGGCTCGCAACCCCCAGGTGTTTTTGATGGATGAGCCCCTGTCAAACCTGGATGCCAAACTGCGGATGGAAACCCGCGCCCAGATTGTAAATTTGCAGCGGCAGCTGGGCATTACCACCATCTACGTCACCCATGACCAGGTGGAGGCCATGACCATGGGCCATCGGATCGCCGTGATGAACCTGGGCCAAATTCAGCAGGTGGCCACTCCGCTAGAGCTGTATAACCGCCCCGCCAATCGCTTTGTGGCTGGCTTTATCGGCTCGCCGCCGATGAACGTGATTCCAGTGCAGGTGCAGGCTCCATTTTTGCTGGTGCATCCTGAGTTTCGCCTGTCGCTGCCCAGTAGTTGGGACGATCGCCTGCTGCCCTACGACAACCGCGAAGCACTGTTGGGCATTCGCCCCGAGCACCTCAGTTTGGCCCTACCTGCACCCAAAAATATTCGCGGTCACATCACCCACATGGAAGCCCTGGGCAGCGAGACCTACCTGACGGTGCAGACCGAGGATCTAACGCTGCTGGCCAAAATCCCCCCCGACGAGGTGGTGCGAATTGGCGATGAGGTGTGGCTGGCGATCGCCTCCGAAAAAGCCCATCTGTTTGATCCAGAAAGTGACGCCTCCCTTTGGAGCTGCTAACCTTTTGTAGCCGCAGAGATCCGCAACCGTAGAGATCCACGTCAACGAGCCACGCCAATATAGGGAAAGCACCTTGCGTAAACCCCGTTCTGGTAAAACCCAGCTTCTCTCAGGGCTGACTCTGATCGGCGCGATGGTCGTGGCTTTTTTCATAGTGCAGGCTCCCTGGGCGCACCCGCTTCGAACCTTGGTGCTGTTGGCCCTCCCCGGTGCGCAGGGTGCTCTAACCTCTCGGCAGGCTTTGCACCAGCACCGGTTAGCGCCATCAAGGGCTGGGCTGACGATCGCAGAGCTGATCGGGGCAGGGCTGCTGGGGGTAGCCGCCGGAATTGCACTGCTGGGGGCTCGGTCGCTGCCGGGGCTCTATAGCAGCTGGGTAGTAGCCGCGATCGCCACCCTGATATTGGTGATCGCGGCCGCCCTGGAGTTGCTGCGAGCGATGAGCCGCCGGCAAAATCAGCGCCCGGTGTTGCTCAAGCTGTTACTGCAAAGCCTAGCGCTGATTTTCTATGGCCTGCTGCTGCTGTGGATGGGGTTGCTGTTCCTACTGTCGCTGACGGGCGAGTCATACATGGGGAATTGAGCGGGGGTAGTTGACGAGGCGCGATCGCCCCAAAAGCCTGCCAATTTCTCAAGCCACCTCGACCTAATTATTCATCCTGCCGCACCTTTAAACTGATCTGCTCAAAGACTGCACCGGATAGTACTTGCCCTGCCACCGTTACCTCCTGACCATTTACCCAGGCCTGCTCCAGAGTCGGTCCATGCAGGTGCAGGTTCACCCGTCCGTAGGGAAATGCGTAGTCTCCCTGCGATCGCCAGGTAAGAATTAAATACTGCCCCTGCTGGCTCAGATGCCACTGGTCTAGTCGCGTGTCGCCGTAACCTTCTCCAGCATCGCTATAGAGTTGGCCCTGGCTTTCCCCCTTCCCATCCGGTCCCAAGACCTGCGGATAAAGGTGCAGGGTCAGGTCCTCGTCCTCGGCCAGGGGCAAAATACTGCCCACCCTTACCAGTAGGGGAATCTGCTCCAGCGGTGCCGGTAGCTCAACGGTTTGCCCACCTCGCCACAGCGTGTCATCCCAAAAGCTGTACCAATTTCCGGCGGGCAGTGCGACCTGGCGGCAGCGCTCACCCTGGGTCATCACCGGGCACACCAGCAGCGCATCACCCAGGTAAAAGGCATCCTCCCGGTTCCACAGACTTTCATCTGCCGGGTTCAGCCAAAACAGTGGACGCACGGGGGGATATCCCTGGTCAGCGGTCTCCCACACCAAGGTATAGAGGTAGGGCATCAGCTGATGCCGGAGCTGCAAAAAGCGGCGCGCAATGCTGAGGCAGGGTTCGCCGTAGGTCCAGGGGGCGCGGTGCCCCACGCTGACGGCACTGTGGGTGCGGTAAAAGACCATAAAGGTGGCCATCTGAAACCAGCGCAGGTAAAGCTCAGGCCCCGGATTGCCCAAAAATCCACCAATATCTGGGCCGCAAAAGGCTACCCCCGATAACCCCAGGCCCAAAACAGTAGCCACGGTTTGACGCAGCGCCTCCCAGGTGGAAACAATATCGCCAGTCCAGGTCCAGGCGTAGCGCTGCAGCCCAGCCCAGCCCGATCGCGTCACTACAAAGGGGCGAATATTGGGCCGATGGCGTTGCAGGCTTTCAAAGGCGGCGCGGGTTTCGAGCATGCCATAGACATTGTGAGCTTCGCGGTGGTCACCGCCGCGCCCCTCCAGATTGTGCTGGGTTGCCAGGGGGAGGGTGGGGTCGCCCCAGGCTACAAAGGCCGCCGGCTCATTCATGTCGTTCCAGAAACCGGCCACTCCCGCCTGGAGCAGATAGGCGAACTGGCGGCTCCACCAATCTCGCACGATCGGATCGGTAAAGTCGGGGAAGACCGATCGCCCTGGCCAAACTGGAGCTACCACCAGATCGCCGTTGGCGTAGGTGCAAAAGGCGTCGAGAATTTGCCCTTCTAGGAACAGGTTGCTGTGGCGGTTGTGCTGAATGCCTGGATTGTTGATCGCGATCAGTCGCACGCCAGCCGCCGCCAGCTCCGCCGTAAACTGCCGAAACTTAGGGAACCGCTGGGGGTCGATGGTGAAGGCGCGGTGGTTGACCTGGCAGTCAATATCCACGTGCAGGGCGCTAAGGGGCAGGTCGTGCTGCTGAAAGTTTTGCACCTCCTGGCGTAGGGTGGCCTCGGTGCGATAGCCCCAGTGCGATTGGTGATATCCCAAGGCCCAGAGGGGCGGCAGAGGTACCCGCCCGGTGAGCTGGGTGTAGCGCTGCATCAGCTGGGGCGGCGCGCCGCTTGCCAGGTAGTAGCGCAGGGCCCCGGCCTCGAAGGTGGTGGTGGCCTGCTGGTCTAGCCGCAGCTCACCCCGAAAGGTGTTTTCATAAAACACTAGATAGCTGCCCTGCCGGTGCAGACCCATGTACACCGGAATGCAGATGTACATCGGGTCGGTGCCGGGTTCGTAGATGTTGCCGGGGTCGTAGTTCCAGAACTGGTAGGTTTTAGTTTGAGCTGGGCCGCTCCGTTCTGAGACTACAGGCCGCCGCAGGTTAAAGGTCGCCGCCCGTTCCCCCAGACCGTAGAAGCACTCTTCATCCCGCAGGGAGGTGGCCTGCTGCCACCCCTCCCCCAGGCGCTGGGGCGGAAGTTCTTGGCGGATCTGACCGGTCTGATCGGCGATCGCTAGGCTGCCGTCCCATCCCACACTGATCGAGAGTTCGGAGCTAGAGAGCACCCAACCCTGGGCCTGCTCCTCTAAATGGGTGGTGACGGCGGGCCAGGGGTGATCGGCTAGGCCGTAGGGCAGAGGCAGCCGACCGGGCTGCCAGGTGACGCGGATAAAATCTGGCGTCAGGAAGGCGAGTTCGAGGGAGGCCTGCTCAAACTCAATCTCAGCGCCCCGCTCGGTGGGGGTGGCATGAAGCCCTTTGCCTACGGGCGTGGGGGCAGTTGCTGGCGGGGTTTGGTAGGGGCGATCGCGCCGGTCGCGCTGCCATGAGTACCAAAACGCGTAGGGAAAGTATCTCAGAAACCACAGGGCTTGCAACACAAACTTCAGCCTTAGCCAGAGTGGTTTTAGCACAGCCATAGTTCTGTTTTTCCCAGCGATCGCTCTTTGCCAGACTAGGGGGAAGCCATGGCTACTGCTTCCCCTAAAGGCGCGATACATTTGTCTACCCACAGAGAGAATTAGGCCCTCAGCCGATCTCCCCGCCCCCCTCTGCCCGTAGCTAGATGGGATAACGCTCCCGCTGGGGTTTAATAGGGCCAACAAATACCTTGCCCCATTTGCCCCATTTCGGGAACGGCCGTGCCCTTTTCTCCTTACCTGGCTATTAATCAACAACTGGCTGCCCGAGGAATGAAGCCCCAATACGTGACCGGCATGGATTCTGCCACCCAGGGGCTACAGTCGGCGGCCAACTATTTGAACGGCAAGGATTTGCCCTCAGGGGGGCCTGTGCCCCAGCTATCCGTAGGGCTGGCCCAGGCCATCGGCAGTCTGCCCAATGCAATCAACGATGCCATCATCACCGGGTTAGGCTGGCTCGATGCCTCTAGCCCAGGGGCGCTAGAGCAGGTGCGGTCTGAAACTCTAGCTCAATGGGCGGTCAATCAGTATCCCCAGCGGCAGTACCCGGCGATGATGGTTGGCTCCTCTAACGGGGCGATTTCTCACTTGTGCGCAGCACTGGGCATTCCCTGGCTGCCCCAAACTTTGCTCGTCTGTACTCGCCATTCGGGCGACAAAGATGACCCCAAGCAGGTCATGACCTGGGCCGAAGATCGGGTGCAGCGGTTGCTAGCAGCGAACTCCGACCTGGCAGCTTACCAAATGCACGACCCCAACCAGGACCGGTTGAAGGTGGGGCGGGTGGCCTACTTTCGGCTCAAGCGCAGACGGCTGGGGGCCGCCTATCGGCAATTTTTGCAGCAAAATTTGATGCCGGGGGGCACGCTGTTTCTGGTGGAATGCAACTATAGCTGGCCGGCTACCCAGGTCAGCGATCGCCATTTCTTTCAGGTGGGCGGCAAGGGTGGCATTCACCGCGCAGAATACGTCGAGGGCAGTCCTCGGGTAGCAGAGTTTCTCCAGCAGCAGGGGTCTGAGCATAGCCACTGGCACAGCCCTCCTTCCGATGGCGACTGGCCCGAGGCGGAATGGGGCTTTGAGCCGGCTCTGCGTGAAGATGTGATGGACTTTGCCGAGGAGCACGGGCTGAAGGTGCAGCGGATTGTGTTTGACGATCCGCAATCCCTCAGCCCGCTGGTGGCTGACCTGCATCGCTGGTGGTACGACCAGTTGGGTGTGCCCAGCGATCGCCTATTAGCTGAGTCGTTTGTCTATCTGCATCCCTGGCTGTGTTTGCGCCTGGGTCTGGTGCCCTACTGGACGGTGTTTAACGACAAAACCTCCCTGGGGCTGCTCAAGGACTATTTGCAAACCACCGAACCCTACAACGACATCTATCTCACCCTGTTTTCCAACGGGATCAATTCCCTGGGTATTGCTCCGATTGAGCAGTGGCGATCGGACATTTTGTCTCAGGCCCGCCGCCGGGGCGAGTTTTTGGGCGTCAAAGAGCAGCGCTTTCCCCGAGACAATGCTTCGATCATTCAGCACTACCTAGATCTGAAGCAGATGCCGGGGCAGTTCCCCATACCTGAACCGTTAACCCTGCACCAGCTTGGGGAGTTTTTGGAGCAACGGGGCGATCGCTACGCCGTAGATTGGCTGAGCTAACCCTTCACTGCATCGCTTTGGGACGCAGTGGAAATCACTGTAGTTTGCTACCCCACTCGCCCTACTATGCGTTGGTTATTCTGGGTGCCCTACGCTGGGTGGAAGAAAAACGAAGCTCCCAGAATGGCGAAGGTAGAGAGCAGCAGCACCCCCTCCAGCCAGTTCGATTTGCCATCCTGGCTGATCAGGTTGACCACAGCCACGGCGATGACAACGGCGATCGCCTCAAAGGGGCCAAAATTCAAATCCATCGGCTGGCCAATCACCTGACCCACAATCACCAAAATTGGGGCTACCAGCAGTGCCACAAGCAGGCTCGACCCCATGGCGATCGACACCGATAAATCCATGTTGTTTTTCACGGCCATGCGCACGGCCGTGACATATTCTGCCGCACCACCTACCAGGGGCAGCAAAATCACACCGGTAAACAGGTCGGTCAGCCCCAGGCTATTGGCGGTTTCTTCCACCGCTCCCACAAAAATCTCCGACTCAATGGCCACACCAACCGTGGCAGCCAGCAGCACGCCGATCCACAGCACTAGGTTCGGCTTCTCGGCCTCGCCATGCTCACCCTCGCCGTGCGAGCCCTCTTGGTCGCTCACGCCCACGTCATAGAGGTAGCTGTGGGTCTTGAGGGAAAATAGCAGCGTTAGCCCATAGACCACAATCATCACCGCCGCCACGGTCAGCGACAGGCGGTTAATGGCGGTCGGCTCCACAATGTTAGAGGTATTGATCACCATGGCAGGCAGCACGATCGCCGTCACCGCTAGGGCCATGGTGCTGCCATTGATACCCGCCATATTGCGGTTAAACTCTTGCTCTTTGTAGCGCAGCCCACCAAAGAACATCGACAGCCCCAAAACCAGGAGCAGGTTGGCCAAAATCGACCCGGTAATGCTGGCCTTAACAATGTCGATCAGTCCCGCTTTGAGGGCAACCAGGGCAATAATCAGCTCGGTGGCGTTGCCAAAGACGGCATTGATCAACCCACCAATGGTCGGCCCGGTCACCACCGCCAGCTCTTCGGTGGCAGTGCTCAGCCAAATTGCCAGGGGCACAATCGCCAGCGCCGACAGCACAAAAATGGTGAGGGCACCCCATTCCAGCCGTTCTGCTGCGATCGAGATCGGAATAAACAGCAGCAGGCCCAGCGAGATAATGTTTTTGATCGACATAGATAACCAGCTAAAGGAATAGGTGGGCTAGGGAGGGGCAGGACTTTCCCCGTGCAGCATTTTTCTGCCCATTGTCGGTGGAGAGGCGGTTCTGCGCAATCACCTTAGCAAATTCCACCGTTGCAAAGCACCCGTGACGCGCCTGCAGAAATAATCCAGGCGCATACGCTTGTCGGGCACCGCAGCGGATAGATCCGAATTGTGCCGCTCGGCTACCCCGCTAGCAGCTGCATCATCTGTTCTTGGCTCAGTACGCTGCCCACTACCCGCCGCACGGGTTCTGGGGAAACCTGAATCAGGGTCGGAGTCGCCGTAATATTAGCAGCCTCGGCTTCGGCAGGGTGAGTGGTGACGTCAATCACCTGCAGGGTATAAGCACCAGGCAGGGTTGCCTCTAGCGTGGTGTATAAAAACCGCAGCATTTTTTCGGTGACAGCGGTGTCGGTGCCCCTGACAAACAGCTTAAAACAGTGCGCTTGGGGCAGAGGGTCAACCGCTAGCGGGATTTCCAACACCGGTGTAGCAGTTGGGGTGGCAGCGATCGCCTGCTCGACGCGCATCACTAGCTCGTGGCATTCCCACAGTTGGGGAAAGGTAGACTGGTACGACTCAATCAGCGCTACCGAACATTCTTCGGCGCTGGTGTAGTTGGGCTGCCACTGCAATTCCCCCAAGCCAAACAACGCGTTGAGCAGGGGCTGAAACCGGAGAACACGGGGGTAAGCCTCGGCCACGGTCACAGGGGTTTGGGTAGCAGAGTTAATCCAGCGATCGACGGTGGCGGTAAAACAGGGTAGCAAAAAGTAGGGCGGCTCCGGCAGCTCCAGGTGGGTCTGCAAAGCCGCACAGAGGTCGATGTGCCAGTGAGCCCGCTTTTGCTCGTCGATGCAGTAGACGCAGTCGCCCCCTGGGGTAAAGAGGGCAATACCCTTAAAGCTGGAGGCGACTGCACCCACCACAGCGCCGTTAGACACGGCCGCGCAGCATTTGGGCCATTTCGTTTTGCCTGGGCGACATTTCCAGCGCGGTCTCTTCGGTGATGCGTCCCGACTCGTAGAGGGCGTAGAGCGACTGGTTCATGGTGCACATACCGTCAAAGGTACATTTAGGAATCAGCGCTTCGACTTCATCGAGCTGCCCCCGCAGAATGTAGTCTTTGATCGCATCGGTGTTGATGAGGATGTCGTGGAAAGCGGCCCGCTTGCCGTCGGTAGTGCGGCAGAGACCTTGGGCAATCACCGCCACCAGCGACTCCGCCAGGGAGACCCGCACCGGGGCCTGCTGCTCCGGCTCGTAGAGGTTGAGAATCCGCTCTACGGTCTTAACGGCGCTGTTGGTGTGCAAGGTGCCCATCACAAGGTGACCCGTCTGGGCGGCTTTGAGGGCGGTGTTGACGGTTTCTTTGTCCCGCATTTCACCGACCAGAATGATGTCGGGGTCTTCCCGCAGAGAGGCCTTAAGGGCGTTATCGAATTTTTGGGTGTGCATACCGACTTCCCGCTGCTTAATCAGCGATCGCCTACTGGTGTGCACAAATTCCACCGGGTCCTCAATGGTGATGATGTTTTTGGGCATCTCGGTGTTGACGTAGTCAATCATCGCCGCCATGGTGGTCGACTTACCTGAACCCGTAGGCCCAGTCACCAGCACCAGCCCCTTATGGTAATGGCACACGTCGCGAAAAATTGGTGAGAAGCCCAGCTGGTCGAGGGTGAGAATTTTCACCGGAATTAAACGCAGCACCATAGCCGGCCCGCGCAGGGAGTCAAAGATGTTGATCCGGATGCGTGTAAAGTCGTACTGGGCCGCCCCGTCAAAGTCCATGGTTTGGCGAAACTCGTGAATTTCGTCGGGCTTAAGAATCTCTCCTAGCCAGGCGTAGAAGGTAGCTTCGTCGGTGACAGGGTACTCGGTGGTTGAGATGTCGCCGCGATCGCGGAAGCGCGGAATCTCCCCTACTCCCAAGTGAACGTCTGAGAAGCCCTTATCGAAGGCCTCGCGCACAATTTTTTCTAGGGTAAGTCCGCTGCCCACTTTGAGGGTGTCTGCCGCATTGGGCATGGGTGGCGGCGAAGACGGACGGTGGCGAGCTTGTCCTGGAGCAGGCGCAGCCTGAGCCGCTGGGGCTGGGGGCTGATGCGCTGCTGGAGCCTGACCAACCGGAGCCTGACGGGCCGCTGGAGCCTGACCCGCCGCCGCTGCCTGGGCTGCCGCCTGACCCGCTGCACGAGCGGCAGCCTGGGCCCGAGCTTGAGCTGAGGCCTGGGTCTGGGCCGCCGTCTGGGGAGGTCTGGGCGGCGGCGGTGGTGCAGGTTGGGCCCCGGGGGCGTTGGGTAACTCAGCCATGAAAGGATTCTCCATGATGGACTCTACAGCGACAGGTACGACAGCTGGGCCGGGGCAGGGCAGCCCGTTTGCCCGTGGAATACAGTCAGGTTGCCCACATTGGGTGCAGAACTTAGCTAGTCCATGACCTCTGGCAATGCTACGACAGTCTAACAACGGTCGCAGGGTTTAATGGGCTGGTTATAACCCCGAGTATACAACCTGTGCCCAATTAGCTCATCAGCGTGCGTCCTAGCAGGTGACCGTGGCTAAATACCGATCGCATCAGCCCCCAGCGCACGGGGTTAGGCGCACGGCCAAACAGCCCTAGCATGGCCTGCACCACCTCGGGCAGCGAAAGGTTATCGGTCAAGAACCCGGCCCAGTCATCGGTGGGCAGGTTAAAAAAGGCATCAAAAAACTGATGCAATTGCGGCGCGTCAAAGGCCATTAGATTTTCGAGGCCGAAGAGATAGAGATAGTGCTTGCGCACGCGCTCGGCAGGCCAGAGGGCTTGCCAAGCCTGGTGGGCCACTTGGTCAGGGGTAGTTTGGGATGAACCGAGGGCAGCTGCGATCGCACTAGCCAACCCCGGCCCCCGCCGCAGCAGCGCCCCCACCATATAGCCCGATGCTGGGTGCACCATGCTGGCGGCCCCGCCAAAGCCCACCACCCGCTGGGTAAAATCGGGCAGCGGCTGGTTCATCGGAAACAGGCAACGCTCCACATGGTGAATGTCATTGACCTCAATACCCTGGTGGCGCAGCCGCTGGTACAGGCGCTGCGTCAGCACCTCCATAGAAATCGCTGGATGGTGGGCCAGCGAAGTTTCTTCCACAAAGTACACCCCGCCGCCTAAGTCCATTGAATAGAGAAACGTAGACGGTGCCTGGCGCTGAGCTGGGCTGAGGTAGTCGTCGCGGAAGTCCATCAGCACCATTTGCTGGGGGTCGGTAGGGGGCTTAGAGAACCGCCCCACAATGCCGTAGGCCGCCTGAAACGCCAAATCTGGGGCAGCCGGACGCTGCACCAGCGCTGTCTGATGCCCTGTAGCATCAACCACTAGCCGGGCAGTAAGCATTTCACCCGTTGCGGTAGTGACTTGGGTATGGGTGGGCCTATGCTCAATGTCAACGGCTTTACCCCGATGCCAGGTAACCTGATGCTGCTCAGCCTGGCTCAGCCAGTGAGCTTGTAAGCGATCGTTGCTCAGCAACCCATACTCGCGGTGCAGGGGCACAGGACCACTGTTGACGTGCACCAGGCAGTCCTTCCAGCGATGCTCTAGAAACGGCACCAGACCCACATCTTCGAGTTCATCGACCCAGATGCCGTAGGTATTGGGCCAGGGGTGCGTCGGATCGCCCAGGGCCAACCCCTGCACCGCCAGCCCCGTCTCTGCCAGGGCTGCCACTAGCGACAGCCCCGCCGGCCCCGCGCCAATGACCAACACATCCTGCATGAACTGACTGCAACCTCGTTTGCTGTGAACCCCTATCTTACAAAGATTGCGGTCGTTATTGAGCAGATCGGGGTCAGGGGAGAGGGTGCGGGAGGCAACTGATAGTCGCTTCGAGGTGCTTCCTGTCTCTAATCTCCCCCTCCCGCGGCCGGGCGATGTATCATTCAGAGGCGATTTAACCAAAATTTGTGGCCATGGCAAATCTTGCAAGCGATCCCAATGTATTGGCTACGGTGGTGGGCATTGTGGCCCTAGCTTTGGCCCCTTTGGCGTTTTTGCTGTGGTTTTTCTACACTCGCGACAAGCTCAACCCGGAGCCACGGGGGCTGGTGCTCAGAATTTTTGGCTTCGGGGTTCTGGCCTTCATTCCAGTATTTTTGGTGCGGCAGTTTGTTCCCCTACCGGTCTGGCTGATGGCGGTGGTGGTGGTACCCGTGCTGGCCGAACTAGCAAAATTTTGGGTGGTTAAGGCAGGCGTCTACAATCACCCCGAGTTTGACGAACCCGTGGACGGTATTATTTTTGCCGCTGCTGCCGGCCTGGGGTTTGCCACCCTGGAGGTGATTGGCTCCATGCTCTACGCCTACTTCGCCGTAGCGCGGCTAGGCGTGCCGGGGAATGCCTTGGCCGCCGCATGGCCCGCCGTGCTCAGCATGTTTGCCCTGCGGGGACTGCTAAGCGGTCCCGGCCATGCCCTGTGGTCGTCGCTGTGGGGCTATGCCCTGGGGGTGGCAAAATTTGCTCCTGCTAACCAGGGTAGCGGGCTGGTTCGCAACGGCCTGGTGGCAGCCATACTGTCCCACGCTGCCTTTAATGCCCTAGCGCTGGAGTCGAGCTGGTGGCTCAACCGGGTGGGCCTGGTGCTAGTGATTGCAGTGCTGTGGTTTGTGGTGATGCGCTGCCTGCGCTATGCCTTAGCCCTGGCGCCCAACCCCCAAGGCGGTTCTGGGGAAATGACAAGATGAATGGAGGGGCAGGGCAAACGGCGTTTGCCCCTACGGAAGCGCTGATCCACTGCTGCATTGAGACAGTGAGCTACCGTGCCCCCTACACAGAATTAATACGGCAACAGGACAGTGATTGGCACATCGGGGAGCTTAGTGCGGCCTTCTAGACCGACTAGCTCAATCACAAAGCCATACCCGGCAATGGTGCAGCCGGTTTGCTCAACCAGCTTGGCGGCCGCCGCCGCAGTGCCACCTGTAGCAATCAGATCGTCGATAATCAGCACCCGGTTACCCTTTGGAAAAGCGTCTTGGTGCAGTTCGAGGGTGTCTGTGCCGTATTCCAGCGCGTAGCTGGCGGTGTGCACCGCAGCGGGCAGCTTGCCCGGCTTTCGCACTGGGGCAAACCCCACCCCTAGCTTGTAGGCCAGGGGCATACCAAAGATGAATCCCCGCGACTCGATGCCCACGATGTAGTCGGGGCGATACTCAGCCACCTGCTCAGCAAACAAGTCGATGGTGTATTGCAACGCGGTGGGGTCACTCAACAGCGGCGTGATGTCGCGGAAGAGAATGCCAGGCTTGGGGAAGTCGGGAATGTCGCGAATATGGGCTTTGAGATCCATCAGGGATGCGGAGTCAAGGGCGTTGATATGGTATCACCGTGGAGGGATGGGGAGATGGCGAAGCTGAGGGAGATGGCAAAGGTTTCATACCCTGATCTCGGCATTCTTCTATCGCCTTGTTGTGGAGAAGTTGTCAAACCAGCCACGTTTCCAGAAAAAGTAGATTTGCAGCACGGCAATTACGGCCATCACTGAGAGACAGATGATGTAGCCCCAGTACCATCCCAGCTCTGGCATGTTTAAGGGTGATTTTTCGGTATTGAAGTTCATGCCGTAGACGCCAGCAATGAAGGTGAGGGGAATGAAAATGGAGGAGATCACCGTCAGCAGTTTCATGACTTCGTTCATGCGGTTGTTGATGGAGGAGAGATAGACATCCATCAGGCTGGAGGCGATTTCGCGGTAGTTTTCAATGATGTCGACGACTTGCACAATGTGGTCGTAGACATCTTGCAGGTAGACGCGCACTTCCTGGCAGATCAGATCATCGCTGTCGCGAATGAGGCCGTTGATGACGCTGCGCTGGGGCCAGATGTAGCGGCGTAGCTTCATTAGCGCCCGGCGCATGCGGTGAATTTTTTTGATGGTGGCGTTGGTGGGGTTGGTAACCACCTCTTCTTCGAGATCTTCAAGGGTTTCGCCAATTACCTCTAGCACCGGGAAGAAGCTATCGACGATGGTGTCCATCAGGGCGTAGGCCAGGTAGTCGGCTCCCTGGGTACGAATGGTTCCGGTGCCGCGCCGGATGCGATCGCGCACCGGGTTAAACGAGTCCCACTCAGGCTCTTCTTGAAATGTGACCAGAAAGCCATTGCCCATGACAAAGCTCACCTGCTCACTGCCCACCCCAGAGCCGGTTTTTTTAGACTGCACCATCTGCATGATGATCAGAATTTTATCGTCGTAAAAGTCGATTTTGGGGCGGTGGGGCACGTTGACAATGTCTTCGAGCATTAGGGGATGGAGGTCAAAGGTTTGGCCGATCTGCAGCAGGGTGTCTTCGCTGCCCAACCCGCGGGCATCAAGCCAGGTCACACTTTCGGGTTTGCCAAGGGCTTTGCATTCGGCTGGGTGATCGATGGTGGCGGTGCGCACGGCCTCTGGGCCATAGTCTATTAAATGCAGCTCCGTGGGCAGGGCATCGCTAGGAATGTTCAGCGTGCCGGGGAGGGTGCCGGGGGTCGAATAGTTGAAGTCAATCAGTCTCTTTCTGCCCTCGCGGGACGAGGCGTTGAGGGTGTTAGAGGCGGCCGCCCTCAATGCTTCTACGTCAACCGGCTGAGCCCGCGAACTGGCTTGGCCCGGCGAGGAGGATGGGTGGCCCCCTGGGTTGGGTGTGCGGCGCGACATGGTTCTAACTCCCAAAGATTCCACATAAAGCATAGGGGCACAGCCGTAACTGTACCCCTATGGGTTAGTCATTTATTCAAAGTAGCGGGGCGCAGGCTACATCATGCCCATGCCGCCCATGCCGCCCATACCACCCATGCCACCCATGCCGCCCATGCCACCCATACCGCCCATGCCGGGGTCGCCAGCGGGAGCGGGAGGCTCAGGGATATCGGCTACGAGGGCCTCGGTAGTGAGCAGCAGACCCGCGATCGAGGCCGCATCTTGCAGACCCGAGCGCACGACCTTGGCCGGGTCGATAATGCCCGCTTGAATCAGGTCTTCGTAGGCACCCGTGAGGGCGTTGTAGCCCGTGGGGAAGCTCATTGCCTTCACTTTTTCGACAATCACAGAGCCGGGTTGGCCAGCGTTATCGGCGATTTGCCGCAGAGGCGCTTCCACAGCCCGCATGACAATATCAACACCGATAGCTTCTTCAGCGCTAAGGGAAGCTTTGAGCGACTCCAGCTTGGGGGCCAGGTGCAGTAGGGTAGCACCACCGCCGGGGACGATGCCTTCTTCTACCGCAGCTTTGGTGGCGCTGAGAGCGTCTTCGATGCGCAGCTTGCGATCTTTGAGCTCGGTTTCGGTGGCGGCCCCAACTTTGATCACGGCAACGCCGCCCGCTAGCTTAGCTAGGCGCTCGGCGAGCTTTTCTTTGTCGTAGTCAGAGTCGGTGACGGCCAGCTCTTTACGAATTTGGTCGATGCGCTTGTCGATGTCGGCTTTGTTGCCCGCATCGGACACCAGGGTGGTGGTGTCTTTGGTGATGGTGGCTTTAACGGCTAGGCCCAGCATGGACAGGTCGGCGGTATCGAGGCTGAGGCCCACCTCTTCAGAGATTACCTGGCCGCCAGTGAGTACTGCGATGTCTTGCAGCATAGCCTTGCGGCGATCGCCAAAGCTCGGCGCTTTCACCGCCGCTACATTCAGCACACCACGGGCTTTGTTGACCACTAGGGTAGCCAGGGCTTCGCCCTCAATGTCTTCGGCAATGATCAGCAGGGGAGCGCCCTCGCGAGCCACCTTCTCTAGCACCGACACCAGATCTTGAATGGAGCTGATTTTTTTGTCGACGATCAGCACGCGAGCGTTGTCAAGCTCGGTCACCATGCGCTCTTGGTCGGTGACGAAGTAGGGAGAAATGTAGCCGCGATCGAACTGCATCCCCTCAACAACATCCAGCTCGGTGTAGAGAGACTTCGATTCTTCCACGGTGATGACGCCGTCTTTAGTCACCTTATCCATGGCTTCGGCAATCATTTTGCCAATTTCTTCGTCGCTGCCAGCGGATACGGTGGCGACCTGAGCAATGGTGGCGTTGCCTTCTACGGGCTTGGCCACGGCGGCGATTTCGTTCACCAGCAGGGCAACGGCTTTCTCAATGCCGCGACGCAGGCTGACGGGGTTGGTACCCGCGGCCACGTTCTTGAGACCTTCTTTGACCATGGCCTGGGCCAGCACGGTAGCGGTGGTGGTGCCATCGCCAGCCAGGTCTTTGGTCTTAGAGGCCACCTCTTGCATGAGGCGAGCACCCATATTTTCAAAGGGGTCTTCTAGCTCAATTTCTTTGGCAATGGTGATGCCATCGTTAACGATCTGTGGTGCCCCGTACTTTTTCTCAAGTACGACGTTGCGCCCCCTGGGGCCGAGGGTAATTTTAACGGCGTCGGCTAAGGCGTTGACGCCTTTTTCGAGGGCCTGCCGCGAAGCCTCATTGAAGGAAACTCTTTTTGCCATGTCCTGTCTTTCAGCTCTCCAGAGACAAACTTAGCACTCGCTATGCCAGAGTGCTAACCTCGCTAGAGTACCGCTGTGGGGGACGGTCGGTAAGTCGCAATAACCGATCCTCTACGGCAGAGGTGCTGTCTTTTCTAGACTATGCCGCGCTGATGGAGGCCATTAACCAGATAGCAGCCTGGGGTACTGCGATCGCATCGCCTGGTCAGACCCCACACCCATGGGCGGCAGCGAATACCTCAGTATAATGACCCGCAGGCAAGGGGGTGACGGCTGGCTAAATAGTTAAATAACAGAAGCCTTAGGGGTTTTAAAACGCACCCTTCAAACTGGCTCTATACAGGCATTAGCTGCTCTTAAGTACTGTTTCAACTTCCGAGTACAGTGCATCGGTCGTATCACAAGTCTCCGAAGCCTCAGCAGTCACTCCCCAAAATTCGTCGCTGAATATCTCGATGGCTATCAGAAGGTGTTCGGCAGCTAGTCTAAGGCTTATACTCCGCGCTGGGATGTGCAATCCATTTTTGGTGCGTGAAAAATACAGAGACTCTTCCCTAAGCCGTGAATAGTCTCCTAATTCATAACCTTCAAATATCTCTTTAGCTTTTTCATCACCGATGCTATTGGCAATGCGATCACCTATTAAGTAAATAGGATCAACAGAAATTTTATGCTTTTTCCCATGATGAAAGAGAGGGTCTTTATTTCGCTTTACCCTTTCCCTTTCACCTCCCCAAGCACGCATATGGCCAGCTTTTATTTTTGCAATTTCTTCAAAGACAGTGATAGACAAGAAAACAGAAGGAGCGTAACTACCATTCACAAACAAAGCATACGATGCTCGAATCAAATTACAAACATGAGTGACAGCAGCGTTGTACTCTTCACGACCATATAAGCCTATGTATTCGTCAGAAATTACTAAAGAGTCTTCAGATGCTATGTGATATCCCTTTTTCTTCACAGTATCTCCCGTGCTGCTAATCACATACTAAGTGCCAATTCGACGCATAAGGCCTTTGATTTCCAGCATTATCTAGTAGGCCTGTGGGACAACACCGAAACCCTAATAAATTGAACATCATGCTTGTCGAAAAGTTCGTAACTTTCGTGCTTTGTTCAATGAACTTGAGAGTGAAATATGGGGATTCGGTATATTATTCACCACCTTAGCTGGATAATTCCTTGAAGTCAGGGATTATCTAGCATCTCCTATGCTATCTCCGTGTTATGTACTCCCGCAGAGCAGAGCTTTTTGCAAAATCAGCTTACATACCCACATACTCCTGGAGAGACTTCACTTGGAGGGGGTGCTGTTGCAGAGAATGGATGGCTGAGGCTGTGGCTTTAGCTCCGGCGATGGTGGTGATGATTGGTACTTTGTAGGCCAGAGCCGTGCGGCGAATTGAGCGATCGTCCTCCAGGGCAGTGCTGCCTGCTGGGGTGTTGATAATTAGCTGAATTTTGTTGTTTTTGATCGCGTCTTCGATGTTGGGACGGCCTTCGTGGACTTTGAGAACAAGGTTTACGGTGAGCCCCTCATCCATGAGGGCGGCGCGGGTGCCGGAGGTGGCGATCAGGTTGAGGCCCATTTTGGCCAGTTCTTTAGCGATAGGGATGACGGCGGCTTTGTCGCGATCGTTCATGGAGATAAAGACGGTACCGGCGAGGGGCAGCTTTTGGTTCGCCCCCAGCACCGCCTTGGCGAAAGCTTTGCCAAAGTCAGCATCGATGCCCATAACTTCGCCCGTGGAACGCATTTCAGGGCCGAGCAGGGCGTCAGTACCAACGAATTTGTCGAAGGGCAGCACGGCTTCTTTAACGGAAATGTGCTTGGGAATCACCTCTTCGGTAAAGCCCAGGTCGGCCAGAGTTTTGCCCGACATCACCCGCACCGCGATCTTGGCCAGGGGATGACCGATCGCCTTCGACACAAAAGGCACCGTGCGCGAGGCGCGGGGGTTGGCCTCGATAATGTAGACCTGGTCGCCCTTGACGGCAAACTGAATGTTCATCAGGCCGATCACCTTGAGGCGCTTGGCCAGCTTCACCGTCCAGTCGCGGATGGTGGCGAGGGCAGCATCGGGCAGCGTCATGGTGGGGAGAGAACAGGCCGAGTCGCCGGAGTGGATGCCCGCCTGCTCGATGTGCTCCATAATCCCGCCGATGACGACCTGACCGGTGTGGTCGGCGATCGCATCCACATCCACCTCAATCGCGTTCTCCAAAAACTTGTCGATCAAAATTGGGTGGTCGGGCTCCACATGCACCGCGTAGGTCATATAGCGCTCCAGGTCGGTATCGGAGTAGACGATTTCCATGGCGCGGCCACCGAGCACGTAGCTAGGGCGCACCACCACGGGATAGTCAATCTGTTGGGCCACCTTAAGCGCATCCTGGTAGCTGCGGGCCATGCCGTTGGGGGGCTGCTTGATGTCGAGTTCACGCAGAATGGCCTCGAAGCGTTCGCGGTCTTCGGCGGTGTCGATGGAGTCGGGGGAGGTGCCCCAGATTTTGGTCGGGGGGTGGATGGGTGGATGGGCCGAGGGGTCGGCGGCGGGCAGGGAAGAGAGGTATTGCTGGAGGGGAACGGCCAGCTTGAGGGGAGTTTGGCCGCCAAACTGGATGATGATGCCGATGGGGTTTTCGGCTTCGATGATGTTGAGCACGTCTTCTTTGGTCAGCGGCTCAAAGTAGAGGCGATCGCTGGTGTCATAGTCGGTAGACACCGTCTCGGGGTTGGAGTTGACCATGATGGTCTCATAGCCGTCGTCGCGCAGGGCAAAGGAGGCGTGGCAGCAGCAGTAGTCAAACTCAATGCCCTGGCCAATGCGGTTGGGGCCGCCGCCGAGGATCATCACCTTGGGGCGATCGCTGGGCAGCACCTCGGTCTCGTCTTCGTAGGTGGAGTAATAGTAGGGGGTAAAGGCCTCAAACTCGGCAGCGCAGGTATCGACGGTTTTATAGACGGGGATGACGCCCAGACCCTTGCGGTACTGACGCACCGTGTCTTCGTCGGTTTGGGTAGCGTAGGCGATCTGGCGATCGCTAAAGCCCTGGCGCTTGACCGCCCGCATGTGCTCATAGGTCAGCTCAGTCAGGGGGGTGCGCTTGAGAAACTTTTCGGTCTGCAACAGGCCGGCTAGCTGGTTGAGAAACCAGGGGTCGATGGCGGTGAGGTCGTAAATATCGTTGACGGTTAGACCCAGCTGCATGGCGTGGCGCAGGTCAAAGATGCGATCGGGATTGGGGGTGCGCAGCTTGGGGCGAATTTCGTTGAGGCTGGGCAGCTTTTCGGCGCGATCGCAGCCCCAGCCCGCTCGCCCAGTTTCCAAAGAGCGCAGCGCTTTCTGGAACGACTCCTGGAAGGTGCGGCCGATCGCCATGGCCTCGCCCACCGACTTCATCTGGGTGGTCAGCGTCGAGGTGGTGCCGGGGAATTTTTCAAAGGCAAACCGGGGAATCTTTGTCACCACATAGTCGATGGTGGGCTCAAAGCTGGCTGGGGTTTTCTTGGTGATGTCGTTGGAAATTTCGTTGAGGGTGTAGCCCACCGCCAGCTTGGCGGCAAATTTTGCGATCGGGAAGCCCGTTGCCTTAGAGGCCAGCGCCGAGCTACGCGACACCCGAGGGTTCATCTCAATGACGATAAAATCGCCGTTGTCGGGGTTGACCGCAAACTGAATATTCGAACCGCCGGTCTCCACGCCGATCTCGCGGATGATCTTGACTGAGGCATCGCGCAGTCGCTGGTATTCCTTGTCGGTCAGGGTTTGAGCCGGAGCCACGGTGATCGAGTCGCCCGTATGCACCCCCATGGGGTCGAGGTTTTCGATCGAGCAGATAATTACCACGTTATCCGCCAGGTCGCGCATCACCTCCAGCTCGTACTCCTTCCATCCGAGGAGAGACTGCTCAACGAGAATCTGCGACACCGGGCTGGCGTCGAGGCCCGATCGCGCAATGGTTTCAAACTCCTCCTGGTTGTAGGCGATGCCGCCGCCAGTGCCGCCCATGGTGTAGGCCGGGCGAATGATTAGGGGAAACGTGCCGATCTGCTTGGCAATTTCCTTGGCCTCATCCATGGTTTGGGCCAGGCCTGACGGGCACACGGGCACCTCAATGCGCGCCATCGCCTCTTTAAATAGCTTGCGATCTTCCGCCATTTCAATAGCTTCGAGCTTGGCCCCGATCAGCTCGACGCCGTAGCGCTCCAGCACGCCGGTTTTGGCCAGGGTCACCGCCAGGTTTAGCGCTGTCTGACCGCCCATGGTGGGCAGCATGACGTCGGGGCGCTCCCGCTCGATCACCCGCTCAACGATTTCGGGAGTCAGCGGCTCAATGTAGGTGCGGTCCGCTGTCTCCGGGTCGGTCATAATCGTCGCCGGGTTGGAATTGATCAGCACCACCTCGTAGCCCTCTTCCCGCAGCGCTTTGCAGGCCTGGGTGCCAGAGTAGTCGAACTCGCAGGCCTGACCAATGACAATCGGGCCAGAGCCGATCAGCAGAATCTTTTTGATGTCATCACGGCGAGGCATAGGCTGCACGGGTGCGTATGAAAAATCCAAATCATTCTAAGGGTTTATTGCCAGATTCGTTTGCTTAGGTTGCGGCATTCTGGCGGGATTCTTTGGGGCTGTCGGCCAATGTCAGCGTTTAGTGAATTTAAGCAAAAGTTCCGAGCGCAGGGTGGGCGGTGCAGGGTTTCAGGTAGAGGGTCTAAGGGGGAAATCGAAGCCTTGCACCTGAGACCTTGTACCTTGCGCCCCAACTCCAAAAAGTACCCGCGCGGGTAATGCGATCGCCCCACCCCTCTTGCCATGATGGGGCCATCCACCGAGTTGAACTACACGAGGTATGCCATGACACGGCACGGTCAAATGTATCTCAGAGACACGGCGCCCCCGCGCTTTCGGGTTCCGGCTCGGGGCCGCTTCGGCAGAATGTTCCGCTGCACGCGCCCCTTTGCTCAAGACACCCCGGCCGTTCGCCAAGCCCTGATGGAGCTGGGCAAAGCCGAAGGCATTATGGACCCCGGCCCGGCCAACAACCCCGACAACCCTGCGATTCCGGCTGGGTTTACCTTTTTGGGCCAGTTCATTGACCACGACCTTACCTTTGACCCCACCTCTAGTCTAGAGCGCCAATCGGATCCTGAGGCGATCGAAAACTTCCGCACGCCATCCTTTGAGCTGGATAGCGTCTACGGTGCTGGCCCCACCGCCAGTCCCTTTCTCTACGACAACAGCCCGGCCAATCGTGGCAAGCTGCTGATCGACGCGGGTCGACCCCACGACCTGCCCCGCAATAGCCAAGGCACTGCGCTGCTGGGCGACCCCCGCAACGACGAAAACGTCATTGTGTCGCAGCTGCACCTGGCCTTCGTCAAGTTTCACAACGCGATGATCGACAAGCTCAAGGCCGACGGTGTGAACCCTGGCCAGCTGTTTGACGAAGCCCAAAAGCTGGTGCGCTGGCACTACCAGTGGATTGTGCTGCACGAGTTTCTGCCGCTGTTGGTGGGCCAGAATGTGGTTGACACTGTGCTGCAACGGGGCCGCCGCTTCTACAGCACCCGCTGGCGGCGCGAGCCCTACATTCCGGTGGAATTTTCGGTGGCGGCCTACCGCTTTGGCCACAGCCAGGTGCGCGGCGGCTACCGCATCAACCAAAACTTTGCGGCGGCGATCTTCGTGCCCCCCGGTTCCACAGGCAACGACCTGTCGAGCGGCAAACCGTTACCTCCTGAGCGGGTGATGGACTGGCAGAACTTTTTCAAAGTGAATGAAGCTGCCACGCCTCAGCCGAGCCAGCGCATTGATGCCACCATCTCGCGCCCCCTGTTTCAGCTACCGTTTATTCCGCCCAACATGGCGTCGAATCCGGCCTCGCTGGCCCAACGCAACCTGCTGCGCCACCTGACCTTTGGGCTACCCTCAGGCCAAACCGTCGCTGGCAAAATGGGAATTGCGCCCTTGTCCGATGCTGACTTGGCAGATGTAGCCGCGATCAGTACCGAGTTGGCCCACAACACGCCCCTGTGGTTCTACGTGCTGCGGGAAGCCGACAAGCGTGCCGATGGCCGATCGCTCGGTCCTGTAGGCGGTCGCATTGTGGCAGAGGTGTTTATTGGCCTGCTGCAATCTGACGAGCTGTCGTATCTCTGCCAGGAGCCCAACTGGACGCCCAGATTGGGGACCGGCGGTGACTTCAAAATGGCCGACCTGCTGAAGTTCGCGGGAGTAGCGGAGCCTCCTGTTCTGCCTACCCCACCCACTCCGGCATCTGCTCCCGCTGAGACACCTCAACCGGCCGAGGTGTCTGCTAGCTAAGGCTCATCTCTGATGGCTACCTGACTTATAGGGGCGCAGCATGCTGCGCCCCTACAGGCGATCGGGCGGGCAGGGGCGGGCCGTTCGCTGGGGACTGAGGCAGCGCAGGGCACTGAGGTAATCTTCGAGTTCGCCAAACTCGGCGGGGTTGAGGCTGTAATAGATCCAGCGGCCATCCTGGCGGGCAGAGATCAGCCCGGCCTCACGCAGGGTTTTGAGGTGAAAGGAGAGTTTCGACTGGGCAATCTCCATGCGATCGCACAGGTCGCACACGCACATCTCCTGCGATCGCAGCAGCTCAATTACCTCCAACCGCAGCGGGTCAGACAAGGCCTTAAAGCGCGCTAATAGGGTATCAGACCGTTTCTCTAAGGCCGTGGTCATTTGCTGCACCACTGAAGACAATATCTAGACTTAGGGTAGCAAAGCGGGGAGACACCGGCTGAGCGCATAGAGCAGCTGCGATCGCCGCCAAATGCTACGATAAATGCCGCTTTGCCATTTTCCCTGCTCCCCGGAACGCTCCATTTTGACCCAGGCTTTTTCCTTTAGCTGCGACGCTCGCTGTAGCCACACCCAAGCGCGGGCGGGCACCTTCACTACTCCCCACGGCCCCGTGCACACCCCCCGCTTTATGCCCGTGGGCACCCTGGCCAACGTCAAAACCGTCACTCCTGCCCAACTCTCCACCACCGGGGCGCAGATGGTGCTCTCCAACACCTACCACCTGCACTTGCAACCGGGGGAAGACATTGTGGCCGAGGCGGGGGGCCTGCACCGCTTCATGGGCTGGGATGGTCCCATGCTGACCGATTCGGGCGGGTTTCAGGTGTTTAGCCTCAGCCAGATGCGCACGATTACTGAAGACGGGGTGACGTTTAAATCGCCCAAGGATGGTCGCATCATCAATATCCGCCCCGAAACCTCAATTCAGATCCAGAACGATCTGGGGGCCGATGTGATCATGGCCTTTGACGAGTGCCCCCCCTACCCGTGCAGCCGCGAGACGATCAAGGCCTCCACCGATCGCACCTGGCGCTGGCTTCAGCGCTGTGTTGAGGCCCATAAACGACCTGATCAGGCGCTGTTTGGCATCGTGCAGGGGGGCGTTTACCCCGACCTACGCACCGAAGCGGCCCAGCAGTTGGCGACGCTAGATCTGCCGGGCTATGCGATCGGTGGGGTCAGCGTGGGCGAACCGCCAGAGCTGATTGAAACCATCGTCAAGGCCACCGCCCCCTGCCTGCCAGAGCACAAGCCCCGCTACCTGATGGGAGTGGGCACCTATCGGGAAATGGCCCAGGCGATCGCCGCTGGAGTAGATCTGTTCGACTGCGTCATCCCCACCCGGCTGGCCCGCCACGGAGCGGCGCTGGTGGCGGGCGACCGCTGGAATCTCAAAAACCAGCGCTTTCGTCGTGACTACACCCCCATCGACGCCACCTGCCCCTGCTACACCTGCCAAAACTTCAGCCGCGCCTACCTCTGCCACCTGATCCACGCCAAGGAGATGTTGGCTTTCACCCTGATCTCGATCCACAACATCACCGAGCTAGTGCGGTTTACCCAGCGGATCCGGGAGGCGATTTTGGGCGATCGCTTCACCACAGAATTTGCCCATTGGCTCACCCCAAACCCGGCAGCAACCGACCTAGACGCACCCCCGCCATGATAAAATGCGAAGAAAATTTACCCATTCTCAGATTTCAGCCAGGGCGCTCAGGGTAAGGCTCGGCTTAGGTCTGAGGCTGGTTTCGGCTGTGTAACGAGAGGATAATCATCAATGGAAGTCGCAATGCTGCTGGCCAAACTGCCCGAGGCCTACTCCCTGTTCGACCCCCTGGTAGACGTGCTGCCCATCATCCCCGTGTTTTTCCTGCTGCTGGCCTTTGTGTGGCAGGCTTCCGTCGGTTTCAAATAAACCTTTTACATTCTCAGTAACGTTAAGCCTCAGCGTTAGTAACGCTGAGGCTTTTTAGTGGGCCGTGCCAAACTGCCGTAGATTTAGCTAGCCGCCTGAGCGTAGATTGCTCCTGCGCTAGCTGAGGCACCAAAACCCAAGGGACTGTACCCAGAGCCGAGGTCATGACTTGGCAAAGCCGTTACCGCTAAGCATTGATATACTGAGCCAGCGCTAATTTGCTTTATCACACCTACCGGCAATGGTCAAAGAGCTTGACTCAGGCAACAGTTTTAGGCTTTCGATAAAATCCTTAGAGGATGACTCAGACCCAAGGGTTGTCCACGCTGGTGTGCAGGCGCTCTGTAGCAGCATTACTCAGTTGAGCCAACTTGAGCAGACCAAGTTTGCTTTTCTTCCCAACCCTCAGTACAGCGTTTTAGCCGAGGCAATAGCCCATCCTAGAGCGGTCGAGCCCAGCTTGTATGCCGGACTTCAGTGTCGAGCACCACTGAGTAAACTCAGAGTAGTTTTGCGGCACGTGGGCAACTGGCTTGAGCGCACCGCCCAAAAAACCCTGTTTGTCTTAGAGATTCCGCCCAGCCACACCATCACCCTACAGACCAGCCAGGCCAAGATACTGGCTCAACTGCTAACCTTGGGCGAAGCCCTGCTGCCGCCCCACGAGTTCTACCGCACCCAGGCCGAGGGCTATGTGAGTACCTTTGGTGAGTTAACGCCGGCGGCCAACGCCAATTTAAGTCTGGTGCAGCAGCGGGTAGGGCTATCGATCGAAGAGGCTAACGAGCTCAACGCCACAGCTAAAGGGCCTTTCAAGGCCTTAGCCGAGAAATATCAGCACTTTCGCAAAGAGTTGCTGGTGTGCAAGCAGGCCAGCGATCTCGATGAGAATTTTTGGAACGTGATGCGGGCCAAAGCTATCAGCATGGGTTTGCCCGAGGCCGATGCTCAGTTTCTCAAAGACGAGCGCCTAAATGCTCTGCACCAGGAGGCCGAGCAGACGCGGCAGCAGGCTGAAGCTGAGGCCGCAGCCGAGGCTCAACGTCAGCATGAGCGGCAGCAGCGGTTGCTGGGCTACCGCCACCAGTTTGAAGAAATGGTCATCGACTCGCTGCCCCAGGGCGTTGCCCGCAAGCACATTGGGCCAGATGGCGATCAACCAGATGCGGCACTATTTCACCAAAATGTTATGGCTGACCTGGCTGGTTCCGATTTTAACCGGGGCCGCCTGACCCAGGCGCGTGAATACTATAACCTCGACCCACAAGAGGCTAAAGCCGTGGAGAAAACCGTTTTAGATGAGCTGTATTTGTTATCTGACCTACTATAGGTTGCAGAGGATGAGCCGTTGGCTAAGGCCTAATCTTGGTGCGTCTGTGAGGTGTTGGCTTGGCGCAAAATATTGCATGTTTAATCAAGTTTGTCGATCCTCAGCTCAAGCCTGATGAGCTAGATACTGAGGTTCACTATTTAACTGAAGACCTGCGCGATCTAGATGGCATGAGTCAAATTCGCTTTGACCCCATCTTAGAAATTAGAGATGCGGTAGAGACTAGAGTAGGGATTAGGTTTATTGCCCATTCAGACCTGCTGGTTTCTATTCTGAGGCGGCTGCGCGATCGCCTCTACTACAAGCCCCTCGAAACCTGGTTTCTCTTCCACATCTCAGACCTAAACTTGCAAATTCGCACCGATCAGGCCGAAGACCTCGTAGATCTGATGGCCACCGCCCAGAGCGGGCTGCTATTTTCCCCAGTGCGCGACTACCTAGCCGAGGCCGAAACCTACAGCCGCACCCAGGGTGAACTCTCGCCCACCGAACTCGACAATCTCAACCTGCTGCGTCAGCGCCTGAGCCTTTCAGCAGAACAGGCTGAGCTGCTCAATGCCAGAGCGGTTGGCCCCTACAAAACCCACGCTGAAAAGCACCGCTATTTTGACGAAACCACAGCCGCAGAATTTAGCCGTCTGCGCCACATGGATGCAGACCACCCCTTTGCCCCCAAAGACCCGTGGCCAGTGCTGCAAGAACTGGCTGAAAACTTAGCCCTGCCGATTTCTGAGGCAGAGGCCATATACCAAAAGCATTGGCAGCGCTACAACGACGAGATCAAACTCAAAACCGATCAGCAGAGCGCCAAAACCGCCGTCGATGACAGCTTTGTGGCCGAAACCAAGGCCGCAGATGCTCACCAAAATCAGGTTGAGCAGGCCCGAGAGCACCTAGAGCAATACCTATCGCTCTGTCGCCAGGCCATGGCCAACAGCCTATACCCCTCCGAGTTTGACCAGGGCCGCCTCGACCAAGCCCGCCGACTGTGGGACATCTCCCTTGATGAAGCGCTCACCATCGAGACTGCCGTGCGTAATGAGCTGTATGGCGGCGTTGAGTCTGCCGCTGGTGTTGACTACAACCGCCTGCGCGACCTGCTGCTGCAACAGGCCTGGCAAGAGGCCGACATGGAGACCGAAGCCGTTATTCTCAAGACCCTCGATCGCGACATGCAGCCCGTCACCGCCACCACCGTACAGCGGCTGCCAGCCGTCGATCTAGCCACCATTGACGCCCTTTGGAGCCGCTACAGCAACAAGCGCTTTGGGTTTAGGGCCCAGCAGCAAGTGCACCGGAGCCAGCAGCAAATTCAGCAGGACGATCGCCAGCAGTGGTTGGCCTTTCAGCAAGCCCTCGGCTGGCGCGAGCCGTCATCGCTGTTTTACCAGGGCTATCAGCCCTACCATGACCTCAACTTCAGCCTTGAAGCGCCCCTGGGCCACCTGCCGACCTGGCGCTGGTGCTGCCCAAGTCTGAGCGATCGCTACCGACTGAGTCTCGACGTTATGGCCGCTGTCATTCACCATTTGAGTCTGTGCATGCCCTTAGACCCGGTGCCAACCCCAGCCGTCGACCCAACCGCTCCAACGGTGCTCACTGGAGGGCAAACTCGTGCTGTCTAACATCTTTAACAACCCCACATTTAACAGCCACTTAGACGAAAGTCTCAGCGAACTCAGCCTGCTGCTCGATGAAGAAGACTGGAAGGCAGCGGATCGGCTGACCGCAGACTTGCTGCTCGACGCGGTGGTGCAGAATTACAACGATGAAACGGGGCTGTCGTCAGAGCAAGAGCCCCGCCATCAGCCTGATCTGTCGACCGAAGCTCTAGCAGGTCTGCCCTGTCAACTGCTGCACGCCCTTGACGATCGCTGGCAAAGAGCCAGCGGCGGTCATTTTGGCTTTTCAGCTCAGCTTCAGGTCTATGCCGCCACTTTAGAAACCATCGACTTTGACCCGGCCCTGCGCAACTGGTCTACCCCCCATCCTTTTTTTGAAGAAGTGGGATGGCTGATGCTATTGCCGCTGAGGCCTGTAGGTTTTTTGCGGTTTTACAGCTGGCTAGACTTTGACCTTGAAGCCCCTAGGGGTCACTTGCCCGCCCTATGGTACTGGCGGGTGCCGCGCATCGCGTCGCTACAAATGGGCGGTTTCTTAACCGGCCAGGGTGGGGGCTTTGGCGATCTGGCCCGACTCGATGCCATGATGCTGCGGCTGTCGCGCTGCCACCAGCTTGGCGGTTGGGGTTAGATTGCCAGAATTTGCCAAAGCAGTCGTTAATTCAGGGCTAGGGCTGTGGACTCCTGGGGCTGCACTTGAATGGTGACCTCGGCCAGGTAGGGCAATTGCTGGTGAAGGTGAGTTCTGAGGTGGGATGCGATCGCATCTCCCGCCGCCACCGACAGCCCCGGCGCTACCGCCAAATTCACCTCGCCATACAGCCGATGGCCCAGCCACCGCGCTTTGACCTGAGTTACTGTAGCGGCGGCACCCTCAACCCCATGCGCTATTTCGTGGCGCAGGCGATCGACCATCTCTGGTTCCACCCCATCGAGCAAGCGGGTAAACACCGTCTGGGTCGATTGCCACACCACCCGCAGCAGCACCAGGGTGATCACTAAGCCCATCACTGGATCGGCCCAGGGGTAGCCTAGCCCCACTCCTAAAGCGCTCACCAGCACCGCCAGGCTCACTAGGCCATCGGCTCGGGCATGCAGCCCATCGGCCACCAGGGCAGCACTGTTAATCGCTCTCCCCACCCGCAGCCGAAACAGGGCTACAACTTCGTTGCCGATAAAACCAATGACAGCCGCCACCGCCAGTGCCCCTAGGTGAGCTAAGGGCTGAGGATGACGCAGGCGCTCAATCGACTCATAGCCAGTGATCAGGGCACTCAAGAAAATCACCGCCACGATCGCCACCCCGGCCAGATCCTCTGCCCGGCCGTAGCCATAGGCAAAGCGGGGCGAGGGTTTGGCCCGGGCCAGCAAAAACGCTACTCCCAAAGGCACCGAGGTCATGGCATCGCCCACGTTGTGAATGAGGTCAGCCATCAGGGCAACGCTGCCGGAGAGGGCAAAGACAACGGCCTGGGCGATCGCGGTAATCAGCAGTCCCACAAACGACCACTTCACCGCCCATAGCCCCCGCTCCGATGCAACAATCTCAGGGTCTACAGCGCCGTGAGTGTGGCTGTGCTCATGCCCATGATGATGGTCGTGGCCGTGGTGATGATCGCGATCGATTGTGGTTACCAGGGCGATCGCACCCTCGATCGTGTCAGAGTCGGGAACCTGAGAAGCCGGGTTAGGCATAGTGAGCAACAGCGCTACTGAAGCGTTATGGTACCTGCTTAAAACCGAGTCTTGCTACCGCAAGGCCGTAGACTTAAGCCTAGTCCGTCAGCAAAAATTCTGCTTTAAACGACAAAGCCGGGGAGGCATGAGTTGCCTCCCCGACCGTTATCCAGCCCTGTATCAGGGGACTGGGGCAATTAACCGCGATCAGACTTCTTCACTAGGTGTGCCTCTAGGAACCACAGACGCATGTCAATGGTGCGAGAGATCTCGGTGTAGAGGTCAGCCGTGTCGGCATCACCCAACTCATCGGTGGTGTCGATGGCGGCGCGCACGTGCTTACCGTAGGCGGCAAAGCGCTCAGCCAAGGCCTCGACGTGCTCAGCACCCTCTACGGCATCAATCGGATACTCGGGCAAAATTGACTCGCTAGCGGCAATGCGAGCCGTACCCAGGGCGGTACCCCCCAGGGCGGTAACCCGCTCGGCCACCATATCGACATACCCTTCTAGCTCACCGGCCAGCTCGTCAAACAGCTCGTGCAGCTGATAAAAGTCCATGCCCTTGACATTCCAGTGGGCCTGCTTGGTTTGGGTCTTGAGATCGAGGGTGGCGGCCAGAGTTTGGTTCAGCACGTCACAAACCTGTGATCGCACCTCAGCCGTCATATCAATCCGGGTGGGATAAAACCCGCGCTTGGTCTTACTTTTCTCAACGGTTGCAACCATATGGCCTCTCTTTAGTTTCTGTCAATCGAATGAATAACTAACAAACCTGTGCTTTTGCCGTCAGGCCTAGTCTTGAAATCCTACCACTATGCCCTCGGCTCTTCTAAATCATACTCGTTATGACTTCGACTTGCAACATTTAGCCAGAGTTTGTTGATTGAAAAAGCTTGAGCCCGAGCCCAGACCACCGTGTCCCACTGGAAGGCACAGTGAGCCACAGCGACTGTCAGCCCCCTAACGTTACCGCTGTGGTGGAAAGCAGTCTGTATTAAAAGGCAGAATCGACAACCAACATCAAGAATTGGAATGCTACCAGGCTACTGGCCAAACTCAAGGCGCACCTGCTCAACCAAATCTGCCGTCACGGCTTCGGCCTCGGTCTCGCGGGCCACATCTTCGATCCGCTTGCGGGCCTGGGCGCGCACAAAGAACGGAATATTTTTGAGCTTGGCCTGAGCATCAGCCGTCCAGGGAAGACCATTAACCATTAGCGAAGTCTGCTCCCAATTGCAACGAATGCCCTAATCCTATATGCCGCCTCGGGGTCAATGTAAGGTTTTTGCCAAGGTGTAACGTTCCGTCAGGAATTACCCGCATAAACGGCGTAGATTACGGTGTCGGTTAGGAATTTCCTCCCTCAGCCCACCCCCGCAGACTCGGGCAGCCCCAAAAGCACCGCCCAGCCCCTGGAACTCCAGCCACTGTTCTAAAGTCCTGGCGGTTTGGGAACACTGAAGCCAGGTTGGCAAATGGCCTATCGGCACAAGTTTAGTACACGTTACTAGAGCACGTCATGGTAGCAACACCCCACTACAGCAAAAACGAAGCCTCCGCCCGGCCCGATCGAGAGTTCAGGCTCCCCAGTTTGGGGGATGAGGATGAGGGGGCATCCCTATCTCCTAAAGGTTTCTCCGCGGCCGATACCGACGAGGGCGACTTCGAAGCCGCTGCCGCCGAGGTGCTTAAAGGGAGTCGCACCACTGACCTGGTGCGACTCTACTTACAAGAAATTGGCCGAGTGCGCTTGTTAGAGCGCCATGAAGAGGTCTCTGAAGCCCAGTGCGTCCAGGGCTACATGCAGCTTCTAGTCGATCTAAACCAGGCTGCGGAAACAACTGGCGGCATTTTGGCCATCTACAGCAAGCTGTTGCAAACCCGCGATCGCCTTTCTTCACAACTGGGCTATCGCCCCTCCCTTGAGCGCTGGGCCGCCGAGGCCGAAGTGCCCATTGCTGAGCTCAAGCCTACCCTGGCCGAAGGTAAGCGTGCCTGGGCCGCCCTCACGACCCTCACCGTACCCGAGCTAGAGAAGGCGATCTCAGAAGGCATTCGCGCTAAAGAGCACATGATTAAGGCCAACCTGCGCCTGGTGGTATCGGTAGCCAAAAAGTACCAAAACCGGGGCCTAGAGCTGCTGGATTTGATTCAAGAAGGCACCCTGGGCCTAGAGCGGGCGGTGGAAAAGTTTGACCCCACCAAGGGCTACCGCTTTAGCACCTACGCCTACTGGTGGATTCGCCAGGGCATTACGCGGGCGATCGCTACCCAAAGCCGCACCATTCGCCTGCCCGTCCACATCACCGAAAAGCTCAACAAAATCAAAAAGGCCCAGCGCAAACTCTCCCAGGAGAAAGGCCGCACCCCCTCAATTGAGGACATCGCCCGCGAGCTTGACATGACCGCCGCCCAGGTGCGCGAAGTGCTGCTGCGCGTTCCCCGAGCCGTTTCGCTTGAAACCAAGGTGGGCAAAGACCGCGACACCGAGCTGGGCGACCTGCTCGAAACCGACTGCATGTCGCCCGAAGACATGCTGATTCGCGAGTCGCTGCGCCGTGATCTGCAACAGCTGATGGCCGACCTCACCACTCGTGAGCAAGACGTGATCAACATGCGCTTTGGCCTCGGCGATGGCACTCCCTACTCGCTGGCCGAGATTGGCCGCGCCCTGGAGCTATCGCGCGAGCGGGTGCGCCAGATTGAGTCGAAGGCGCTGCAAAAGCTGCGCCAGCCCAAGCGCCGCAACCGCGTTCGCGACTACCTCGAAGCGCTGAACTAGAGACCCTGCATAGCTACCTCAAGCCCCTTTGTTTTTAAGAAAAGCAGGGGGCTTTTTCTTGGTATAACCGTTGGCCTAACTTACTTAAGTCGAGGTTTGAAGATACTGCTCAAACTCCCGCAGGGCGACGCTAGACCCCGCAGCCCAAGCCCGCTCAACGTAATGGGGCAGCAGAGCTTTCACATCTACAGTGGGGAATGCGAGGCTGGTGGGGCGATCGCCGTAGCCCGAGTCAGTAAGGATATAAAGATTTAGCTGCCCCTGGCGATAGATCCAAACCTCTGGCACTGCCAGCATTTGATACACCTCTAACTCAGTCGAAGAGGTGAGATCGACTTCAATCGCTAAATCTGGTGGTGGGTCGGTCGATAGGTCAATGCGCTCTTTGCCTAAAACCGCCTGCCAGTTTTGGATGTAAAAGCAGGCGTCGGGTTCAGCCCCGGCTTGCCGCAGGCGTTTGAGGGTAACGGGGTCAAAGCTATGCCAATCTCGATTTTGATGTCGCAAGAGCGCCGTTACCAGGTCAGCTAGGGTGCGGCTGCGATTGCCGTGGCCTGCCATGGAAGCCATAAGCGAGATCTGTTGGGTGTGGGCGTTGAAGCGAATTTTGATGGCGGCATCGTCGCGACGGCTGGCTAGCAGGGTCTCGTAGTCGTCCCAAGTTTGGTAGCGCAGGGTAACGGTGCTGCCGGGGGGCAGCTGAATGCGCTCTGGGCTGACGGTGAGAACCATGGTGCTTTGGTTGGGCGGGGGGATGGTGCGATCGTAGTGCAAGATTAAAGCGCTTGTGGCTTTTAGTAAGTAAGCGCCAACAGCTTGCCAGCTAGTAATAATTAGTTCGTGTCAGAGGCTAAAACAAGGTCTAGAGTTGAGGCGATCGCGCCTAGCAATGCCCCAACCGTGTTGTTGTCACTGTTGCGATCGCTTAGGCCCGAGAGAACTAATTTGACTCGGCAATCCCCGAAATTTACCAAGGGTTATTCTCTGGCTAGCCTGAAAAACGTTTAATGGTGAAGTTGGGCGGCGGCAGATAACTCTGAATTCTCATAAACAACCTTTGCTCCGTCCACACCAACGAGGTGTTAGCCCTGTGCGATCGTCCGGAATTTTATTGTACCAGAGCTTTTTAGCGATTTCCCTAACCACCTCCCAAAACCTCGCAATCGAGCCCAAGCCTATTACTAATAAACCTTTCTTACCAACTCAGAAGCTCCTGAATTTCTCACTCTGATCGAGATCTCGAAAAATTTAAATGTCTCGATTGGGGGCGATCGTCTTCCTTTTCTAAATCAAGTCATCACTTTTACCATTACCGAACATAGCTAAATCTCTACGATTCACTTCAACACTGAATGACGATTGAAATGCTAGATAATCATCTACTCAACTGTCACAACTTCCTCCACCATCCCCTCCACCATCCCAGCCCCCACCGCAACTACCACCAGCACCATAGCTACCGCTGCCGTACCAACTGATTGCTTGGTTGATGACTATTGAAGAAGCACCAACTTCATTCAATGACACATGATCACGGGATAGCTGCGCTGCTACCTCATTCTGCGTAGCTTCATAATCGTATGTTTCACCTATGTCACTATGATATTTAATAAAGCTACTGCGATCGCAATACATACAAAGTGCATAACGCACTAAATTCAGATTAAGACCAGCCTCTCGGACTGTTGTCTTGACCTGTCCTGGAGTGTAATACCTAGATGCTCCATAAGCCTTTCGGAGTTTGGAACCAAGATTCTTTGCATAACTGCGGATAGCTAGCCATTTTTTAATACGCTGGATCATTTTTCTTTCCTCCTAGTAATGTCTGAGTTAAATAATTGCACCCCATCTTGTCTTTTCCGGAAGATGATAACCGAAGTCAGCCAACTCGTAATTGGAGGTAAATTTCTGCTTAATACGCCTTGTACGGCAGATTAGGTAGAACTTTGGTAGCCTAATATTTTCATGGGGATGATTAGGATGAAGTGCGTTAGCCTAATATTCCTACAGGGGGGATTAGGTAGAAAAATCCAGTATAACCACCTCTCTCTTGCAGGCTGCAATCTTGCAACTTCCCTTTACTGATCAGTTCTCCTCCACGGTTGACGGGGAGCGTCTGTACCAGTATTCTCTTACATTAAGCCGTTTAACCCGACCGGCGACCATGCAGAACTCGGAAACTTTGGCGCTGTCCGTAGGCGCTTGCAACACCTACGAACAGCTAACCCAGCAAATCTAGCACGCAGATTGCCAGGCTAAGGTCGATCGTACCCTAGCTCTCCCAGTTTGCACCTCAGCTGCGGTTAGCTAGGGTTTTCGCGTTCTGTCTTCCTCAAACCCATAGAAGGAAAACAGAACCGATGTTTGAATATCTCGAACCCGACGCCAGCGGCGCGTCGCATATTCCGCCGTCTCAATCTGCAAAACCCCAGCCTCGCCCCGAGCGAGTGCGCCACATGCTCTATGGCAGCTTGGCAGGCATAGACCGCACCATCAAAATCCTCCACGCCTACGGCTACGCCGACCCCAACGACTGGAGCGACCCCATCCCCGTGCCGCCCAACAGCAGTGCATCAAGCGCAGCCTCCCCGGAAGGGATGACGTGGATGGTCATTCTGACGAAAACCTTGCTCATTGAGTAAGCAGAATGCCTTTGGGGGTTGAGCCTGCCTACGCCTCTGGCTCTACCCCCAGAGCTTTTAGCTGCTCTGCTAGGCGATCGGCTCGTTCTTGGGTCTGCTGGGCTTCTACTTGGGCGTTTGCCGCCGCTTCTTCTGGCGTTGGCACCAGCTCCCCCGAAGGGTGAAAGTAGCGCAAGGTATCGTCTTGAACACCTAGAAACAGGCCCAAAACCTCGCTCCATCGCTGACCGGCTTCATTCGGGGCGATCGCATCATAATGCTGCCCCACCAGTCGGTAGCCCTCAAACTCCAACGTCTCTGGCGAAAACCAAAAATACTCTGGGGTTCTAAAGCGGTCTTGATAGAGCACTTTTTTAAGGCTGCGGTCGGTTTTTGCCGTGGCCGGAGACAGCAGTTCGATAATCAGATTGGGGTACTGCCCGCCTTCCTCCCACACCACCCAAGATTTTCGCGGGCGGCGCTGAGTTTGGTTCACTAAGAAAAAGTCGGGGCCTCTAAAGTCCCGGTTCTTAAGCTGTTCGCGGCTGAAGTAGACGGTGAGATTAGCACCAATGAAAAAGTCGGTACGATCGCGCCACAGCCACTCCAAACAAGCCACCAGCAGCGCCAGTTGAGCGTAGTGCAGCGAACTTTCCATCTCTGGCTCATTGCTCTCCAGCTGGGTTGCATCTGGCATTAGGTCTGCCAGCTGTTGCGCGGTCATTACCATCGCCCATCCATCCTCAGTGCCAGGTATCCCTATTGTAGGCTCAGCCCCAAGCCACAGCTCTGAGCACCCTTACCACAAGGAGAGAGCAGCCTACACATTCAGTACCGTGAGCTGGCTCAGCAGGGGGTCAACCAGGGTTTGGTGCTTGTTGGCTAGCAGCTGCTCCATATAGCTGATCAGCCGCTGGCCTTGCTCCAGGTTGGGCACATAAACTTGGCCGTTGGGTCGGGTAAACAGTGGCGTAGTGGCCAAGGTCGCTAGCTCGTCGCTGGCGGGCACCAGTGCCGAGGTGCTGGTGTTGCTGGGTAGCAGACCGGGGGGCAGGCGACCCTCCAGCAGCGCCATCAGGTGAGCCTGACAGGCATCGACGTTTAGACCCCGTTCTTTGAGCAGGTGCAGCATGCCGCTGAGGGGCATGGGTTGCTCGGGCAGGGTACGGAGTACCTCCATCAGCAAGAACATGTCGCTGTACTGGTGGCGGGTGAGGTCGAGCACCTGGGGATAGCGCACCAAATTGACCAGCCCGTAGGTGACCCGGCTACAGCTGGGGGGGCGATCGCTGTGGTAGGTATCCTGCACAATGGTGGCATTGGGGAACTTTTGCCGCAGCCAGCGGGCGATTTTGGGCAACGAGGCGCTGCCCCCGGTGCAGATCACCTGGTTAATGCCCTGGGTGTTGAGCCCGACCTCGCTCAGCAGCCGGTTGACGTGGCCATTAATGCGCTGAATGTAGGGCAGAATAATCCGGTCTTCCAGGTCTTTGCTGCGCACCACCCAGCGCTGATCGGCCAGCTCTAGCTCAAACTGGAGCTGGTGTTGAAGAATAATTTTCAGGTGCCGGGCTGCTTCTAGCGCGCTCTGGCCCAGTAAGGAAGCTTCCAGCCGCTGATAGAGGCGCTGGCGACGGGCCGTATCGGGCTCAGCGGGGCGGGGCATCTCACAGCCGTCGAGATTGAGATCGCTCCAGTGGGTGCCGTCTAGCTCGGGCATCGCCGCCTGCCAGCCCCAGCCGGTAGATTCTGGCGATCGCCCATAGCCCTCGGCGGGGCGGCTTTGACGACGTTCGGCAGGGTGCAGCAGATGGCAAATAATGTCGAGGTCAATGGCGTCGCCTGCATAGCTCATCGAGTGCAGGGCGAAGTCGCTGTAGGAGAGTTCACTCAAGGCTCGGGGCAGATCGACAATGCCCACCTCGGTCACACTGGCTCCGGCGGAGAGCACCACCGTGCCCCCAGTCCAGGGGCAGGCGTAGAGGGCCTGTTGCTGCATGGGCTGGCCGTTGCCCTCAGGCAGCGGGGTTGAGGGGTCGGGCAGGCCCGAGAGCACAGCGGCGATCGCATCTTCCACAAAATAAATGTCGTCGGGGTTGGCAGTGAGCCCTGCCCCTAGCACCGCTTCTCGCAGATTAAAGGTGTAGGTATCGGGCCAGTTAGCCGGGTAGCTGACGACGACCCCGTTAAGGGCTTGCAGTGCCCGGGCGATCGCCTCAGCATCAAGGCCGACGGCACCCACTGTAAAGGCAGCCTCTGGGGTAAGCCCCACGGGCAGGGTGGCCAACAGCCGTGCCAAGCTCTCTTGGAAGACGGGCAGGGGAATGCGATCGCGATCGGACCACTGCACCTGAGGCTCGGGACCATCTGCCCCGGTGAACGGAATGCCCAGCTTGAGATAGGGTTTTAGCGCTTTGAGCAACACCGCGCCCTGGTCGGCAGTGTCCCCGTCGCTCCAGTTCACGGTCAGGGCCGACGAGCCCACCGACTGCACTTGGTAGCCCTCGTCGTTGGCCTCCACTGAGGCCAGCGATGGCAGCCGAAAGAATTTGTCGGCGGTTACCCCAGAGATAGCGTTATCGACCCAGTAGAGGGGATAAACCTGGCCACCCCGACGCTCTAGGAGCACTGCCGACAGCCCGGTAGTACCCACATCCAATCCCAAAAACCATAGTGGGGTGGGTGCAGCAGGCGCTGGCTCAGCGTCCACTGGCAGCCCTGGAATAACGACCTCGGATTGATCATCCAGCTCGGCGGGAATCTCGGGTTCGACGGCGGGTTCAAATACCTCAGGTTCAACGGTGTCAGGCGCGAGGGTTTCGGGTTCGGTAGTTTCAGGTGGCTCTACGACCGGCGCAACTAGGTCGCTTGGGGCAGCAGCCAGGGCAGATTCCGGGCCAAAGTCCATTTCTGCCAGCAGTTGGTCAAGCTCTAGGAAGTCTGGCAGGGCTTCTGGTTGCTGGATCTCTGGTTCCTGGGTCTCAAGTTCTGAGGCCGCTACGTCTGGGAAGTCTGGCTCTGACCCTGGGGCGATCGCATCCAGCTCAACAGCATCCGCCTCGGGGGCAGCGGTCTCAAGATCAAAGCTGTCAAAGGTGAGGCCATCGGCTGTCACCGACTCAGCGGCGATCTCTTCTACGTCCTCAATGGGCTCATCAAAGATGTAGGCAGGTTCATTCAGGGTGGGCTCTGCGTCCAGAGACCAGCCCGTATCCAGCGCTGGGGTAGGGGGTGTCTCTATAGAATTGTCAGAATTATCCAAACGGCTTGGGCTAGCCTCTGCCCCAGTGGCTTCGTCCTGGGCAGGGGTAGAGTCTCCCAGCCAGTCTTCTACAGAAAAATCTAGGTCGGCACGGGGGTCAGCGTCAGTTTCTGGCTCAAGGCTCAGGTCTAGATTCAGATCTAAACTCATGGGCTCATCCACCGAGGGGCGATCGCTCTCTAAGCCAAACTCAGCCGGCAGCGGAGTGTCGAGGGGGAAGCGAGGCTCTGGTTCTGCGATCGCCTCACCGCCATCCAACGGCCCTAAATCCAAGGCACCGAGGTCTAGGTCACTAAAGTCTTGGGGTTCAGAGTCTAGGGTGTCAGGCTCAAGGTTAAGGTCGAGGTCTAACTCAAGGCTCGGCTCTGAGGAAACCGGGGTTAGGGGTTCTCCCAGCAGCGCATCGAGATTGATGAAGTCAATCATCGCCTCCATTGAATCAGCCGTCTCTGCTGCCGCCGATTCAATGGGGTCAGCAGGTTCTAGCTCAGGCACTGCTAACGGTGCTTGGGTTTCTTCAAAGTTGGCTCCAGCGGCATCCAGAATGTTGTCGAGACTGAGTTCTCGTTGCCAGTCGGTAGCTGTCTCTACCGGAGCATCGGCAAGCACAGTATCGTCAACCGCTAAATCGCCCAGGGCATTCAAGTCACCTATGCTAGGCTCATCCTCAACAGGCTCGTCTAGGCTCAGGTTTAAGTCGTCTAGAGTAATCGAGAGATCCGATGCAGCGGGCTCTGAAGGCGTAGCGGATAGCCCCCAGGTTTCTAGGGTGAGCGCTGGCTCCGAGGGCTCAGCACTTAGCAAATCGCCTAGGCCAGGCTCATCTGCGACGGGCTCATCTAGGCTCAGGTTTAAGTCATCCAGAGTAATCGAGAGATCCGATGCAGCGGGCTCCGAAGATGCAGCGGACAGTTCCCAGTCTGGGATGAGCGCTGACTCCATTGGCGCAGAATCTGACGGAGCGCCTAGGCTAAACTCATCCCCAACGGGCTCGTCTAGGCTTAGGTTCAAGTCGTCTAGAGTAATCGAGAGATCCGAGGCAGCGGGCTCTGAAGGCGTAGCAGGTAGTCCCCAGGTTTCCAGGGTGAGCGCTGGCTCTGTTGGCTCAGCACCTAGCAGATCGCCTAGGCCAGGTTGATCTGCGACGGGCTCATCTAGGCTTAGGTTCAAGCTATCCAAAGTAATCGAGAGATCGGGCGCAGCGGGCTCCAAAGGTGCATCCGATAGTCCCCAGTCTGGGATAAGCGTTGACTCCGCTGGCGCAGCCTCTAGCGGAGCAAAGGCGTCAGGTAACTCACCTTCTAGATCGAGTTCCTCTAGGGTGAGATTCTCTGAATCCGACTGTGCAGCGCGGCCCAGTGAGAACAAATCGGCCATGGTATCGCCCGGCGAGTCGGGCTGGAGGGCCGAGTCGAGGGGACCGCTGGCACTCGGACCCAAGTCAAAATCAGCCAGCGTAAACTCAGTCGAGGGCGACGTAGGAGCCGCTGGGCTAGAGGTTTCTCCAAAACCAGTGGAGGCTAGATCATCGAGGGTGGTTTCTTGCAGTTTTGGGTTGGGGGCCAGCGGTGTCAGCGGATCTAGGGCCAGCTCTCCTAGCAGATTCTCTAGGGTCAGGGAGGGACCTGTTGCCCCCGTGGTGGAGGTAGAGGGCGCCGGGAAGGGTTGGTCTGGCGCGGGGGGAGATAATTCGGTGAGAGCGTCAAGGGTTAGGCCCGATTCGCCCAGGGCAGGTTGCTCGGGTTCTAAGCTTAGATTGAGCTCCGCCAAGATAGAGGCTAGAGAATCGCTAGCAGCCGCCGTAGGGGCCTCACCCATGGCCCCAAACAGATCGCCGGCCTCAGTCTGCTGAGGCTGGGTTGTTTCACCAAACAGGTCGATCGCAGGTTCGGCTACGGGTACTTCTAGCGCAGTTGCTTCTGGCGCAGCCGCATCCCCAAATAAATCGAGACCGGCTTCGTCTGGCTCAGGGTCATCTAGGGTAAGCGCTGAGATATCAAACAGATTCAAGCCGCCATCTCTAGGGGAAGGCGTCTCCGGCCTTGGCTCGCCAAATAGATCAAGGCCTAATGGATCTGCTATGGGAGCGGGAGGGTCGAGGGGCTCATCTCCGGCATCGGCTATGGGGCTGTCAAATAGATCAATGCCAGTGGCCTCTACGGCAGGTTCATCAACATCAGGCGATGGCTGATCAAGCTGGCCAAACAGATCAACTTCATTCTCCTCGGCAGCGTCATCCGAGGCAGACGAGGAGAATAGATCAAGACCCATGTCGTTTGCGCCTGAGTCACTCACGACTTCATCAAAGCTAGAGGCTGACAGATCAGAGTCAAGGCCGACGTTCTCTAGGTCAGGTGAATCGAAGACGGGGGACGACGGCTCACCCTGATCTGTCTCTAACTGGTCTAGGGTGAGGTCGGCTAACGCTGCGTCGCTGAACAGATCAATGCTGGGCACCTCCTCCGAGAAGGTCAGCTCTGGCTCTAGCGTCTCAAGTTCTAAGCGATCGAGACTAGACCAATCTGAGGTTGGCTCCGCTGCGGGCGGCTCCACGGCTGAGGATTGATCGAGGGAGTCGATATCCAGATCGCTCAACGTCACCTGATCTAAGGCGGCGGTAGGAGGGGTGTATGTCTCTGAGCCAAACAGGTCGAGGTCTTGAGCCAGCTCTGGATCGGTCGGCTCGTCGCCGAACAAGTCGAAACCAGGCTCCTCTGGCATGGCTGCCTCAGTGGGGCGATCGGCGGCAGGGAGTGAGATATTGTCAGGGGCAGGCTCTTGATCGGCGAAAAGATCAACGCCAGCCATAGAGGAAAGGGGCACCTCGTCAGGCGGGTTGAATAGCTCTGGAGAATCGGTCAGGTCAAGCTCTAAGTTGATTGGCGACAGGCTGTCAGAGGCTACCTCGGTTTCTAAATTCTCCAGGTCTTCCTGCAGCTGGTCAACCATGGTGTCATCCATCGTCAGGTCGTAGGCGCCAGTGGTGGGCAGGGCGTCTTGGGCCAGCAGGTCTTCTTCGGGGGAAGCGGCCATAAACCCGCCCAGCAGGTCTTCGCCATCGCTAGTGGTGGCCTCTGAGTTCCCCACTTCTCCGGAACTGGCGGGCAGCAAATCATCGAAGGATTCAATGGTGTCAGGCAGGTCTAACCCAGCCTCAGAGGGTGCTATGGAGCCGAGGCCGAAATCCAGGCGATCGCCCGAGTTTTCCCCAAGTAGGCTGCTGAGGTCAAGGCTGGTGAGGTCGGTAGCCGCGTCGGCGTCGGCCATTTCGGCCGACTGAGTAAGTAGGGTTAGGTCGTCAGGGCGCGGCAGATCGCTGGTTGGCTCCGGTGAGGCGATCGCATCGGGCTCATCTGCGGGGACCACCACCTCACTCAGACGGTCGATCTCCAAAAAATCATCTACGGCATCCCCTGAGTCAGCGGTAGGTGTGGCCTCAGCGGAGTCAGCAAAAAATCCGCCGCCAAACAAACTCTGGTAGAGATCATCTAGGGCTGATTCAGCCTCTACCCCAGCCGCCGCTACCTCAGTAGCGGAGTCATCCCCGTTGGGCAGAGACACCGCTGGGGATGGATCGGGGGCAGCAGCATCAAGGCTGTTGAATAGCTGCAAATCAAGGGGCGAAGATGCACCGTCCTCGGTAGCGTCTAAATCGGCTTCCAGGTTGTCATCAAGCTGGAGTTCGGTAATTTCATCTTCAAATTGCAGTAGGGTGATCTCGTCGTCACCTAAATCGCCTAAATCGTCAAAGCCAATATCTAGGGCCTCTAGCTCCAACTCTGCTTCTAGACTTGTCGATTGGTCCCCCCCCTCAATAAAGGCATCCATACCCAGGGTCTCAGGGGTGGAGGTCTTAGGCTGGGGCTGGGGCAGTTCGCGGCGCTGACCCGACTCTAAATAGGTCAGAGTTTCGGCGTTGATTTGCTGACCCAAATGCGTTACCAAGGCGCTAAACATCAGCTCGCCCTGCTGGCCCAGGGTGTGCATTTGGTTGAGCCCCTGGTTGAGCGAATCTTGGTAGCTGTAAATGCTCTGTTGCAGCGTGTCAAACACCGATCGCAGCGACTGATCGAGCCCCAGCATGAGTTGATCAGACTGGGCCTGTAGCTGCTTGAGAAACTCAAGCCGCTGCATTGGAGTGAGGCCAGGGGCATCGCCATCGGCAAACCCCTGGGGAGACGGCATCAGCCCGTAGGCGGTGGCCGTGGCCGACTCCAAACGCTGCACCGACTGGTTCACCTGGGCGCTGAGGCGGGCCTCAAGCTGCTGGGTCATCTGCTGGAGGGCCGCCTCCCAACTGGGGGGCAGCTGGTGAAGGTTGGCGCCCTGGTCAATCTGCACGCGCTGCTGCTGAAGCTGTTGCACCTCTTGCAGCAACAGCTCCCGCTGCTGCCTGAGGGTCGCCACTTCACTGCGCAGCGGGTCGAGAATCTGCATAGTCTGCCCGCGCAGGTACTGCATTTCTTGCAGGAGCGCCTTGAGCACCTGGCTGGCGGCGGCGGTGGTCGGGTCGTTGGGCAAGCCGCTGGTGGGCGCAGCTTGGGCTTCGGGGGCCGCTTTCGCCTCGGCCAGGTAGGCCCGGGCGCGGGCCAGCAGCTGGCGCTGATTGGCATCATTCGACATCACCCAGGGCAGCCGTGGCGCGGCTTCCCCCAAGATTGAGTCAATTTCGGCTACCAGAGCTTCCAGTTCGTCCTGCTGCACGGCTACCCCTTAGTGTTTACCTTTACCCCAGCGATTGCCAAAGTGTATGTCAGGCGACTGTAAAAATCACGCCAGACCATACCTTAGCGCCGCTGATTTCAACGGATGCGCCTCTACCCTGCGAAGTCACGAGAAGGGGCCGTTGGAGACACCTCTGATGGAGCTAGTCCTAGGGGCGATCGCCCTGGTCGAGTAGTGGAGGAATGATATAGTGCTAAGACTTTGGATTCCGCCGCTAGGCCACCAGGGGAAAATTCTACCCCTAGCCTGGGATAGGATGGGTTGAAGCGATTTAATATCACTAACTTAAACAAAAAAATTAATGTTGGGGTAATAAATGGATGCCCGCTACAATCCTCGAGATACGGACGCCGATCTTAAATTAATTCGTTCGGCGCTGCTATTTCAGGACCTGCCAGAGGAAGCTGTAGCCGAAGCCACCAGCCACGTGGTCTCTCGTCGCCACCCGGCTAACCAGGTGATTTTGCTTGAAAACGACTGGGGCAGCTCGGTCTATTTCATTTTGGAAGGCTGGGTCAAAATCCGCACATACAACCTCGACGGCAAAGAAGTCACCCTCAACATTTTGGGCAAGGGCGAGCTGTTTGGTGAGATGGCCCCCCTCGAAGAAGTGCCCCGCTCCACCGACGTGATCACCTTGGTGCCCACGGTAATTGGCAGCATGCCGGCCAGCGACTTTGTCAAGCTGCTCAACACCCAGCCCCTGGCTGGTATTCGCCTGTCGCAGCTGATGGCGCGGCGGCTCAGACAAGTTAACCGTCGCCTGCGGCTGCGCGAGTCTGACAGCACTTCGCGGGTGGCCGACATCATTCTATTTTTGGCCGACGGACAGGGGCATCGCAGCGCCAGCGGCATCGAAATTCCCAACCTGCCCCATCGGGAGTTGAGCAGCCTCAGCGGCCTAGCTCGGGAGACGGTGACGCGCGTACTGAGTAAGCTAGAGAAGAAAGGGCTAATTGTGCGGGACAAAGACCTCATGAGCATTCCCGACATCAACGCCCTAGAACGTCTGCTGGTTTAGCCATTCATGAGTCACCCCCCTGACCCCGCCCCTGGGGCTAAGTTTGTGCCCCCGGTTGATGACGCTGCGAGCGAGTTCGATGGGCTAGACACCTACCTGGAGTACCGCACCTCAGAGGCCGAGGCCGACGGACCCGATCTGTCGCATCGTCTTAAGTCTGGCCCTCTGGCTATGGTTGAAACGGCCTTTTTGGCCAGCACCGCCGCGCTGATCTGGCTGGTGAATACCTACTTTCCGCCGGGGCCGATCTTGCGGCTGCTGTTTCCGCTGCCGATGGCCCTGGTGTATCTGCGCTGGGGGCCGAGGGCCGCGTGGATGTCGGCGCTGGTGTCGGGGCTGCTGCTGTCGGTGCTGATGGGGCCACCCCGCAGCCTGCTGTTTCTCATTCCCTACGCGCTGCTGGGAGTGCAGTTGGGCTTTTTTTGGGTGCGGCGAACCAACTGGTATGTATCGATCGCAATGGGATCGCTACTAGGCACGATTGGGTTTTTCTTTCGGCTGTGGCTGTCGTCGGTGCTGGTGGGCGAAGACCTATGGGTGTATTTAACTACCCAGGTCACTCAAATGCTGAACTGGGGCCTGGAGCGCTTGGTGGGTCTGGGCGTGCTGGATGTGGGTGTGCTAGGCCAGGCCAATGTGGAGGCGGTGCAGATCTTAGCTCTGGTGTCAGTGCTGGCCAGCAATGTGGTGTATCTGTTTACGGTACATCTGGCGGCCTGGCTGCTGTTGGGGCGGCTAGGGGCGAAGATTCCGGAGCCGCCGGGATGGGTGCAGGATTTGTTGAAGGAATAGAAGGGTGCAAGGTGCAGGGTATAGGGTTCAAGGCTGAATTTAGCCCTTAAACCCTATACCCTGCACCCTAAACCATCTTCTAAGGCGTAGGGTGGGCACTGCCCACCAACAAATGGAGTTGCCAAACCAGTACTTAACACTGACCGACCCCCGATCGCTCCCGTATCAGCCCTGTGCCTTATATGTCGCCGATTAAAACCTACACTCAGCTTCAGCAAGGCCAAGCTTGGCTAGAACGAGTGCAGGGGTTGCGTCCGGGGCTGGTGCTGACGCTGGGGTTTACGGAGACGGGGTTGGTGGAGGGAATTTCGGCGGCGGGGGCGACACCGCGCGATCGCCGCTACACTGCTTTAGCCGATGCCGAGTTTATGGTCAACGGCCTCGCGTCAGCCCCGAAGTTTCCGCTGCCGCCGCTTCAGGCCGGGGCTTCTCCAGCGCTGATTTCTAGGGCTGTCATCGCAGAGCAGGGCATTCCCGTCGTCGTTCTGAATGCTGGATTGCCTCAGCCGCCGACTGTGCCCTGTGTGAACCTAGGGGGTAAGCCGGCGCAATGTTTGAGTACTGGGGCGGCTTTGCCGTTAGAAGTGGTGCATCACCTCTGGCAGGAGGGGTTAGCCCAGGGAGAATCGCTGAGTGACGAAAGCGACTACCTGCTGCTGGCGGAGTGCGTGGTGGGGGGCACAACCACGGCACTGGGGCTACTCACCGGGCTGGGGGTAGATGCAATGGAGCGGGTCAATAGCAGCCACCCGACCTGTAACCACGATCAGAAGCAAGCCTTGGTAGCTAGGGGATTATCTCGCGCTGGCTTGCCAGATCGGCCCCATCCTCTAGCGGTGGTGGCGGCGGTGGGTGACCCGATGCAGTCGGTGGTGGCGGGGATGGCGATCGCGGCCAGCCGGACCCGGCCTGTGCTGCTGGCGGGGGGCACACAAATGCTGGCGGTCTATGCGCTGATGGTGGCCATGGCGGCGGCAGAAGATTGTAGCTGGAATCCGCAGAATGTGGTGGTGGGCACCACTCGTTGGGTGGCGGAGGATGCCACTGGGGATACGGCGGGGCTGGCGGAGCTGACGGGGGCCTGTTTGATGGCGACGCAGCTGAGCTTTGCAGAGTCGCGGTTTGAGGCGCTGCGGGCCTACGAGCGGGGGTTTGTGAAGGAGGGCGTGGGGGCAGGGGGATGTGCGATCGCAGCTTCTCTCTACCAAAACTGGGGCCAATCAGAGCTATTTGCGGCGGTAGAAGCGCTGCTAGAGCAGAAGTCCCAACTAGAGCAACTTTAGGGCCTTACTAAACCCGCTGTAATAGATCGCCAAGATTGTCGATTTTTGTATGGCTACCGTACTGCTCAAATGGCTTAATGGATGAGTGCGTTGGTGCGATCACGCTTCGTCAACCGTAGTACACAATCTAGTTTGCTGATCTAAGTTATTGAAGATGCCACAATATGAGCCTCTTCAATAAGACCATTAACCGGGTGCTTATAATAAGGTTTGCTAGATAATATTGGATATGAGAGGTCTTAGCCACAGATCTGATATTTGATTTATCGTGAGCGTTAAGAGGAAGCGGAGTGAAAGACTATATAAAGGTGCTTGAACTCGCCGCACAGAATGCTCTTCCATCTCAAATAGATAGGAATTCTGATCCGGAAGTTACGTTAGTTCGTGAACTTATTGAAGCGGGGTACCTCTGAGCCCTTGATGCCACCACATTCGATGGCGAAGCATATTCAAAGCCGCGAATCACGTTGCCAGGTCGCGAATACCTTGCGGATCTTCAATCAAAAACAGTTCATAGTGCGCCTGACACTTCAACAGCGTGGCCTAGGGTTGATCGCTCCATGGGCGAAGTTCGGCGTCGCCTTGCTGATGCACGGAATGAAGAGCAGTTCCAGGCAGTAGGCCTGTTGTGCCGAGAGACTTTAATCTCCCTAGCGCAAGCAGTACACGATCCGTCGAAGCATCCGCAAACAGACGACAAAACTCCTAGCTCATCTGACGCCAAAAGAATGCTTGATGCATACATTGCAGTGGAGTTGGCTGGTTCATCACACGAGGCTGCAAGACGCCATGCGAAAGCGGCTTGTGATCTTGCAAACGACTTGCAACATCGGCGCACCGCAAATTACAGACAAGCATCACTTTGTGTTGAAGCAACCAACTCAGTAGTTTCAGTTCTCGCAATCATATCCGGACATTGGGATCCCCCATAATCTAATAAATCACTCCTCGGTCGACGTGGTAGCAATGATTTAGATTAAGAGTAAGCAACAAGTTTTCCAGGAAGGGTTTCAGGTTTTACTTTCTAATGTGGAGCCGTTCACTGTAGCCCGGTTTTGGGAAGCGTACAATATCGGCAAAGAAGACTGTTTGAAACTCAAAAATCAGATTTTCAGCAAAGAATCGGTAGCTAGTTTGCATTCCGAAATCGCGGAGTTTCAAACATCAAATCGCCAATCCTGACAATTTCAAAATTTTAACTAATCTTTGGTTAGGCTGTTTCTGCTTTCCTCAAGGGTAAACATACTGCAAAACAGGTATGTCCCGGTTTAGTCTCCACAGAAATGGTGCCGTGGTGGCGGTTTTCTACAATGCGAAGCACCGTTTCGAGGCCCAACCCCGATCCTTTGCCCACCCCCTTTGTGGTAAAAAATGGTTCATAAATACGCGACTTGATCTCCGGTGGAATGCCCGGCCCTGTATCGATAATTTCTACCCGAGCATCGCCTTGGAAGTGGCAGGTACGCAGGATAAGCGTCCCCTTTTCGCCCATCGCATCGATCGCATTGTCGATCAAATTTGTCCACACCTGGTTTAGTTCGCTGCCGTGGGCCATTAGCTTAGGCAGCGTCGCATCGTAGTCGCGCTCCACCTTAATTCCCTGCTTCAGCTTGAAGGCAAACAGCCGCAGCGTGTCTTCCAGCCCCTGGTGCAGGTCAACCATCTGCTGCGCGCCCTGATCCATATAGCTGTAAGACTTCATCGATTTGATCAGGGTGGCAATGCGCTCAGCCCCATGCTGACCACTCTGAATCATCGACATCATTTCAAAGGAGAGGGCCAGCCAGCGAATGCCCATATCGCGCAGTTGCGTAGGGTTGTCGCGCCAGGGGGCCATCAGCTTTTCCAATGTGGGGATGTCGATACCCGCCAGGGCCAGCGGTTCAGCCAGCTTCCAGGCTTCGGTAGCGCCGTAGTCTTCGAGCCAGTCGAGCAGTTCCTCTTCGCGATCGCTTAGGGTCGCCGCATTGGCCCCGCACTTGAGAATGGTCTCGTAGCCCGCATCGCGCACCCGCTGCCACTCCGCCGACTCCTCTTCGGTGGCGTTGGTCTGGCCGTAGAGCATATTCATTTTCTCTAGCTCGCGAATGGCGGGCACCATTTCGCTGAGCGATCGCACCAACGCCGCCGCCGGGTTATTCAGCTCGTGGGCCAACCCAGCCGACAGCGTGCCCAAAGCGGCCATCTTTTCGCGCCCGCGCAAAAACGACTCCAGCCCCCGCACCCGCTTCTGCATCAGGCGAAACACCACGCGCTCAAAGTCGCGGCACTCGTGCAACAAGGTGAGAAAGTTGGCCCCGGCGATCGCGTGGATCTGACAGTCCGACATCGCCTGTAACGTTACCGGGGCAGGCTCATCGGTGAGCACCGGAATTTCACCAATATAGCCGGGGCCTTCATGCAGACCAACGGGCATAGCGATACCCTCACTTTGGCGAGTAATGCCCAGGCGACCCGAGACAAAGATATAGATTGTGGTGGTGAGATCGCCCTCTTTGACCAGGTACTCGCCCTTAGAGAGTTGGAGGGAGGTGGCGCGATCGCACACCCACTCCAGCCGTTCCTGAGGCAGGTGGTTAAAGGGCTCAATCGCCTTTAAATGCTCTAGACAAAGTGCTGACGCGCTCATCGCACCGCCCCCAAATACTGATGAACAAACTGCACGCAGATCGACCCTTCGCCCACCCCAGAGGCCACCCGCTTGATCGACCCGCAGCGCACGTCGCCCACTGCAAACACGCCGGGCAGGCTAGTCTCCAGCAGAAACGGGGGCCGCTCCTGCGACCATACCTGGTGGGGCGGTACGCCAGCACTGGCCAAATCTGGCCCGGTGAGTAGATAACCCCGCTCATCCCGCTGCACCAAATCCTCTAGCCAGTCGGTGTGGGGAGTGGCCCCAATGAAGATAAATAGGGACTGGGCCGGCACGGTTTCAGTGGCCCCGGTGATAGCGTTTTGCAGCACCAGCGCCTCTAGCTGCGTACCGCCCTTGGCCTCCAACACGCTGGTGTGGGTCTGCACCGTAATGTTGGGCATCGCGGCGATTTGGTCGATCAAATACTGCGACATGCTCTTGGTCAGCGAGTCGCCCCGCACCAGCATTGTCACCGACTTGGCATACTTGGCAAAGTTCATCGCCGCCTGCCCGGCAGAGTTGGCTCCGCCAATGATGTACACCTCTTCCCCTTCGCAGGCCAGGGCCTCGGTTTGGGCCGCGCCGTAGTAGACCCCCGCCCCAGTAAACTGCTCCAGCCCCGTCGTGCCGAGCCGCCGCCACGAAACCCCTAGGGCCAAAATTACCGCGTGGGCGCTGATTTCGCTGCCGTCGCTGAGGGTCAGCAGCCGGTAGTCGTTGTCGCTTCGCAGGGCCTGCACCGACTGGGGGGTGAGGATTTCGACCCCAAAGCGGCGGGCCTGGCTAACGGCGCGGCGGGCCAGGTCGCTGCCGCTCAGCCCCACCGGAAAGCCCAGGTAGTTTTCGATGCGGGAGCTGGTGCCCGCCTGACCACCGGGAGCCTCGCGCTCGATCAGCACCGTGTGTAGCCCTTCAGAAGCACCGTAGACCGCCGCCGCTAGCCCAGCGGGGCCGCCCCCAACGATCACCAGGTCGTAGAAGGGTTTGGCCGCCGTAGTTTGCAGACCAATGCGAGCCGCTAGTTCAGCAGTGCTGGGCTGGCGTAGAGGATCTCCGTCGGGGAACAGCACCAGGGGCAGCTTGGCCTGGGTCACACAGCCCGCCAGGGTGCGGGCTTCCTCGCTGCGTTCGACATCCAGCCAGCGGTAGGGGATCTGGTTGCGGGCCAGAAAGTCTTTGATTTCGTGGCTCTGGGGATTCCAGCGATCGCCCACCACCCGAATGCCCTCGAAGGGGGGCCGAAAGTTGGCCTGCCAATCGGCTAGCAGGTCGTCAATTACCGGGTACAGCTGCTCCTCTGGCGGATCCCAGGGCTTCATCAGGTAATAGTCGAGGCCGACCTCGTTGATGGCGCGAATGGCGGCATCGGTGTCGCTGTAGGCGGTGAGCAAGGCCCGCTTGACGTCGGGCACCAGCTCTATGGCCTGCTCTAGAAATTCCACCCCGCTCATCTCGGGCATGCGCTGATCGACCAGCAGCAGCGCCACCGGGTCGCCGCGCTGAAGGATTTGTTGAAGGGCTTCGAGGGCATCCGCCCCAGAGCTGGCCCGCATGACGCGGTAGTGCTCACCGTAGTGTCGCCGCAGATCGCGGGCGATCGCTTGCAGCACATCCAGGTCGTCATCGACGGTGAAAATAATTGGTTTGGCCATAGCAAACACCTAAAGGGGGCCTGAAGGGGCACTCAGTCTAGACTTTGGCAGTGAAGAGATGACAGCCAAAGGCGTTGCTGCCCAATGTAGCCGACCGACCTTTCGAAAATCTGCGTGGGGCTATACCTCAGTCACCGCTCACAGGTGCCTACAGATCCACCGGATGCTGCCCGTAGTAAGGCAGCACTGACGACCAATCGGGGCGATCGCCCCTCAGCCAGCGCCCGTGGGCCAGGGCCAAAACCTGCACCACCGTCGCTGCCAGATCATCCCCAGCGATCGCGCGATGCAGGGGCTGGGGATAGCTGGCCAGCACCTGTTCCCAAGCTGCTGCTTTGAGCACCTGGTCGGCGTGGAGTGGCTCCAAGCCATTAGCGGTCGGTTTATAAATGGCGGTAAACAACTGCTCTCGCCGGGCCTGCATCTCCACGGCAATATCTGAAATAGACCCAGCCGGGGAATTGTCTAGGGCCTGTTGGGCTACTGCCGCCAAACTCGACACCCCAAACAGCGGTATCTCTAGCTGCTGAGCCAGGGTGCGCGCCGTCACCACCCCGATGCGGGTGCCGGTAAACCCCCCCGGCCCCTGGCCCACTGACAGAAACGAGAGATCTGTCCAGCTATAGGGCGCAATAAACTCCATCAGAATAGTGTGCAGCTGGGTTGACAGGTCGCGCCCCAGGGGCCAGGTCTGGTGGCGGGTTTCGTCGTCAAAATTGCTCAGGGCCAGCCCCAGGTCAGGGCCGCAGGTGTGAATCGCTAGACCTAGCATGAACGTAGATTGGATATCCAAAAGACCAGAACTAAGAATACAGGAGCCAGGAGAGCAGACCCATCACTGACGCAAAATCAGCCGCTTCCCGCACCGCTCGCGATCGCATCAACGACACCTGGAGCATTCGTGGCTCAACCAACGTCATGTACCCAAGGTCGGAATTTTGTCCGAGTGCCGAGTCAACTTTCGGTAACTTTTATAAAGCCTTTTTCGTTACACAGAAAAATCACCAGATGCTCTCAATAATGAAGGTATCTGGCTGTCGGTCTTGGTATCTGGTATCGCTACGGTTGCCCCCATGAAAAAACGCTGCCTCCCCACCTGCCTTATTCTTCGCAACTTGTGCCTAATCTTGACCCTGGTTAGCGGAGGCGTACTAATAGCAGCAGACATCCACGCTTCAGCCAACCAGCAAACGCAGCAGACGAGCCCTCTGAAGCAGCTGTTTGTCTACCAAATATTGCTAAGTGCAGAGCAAAACCAGGAGTAGGCATTATCCGGCAGCTTCATGTTGACTCCAAAGCGGCAGCGATCGCCTTTAAGACAGCTGTGGCCAGCTACCTCAACCAGGTAGCCCCGGTGAGCGCCCGAGCCATGTTTGGCGGCTACGGGCTGTACTGCGAGGGCATTATGTTTGCCCTAATCGCCCACGCAACGCTGTATTTCAAGGTCGATGCTGACAACCAGGAGCGCTTTACCGAGACGGGCATGGGCCGTTTGTGTACCACCGCAACGGCAAGTCTGTGACCATGTCGTACTACCAACTGCCTCCTGCGGTCTACGACGATTTGGGCCTGCTGTACAGCTAGGTCGAGGCTTCGGTAGCGGCCGCTCGGCGAGTCAAATGAAAGTAGGGGCGCAGCATGCTGCGCCCCTACAGAATTCGCGTTTCAGAGAACAGTTGTTTGCCCTAGAACGCTCCCCTAAACCCCGATCGCAGAGGGCACCGGGTCTTTCTTCGCCTTCCTGGGCCGGTTGATTGGGTCCATATAGGCCTCTAGGCGCTTGAAGACAAAGGACGCCAGGGAGGTCATCACCAGATAGACGATCGCCACCGCCAGATACACCTCAAAGGCCCGGTAGGTAGTGGCCACCGTCAGCTGACCCTGGCGGAACAGTTCTTCAAAGCCGATCACGGCGGCTAAGCTGGTGTCTTTAATCAGGGTGATGAACTCGTTGCCCAGCGGGGGCAAAATGCGCCGAAAGGCCTGGGGAAAGACAACGTAGCGCATGGTCTCGACTGGGTTCATGGCGAGGGATTCGCCCGCCTCCCACTGGCCGCGATCGATGGACTGAATGCCGCCACGCAGAATTTCTGCTAGGTAGGCGGCCACGTTGAGGCTGAGGGCCAGCACAGCGGCAAAGATGCGGTTAAAGCTGAGGTCAAAGCCCAAGCTTTGGAACAGGGCGGGCAGGCCAAAGTAGATCATAAACAGCTGCACCAGCATGGGCGTGCCGCGAAAGAAGTCGACGTAGATGCGGCACAGCCAGCGCAGGGGTTTAATGGGCGAAATCATGGCAAAGGCTACCAGTGATCCGCCAATCAGCCCCAGGAAGAACGAGGAGGCGGTCAGCAGAATGGTGATCCACGCGCCGCGCATCAGGTTTTGGAATAACCGCCCCCAGGCCAGACCCGAGGCCGTGCCGGCGTTGGCCAAGGACGGAGCGACTACCGGCAGCTCTGGCGGATCGGAGGAGAACCAGCGCTGATAGATCTCGGCGTAGGTGCCGTCTTGCAACAGAGTGGCGAGGGCGTCATTCATCGCCGTCAGTTCCTCAGAGTTTTTGGGGATAGCAATCCCGTAGTACTCCTCGGTGACCAGCTCTCCAACAATTTTGAGGCCTTCTAGATTGGCTTCTCGAATGGCGTAGAGGGTGACGGGCAGGTCATTGACCACAGCGTCTACCCGACCGTTGAGCAGCTCTTGCAGGGCCAGGGGTGAGTTGTCAAAGGTGCTAACGGTGGCCCCTTCTACCTGTCCCGCCTGGTCAGCTCCGGTGGTGCCAATCGCCACCGCAATGCGCTTGCCCTCCAGATCTTCGAGGGTTGTGATGTCGTTGTTGTCTTGGCGCACGGCGATCGCCAAACCTGCTTTAAAGTAGGGTCTGGTGAAATCAATGGTTTGAGCCCGCTCGGCGGTAACGGTCATGCCGCTGATGGCTGCATCAATGGTTTTCGACTGCAGCGCGGGGATGAGGCCATCAAAGGGCAGGGTGATAAATCTCACCTCTCGCCCAGCGGCTTCCCCCATTGCCGTCATCAGCTCAATGTCAAAGCCGACTAGATTACCACTGTCGTCCTTCATCTCAAAGGGAGGAAAGGCGGGTTCGGTGCCCACTTCCCATACCGCTGGAGCATCCTGAGCCAGACCAGTCAGCTGAGCTGCCCCGATCCCGAGCAGCAGTCCCAGCACCAAAGCTAAACAGCGCTTCAACCAGCGTAAGCCAAACGGACGAAATACCATGTCGGCGACACTCTACAACAAAAGCTTCCGGCAGCTTCCGGGCGATCGCAACCGGATTGTGTTGCACAATAGTCAATTCCCCCTGGGATAAAATGTATCCCAAGAGACAGATGTCTCCGGTTGCCAATGATTCTCTGATAGAGACAAGCTCTGTCATTGCGCCTGCCCATGACGACCACTCTGACCGCGATCGCCACGCCTGTGATTGCCTGCGAAAACCTGTACAAAAGCTACGGTTCGCTGGAAGTCTTGAAAGGGGTGAGCACCACCTTTACCAAGGGCGATGTGGTGTCGATCATTGGCCCTTCGGGCTGCGGCAAAAGTACGTTTCTGCGCTGCCTCAACCGACTAGAGGCGATCAACCAGGGTCACCTAGAGGTGATGGGCCAAGACATGTCGGCCCCAAAACTGCCCTGGAAGGCGCTCTACCACCTGCGCAGCCAGGTGAGCATGGTGTTTCAGCACTTCAATCTGTTCCCCCACCTGACGGTGATTGAGAATCTGATGCTCTCGCCCCGCAAGGTGCTCAAGCACTCTGATGCCGACTGCCGCGACCTGGCCAGCCAGTACCTGGCTAAGGTGGGCCTGGGCGATCGCGCCGATGCCTACCCCGAACAACTCTCGGGCGGGCAAAAGCAGCGGGTGGCGATCGCCCGCAGCCTCTGCATGCAGCCCGAAGCCATTCTGTTTGACGAGCCCACTAGCGCCCTCGACCCCGAACTGGTGGGTGAGGTGCTGGGCGTCATGCGCCAGCTCGCCGAAGAGGGCATGACCATGATTGTGGTCACCCACGAAATGCAGTTTGCCCGCGAAGTCTCCAACCGGGTGCTGTTCTTCAACAACGGCGTCATCGAAGAAGAGGGCATCCCCACCGAGGTGTTTAGCAACCCCCGCAGCGATCGCCTGAGATCCTTTCTCAGCCGCCTGAGTCAGCATCAGTAAGGTTTGAGGTACAGGGGTTTAAGGTATAGGGTCCAAGGGATTGCCCTAGACCTTATACCTTGCACCCTGTACCCCGTCCTTACTCTCCGCTTTCACCGATCCCAGCAAAATTCCATCTCCAAAGATTGATCTAAGCGTGGATCAACGCTAAGATTAGAATCTTTGGAAATTGTTTCCAACGTTAGACATTGTTCGGAGAGTAAACGTTTATGGCGCGATATAGAGGCGCTCGCCTGCGGGTTGTACGCCGCTTGGGTGAGCTACCGGGTCTGTCCCGCAAGTCCCCCCGTAAGGCTTATCCGCCGGGGCAGCACGGCCAAGACCGCAAGAAAAAGTCTGAGTACGCAGTCCGGCTTGAAGAAAAGCAGAAGCTGCGGTTTAACTACGGCTTGACCGAAAAGCAGCTGCTTCGCTACGTGAAGAAAGCTCGTCGGGCCGGCGGTTCGACCGGGTTGGTGATTCTACAGCTGCTCGAAATGCGGCTCGATAACACTGTGTTTCGCCTTGGGTTTGGGCCGACCATTCCTTCGGCTCGCCAGGTGGTCAACCACGGCCACATCTGCGTGAATGGCCGCGTGGTGTCGATTCCTAGCTATCAGTGCCGGGCCGGCGATGTGATCACCGTGCGCGATCGCGAAGCTTCCAAAAAATTGGTCGAAGCCAACCTGGAATTCCCCGGTTTGGCCAACGTGCCCGCCCACCTCGAGCTTGACAAAGCCAAGCTCACCGCCAAGGTCAATGGCATCATTGAGCGCGAGTGGGTGGCCCTCAACGTCAACGAACTGCTTGTGGTTGAGTACTACTCCCGTAAGGCCTAAGGCTGCTGGCCATTACTGGAGTTTGTTTGCTGGCCGAACGGTCATCGCTTACCGCCCATAACGCATTACTCTTACTCAATTGATTTGTAGTTTGGCTCCTGGCCCGTCAGCTAGGAGCCATTTTTTTGCGCCTCCAGTTTTCCATTTCTGGTTTTGCGTCTCTGGGGCAAATTCGTGAGAATAAAACTACACTCTATCGTGGCTGAGCCTATGCCCTGCCAGTTGTGCCAGCGTTCCGTAGACGATCTCACCGAACACCACCTGGTGCCGCGCCAGTACACTCGGCGACGCCACCTGCCTACCAGCGAGACGGTGCTGCTGTGCCGCCCCTGCCACAAGCAGATTCACACCCTGTTCGACAATCACACCCTGGCCCGCGACCTACATACGCTAGAGCAGCTACAGGCCGCACCCAGACTTCAGAAGTTTGTCGCCTGGGTGCGCAAACAGCAGCCCCATAAGCGGGTGAGAAGCTACCGATAGCGAGCGATGCTAGGTTTTAGCCCTGGCCGTAGCGGTCTCAGCGGAGGCGGTTGGTTTGCCGTTGTAGTGGTGCACCACCAGCACTGAGCAATCGGCATGGTGCATAACGTAGTTGCTCACGCTACCCAACAGCAGTTCGCTTAGACCCCGGCGGCCGTGGCTGCCCACCATAATCAAATCAGCGCCCCAGGAGCTAGCCACGCTGCAAATGGTGGCGGCGGGTTCTCCAGATATCTGAGTAAATTCGGCGCTGACACCCGCCGCCTGGGCGCGATCGAGTTCTTGCCGCAGTTGGGCAATGCCCTGGGCCTCAAATTCTTCCCAGCGTTTTTGGTAGAGCCGCCAGGTTGAGTCTTCCAGCACGGGGTAGTAAGCCTGGTAGGATCGAATGGGAATACCGGGGCTGCCTTCTTCGTATGCCGAAAGCACGTGTACGAGCATGAGGTCTGCCCGAGTGGCTTCGGCTAGGTCGAGAGCTTTTTGAAACACCTCGTGGCGGCGGGCAGAGTTGTCGAGAGCAACCAGAATTTTCTTAAACATGGCGGCGAGTCTCCTGTTTTACAGGCCCGCGTTTTTGGCTCTCCGTTTCACGTTTTTGAGGGTGCAGCGATAGAGGCAGTGATGGAGCCAGGCCAGGGGCAATGCGGCTACGCTTCCATTATAAAAAGTTCTGTAACCCGGCAGGGTTGGCCGTAACAATGCCTTACGGGAAGGGCAGATTCGGGCTTGAGGCTTCACAGTTCTTAAGGGGATGCGCTTCTCTTCTGGAGAAGCTGCACCAACGCCCTTCTGGGCCGGTCTTTGACCATCGCACCAGGCCTCAAAAGCTACTAACCCTTGGCTGAAGCACGGCATGCTCAATGTGGATGGATGACTTCTTCGCCTAACGGCTACGGGAGCGCAGATAAACCGGCATTTTATCGAGCGGATAAATCAGCAAATTCTGTCTCAGGTTTTCCACCGATGATCGCCCATTGACGAGTTCCCAATCAAAGTGCCGCAGCAGCTGGGCCAACATCAGAGTCGCTTCCAGCATGGCCAGGTGTTCGCCCAGGCAGCGGTGGGGGCCAGAGCCAAAGTCAATCATTGGCGGAGCCGGAGTTTGGCGGTCTTCGGTGAGCCAGCGCTCGGGCAAAAACTTGTCTGGCTGGGGGTAGGTCTCGGGGTCGCGCCCGGCTCCCAGCATCGACCAAAACAGGCATGCTCCAGCCGGTACTGCAACGCCGTCAACGACGATGTCGCGGGTCGCTTGCAGCGACGTAGTACCCGACGCAATGGAGTAGAGCCGCAGGGTTTCTTTGACTACCCCCTGGAGGTAGCTCAGATGCTTGAGGCTGGCCAGAGTGATAGCGCCTTGATCATCAAAAACGCGATCGACGGTGGCCTGGGCTTGCTGAAACACCGAGGGGCTGAGGGCCAGCTCGCCCACCGCGAGAGACAGGGTGTGCGCGGTGGTGTCTGTACCGGCGATCAGCATTTCCACGATTTCGGGCAGCAGGGTGGCGCGGGTGTAGCGAGGCTCTTTGGCAGCAATTTTGACCAGCATCGACTGCTGGAATAGTGGGCTGGCTTTTTCTAAAGCGGCGGGGTCGCCGTCGCGCAGTTGTAGGGCTAGGTCGATGCGCGATCGCAAGCAATCCTCCAAATAGTGACGGGCGGCCCAATAGTCTTTGCTCGCCTGAGTGGGCAAATATTTTCTCCAAGCCTTTTCCCCAACGGCCATCCGCAAAAATCGGTAGGTCAAGACCGCCATGGCGTCGTAGGTCGGCTCAATCTCGAGGGGCGCGCCTTCGGGGCTGGGCTGGCTGGGGTCGATGGGAATACCCAACACCAGAGCGGCAATCACCCGCATGGTCAGCTCCACAAATAGCGGATCCATAGGTACCGGTTCCCCCGGCGGGGTGGCTTGTAGCTGGGTCACAGTCCGGTGACAGGCCTGATCGACCAGAGCAAAGTAGTGGCTCACGCCACCAGAGCTAAATTCTGGGTTCCAGGCCTTGCGTCGCCACTGCCACTCGGCTCCATCCTGGCCGATCATGATCGGCCCCATCAGGTCGTTCCAGGCGCTCTGCGACTGGCCGGTGCGCACTAGGCTACCGTCGCGGGTGCCCTGAACAATGGTGCTGTCGATCAGCTTGGGCTGGCTGAGCACCAGCACCGGATAGCCAACCCAGTACACATACTTGGGGCCAAATTCCTTAGACCAGTCAAACAAGATCTGGAAGAGCTGCCGATTTTTGACCGCCCCTAGCAGTTGGGGAATGTTGCCCAGCAGCCAGTGCTGGGGCGGAGAGGGCAGCGATCGCAGCGACTTAAAGCGTTGTTGCTGAGTCCACCGTTGCCACCACAACAGGCCGATCGATCCCAGACCAATTAACGGTAGTAAAAGAAGCGGCGCACCCAACAACTGAGTCATAGGAGGTATCCGCAGAGGACAAAGATGCGCCGATTATACAGGCCTAGGTTTGGCTATCTAAATCCGATCAATCACACTTAATTAAAGATGCGTCTGAGTGCAGGAATACGGCTCAGCAAACCATAGTCCACCAGCAGCACAACGACTAGGGAAAGACCAACTAGGGGAAATACCAGCCCCAGAACCGCAACAATTGCCAATGGAATGCGCCAGTTTTGTACGTAGGCAGGCATGGCAGGGGCTCCGATTAGCCCAGCACTTTGAGGTCGACGCTGCCACCACATAACAACTCCAGTGATGGCAAGCAGCATCACGATCAACGCTGCCACCAGCATAAGCAACTGATTGGTAAACCCAAAATATCTCCCCATGTGAATGGCTGTCCCCATCTCCACGGCTTTAGGAACTAGACCATAATCTTTCCAGCGCACATCGGCCAGCACCGCGCCGCTGTACTGATCAACATGCATGGTCGCTTCCTGGGTTGGATCAGGGGGAAAGGCCGAAATCGTAAATACCCCGGTTTCTCCCGCCGGCAACGTCACATTAAAGCCCGGAGGTGCGCCTTCAGCCTGCGCTAGGGCGATCACAGCGTCAAGGCTAACGGGAGTGCCAGAGGCTAGGCCAATCTGAGCCGGGGCCAACTCGCTGTGGTGACCCGAGTGATCAGTTTGGCCTGAGAGAGCAGATTGAGGTATGGGTAACTGTTCTACGGCCCAGGGCACCACCTGGCCTCGCTGGTTTAGCGAACCTGTCAACACAGCAGATTGAGGAATGTCGTCCCACATTTGAGTCGGGAACTTACTCGACACTTGGGCAAAGGTGTCACCCCAAAAACCAGTCCAGGGTAGGCCGGTGAGAATCAGAAAACCAATCAAAAGAACGCCATAAAACCCCGGCACGGCATGTAAGTCTCGCCAAAATACCCATTTGTTTTGGCTCCAGAGGCGGGGAATTAATGTGCCCAAAACAGCAAACTTTTGGCGCGGCCACCACAAATAAAGCCCTGTGATCAGCAGCACCAAACCCCAGCAAGCGGCTAGCTCAACTAAATAATCCCCTAACTTGCCAATCAGTAACTCGCCATGAATCTTTCGGGCGATCGCCTGCAAATTGTTGTCCTCATCGCGATCGCCCAAAATCTTTCCGCTGTAAGGGTCGACGAACACCATGAGGTTGCGTTCGTCCGCCGTGGTCAACAGCACTTCACTACTGCGATTTGCAGCAGCAGGGGGCGTAACCTGAGTAATTACAGCTGCGGGGTACGCGCTTTCGACGGACTGTACCTGCTCAACGTAGGGCAGCGTCGCCAGGTCAGGTTGCACAAACATGAGATTGTTGTACATGGCCGCATCTAGCTGGGGCTTAAACAGATAAATAATGCCTGTCGCGGCTAGAATCACCATGAAGGGAATCACAAACAACCCAGCATAGAAGTGCCAGCGCCACACAGTGCGGTAAAACCGATTGCCAGGCGATATAGCTGCTGGGGATTGATTTACGACCAGGTTGGACGGATTCATGCCGGTATTTGCCAAAGCCAAGACTCCGATTAACATGCCTGATGCGCAGAGATGTTGTCAAAAGACACGGCGTCAACTCATTACACGCCATCCGACATGAGAAACCCCGATTCAAAACAGGTCGCCTGTAGGGGCATTGCAATGCCCCTACCAATCAGCGGTTAGCCAGACAGGATTCGGTATTACACGTTGTTATTCTTTCAGCAGCACCTCATCGCCAAACCGCTTTAGCCCCAGCCGGAGGATGCTAAACCCAGGCATTCAAACGATCAGCCGCTTAGCTTTTCTCTAGGGGAAACTGGAGTGGACGCACCATAGTGGCCAGCAGGTGTTCGATCACAGCCGATAGATCTTTACATAGACCGGTATGCACCCGTGAGGTTTGAATGATCGTGCTGCGGGGAGCAACCAGCCAGCCAAACCGTTCTCGCTGGGGCAGTTGACCAATGGGGCCCGCATGGATATCGCCAGCACAAATAATCGGAATGGTGTTTAAGTAACCTTCGACTGTTTCTAAATTTAAGGTAGGGTCAAGGGCGAGCAGCCGTTGCGGATTGAGTTCAATTTTGGCTTCAAGAAATTTGCGCGTCGCGCATGAAACGATCGCACCTACGTTGACAAACTCTTCTCGCTCAACCTTAGGCACCACCCGAATGATGGCGTAATCATAGGTGACCTGATCGTGCACGAATGGCCTCCTCTAAAAAAGCGTGGGGTGGCTCTAGCCGCTTCAGCAAATACTCAATATAAGCCTCGCGATGGTGTTGGCTATTGGTAAACGGAGAACCCTCCAGCAGCCAGGGCTCTGGAATTAGGTTGACGATGCCAGTAATGAGCTCTGGCGTTAGCTGGGCTGTCATGGTCGCATCGACCTCTGTTAGCTGACTGGCAAACCGCAGCAAAACGTGATCTTTGATGCCGGGGAAGGGGGTGCGGCTGCGCTCTAAGTATTTGTTCCAGCTGTGGTGAAAGTAGAGGGCAACGCCGTGATCAATCAACCAGAGGCGGCGGTGCCACATCAGCATGTTGGTGTTGCGGGCGGTGCGATCGATATTGGTGACGTAGGCATCGAGCCAGACAACGGCCGAGGCCAAGGCGGCATCGGGCTGTTGGGCAACGGGGTCAAAGGTGATGGAGCTGGGCAGGTAGTCGAGGGCCAAATTGAGGCCTACACTGGCTCGAATCAAATCCTGAATTTCGGGGTCAGGTTCGGTACGGGCCAGTTCAGCATCGACTTCGATCAGGACAATTTCGGGCACCAGCAGGCCGAGGACCCGCGCAATTTCTCCAGCCACGAGTTCAGCAATCAGAGATTTGACCCCCTGACCGGCACCCCGAAACTTCAGCACATACATGCCATCATCGTCAGCTTCCACAATGGCGGGGAGAGAGCCTCCCTCCCGCAGGGGAGTGACGTATCGGGTGGCAACAACGGTTCGCAACACTGTTCGCAAACGGATTCTCGATTACAGAGCCTCAGCCCATTTTAGTGGAATCAACCGTCGCGATCGCCCCAGGTAGAGGCTAGCGCAAAAAGGTATTGAGCGGTTTGCTCAGGCTGAAGGGGTAACGAATGCAGGCGCCAAGAGCGATTGCCCGCTGGCTACAATCCCTACCCAGATAGCCCGGTTGGGTAGTTGCCGTAACCACCATCTGGGGCAAAATCAGGCATCATGAAGAGGCGTAGTAGTGTCTTTGTACCGATTGCTGACCTATGGGCGACTTCAACATTCAGGCTCCCTTTGAACCTGCGGGAGACCAGCCAAAGGCGATCGCGGGCCTAACCAAGTTTCTGCAAGACAACACCAAGTACCAAACCCTGCTGGGGGCCACGGGCACGGGCAAAACCCACACCATCGCCCGCGTTGTTGACAACATTGGCAAGCCGGCTCTGGTGCTGGCCCACAACAAAACCCTCGCCGCGCAGCTCTGCAATGAACTGCGCGAGTTTTTCCCCGACAACGCCGTCGAGTACTTCATTAGCTATTACGACTACTACCAGCCCGAGGCCTACATTCCCACCACCGACACCTACATCGCCAAAACCGCCTCGATCAACGACGAGATCGACATGCTGCGGCACTCGGCCACCCGCTCTCTATTTGAGCGCAAAGATGTGATTGTGGTCGCCTCGATCAGCTGCATCTACGGTTTGGGTATTCCGTCAGAATACCTGAGAGCCTCGATTCCGCTGCACGTGGGCATGGAGGTCAACCAGCGCCAGGTGCTGCGCGATCTGGCCTCGATTCAGTACGAGCGAAACGATTTAGACCTGGGTCGAGGCAAGTTTCGCGTCAAGGGCGACGTGCTGGAGATTGGCCCTGCCTACGAAGACCGCATCATTCGCGTTGAGTTCTTTGGTGACGAGATCGACGCCGTGCGCTACGTGGACCCGATCACCGGAGCCACCCTGCAAAGCATGGAAGGCATCAGCATTTACCCGGCCAAGCACTTTGTCACGCCGGACGATCGCATCGAAGAAGCCTGTCAGGCGATTAAAGATGAGCTGCTAGAGCGTCTAGCGGAGCTGGAGAAAGAAGGCAAACTGCTGGAGGCCCAGCGGCTGGAGCAACGCACCCGCTACGACCTGGAGATGATCCGCGAGGTGGGCTATTGCAATGGGGTGGAAAACTATGCCCGCCACCTGGCCGGTCGTAAAGCCGGTTCGCCGCCGGAGTGTCTGCTGGACTACTTTCCCAAGGACTGGCTGTTGGTGATCGATGAGTCCCACGTCACCATTCCTCAGATTCACGGCATGTACAACGGCGATCGCAGCCGCAAAATGGTGCTGATCGACCACGGCTTTCGCCTCCCCAGCGCTGCCGACAACCGCCCCCTAAAGGCTGAAGAATTTTGGGACAAGGTGAATCAGTGCATCTTTGTCTCCGCAACCCCCGGCAACTGGGAGATGGAGATTTCAGGCGGCAAGGTGGTGGAGCAAATTATTCGCCCCACGGGCGTGCTTGACCCCGAAATCTTTGTGCGCCCCACCGAAGGTCAGGTGGATGACCTGCTTGGCGAAATCAAAGATCGGGCCGCTCGCCAAGAGCGGGTGCTGATCACCACCTTGACCAAGCGCATGGCTGAGGACCTCACCGACTACTTCGACGAGCACGGCATTCGCGTGCGCTATCTGCACTCCGAGATTCACTCCATTGAGCGCATTGAGATCATCCAAGACCTGCGAGAGGGGCTCTACGACGTACTGGTGGGGGTCAACCTGCTGCGGGAAGGGCTTGATTTGCCGGAGGTTTCCCTGGTGGCAATTTTGGATGCCGATAAGGAAGGGTTTCTGCGGGCGGAGCGATCGCTAATTCAAACCATTGGCCGCGCGGCCCGTCACGTGCGCGGTCAGGCAATTCTCTACGCCGATAACTTGACCGACAGCATGGCTAGGGCAATCAGCGAAACCGAGCGTCGCCGCGCCATTCAAACCGCCCACAATGAAGCGAACGGCATCACCCCTACGTCGATTATTCGCCGCAACAGCAACTCAATTTTGTCGTTTCTCGAAGTGTCGCGCCGCCTCAACGCCCACGAGCTAGAGGAAGTCTACGAGCACAAAGAAGAACTGCCTCTAGAAGAAATTCCTGAACTGATTGGTCAGTTTGAAAAGCAGATGAAAGAAGCTGCGAAGAACCTCGACTTTGAGGAGGCGGCTAAGTTTCGCGATCGCATCAAGTCGCTGCGCGATCAGCTCTTGGGTAAGCGGGCTTAGGGCGTGTAATCAATTAAGCCAGATGACGACAGCTGCCATATAAATCGCACTGAGAAACGTCTCGGCTAACTTGTCGTAGCGGGTCGCAATCGCTCGATACTGCTTGAGCTTGGCAAAGAAATTC